>Ga0081539_10006698_pt1 | contig 10880 bp, 18 predicted proteins | sample TabmetS4T2R2_FD_71023 | JGI IMG/M metagenome (GOLD analysis project Ga0081539, IMG submission 71023) | Tabebuia heterophylla rhizosphere microbial communities from the University of Puerto Rico - S4T2R2 | ecosystem: Host-associated > Plants > Roots > Rhizosphere ... | reverse complement strand
CGATCAGATTTTCCTTGGTCAAATTATTCCCAGATAACTCAGTGCGGATCTTACCATCGTGCATCACCAAAACTCGGTCGCATAACCCGATCAATTCTTCATCGTCACTGCTGTAAAGGACTATAGTCTTGCCTTCTTCAGTTAAACGTGTAAGCAGCGCGTAAAACTCTGCCTTTGTTCCAACGTCTACTCCTTTGGTCGGATCATCCAAGAGAAGCACTTGTGGTTCACGCATCAGCCACTTCCCGATGACAACTTTCTGGGCGTTGCCACCTGAGAGACTACTAACAGGTTCCTCCAGCCCAGCCATCTTTAAGTTCAGGCTTGACCCAACTTTGTTTGCCTCTCGTTTCGCATCATCGACCTTCAACAGCAAGCCAAAGCGCCTCCACGAAGGAAGCAAAAGATTATCGAAAATAGAGCGTATGTAAAGAAGGCCTTCTCTTGCCCGATCTCCCGGGACGAGTGCGAAGCCACTTCGCATCGCTTCTCGCGGATGCTTAAAATGTAACTCTTTATTGAAAAGTTTTATCGTACCAGAGTAGGGTATGTCACCAAACAACGAATGCAATAAATGGCGCTGCCCCTGACCGCGCAAACCGCCAATCCCAACCAATTCCCCTTTACGGATCTTGAAGTTGACTCCGCGCAAGCTATCTGTGATTAGGTTTTCAGCTTCGAGTGAAATTTCCTTTTCAACCTTCTCATCCGACTTTGCTTCGCCGCGCAAAAAGCCCAGCACGGATTCTTTTTCGATCATCAGTTTAACAAGCTGCTTTTCATTGATGTCTTTGATGTTGCCTGCGCCCACCGTCCTGCCATTGCGTAAGACACTATACTTATCTGCGATGCGAAAAATCTCCTCCATGCGGTGAGAGACAAACACAATTGCCTTGCCCTGTTCTTTCCATTTTGCGACCAAGTCAAAGAGACGCCCCACCTGGCGGCTGTCGAGGCTGGCTGTCGCCTCATCGAGGATGATCAGCCACGGGTCGGAACTGATCGCCTTTAGGATCTCGATGATCTGTCTTTCGTCCGGAGGCAACGCAGCGACGGGCGCGTCCGGGTGAAGGTTTGTTTTGTACGTCCCTTCAAATAACGCGAGCAATTCCTCGGTCCGCGCGTGGACGGCCTTTCGATCCACTATTCCTAACGCATTCAATGGCTCGCGCGTCAGCCAGATATTTTCCGCAACTGTCATTTGCGGAACCAGACTCAATTCCTGAAACACATTGGCGATCCCCATATTTTTTGCAGCTTGTGGAGAGGGGAAATGAACCTGTTCACCATCAAGGAGTAGTTGCCCTCCATCGAGGACAACTACTCCGTTGATGACCTTGCTCATTGTGCTTTTGCCGCTTCCGTTCGCCCCGATCAGCGCCACGACCTCACGCGCCCGGACATCCAGATTTCCATCCGAGAGGGCCACCACACCACCGTAGTGCTTGACAATATTCCGGGCGGAAAGCGATTCAGCCATGTTTGTTTATTGGAAATATTCGCTTACGACTTCTTCGTCGGTGAGGATGTCATCCAGCAGGTACGCATCCGGTTTGCCTTCGCACATCGCCAAACCCTCATCGAGATTGTCCGATGTGATCACCGCCGCAACAGGCAGAACGAAAGATAGACCATTCGCGCCGCCCAGTTTGCTTTCATTCACTTGTTCGCCCTGCAGCATATGGACCGCAATACGAAGACCGGTGGGAGAAACGCCCGGGTGGTTCGCGACTGCAATACTATCGAAGTCAGGGTTGAGTGTCAGAGCCTCCTGCCAGAGCTTGAGATATTGACAGCGGCCTTCGCCTACACCCTGAGGCCATTTCGCAGGGTTGGCAGCCATGACCGCCTGCAACGCGCCAATGGCCATACCATCCTGCGTCCAGTAGCCATCTAGGTTGGGGTAGGATGCCAGGAAGTTGGACATGACTTGTTGGCCGGTGGCTTCATCCCATTTTCCCGTATCTTTTGCAAGAACGTTGATGCCAGGGAAGTCTGCAAACACTTCATCGACGCCTTCCATACGAGCTACATTGGCGGGGTGACCAGGGAAGCCTTCGATCTCAACGATATCGCCTTCGCCGCCAAGTTTGTCGGCCAGCCATTGGGCGCTGGTCTTTGCCCATTCCTTCTGGTCGATACCGACGTTATACACACCGGGAACATCGAGCTCTTGATCTACAGAGATCACAATGATGCCCTTGTCAAGTGCCTCCTGCAGAGTGGCATTTAAGCCACTCACATCGCCCGGGTTCACGAGAATCGCGTCCACATCCTGCGCGATCAGGTTCTGCAATTGTTGAATCTGGCCAGCCACATCGGTGTCAGCACTCTCGATCACGAGTTCAGTGGTGAGTCCCTGATCCATATATTCCTGGTTGGTTGCGATCAATTCATCGATCATCTGTGTGCGATATTCGCTGCTGATGAATGGATTGGAAATGCCAATTGTGAACGGTGCTCCTTCAACCGCAGGTGCTTCGGTTGCGGGCATTTCAGTTGCAGGCATTTCTGTCGCCGGCATCTCGGTAGCCGGTGCCTCGGTTGCTGGGGGCTCGGTCGCGGGTGCTTGGGTTGTCGGCGCAGCGCAGGCCGCGAGCATGGAGGTAATGGTGATCAGTATCGTCACCAACAGAACAAAATTCTTGCTTTTTGTAAACATGTTTTTCTTCTCCTGAATTTTAATGAATGTTTGAAATTTTTGTAAGTGAGTCTTGCTTTATTGCACTCTAGGCACCTCCTTTCTAAAGGATCAAATGCGGATGATCTTCAGTCGCTCATCGATAATCCAGTGCCAAGGAAATTGCTCCCATCACGCCAGAGTTCAAACTCATGCGAGAAAACTTGATGGATTCGAGCGACTGTTATTGCCTTTAACGAAATGGCTGGTTCTGCTGACATGGCGTCCAGATATCCTTTGTATCCGTATGCGCACAACGGACCATTTTTATTCACGCAGAGATGGCTGATAGGAGGAGAAAAATGAGGAACTTCGTTCCTATTGTAAACGAAGTTTTGGTCAATTCTTTACCTTTCATTATTTCTTGTAGAAGGCTTCCCGATCCTGCACAAGGATCATCTGGTGGGGCACTTCGACTGGATTTGAACCTGGTCTGCTGAGGCCACGGTTCTCATCCGCGAGCGCCTCTGGCAAGGTCTACTGCGGCGGGCTGGATATCCTCTGCTGTACTTATTCTCTTTAGGCGAGCAAATAGGAGCACGGCTTTAACAAAGCCGCTTGACAAACTCTTGATATGTCATGCTGAGCGAAGCGAAGCACACCGTACTTGCGCTCGGTGCAAGTGTCTCCAACACGCTGCGAGAGACTCTCACCTGCACTGCGCGCGGGCACAAGTGTCAGTCGCAGCGGCGCCCAGGTGCCACTCCTTCAGAGTGACATAATTTTGGACTTTGTTAAAACCCTGCAAATCGGAGCAGATTTTATGTTCGGTTGGAAAAATCCGCTGTATAATTCTTGAAGGAGAATCGACTATGAGTACAGATCGCGTCTTAGAAAGACGCAAGCCAAGCACTCACCAATTGTTCACATGTTACTTATTAGTAGGGAAAGTTATGGTGGACGGAAGTGCCGATTTTGATAGGAACGAGATCAACTTTGCGAAGGATGTGGTGGAGGCTGTGAAGTGGAATCAGAACGTTCAGGATTTCCTGGATGTGATTGCAGGGTCACGCCCTCACGAGCACGATACTCTTTATCCACTGTGCCTGGCTGCGCTTCGATTCAATTATCCGATCAACGAAGGTGCCCCATGAAAAATGAACGTGGTCTGTCTGTTGTTTTTGCGATCCTCGCCCTTGCGGTGGGGATTGTTGCTTTTATTGGCATTTATGGGATGAACTCCCACCAGAATATGGAATTAGCGAATTCTGTAGCGGAAAGCATCGATGCTTCCTCACCAGAAATCGATGATATTTATATGGAAACGATTGAGCACGCTGTAAAACGTCATGGACCGGTTGTGTATTCCGTTGTCAAGTATTGCAACAGCAACAGTGGGAATGCTCAACTTCACATGCGTAGGGATTCTCTTAAAGGTGCAAATGATGCATATGTTTGCCAGTTCCCTGACGATGGGATGTGGTGGGTCGTGATAGAGGGTGAAGAAATCAACGGAGACAATATTGTGACCGCTTTCCCTCGCCGCGCTGCGAAGACCATTGAAGACATGATCAAATACCTCACAGACGCAGGGTATGTCCAGCCATAAGGTGAGCACCACTGTGCCATACGCGAGTGCCTCCGGCAAGGTCTACCGCGGCGGTGACGAAAATCTGATACAAAAATATTCTCACTTATAATGTCCAATAACGCAGAAAATTAATGATTAGACAGATTATCCAGCTTGTTATCCTCTTCCTCAAAGCTGTATTTCATCCCTATTTCACTGAAAAGGACGTTCTCAACGCGGCTGAAAGTCCTTTCCAGTTCGATTTTCTCAAAGTGATCGCGGGCGGACATATTTGGGGTCCCAAAAAGTTGTGGCTCCCCGAAGCCAACCCTCTGCCCTACTGGTTCTTTCGGCAAAAGAAACGTATCTTTAACAAGAAAGACAAGCGGGGTCAGGGCAATACTTGATATTCCTTGCTAACCTTATAATCGATCACGTCTTGCATGGTCTTCGCGGAAGAACGAGAGAACGCGGAAAGGTGAAACAAAACCATATTTTGATGCGAAGCGCTTCATTCTATTGTGGCAAACGTCTGAACAATCCTATGGATGGATAACTTTCAATCCCAAATATTCTTCGTATCCATCAAAGTCGCTGTCGTTATACAGGAGTTCGTGGTCGTTTTCAATGCAAAAGGTGGCGATCAGGCTGTCCCTCATCTTGCGGACCGTAATGCCCTTTTGTCTCAGAAGGCGAAAGTTTCTGGCACTTTGCACCGCGAGTGCGGGGCTAACCATGCTGACCTGTGTATATTTTCCCAACGCACGGCGGACCTTCTCAAAATCGGGATCATGACGAAACCCCTGCAATATTTCCGCCAGGATCAAATCGCCGATGAGGATAGGCGTCTGATCGAGGACAGCATGTAAGAAATCGGTCTGTGGATTTCCCACGCCGTTGAAGTAATCCACCCACACGCTGGTATCCACGACAAGCATGATTAATTTGCTCTGTCACGTGACCGGCTTTGTTCACTCGAGTTACCGTCCCAGGGCAATTTGCTGCGCCAGGTGCGAACATCTGCCTGCTCGTTCAAAAGAATTAAGAGCCGCAATGCCGTATGTACCACCTCGCGTTTGGTTTTGATCCTCGTCAATTTTTGGGCGCGGGCGATAAGTTTGTCATCAAGGACGATATTAGTTCTCATGGTACCTCGCTTCCATGTGTATAAAATTTACACCTTATGTGTATGATACAGGAGGTCGTTAGTTTAGGAAAGACCCACATCGAGCAATGACCGAGAACGTGGCTTGCATCATGCCTGCCCAGGGAAAAATTTCTCCATAAACTGAGCGGGAGAAAGAACCAATGCGCTGCGTTTGAGCAATAGCTTATAGTGAAGCAGGCTGCTGCTCAACACATTCGTGTCCCGGTTAACCGTCAGCATTAACGTTTCCGTTCAGCACGGGTCTTCTTGATCAGGGCGTTGATATCTTTTAGGGTCATTTTATTGAGCCCCTCCCGGCGTGCCTGGCTGCGGATGGAACGTGCTGCCATCTGGGCGCGCAGGCGGGACACCATCAGCATGATAGCTTCCACATTTTCATCGACAAGGTTGATCATCACGGCAAATGGTTTGTTGTCAACAGTCACGATCAACGCGCCTTCTCTGACCAGTTTTTTGCGGAGGGCAGATGGCTCATTGCGTAATTCGCGGTAGGGAATGAATCGCATTCGAACCTCCTTTCGTAGCGGATGTTGCTATACCATTCTATCAACGAATTATTCAGATGAGCACATCAGGCACTTCTGAGGCAAAGAAGCCAGGTAAGACCTGCCCACGTTGTGTAGTAGGAGATTTTGTGTTTTCATCCAAACGTCGCGTGGGTCGCGAGATTTAGATCGTCAAGAAACCTGACCCTGCCGGTTAATATGATTCACTGGGAAAAAGTTAACTTGTAAATTCAGTCAATCACGATTTCCATTCCAAACTCTTTCTATTCGTCATTGCGAGCGTTCGTTGCGAAGCAATCTCATGAAATATGCTTTGTTTTTGAGCCGCCTATGAGATTGCTTCGTCGAGAAAGGCACTCTCCTCGCAATGACGGTCAGAATCTGTGATTTACCGAAATTCTCTTTTCATGGAATTTCCAGTTGGGGACAAGAGAAAGCATTCAGTCAATGAAGAAAGGCAAGTGGAAGTACTGTATAATCCATCGCATGGAAGAGAAAATCGTCGGTTCTATTGTCCAAAAGTGTAAAGAGGTCCTATCGCGTTACTATGGCTCGCGGCTGAAAGGTGTCATCCTTTATGGCTCGATTGCGCGCGGGGAAGCTGAACTGGCAAGTGATATTGATCTGCTTATCCTTCTCTCTGCCCCTTTCGATTATTTTGACGAATTGCGTCAAATTGTGGATCTTCTCTACCCGGTCCAATTGGAATCGGAACAATTGATTTCAGCCAAACCGGCTCTGGCAAGCGACTATGAAGTTGGAACTCTCTCTCTCTATCGAAATGCGCGGCGGGAAGGGGTAGCTGTGTGATGGCTCCTCATGAGGATGAAATTTCCGCTAATCTGGAACGCGCCGACACCAACTTGCAGGTCGCAAGAGAGTTATTGGACAAAGAATACTATGATGTGTCTGCTTCCCGGGCGTACTATGCGGCTTTTTACGCCGCTAGTGCTCTTTTATTGAATGAAGGGCTGGATACCAGCAAGCACAGTGGGGTAATAGCTTTGATCCACCAGCATTTTGTCAAAAGTGGCAAACTAAACAAGGAACAAGGCAGGAATCTAAATTGGCTCTTTGAACTTCGAAGTGTGGGTGACTATGGAGTATCGTTACATGTTAGTCAACAGGATGGTCAACGAGCCCTCGGCATTGCTCAAGATTTTTTCGAAGCAGTAAAAGCCCTATTGTCTCCGTAACGTTCAAATCAACCGTATATATAATCGTATTTGGAGGGAGGAGGAACCAGACCCAGCCATTTTATAAAACCATCTATATATCCAATGTTCACAGCACTCTCTGCAAAAGAACTATAATCGAGTTGGGAGATAGGACATGAACAATTCCATTCCATCCACAATGCAGGCGGTTCAATTGGATGAGCCAAACGGTAGATTAACGCTGCGCGAAGTTCGCGTACCTCGTCCGGGGGCGGGACAGGTTCTTAGCCGTATGGCAGCCGCGCCCATCAACCCATCGGACCTCGGATCGCTATCAGGCTTAAGTTACAGTGGCAAACGTCAATTTCCATTCACTCCAGGGTTGGAAGGCAGCGGAACCGTCGTGGAAGCAGGGGAAGGGTTCATGCCGCGCCTCTTGAACGGACGGCGCGTTGCCTGCGCCCCACTGTTGACGGCCGATGGGACGTGGGCAGAATATATGGTCACTTCTGCACAGTCATGCGTGCCTCTCAACAGAAATGTGAGCATGGAACAAGGTGCGATGCTGATTGTCAACCCTCTCTCTGCGTTGGCGATATTTGACATTGCAGAGCGCGGCAAACATCGCTCCATCGTCAGCACCGCTGCCGCGAGCGCGTTGGGAGGCATGATTTTGCGGATGGGGAAACGGCAAGGCATTCCAATCATTCATGTGGTGCGGCGACCGGAGCAGGTGGAGTTGATCCGAGAGCAGGGCGGTGAAACCATTCTCAACAGCAGTGACGCGGATTTCACCGAGCAGCTACGGACGATGGCCCATCGATACCAGGCGACTCTTTTGCTGGATGCCATTGGCGGCAGGTTGACGAAGATTCTCGCCGAAGCCGCGCCATACGGTAGCACCATTCTGTTGTATTCTCGTTTGTCCGATGAAGACAGCATCTTGGATGCACGCACCGCGTTGGTCAAGCATTTGCATTTTGACGGCTGGTTTCTCGGCAATTGGATGCGCGAAAAGAATTTGTTGCAGACGCTGCGATTGGCCGGACACGTCCAATCTCTGTTGGCGACCGATTTGGGAACTCCAGTTCATAAGCGCCTTCCGCTCTCCGCCGCACAGGGAGCCCTCGAAATGTATACCCGCAATATGAGCGCAGGAAAAATTCTATTGGTGGCAAATCCGCAGGAAGTTATGCTCGATAGTTGAAAGGACCTCGCTGCGCGGACCTAACTAAACCGTTCTATATAACCCCCATGGGGAAGAAGTAAGCCGATATTCTTGACGAACTCCAAAAGATGTGAGGGCATATGAAGCTAATAATGAAAAATCTGTTTCTTACGGCGTGTAAGGTAATCGGTATAGTAGCAGGGTTATATTTAGTTGCGCAGCTAATACTGGTGGGATATCCAATTAGCTGGACAGGTTTTGGTAGCTACACAGCCCCGACTGGCGATTTTATTAGAGAGAAAACCCTTTGGGATTGGATGGAATTACTAATAATTCCATTGGTTTTAGCTGGAGGTGCATTACTGCTTAATCGGGCCGAGAGAAAAAACGAGCGTGATATTGCGACTGAGCGCCAATATGAAGCGACGCTTCTAGCTTATTTTGACCGTATGGCAGATTTGTTGCTAAAAGAAGAATCATTGAACTCTGAAAATACAGAAATGCTTTCTATTGCAAAGATACGAACGTTGACTGTATTGCGAGGATTGGATGCAACGCGAAACGATATGGTGCTGCGGTTCCTTAGAGATGTTGGATTCACTGACAAGAAAGAATCCAACTTTTTTACGAATACGAATCTTCAAGGGGCTAACTTAGAAAACGTTGATTTGACGAATGCGAATCTGCAAGGTACAAATCTGCAAAATGCCAATCTGCAAAGGGCTAATCTACAAGGTGCCAATCTCCGTGGCGCCAATCTGCAAAGTGCCGATCTTCGTTTTGCTAATCTGTATGATACCAATCTCCAGGGTGCCGACTTGCGAGGTGCCAATTTGCGAGGCTCCAATGTGCAAGTTATCATTCTGAAAGATGCCTATCTTCGACATACAATAATGCCAGATGGCACGTGGCACCAGTAGCTCAGACGTGTCTTGCGCAGACAGAGACGGTCTAACATGTCAGAGCGCAAGTGGGAGCGGTAGAAGCAAGCAGATTTCCATAACCGAAAACGCAGAAAGACGCGCCGCGGCGGTGATCAAAATCTGACGTGAAAAGATTCTCGCTTATAATGTCCAATAATGCAGAGAATTAATGATTAGACAGATCGCCCAGCTTGTTATCCTCTTCCTCAAAGCTGTATTTCACCCCTATTTCACTGAAAAGGACATATTCAACGCGGCTGAAAATCCCTTCCACTTCGATTTTCTCGATGTGATCGCGGGCGGAAATATTCGGGGTGCTAAAACCTTGTGGCTCCCCGAAGCCAACCCTCTGCCCCACTGGTTCTTTCAGCAAAAGAAACGTATTTTTAACAAGAAAGACAAGCGGGGTCAGGGCAATACCTGATATCCCTTGCTAACCATATAATCAATCACATCTTGCATGGTCTTCGCAGAAGGACGAGCGAATGCAGTCACTTCGTTGTCACCCCACTTTTCGATCATCTCCTGGGTGAAGTTGAAGATCGAAATAACAAAATACCCCTCCACAAAACATAGATAGGCATTGCGATCGTCAGCGGGGCGAAACATGTGGACTTCATAATGCCCACTATTACACTTGTCCGGAATATCCTTCACATGCTCACTGTGGCGACGGGCATGAGACTGAGTCATCATCACCACAAGTGCCCCTCCGATAACTGAGAGAAGAACGAAAATAATTACGAACCGGCCAACGCCACTGCCTCTGTTACGAACTACTGGTTGTGTGGTCAAAACTTCTTTGTATTTCATTGTTGTTTGATCGGGAAAACCAAAGCACCATAGGCTTCATCAACTTCCATTCCTGGATGAGCAATTCCTGCGACCACATGCAGAAAATCAGTCACATTTGCATTCCATTGGAATTTGAGCAGGTAGTCCGCCAGGGAAATCTCATCCTCGGTATAACGGTGATCTTGTAAAATGATCACCTTGGATACCAGGGTGGAGCATTTTGCATATTCTTCATGGCTAGGCTCAGGCAAGGCTTTCTTTTCATCCATCTCTGCATTCTCCTTTCTCGGCTCTCATTATAAGTGGAATTTTTTCAGGCTGGATGGAGAATCGCATATAGCCCAATTCCCATGCAGGGAGTGAGAAGACTCAATGCTTTTAGGAAGACGATATGTCAGCCGAAACAATGGTTCGATGCTGTCTTTCGGCACATGGCCCTCAACCATGCCTGCTTTTACCCCACCCTGCCCTCCCCTGAGGCTTCGCCTCAGGGGAGGGTGTCCCGATTCCGAAGGAAGCAGGGACGGGTGGGGACAACATTCACAACTCTCCCGCAAACGCCTTGGACAGCATACTTTGATACAGCGCATCAATCCTCTCAGCGGACTGCGCCTGCATGGATTGTATTTCTCGCGCTTCCTGCACCCGCTGTGCGAATTCATGCTGCAGAGCAAGGGGCGGAACAGGAATAGGTAATTGCTTTAATTTCACGCCTGTTAAATGAGCAATTGTTGATTGCGAAGTGAAATCAGCAAAACCACCAGATTTTGACAACGCATACATGGTCCAAAGAATAAATTCAGGCAACACTATATTCAAATTTGCGCGTGCTCGATGAACTGCTTTTTGAGGCTCTACCGTTTTTAATGGGAAGATTCAGGCAAAGTAATTTCGGAAGGTATGTTTGTTTTGCCAATATCGTGGATAAACAGGCATATCTTGTGGCGTTTTACTTCAAGAAGTTTCGCATAAC
>Ga0081539_10006697_pt1 | contig 10881 bp, 7 predicted proteins | sample TabmetS4T2R2_FD_71023 | JGI IMG/M metagenome (GOLD analysis project Ga0081539, IMG submission 71023) | Tabebuia heterophylla rhizosphere microbial communities from the University of Puerto Rico - S4T2R2 | ecosystem: Host-associated > Plants > Roots > Rhizosphere ... | reverse complement strand
CCTGCGGTCCCGCCGCCGCCAGTACGAACTCCGGCAGTTGCACGAGGCGCAGCACCGGCATAGCGTCGCGCAAGCCGCGCTCCTGGCCCAGCTGCGCGCGCATGACCAGGCACTCCACAACCTCAATGCCACGCTGGAGCAGCAAGTGACAGCCCGGACCGCCGCCCTCCGGCACGAAATGGCCGAGCGCCAGCGCCTGGAACGGGAGGCGCAGCGCGCCCAGCATTTTGCCCTCCTGGGCCGCCTTGCCGCCGGCGTGTCCCATGAAATCCGTAATCCGCTTGGGGCCATCGTGCTGCATGTCGATCTGTTGGAGGAGGAGTTACGCCAGCCCTCCCCGGACAGTGCCGCCGAGCTCGCCCAGGCGATCGTGGAGATCAAGGCCCAGCTCGCGCGCTTGGACGATCTCGTCCAGGATTACCTGTCCCTCGTGCGCGTGGGCGTGGCCCAGTTGGCCCCCGACGACCTGGGCACGGTGGTGACGCAGTGTGCGCAGGAGATGACCACAGGCCTGGCGGCGCACGGGATTACCCTCCAGCTCGACGCGGTCGACCAGCTCGGCCGGGTGGCCCTGCACGTCAATACCTTCCGCCGGGTCCTCGTGAATTTGCTGGACAACGCGCGGGACGCCATGCCCCAGGGGGGGACCGTCACGCTCCGGGGGCGCCGGCAGGACACGACGGTGCAGCTGGACGTGCAGGATACGGGCCTCGGCATTCCCCCGGAGCGCTATCGCGAGATTTTTGAGCCCTTGCATACGACGAAACCAGGGGGCACCGGGCTGGGTCTCTATATTGTGCAGGAGGTGATGGCCGCGCATGGGGGCCAGGTGGCCGTGCAGAGTACCGTGGATCACGGCACCACCTTTACCCTGACGCTACCTGTGCCTGAGGAGACGTGCGGGAGCACCGCCGAGCGATGACCGCTGCTGACCCACTTGCCTTTATACAGTCTATAAATATGTAGAGTATCCACCTTTCAAAGCTGGACCATCATGCTGCATGGACAGGGCACAAACCTTCGTGCATAACTCCATCTCTCTGATGCGCGAGCCGGTCAAATGTCTCCAAACTGTGGAAAAATCGCCTCTCGGCCTGATACCACTGTGCGAGAAGTGCCTTGAGCCGTGCTTCCGCTTTCCGCCGTCGCCGTTCCGCTTCTACTCGTTTCAGCGCACTCTCCTGCCGAACTTGCCGTGCCTGATGGCGTAACTTTTCTGCACCCTCTCTGAGGTTGGTGTCCATACCTCTTCTCCTCATCTCCTCTGTTTCAGGATGTATTTCCACACATTTTATACCATCCTCTCTCTATCGGGTCTATACAATCCACTGCGCCAAGGCAGGCCACCAGACTGCTTAGCAGCGATAAACCAAGGTTATCGCTACTTGAGAGGGTGAGGGGGTTTGTTGGACACAGTATGTAGAGCGGGTATTGTCGTTTGTCAGAATAAAAGTCGTGTCCGACAGATAATTTGTCGCTCTTTTTTAGCCTGTTGAGCCCAGTTTCCGCCGCATAACCTGTCGTAACAGCATGCGCCGTCTTTCACGTCGCGCTCGGGCGGCTCATCGAGGCTTTTTCTCTATGTGGCGACAGGTTTTTTGGCAGAAATGTCGTGTTATGCGTCAGAAGATTGCCCCTTCCGCCTGCCACGAGGTATGGCAGGCCATAACACTATGTGGGAGGTGGTGCACACGCTCTGCCCTATATCGTGTCGTGTGTGCAAACGCTGTTTTCTACCACGACGCCTCACCGATTTTCCCCGTGCAGAGGCGACAGGAATTGCGTCAAAAAGCGCCGCTGCCATCAAGACAAAGGGCAGGAAAAAACGCACATCGTTCCCGCCAGACACCACGACAGCTTATGCGTCGGAGGTGTTTTGCGCTTTGTCTTCTCACACAAGAACTTACAGCATCTGGCGACCGCAATGCTGGCGGGAAAACGACGTTAATTTTGACAATCAACAGGTATTTCGACACCTCAGCGGTCGTTATTCGACACCAACGGCGATATGTACTTAACGGGCGATGTTTTTATCGTGCTCTTTGTGGGCACCACAGGCCTGTGTACCGGCTGTCGTATCTCAGCGGGCATGACGCGGGATGTCGCACCTCACGCGCACCCTACGTCGCTCTCGCGCTGAGGACAGGACATCCCGAGAACGGTCTCACGTTAAGCCCATGGACAACCGCGTGCTAACGCGAACGCCTATCTTCTCAAGAGGCACTGATGTGCACGACGTTATGGTCAAGGCACATGCGTTTGCCTTTGTGCGGCTTTCTGTAACCATGACTGGAAAACCCGTGCATTCATTGACCATATTCACGTGTCCCTTGGTCTGGAGCCGGTACCCCAGTTCTGCTATGCTCAACGCGCGCAGCGGTGTCTGACCTGAAGTCCGTCAGGTGGAGAGAGGCAGAGTGGACTTTTATGCGATGCTCGACCAAGTCGTGGAGCTGCTCCGGAGCCGGCAACGGGTTACGTATCGTGCGCTCAAACGGCAGTTTGGCCTCGATGATGCGGCGCTGGAAGACCTGAAGGAAGAGCTTTTCTTTACTCATCCCCAGATTGTGGATGAAGACGGCCGAGGCTTGGTGTGGATCAGTGCCCCCGGGCCCGTCCCATCCACCTCCGCGCCGGCTCCCTCCGCCCCGGTCATGGGACCTTATCGGACGCCGGCGCCACGGGCCTACACGCCCCCACACCTGATCGAGAAAATCCTCACCTCCCGCCGTGCCCTCGAAGGCGAACGCAAGCAGGTGACCGTCCTCTTTGCCGACGTGGCGGGCTTCACCACGCTCGCCGAGCAGCTCGATCCCGAGGTCGTCCACGACATCATCAATCGCTGCTTCGAGCGCATTACGGCCGAGGTGCACCGGTTTGAAGGCACGATCAACCAGTACACGGGTGACGGCGTGATGGCCCTGTTCGGCGCACCGCTGGCGCACGAAGATGGTCCCCGTCGGGCGGTGCACGCCGCGCTGGGCATTCAGCGTGCCATCCGCGAGGTCGCCCAGGCTCTCCAGGCGGAGCGCGGGCTCCACCTCCAGATGCGCATCGGCATCCATACCGGCCTGGTGGTGGTCGGCACGATCGGCGACGATCTGCGCATGGACTATACCGCGGTGGGCGATACTACCAACCTGGCGGCACGCTTGCAGCAGCACGCCCGGCCGGGGAGTGTGGTCATCAGTGCCGCCACGCACCAGCTGGTGGCCGGCTTCTTCGAGTGTCTGGAACTGGGGGAGATACCGGTGAAAGGGCGGACACCGGCACGGGCCTTTGCAGTGCTGCGGCCCCGCGGCCGTCGTGCCCGTCTCGACGTGGCTGTCGAGCACGGACTCACCCCCCTCATTGGCCGTGAGCGTGAACTCGCGACCCTGCTCGACCGCTTCGGTGAGGCCAAGGCGGGACGGGGCCAGGTGGTGGGCATCGTCGGCGAAGCGGGCATTGGCAAATCGCGCCTGGTGCTGGAGTTTCGTCAGGCGCTGGCGGCGGCCGGGGACGCGGTGACGTGGCTAGAGGGACGCTGCATCTCCTTTGGCCACTCCATCCCCTTCCTGCCTCTCATCGAGCAGCTCCGGGAGAATTTTCGTATCGACGAGGGGGATGGCGAGCCGGAGATCATCGCCAAGGTTGAGCACGGCATGCGCCGCCTAGAGGAACTGGACGCGCACATTCCCTATATTCGCTACTTGCTGGCGGTCGATCCGGGCACCCCGGAGGTCGCAGCCATGGACGCCGCAGCCCGGCGCAAAAGGCTCTTGGATGCTGTCTTGGCCTTGCCCGTCCGTGGGGCACGTCTGCGCCCCCTGGTGCTGGTCTTCGAAGATCTCCATTGGATCGACACGAGCACGGAGGAGTACCTGCGCGTCCTGATGGACGCCGTGACAGCCGTCCCGCTTATGCTCCTCGTGACCTACCGGGTCGGGTATACGCCACCCTTCGGCAGCCGGAGTTTCTACACCACGCTGACGCTGCGGAGCCTCTCAGAGCCCGAGAGCATGGCGATGGCCAGACGTGTCCTGGGGAGCGAGGAGTTCCCCGAAGAGCTGCATACCGCTCTTATGGCGAAGGCCGAAGGCATCCCCCTGTTCATTGAGGAGGTCACCAAGACCCTGCTGGACCTCGGCGTCCTGCGGCGGGAGAACGGCGGCTACCGCCTGGTTAAAGGCCTTGCCGAGGTGCACGTGCCAGACACGATCCAGGCGATTATCATGGCCCGCCTGGATCGCCTCGGCGAGCCCGGCAAACGCACCGTCCAGCTCGCCTCGGTCATCGGCCGCCAGTTCCTGGTGCGCCTCCTGGAGCGCATCTCGGGGCTCACCGGCGAGCTGGAAGGACTCTTGCGCGAGTTGAAGGCCCTGGAGATTGTCTACGAACAGGGCCTGCTCCCCGAACCGGCGTATGTCTTCAAGCACGCCGTGATCCAGGATGTGGCGTATCAGAGCCTCCTGGTGCAGCGGCGCAAGGAACTCCATCGCGCGGTCGGGAACGCGATCGAAGAGCTCTACCCGGAGCGCCTAGCCGACCACTATGCAGAGCTGGCCCATCACTTCGCGCAGGGCGAGGCATGGCAGAAGGCTATGGACTACAGCGTCCTGGCGGGGGATCGGGCGGCACACGCCTTCGCGAACGCCGAGGCACGCCGGCATTACGCCCGCGCGCTGGAAGCGGCGGGGAAGCTGGTCCCCGCCCCTGATCCTGACCTCCTGGCCAGCCTGCATGTGAAGTACGCCGTCGTCCTCGGGATTCTGGCGGAGTATGAGGCGGCAGCAGCCGAGTACCAGCGGGCGCTCCAGTGGTGTCGCCAGGTCGGGGACCGGCGGCGCGAGATGGAGATCCTGGCCGGACTGAGCGCGATCTACAACTGGTATCACCGCCCGGAGCCGGCGCTCGAGTATAGTGCGCAGGCGCTCACCATTGCGCGCGAGCTGGACGATCGGGCCTTCCAGGCGCTCTGCCTGGCGACGCAAGTCAATGTCCGATCGGCGGGGTACGGGCAGATCGTGGAAACGACATCCGATGCCGAGGAAGCCCTCCGTCTCTCCCAGGAGAGCGGGGAGCCGAAGCTCTTGGCGCAGACGCTGGGCTTTCTCGGAGCGACGTTGCAGTGGCGTGCCGAGTTCGACCGCAGCGTGACCTACTTGCACCAGGGGGTGGAGTTAGCGGAGCACGCACACACCGGATTCTTTTTTGGGCACGGGGCGTTTTTTCTCGGCCATGCCTATAGCGCGAAGGGGGAGTACGAGGAGGCCCTGCGGTGGTATCGGCGGCTGAGTGACTATGCCGCTGCGGCCGGGGATAAGTTCTTCATAGCCCGCGCGCCGAACTGCCATGGCGGGGTCCATCTCGAGCTGTTCGACCTCGACGAGGCGCTCCGACTCAATCTGGAAGGGGACGAGGTCGCACAGCACGTCTGGCCGTGGCCCGAGCCTCGGGGCCACTCGCTGTTGAAAGTCGGTCTGGTCCATCTCCAGCGGGGCGAGTACGGCCTGGCGGCGGCCTCCTTTGGCCGCGCCTGGGCGCTCCTGGAGCACGATATCTGGTTCCGCTGGCGCTGGCATATTCCCCTCTTACGCGCCCGTGGTGAGTTGGCCCTGACGGAGGGACGGCAGGAGGAGGCCTGGACCTTTGCCACCCAATCCCTGGCGCTGGCGACCCAGACCGACTCGCGCAAGCACGTGGCGCGTGCGCAGCGGCTGCAAGGCGAAATCTTGATGGCGCGCGGGCGGCTCGATGACGCGGTGCGCACGTTAGACGCGTCGGTCCGGTTGGCCGAACACCTGCAGACGCCCCGAGACATCTGGCTCGGGAAGGCCGCGCTCGGGAAGGTCTTAGCGCGGCTGGGCCGCGAGCACGACGCGGAGGCGTTCTACAGACAAGCGATGCACACGATCGAGAGGATTGCCGACAAGGTACACACACCGCGTCTGCGGCGCAGTTTCTTAACGGCTGACCCGGTGGTGGATCTCTACCGGACCCTGGGACATCGTCCGCCGCTGGACACGCTATGACGATGGCGATCGTGTGTGAGAGATCGCCCCATGGTGCTGGAGCGCACCTGACGCACCATCAAGCCTCAAGCACCCAGAGACTGCGGTACATGACAACCACCTGTGGCTCAATGGGTGCGGTCCGTGAGCACTGATAAAGGGAGATCTGTTCCCAGGGGCAATGCAGACGCGTCGCACAACAAACCGGGCCAAAAGATTGTTTACCTCAGTGCGGAAATAAGCGACCGTGTCGGCTCAGCGTAACTCCTTCACTCTCAATACCTCGCTCTTACATGCTGGAAGCCCCCTTTGCCTCTACACGGCCTGGTTGCTCATCGAGACAAGGCATGCAGGGTACAGTCGCATATTTCCGCACTGGTGTAAAGGGTGCTTTGACTCTGTTGGTTAACTCAAAAACGCTCTAGATGGTTACCTTGCATCTGACAGTGGAAGGTCAGAGAGACCGTGGCCGTTGTGTGGAGCAATGCACTCCTATGCTCTTGGAAATTCAACAGCTCCGACTTAACCAACAGAGTCTGCTTTGGCCATGTTTGTGGGGTACGCCCCATGACCCGAAGTGTCCGGAGAGATGCCCCGGGCGACAGGTGCGGTGGAAATGCAATTTCGCGCAAGTACGTCCGCAGCATGTCCTGCTGCTGGGGAAGCGCTGCCCGCATCTCGAGCACATTGGCGATCACGGTAAGCGCTTCTGGTGGGGCCTGCGTGATATTCGCAAAGACATCAGGCATGCTCTCCTCGGTATTCATCCCTCCTGCTGATTGGTTTGCCGCCCCTCCTTCAGGACTCCAGGCGCGGGTCGAGACCGAGCGTCACCTTCCCAATGTACTCGAATGCCTCGTTCGGCGAAAACAGCTGCATGCACGGCCCCGCCCGCACGTCGCGGTAGAGCCGCGAGAGCGGACTCTGGCTCAGGTAGCCTATACCGCCAGAGGCCGTGAGCGCACGGTCCACGATCTCGATGGCCTTGCGCGTGACGAACCATTTCGTGCACTGGAAGTCTTTCATTAGATGATGGAGCACGTCGAGCGGCGCTCCACCATGGGGATACTGCTGGCATAACGCATCGACCAGGGTCGCCGTCCGCCCGAGCATCGCGCGGGAGGCCGCCAAGTCGATCTCCATTTCCGCGATGGTGTGCTGGATCGGATACCGCTCGGCGAGGGTCCGGCCACTCGCACCCTTGCGCCGTGTGGTGACCAGCGCCACGCTGGCCGTGCGCGCCGCCTCAGCGATGCCGAGGAAGGCGCCTACCAAGCCCATGGTAATGCTCAAATTGCCCACCAGAAACAGCTCCGTCCACTCCCCCCAGGGACCGACATCGAGCAGGGCGTCGTCGGGGACCAGGCAGTCCGTCAACACCACGTCATGACTGCCAGAGGCGCGCATCCCTAACGCGTCCCAGTTATTCCTGACCTCGACCCCAGGACTGTCCCGAGGCACAGCCGCGAAGGCCAAGCGTCGCTGGCCCTGCCCGTCCCGTACTTGGCAGGAGACGTTGAAGAGCTGGGCAGCGGGCGACAGCGTCCCAAAGATCTTCCGCCCGTTGATTCGCCAGCCGCCCGTGGTCTGGGTGGCCTCAACCAGCGGGTGGAGCAAATCAGTCCCTGGTTCCGAGAAGAGGGCACAGATCACCACCTGTCCAGCGCCGATCTGGCGCAGCCGCTGGGCGAACTGGGCTGCGCGCGGCTCCTGGCCTGCTGCCGCAGCGCTCCGCCACACCCGTGTCAAGCGCCACGGCTGGAAGATATGCATATTCGCCGCAATGGCAGTTGCGCCATCCCCCCGCCCCAGCCGGTTGATGCCGAGGACATAATCGTGGAGGGACTCGACCCCCAGGCCCCCGAATTCTTGCGGGACACAGGCGGCCAGCACCCCGCTCCGCCGCATAGCCTCGATATGCTCGAAGGGGAAGCTGCTGTCCCGGTCGTGCTGGTCGGCACGGGTGGCAAAGTCCGCCGCATGCTCTGTGGCAAGTGCGACGAAGCGCTCACCGGGTGCCGTCAGAGGTGTCAGCTCGAAATCCATGGCGGTCTTCCTTCTGCTGTGAGGGCTGAGTACCCCTTATGATGTTGCCCAACGCCAGGCATCAGGTGCGGCGAGCAGCGTCCGCTCGTACCTCGCTCCCGCTGCTCGCCGTCACCTGCATGCGATAGTTAGACTGGGTCCCTCGCTAGGCGACCTTCACAGCCTCGGTCAGGATAGGCATCGAGCAGAAAAAGTAGACGCCTTGGTGCTCCAGGGCATCGAACTCTTGGAGCCATGCCTCGGCCTCCACCGCTGTGATGACCTGTCGCCTCACCACAAAGGCCTGAATTAGCCGGGCGACCCAATAACTGAAGCTGTGGCCATGGTAGGACCGATTGAGCATGGGGAGCGGTGTCTGCCGCAGCGGCTCCAGACCAGCCTGGCGTAACTGCGCGCCGAGGATGGACGGCAGATTGGGAGTGGGACTGTGGGCCGCCCACGCCGTCAGCACCCGCTGCATCCGGTCCGGGTGTGCAGAGTGCCACACCGCCGTGTTCCAGTCCGTGGCCACGATGGCGCAGCGCCCGCCCGGGCGCAGGACGCGGTGGGCTTCGCTGAGGGCCGTCTCCAGCGGCGTGACGTACTCGAACACCTGATGGCCATAGACCAGATCAAAAGTCCCATCCGCATAGGGCAATGAGCGGGTGTCCGCCACTTCGCAGGTCACCCACGTCAGCTCTGCACAGCGGTGCTGGGCTGCGGCGATCTGGTCCGCGCTGATATCGATGGCGCGCACTTCTCCAGTGGGTCCGACACACTGGGCCACCTCAGACGTCAGAAAGCCCCCGCCACACCCGATTTCCAACACGCGCTCACCCCGGCGGAGCTGAAGCGCCTCCACCATCTGACTATAGCGGAGCACGAGGTCGCGGCATTGCGCTACGGCGCGTTGGATGCGCGCCATGTCGTCGGTGAATGTCAGTGTGCTCATTGATCCCCTCCTTATACTGTCTCACAGCGCCTTCTGAAGCTCTGGGGCTGCTCCCGAGAGGGCTTAGAGTAGGGCGTGTGCTCCCTATGGTCAACCGTGAAGTCTAACGCCAAGCCTGAGCTGCTGCTGGAAGCGGGAGCGAGGCACGAGCGGACGCTGGAAGCAGTCAGCTCCAGGCCCTTGGTCGGCGCGGGATGGATAATGAACTCCGACCAAGGGTCTATCGCCTTGCTTGCAGCCCCCCACACGGTACACCCCGGCATACATATAGCATACACTCTGCCCCCCAGTCGCCGCCGCCCCTGCCACTCGGGCACGCTCCCTTACCCTGCCGCATGCTCTGGACGCTTCTCCGTCAACGAGACGATCTCGTCAGCTGCTGCCTGCACCGGGTCTTCTCCGGCCATCTTGGTGGCAAGCTGCTGGGCGGCGTGCCGGAATGACGGGTCCGTCACCACCCGCTGTATCGCCTCCCGAATACGGCTGTGAGGCGCGTCCGCAGGCACGCGGAGCCCCGCGCCGCGTACGACCACGCGCGCCGCGTTGTCGGGCTGGTCACCCACAAGGGGGATACACACCAGCGGCACGCCGTGCGCCAGCGCCTTCATGACGGTGCCCAGCCCGCATTGCGTCACCATGGCATCGACGTGCGGCAGCACGGCCCCGTGGGGGACAAATGTCTCCAGAGTGACGTTGGACGGTGGAGTGAACTGCGACGCTGCCAGCGCCGGGCCAAGCGTTACCACAGCGCGCACCGGGAGGCTCGCCAGCGCCGTGAGAATGCGCTCCATCAGCGGCGTTTGGCCTTGATTCAGCGTGCTGAGACTGACCAGGAGGCGTGGCTGGCGTTCTGCCGTAGACCACGGCGGGGTCCAGGGCGCCAGCTTCACCTCGTCCAGCGGCGTCCCAACGAGCCGAACGTTGGGTGGCATCTCCTGGGAGGGGAAGTCAAAGTGCGGACTCATCAGCGCCACGACCCGCGTCGTGCGGTCGTATTGCGTAAAATACCAGCGCAGCGGGGGCATCCCCAAACGCGTGCGCGCCTGATTCAGGGATGGAAGGGCCTCCTGGGCATAGAGACGATTCACAACGAAGGTACCCGTCGCATCACGGAGACGCCCTGCGAGGCTCACCGCAGGTAGCCACCCCGGACCATAGGGGGGGCTCCCTGGAATGGGGCGGGGGGAGAGTGCGTGGAAGAGGGCGGCTGTCGGCACCCCCACCGCCTCCGCGGCCACGAGCGCCCCGACCAACACGAAGTCTGCCACGAGCACATCCGCAGGGTCGCGTCGGAGTTCGGCGGCCACCTCGTGGGCCCAATGCGGGAGCCAGAGCTGGGCACGCGCCTCTTGCTCCACCCAATGGAACGCCTTTGGGGTCCAGCCCAAGAGCACGCCATGAGTCGACGGCACCGTGTCCCAGGGGTGGACCTCTGGTTCCCGCAGCCGCAGGATCTGCGCGCCTGTCGCGTGCAGCGACTGCAACAAGTGCTCGCTCACCGGCAGCCGAGAGCGGCGCACACCGGGACCAACCAGGACCCGGACCCGATGCCCGAGCATGACCAAGCGCGTCACGATGGGGAGGAGCTGCGGAATATTGCCTCCACCCTGGAACATGGCCATCAGGATATTCCGCCCATCGGTCACGTGTTGTCCTCCTTACCTCTTACTGATGATGACGCCGAACGATGCGATTGACCGGCCGGCGACAGCGGCGCTGCGCGCCGCTGTTGACGGTCCGAGTCGAATCGCGGGTTAGCCGTCAACATGGCAATCTCGCACACCGCCTACACTGCTTCCAGCACGAGGCGCACGACCGCCTCGGGCTCGGTGATCATGCAGTCATGGCCTGTCTTCAGTTCGTAAAAGCGCCAGGTCGGATCACTACGAAAACGCATCGCAAACTGATCGA
>Ga0081539_10006696_pt1 | contig 10881 bp, 12 predicted proteins | sample TabmetS4T2R2_FD_71023 | JGI IMG/M metagenome (GOLD analysis project Ga0081539, IMG submission 71023) | Tabebuia heterophylla rhizosphere microbial communities from the University of Puerto Rico - S4T2R2 | ecosystem: Host-associated > Plants > Roots > Rhizosphere ... | reverse complement strand
CAGCAGCAGGCGGTTGCGCTCGCCGCCCGACAGCGTGCGCACGGGCTGGCGCGCCTGCTCGTCGCGGAACAGGTATTCGCGCAGGTAGCTCATGACGTGCATCTGCCGGCCGCGCACCAGCAGGTGGTCGTTGCGGTCGGCCAGGATCTCCCACGGCGTCTTGTCGGGATCGAGGACGGCGCGGCGCTGGTCGATCACCACGGGTGCGAGATTGGCGCCGAGCTTCACCGAGCCGCTGTCGGGCTCGAGCTCGCCTATCAGCATGCGCAACAGCGTCGTCTTGCCCGCACCGTTGGGCCCGATCAGCCCGACGCGGTCGCCGCGGACGATGCGGGTCGAGAAGTCCTTGATGATGGCGCGGTCGTCCCACCGTTTGGCGATGTGGCGCGCGGTGATGGCAAGCGTGCCCGACTGTTCCGCCTGCGCGACCTCGATGGAGGCGCGGCCGACGGGGCCGATCTGCCGTTGGCGCTGCCGGCGCAGTTCGTTGAGCTGGCGCAGGCGGCCTTCATTGCGCGTACGGCGGGCGCGGATGCTCTTGCCGGCCCATTCTGTCTCGCGCTCGATCAGGCGGTCGAGCTTGTGGCGTTCGATCGCCTCGCGCTCGAGGATCTCGGTCGACCAGCTCTCGAAGGCGGCATAGCCCTTGTCGAGGCGGCGCACGATGCCGCGGTCCAGCCAGAACACCGCGCGGGCGAGGTTGGCGAGCAGGCGTCGGTCGTGGCTCACCAGGACATAGGCGCCGTTCCAGACCGACAGCCTGCCCTCGAGCCATTCGATGGTCGGCAAGTCGAGATGATTGGTGGGCTCGTCGAGCAGCAGGACGTCCGGCTCGCCGACCAGCGCGTGCGCAAGCGACGCTCGCCGCGCCTCACCCCCCGAAAGCCCCATTGGATCGCGGCCGGCGTCGAGCCGCAGCTCCGCCAACAGGGCGGCGACGCGATAGTCGGCAGGACCCAGCGCGTCGCTGAGGCCGCTCGCAACGTAATCGGCCACGGTCGGGAAGCCGGCGAAATCGGGCTCCTGAGCGAGCCTCCCGATGCGCACGCCGGGCTGCGCGAAACGCACTCCCGAATCGGCAATAGGTTCGCCGGCCAGGATGAGCAGCAGGGTGGATTTGCCCGCACCATTGCGGCCGACCAGACTCAGCCGTTCGCCGGGCGCGATCGCGAGGTCGACGCCGTCGAACACGGTCTGGTCGCCCAGGCGGTAACGGATGCCGGACAGTGCAAGAAGGGGTGGATCGGCCATGGAAGGCGGCTACATGGCCGAAGCTGTCCACATCGGCAAGCGCGGCAACGCGAGGTAGGATCGCGCATGCTGCGAGTTTTGGGGGATCGAAGGCAGATCGCACGCGCCGTCAAGCGCCTGCAAGGCGCCCTGAAGGGTATCCCCGTACGCGGCGTGCGTCTGACGTGGCGCGGCGGCGAATTGCGAACCACGATCCGTTGGGCACGCGACGATTCGTTCTGGTGGGTGTTCGAGCCGCGGTGGCAGCGCGAGGCGCTGCTGTTGGGTCATGCGCCGCACGTGCCGGGCAAGCGCGAGAGCATCACCTGCGAGATCAACCTGCCGCGCGCCGGCGCCGACCGGAAAGTCGCCGGCATCATCGCCGCCGACGAGGGCGGCGGGCTCTTTCTTGCGCATTCCGGCCGCGTCGCCGGTGCCGGCCGCAAATCGGCCTTCCGCGCCTTCCTGGCGGACGGCGTATGGCGGGCGGTCGCTTGGCCGGACGGGGTGGAGACCGAGGCGCTGATCTTGGCGCCTCTCGACAGCCCGCGGCTCACACGACTGCTCGGCCAATTCGTCGATTCGGTGTGGCGCTTCAAGTCCGGCGAAGGTGCCGGCGAGCGCAGCCGTTTTCGCGTCGACGCCGCGGTGACGGACCACTGCGCACGCGCCGCCTGCGACCGGCGGCTGGTCGACCGCGCCCTCCAGGAGGAGCTCGCCAAGCGCGGCCTGTTCGGCGGACCCGAGGACCTTTTCACGCTGCGCGGCGAGAGGCCGCAGCCGCTGTTCGCGCTGGTCGCCGACGGTCGTCCGGAGGAACTCGCCATGGCGGTGGGGTCGCTGTCGCTCGCCTCGGCCCGCTCGGGACCGCAGGTTCGCCCGATCCTGATCGCGCCGGCGGCGCTCGCCGACCGCGCCGACTGGGCCCTGCAGGCGCTGCCATTCGCCTGCGTCCGCTTCCGCTGGCGCGGCGCACGCGCCGTGTTCGATGGACTCGACGAGGCCTTGCGGTAGACACTCCGTCCATGGTGATGGGGCTCACGACCACCGTCTGGGTGAGCGCGCAGATCAGACTCTGCGATCGCGCCTTGCTTCCCGCAGCGGTCGTTCGACGCGGCGATCCCGATGCCGGAACCGTGCTCGTCAAGGTCAATCGCTTCGAGCAGGGCGTCACGGTGTATGCCGAGACGACCGCCTTCGACGACGAGGCGGCGTGGCTGCGCGGCACCGGCGCCAACCCTGTCCCGGAAGCTGAAGCCGATGCCTACATCGCCCGCCAGGTTGCGCGCGATCCCGACGTGTGGGTGATCGAAATCGAAGACCGCAAGGGCGTGTACAAGATCGACGGCAACGTCGTTTAGAGTGTCATCCCCTGCGCAGCGAAGATTGTCATCCCGAGCGTCAGCGAGGGATCCTCCCTGTTGCTTTAAGGATCCCTCGCTTCGCTCGGGATGACAATGCCTATGGCGGCGGCAAGACCGACATCGGATCGACCGTCTTGCTGCCGCCGCGCCGTACCTCGAAGTGCAAGCGCGGGCTGGCGGCGCCGCCGGAGTCGCCGACCTTGGCGATCGTCTGGCCTTTCTTCACTTCGTCGCCCTTCTTCACCAGCAGCGCCTCGTTGTTGCCGTAGGCGGTGATGTAGCCGCCCGGATGCTGGATCAGCAGCAGATTGCCGAGATGGGCGACCTCGTTGCCGGCGTAGACGACGGTGCCGCCGTCGGCGGCTTTCACCGGCTCTCCGGTCGGTGCCTGGATGTCGATGCCGTCGCTCTTCTGGCCACCGCCCGCCGCGCCGTACGGTACCAGGACCTTGCCCTTGACCGGCCAGATGAAGCGTTGCGGCGTGGCCGGCACGGTCACGTTGGTCTCGGAAGCGGCAGCCGGAGCGAGCGGCGTCGGCTGGCCGGTGGCAGGCGCCGCCAAGCGCGGCGAGTCGCTCGGCGACGACGGCGGCGGTGGCAGGCTCTCGCGCTTCACCGGACCGGGCGGCGGCGCCGTGGCGACAGCCGTTGAAGGCGCGGCCGTGCCGTCGGGCACGAAGCGCGCCCCGGGCAGCTGGAGCGATTGGCCCGGTTTCAGCGTGTAAGGCTGCTGCAGCCGGTTGCGCTCGATGATGGTCTGGGGCGGCACGCCGTAGCGCTGGGCCAGGCTTTCAACCGTGTCCTTGTCCTTCACGACATAGACGGCAGGCGAACCCGGCGGAGCACCGGATCCGGGATATTCGATGGTGCCTTCTCGCGCCGGGTAGAGCGTCGAGCAAGCACCAAGGGCGACCGACAACGCCGCCGTTGTGCCCAGCGTGCGCCACCAGCCGGCCCTTCGCGAGGGGAAGCGAGGGGCTCTCATCATGCCGGCATTCTACTTCATCGGCCCGCTTGCGGAAATGCAGCCGCGATGAATTCAGCCCTGACCCAACACCGGAAGCGCGCCGGTGACCAGCGGCACGAAGCGCACCGGCATCAGCGTGTCGCGCTGCAGGCCGTTCTCGGTCTTGACGATGCGCTCCACCACCTGCGCCGTCGGGTCGCGGCCGACTGGCACGATCAGGATACCGCCCAGCGCCAGCTGATCGATCAGCGCCTGCGGACGCTCCTCGGCGGCCGCCGTGACGATGATACGGTCGAACGGCGCCTGGCCCGGCCAGCCCTTGCTGCCGTCGCCGACATCGAACACCACGTTGTGAATGCGCAGCTCGAGCAGCAGGCGCTCGGCTTCCTTCGACAGCGGCTTGTAGCGCTCCACCGTGTACACGCGACGTGCGAGCTTGGCGAGGATCGCTGCCTGGTAGCCCGATCCGGTGCCGATCTCGAGCACCTTCATGCGGGCGCCGACTTTCAGCGCCTCCGTCATCGACGCGACCACCAGCGGCTGGCTGATCGTCTGGCCGAAGGAGATGGGTAGAGCCGTGTTGTCCCAGGCGCGCTCGGCGAAGGTCGGCGCAACGAAGCGCTCGCGGTCGACGTTGGCGATGGCGGCGAGCACACGCTCATCCGAGATGCCGCTGCCGCGCAGCTCGGCGATCAGTCGTTGCATCGCCGGGACGTTCACTCCCGGCCTCAGTCCAACTGGAATTCGTGGGCGAACTGGACGCCGAGTTTGCGTCGCATGTCCTCGTGAGTGAGGTCCAGATGCAGCGGCGTCACCGAGATGTGACCCGAGCGAATGGCGGCGATGTCGCTCGCCTCATCGATCTCGCTCTCCTGGGGCTGATAACCGATCCAATAATAGGTGCCACCGCGCGGATCGACACGTTCGATGATGTAGCCGCCGAAGCCGCGATTGCCCTGGTGCGTCACGCGCACACCCTTGACCGAAGCGGCGACCACGTCGGGGAAGTTGACGTTCACCAGCACATTGCGCGGCCAGTCGGTCGCCAGCGCACGACGCGCCACCGCGGCGCCGTGCTGCGTCGCCGTCCCCCATTTCACCGGGTGATCGTGCGTGTAGGCCTGGCTGAAGGCGATCGACGGCAAGCCGAGCAGGCAGCCTTCCATCGCCGCCGCGACGGTGCCCGAATAGGTGACGTCGTCGGCGATATTCGTGCCCCGATTGACGCCCGACAATACGAGGTCAGGCTTGCGATCGCGCAACAGGTGCTTGACGGCGAACAGCACGCAATCGGTCGGTGTGCCTTCGACCGCGTACTTGGCCTCGGCGACGTGGCGGCAGCGGATCGGTCGCGACAGCGACAGCGAATGGCCGGCGCCGCTCTGGTTGACCTCGGGCGCAACCACCCACACATCGCTCGACAATTGCGAGGCGATCTCGATCAGCGCCTCGAGGCCGGGCGCATGGATGCCATCGTCGTTGGTGACGAGGATGCGCTTCTTGGAGAGGTTGGGCGCGTTCACTGGCGGACAGCGGCGCCGGGCAGCGTGACCAGCCCGTTCATGTAGGGCCGCAGGGCCTCGGGGATGGTCACCGATCCGTCCTCGTTCTGGTAGTTCTCCAGGATCGCGATCAGCGTGCGGCCGACCGCCAGTCCCGAGCCGTTCAGCGTGTGCACGAAGCGCGTGCCTTTCCCTTCCTTCGGCCGGTAGCGCCCGCCCATGCGACGGGCCTGGTAGTCGCCACAGTTGGAGCAGCTCGAGATCTCGCGATACTTGCCCTGCCCCGGCAGCCAGACCTCGATGTCGAAGGTCTTGCGCGAGGCCGGCCCCATGTCGCCGCCGCACAGCACGACGGTGCGGAAGGGAAGGCCAAGTCGCTTCAGGACCTCCTCCGCGCGCCCCGTCATACGCTGATGCTCGGCATCCGACTGCTCGGGCGTGGTGATGCTGACCAGCTCGACCTTGGGAAACTGGTGGACGCGGATCATGCCGCGCGTGTCCTTGCCGGCAGCACCTGCCTCCGAGCGGAAGCACGGCGTCCACGCAGTGAAGCGCAGCGGCAGGTCCTTCTCATCGAGCACGGTGTCGTTCACCAGGTTGGTGAGCGGCACCTCGGCGGTCGGGATCAGCCAGAAGCCGTTGTCGGTGTGGAACATGTCCTCGGCGAAGCGCGGCAGCTGGCCCACGCCGTACGCCGCGTTGTCGCGCACCAGGAACGGCGGGTTGACCTCGGTGTAGCCGCCCTCCGGGCTGGTGTGCAGGTCGAGCATGAACTGCGCGATGGCGCGCTCGAGCCGCGCCAGCCGGCCCTTGAGGAACACGAAGCGCGCACCCGAGATCCTGGCGGCCGAGGCGAAATCCATCTCGCCCGTCGCCTCGCCCAGCGCCACGTGATCCTTGGGCGGGAAGCTGAAATTGCGCTGGCTGCCGATGCGGCGCACCTCGACATTGCCGGTCTCATCGACGCCATCCGGCACGTCGGCGAACGGCAGGTTGGGCAGCACCTCGAGCCGCCGCGTCAGCTCCTCGTCGAGCCGCTGTGCTTCCGACTCTCCCCTCTTGAGCTCGTCTTCCAGCGCCGCCACCTCGGCCATCAGCTGATCGGCCGGCTCGCCCTTGCTCTTGGCCATGCCGATCTGGCGGCTGAGCGCCTTGCGCCTGGCCTGCGCCGCCTCGCTCTCGGAGATCGCCGCGCGCCGCCGCTTGTCGATCGCCAACAGCTCCTCGGCCATCGGCGGCAGGTTGCGCTTGCGCAAGCCGGCATCGAACTGCTCCGGCTGCTCCCGGATGAAACGGATATCGTGCATGGCTAGCCGTCCGCTCCAATCTTGTCTGGCTCGGCTTCGGCCTTCTTGTCCTCCTCTTCCCGTTTCCGTTCGATCCGGCTGCCGATCAGGATGCTGAGCTCGTAGAAGGCCAGCAGCGGCACGGCGAGCGCGATCTGGCTGATGACGTCGGGCGGCGCCAGCACGGCGGCAACGATGAAGCAGATGACGATGGCGTAGCGACGTTTCGATCTCAGGCCTGCCGTCGTGATGATGCCGACCCGCACCAGCAAGGTCAGCAGCACCGGCATCTCGAAGGCGAAACCGAAGGCGAAGACGAGCTGCAGCACGCGTTCGAGATAGTCGGAGGCGCGCAGGTTCTTCTCGATGTCGGGCGGCGCGTACTGCGTCAGCATGAAGTTGATCACGTACGGCATGACGACGTAGTACATGACCACGCAGCCGGCGTAGAACATGAACGGCGTCGCGATCAGGAACGGCAGGAAAGCACGCTTCTCCCGGCGATAGAGGCCGGGCGCCACGAATAGCCAGATCTGGGTCGCGATCAGCGGGAAGCCGACGATCAGCGACAGGAACGCCGACAGCTTCACCGTGACGAAGAAGAACTCGAAGATGTCGAGAACCTGAAGCTTGTAGCCGTCGCTCAAAGCCGGCTGGATCAGGAACGAAAAGATCGGCTTGGCGAAATAGAACGTGATGAAGAACACGCCGAGAAAGCTGATCAGGGCATAGATCAGCCGCGTGCGCAGCTCGATCAGATGATCGAGCAGCGGCATCGGCTTGTCGTCCTCGGGTCCTTCGTGCTCTTGGGTGGTCAAAGTCGGTATCGCGGGCTGGGGTGCCGCGTTATGCCGCCCTTTGCGGCTCAATTCAAAGCGCGAATTGGCGCCTTAGCCGGCCGCGGCGGCCTTGGCCGGCTTCTCTTCCTCTGCAGTCGACGATGGCGGCGAGGGAGGTGCGGGCGTTTCCGCAGGGAGCGTTTCCGCGGCAGCAGCAGTGGCCGTCGGGTCGGCGGCAATCTGCGGCGCCGATTCAGGTTCCGCCAACGGATTGTCGAACGTGGTCTTGGCTTCGGCGAAGGCCTTTTCGCCTTCGGCCATGCCCTCCTGAATGGCGCTCTTTATCTGCTTGGTCGGATCGAGTTCCTTGAGATCGAGGCCCGGTCCCGATTCGAGCTGCTTCTTCACCTCGTCGAGCTCGGACTGGCGCACCATCTCGTCGACATGGCCGCGGAACTCGGCCGCCATCGCGCGCATTTGGGCCATCCACTTGCCCCAGCTGCGCAGAAGGCCCGGCAGCTCCTTGGGACCGATGACGACCAGCGCCACGATCGCAATGACAAGAAGCTCTGGACTGTCGATTCCGAACATCGGCGCTCAACCGCCGGCCAAGTCAGACCTTCGCGGCGCTGTCGTGCCGGACTTCACCAGGCGACGAAGTCGTGGTCTGCGCCGTGATCGGCTTGGCGTTGTCGCCAGGCTGACCGGCCTGTGCAGGCGGCGTCTCCTCCTGGCCGCCCACGCCCTTCTTGAAGGCCGACAGGCCTTTGCCGAAGTCGCCCATCAGCTGTGAAATCTTGCCGCGACCGCCAAACAGCAGCAGCACGACGGCCAGCACGATGAGCCAATGCCATATGCTGAAGCTACCCATTGAAAATGCTCCCAGAAAATTTTGCGATCGCCGTTCGTCCGATTATGGCACCCCGTCAGAAGCCCCGGCAACACGTCGAATAAGGCCGTATTGCGGCTCTAGCCTCTCGTCTCGTCGGCCGCCAGCGGCTCGTTGGCTTCGTCCTCGCCAGCCTCGAGAGGCAGATCAGGCTCCTCGGGTCGGAATATGGGGGGCTGGACGCGCGCGTCCAAGAGGCCTGCGGCTTTCAGTTCCTCCTGGCCCGGCAGGTCGTCGAGACTGGGCAAGCCGAAATGCTCCAGGAAGAAGTCGGTGGTACCCCAGGTCACCGGCTTGCCCGGCGCCCGCCTGCGGCCGACCGGCTTGATCCAGTTCTGCTCGAACAGGAGATCGAGCGTGCCTTTGCTCAGTCCGACGCCGCGCACCTGCTCGATCTCGGCCCGCGTCACCGGCTGGTGGTAGGCGATGATGGCCAGCGTCTCGATCGCCGCGCGCGACAACTTGCGCGTCACCGGCCGTTCGATCTTGAGCTTCTCGGCCAGATCCGGGGCGGTGCGGAAACTATAGCCGCCGGCCACCTGCACCAGATTGACGCCGCGGCCGGCATACATTTCGGCGAGATCGGCCAACAGGCGCCTGACGTCGGCGCCCTCCGGCAACCGCTCGGCAAGTGCCTTTTCGTCAAGCGCCTGGGTGCCAGCGAACATCAAGGCCTCGAGCAGCCTGAGATGCTGGGCATGATCGGGCGAGATGACGTCGGTGACGTTCGGCAGGGTCACGTTCTCGGACTCGCTCATCCTCGATCACCCCGCTTGCGCACGTAAATCGGTCCGAACCGCTCCGTCTGCCGCAACTCCAGCGCGCCGTCCTTGGCCAGCTGCAGGCCAGCCACGAAAGTCGCGGCGAGCGCCGAGCGGCGGCGTGTCGGATCGCCGAGACCCGCCGGCAGGAAAGCCTCGAGCGTCTGCCAATCGACGGCGATGCCAAGCATGCGGGCGAGCCGCTCGGCCGCCTCCTCGACCGAGAAGAACTGCATCGGCTCGATCTGGTAGGCGTCGGCGTCCTTGGGTCGCAGTTGGTGACCGTAGGCCGACAGCAGGTCGTAGAGCTTGACGTCCCACACCGCGCGACGCACCACGACGACGCCTTCAGGTTGGCCGCGCGGGAAGACATCGTAGCCCAGTCGCGGCCGCGCCATCAGCCGCACGCCGGCCTCCTGCATCGCCTCGAGGCGCCGCAACTGCCACTGCAGGGCGTCGGCCATTTCCTGGCCGGACGGCTCCTCGCCGGGCGGCGGTTCGGGCAGCAGCAGGCGCGACTTGAGGTAGGCAAGCCACGCCGCCATCACGAGATAGTCGGCGGCGAGCTCAAGCCGCAGTCGCCGCGCCTGCGCGATGTGCGCCAGGTACTGGTCGACCAGCGCTACCATCGAGATGCGTCGCAAGTCGACCTTCTGCTCGCGCGCCAGCGCCAGCAGGAGGTCGAGCGGACCTTCAAACCCCTCGAGGTTGACGATCAGCTCGCCCTCGCCCGGCGGGATCACATCGGGACCGGCCGCGGCAAAGCCGTCCGGGTCGGCGGGTTGCTGAGGTTGCTCCATGCACTGCGGGTTTATCCAGCGGCGAGGCGTGCCGCCACAGGATTTGCCCTCCCTTATCCCCATTCCGGCAGAAGCGCGCGAAACCGCGCGACCGCGTCGCCCAGGCCGGACTTGTCGAATGGCGCCCGCAGGCGCCGCAGCGCCTGCCGACCCTTTTCGAAACGCCGCACTGCCGCATCGGTCATGGCGCCGGTACGCCCGACGATATCCTGCATCTCGTCCATACGGCCGTTGCAGTGCAGGGCGATGTCACAGCCTGCCGCCAAGGCACGCTCTGCCCGCTCGCCCAAGCTGCCACCCAACGCCTGCATCGAGAGATCATCGGACAGCAGCATCCCGTCGAACCCGATATGACCCCTGATGACGTCCTTCACGGCGCGTGCCGATACCGTCACTGGGGCTTCGGCATCGACAGCCTCGAACAGCAAATGGGCCGTCATGCCCCAGGGCAGATCGGACAGCATGCGGAACGGCGCGAAGTCCATCCGCTCCAGCAGGTCGCGCGATGCCGTCACGCGCGGCAGGCCGAGATGGCTGTCGACGGTGGCGCGTCCATGGCCAGGCATGTGCTTGATGACCGGCATCACGCCCCCCGCGAGCAGCGCCTCAGCGGCAGCGCGACCCAGCGCTGCCACCGCTTCGGGTCGCGGACCATAGGCCCGGTCGCCAATCACGCCATGGGTCTCCGGCAGGGCGAGGTCGAGCACCGGCATGCAGTCGACATCGGCTCCGATCGACGCGAGATCGGCCGCCAGCAGGCGGGAATTGAGCGCCACGGCCTCGAGGCCGCGCTCGGCGTTGCGCTCGTAGAGCTCGCCGAACACCCTTGCCGGCGGGGCGCGCCGCCAGTGCGGCGGCTTGAGCCGCGCGACGCGACCCCCTTCCTGGTCGACAAGCACCGGCGCGTCGGCCCGCGCCACGCACGACCGCAGTTCGTCGACCAGGCGGCGCGTCTGTTCGGGCGTATCGATGTGGCGGGCAAACAAGATGAAGCCAAGCGGATCGGCCTCGCGGAAAAAGGCGCGCTCGTCCGCTGTGAGAGCAGGTCCGGCGCAGCTCAGGATGACGGCTCGCGGTGTGGTCATGCTGATGGAAGTACTGATCGTTGCGCGTCACACCTCATGCTCCTCTCCCCCGCTAGGGGGAGAGGTTTGGGAGAGGGGGCAACGCACGTCGATTTTCCCCCCCCCCCCCCCCCCCCCCCCCCGGGGCGGGGGGGGGGTAGGGTTGAAAAAAAAAAAGAGGATAGAAGGGGGGCGGGGGAGGAGCGGGGGGGCGGTGGCTCGGCGTCGGGGGGTGGGGG
>Ga0081539_10006695_pt1 | contig 10881 bp, 7 predicted proteins | sample TabmetS4T2R2_FD_71023 | JGI IMG/M metagenome (GOLD analysis project Ga0081539, IMG submission 71023) | Tabebuia heterophylla rhizosphere microbial communities from the University of Puerto Rico - S4T2R2 | ecosystem: Host-associated > Plants > Roots > Rhizosphere ... | reverse complement strand
CGCGTCGAAGTGGATTACGAGCGGTTGCGCTTCGCGTATCGAGTGGGCGAAGACGCGTGGCGGTGGCTGCCGCAGCAGTTCGATGCCAGTATTCTCTCGGACGAAGCCACCGCACCGGGGCTGCCGAACTTCACCGGCGCATTCGTCGGCATGGCGTGTCAGGATCTGGCGGGCACGGCCATGCACGCCGACTTCGACTGGTTCGAGTACCGCGAGCGGGAGTACGTCGGCGACCCGCTCCGATTCGCGTAGCGCCGATGCCTACCGACCCTCCGACTGCTGGCAGCTCCCTCCCGCGCAGCGGTTGTTCTCCTGGCACACGTACTCGAGGAGCCCGAGCTGATCCCAGTCGGGCCGCAGCGTCAGGTCGAAGTCCTGGAACCAGGGTCGGGTGAAGATCTTCGAGTCGTCGATGGTGATGCGGTAGTGAAGCTTGTTGCCGTCGCGCCGCAGATGTTCGGTCGTGCGCAGCGCGTCGGTATGCCAGCGGCTCTTGGTCGGATCGGTGTAGTGATAGTCGTCGAGGATCCACGGCTTGAAGTTGACCGTCTCGATGACGAGCGTCTCTCCCTCCCACTTGCCGACTGAATCACCGTAATACGACGGCTCGATGTCCTTCCGGTGCGGGCGGCCGTCGGTCGGGATGATGCGGGCGGCGCGCTGGAGCTCGGGGATGATGGTGATGTACTTCGGAGTGTGGACGATTTGGATCGGCAGGATGTACAGCATCCCCGAAGGGAAACCGGCCGGCAGACAGACCGCCCTCGGCTCGTCGACACGTGCATCGCCGGTGCGCGGGTGATACAGCAGGCTCTCGGCGCCTGGCTTCACCGGCGCCATCTTGTCCGCGTTGAAGATCAGGTTGCCGCGCGGACCCGTCGCATTCACCGTCGAAGGCGGCGTATAGATCCCGGAGAAGTCAGGCTTCCCGTCCGCCAGGCGGGGCCCGTCTTGCGCGTGCGATGCGCTGCTCACGAAGAGCAGGAGCGCGACGAGCACCGCCGGTATCGATCGTGTGCTCATCGTGCCCCCTCGGAAGCGGTGAACACGTCCGTCCCATCGGCGAACTTCACGCGCCGGGCCGAGGCGTTGTTGGAGCCGTCACGCGCGCGCGAGCCCTCCACGTTCACGACCGCTCCCAGCTTCAACGCTTCCTTCGTCACGCCGCGGCGCATCAGCGATCCCGGCGGAGCGCCGGAGAAGCCCCAGGTGGTGACCTTGCCGTCCTCCTCGGTCACGTCGACATAGAACCAGACGTGCGGGTTCTGCCACTCGACTTTCTTGATCGTGCCGGTCACCTTGACCGGCTTGCTCGTGTCGTACTCTGCGGTTTCCGAATGGTGGGCACGTAGCGGCTGGCTCGCGAACGCGAGGCTCAGGCCAAGCATCAGGGCGGGTAGACGATGACACGTCATCAGAGCACCTCTATGAATGCGTCCGATGACTGTACGAGACTGAGTTTCGGCAAGTCAATGCAACCGACTGTGACGTGTAACCGTGCGCGACGTGTCCCGTGCCGAAGGCGAGGCAATCCCGTTTCGACCGGATACCGCCAGCGCGCGGGTCGCCATAGGCTTGCGCACCGACGGTCGGCTGCGATAAGCGGTCCGGGATGGCGCGGGCGGCCTCCTCCAACCTCTGAGTACCGCGTCGGAATTGATAGCGAACGTCGCCGCAGCAGGAGCTCGCGAGAGATGGTCTTCGCGTCGACCCAGCGTCCCGCCCTGTCGATGAGCAGCAGCAGCACGTCCAGCTCGTCTATCGAAGCAACGTCTGTCAGGAATTCGGCGACCGCAGGTGTGAGGGAGCCGCGCCCTCTCATGAGAGCCGCGCGGGAGTCGCGGGAATACCTCGCGCCAGCGACAGGACGATGATGAAGGCGCCAGCGAACATTCCTGGTGACGGTCGGCGCGGAGTATATGAAACGCAGGGGAGGGCGAGTATCCGGTGAAGACCGGAGATATCCGGTCGATGATGCCGGAGAGGCTCGAATGACCGGGGGCGCTCTCACGGCATGGACGGGCTGTGTAGCCGTCGAATCCGGCTGCGCGCGAGGGCATGGCGCGGGTGACCAGGCTCGTGTGTCAGAAGTGCCAGGTCAGGTTTCCGACGACCCGCCGGCCGTGGCGCGCCGCGCTGTCGAACAGGTTGTAGATCGTGGCACCCAACTCCGCGCCGGCCGGCAGCTTCGTCTTCGTCACGGTCGCGGTCGACACCCAGCCATTGGTCGAGACCTCTCCGGCAGGCGGGTTGACGGTGCCGGTCCGCAGCGTCTGCAGGCCAACGTCGGCGCCGGTCTTCAGCGACAGCTCGACGCCGGGCTCGTTCCCGAACAGCGCCTTGAGGTGCGTCCGGGAGGATGGACGGATCACGAGCGATCCGCGCGGTGTGATACGGCCGCCGAAACCTGCGCTGTCGTCGAAGCGAACGGCGCCGTGGGCAACCACGTTGCGATGCAGCTTCAGCTCGTCCTCCATGGTCGCCGCCCATGCGGTCGAACGGTCCCGCACGTCGAGGAACACGGCGAAGGTGTCTGATGCGTGCGTGCCGAGATTGCGCTGCAGGCGGTCACGAAACTCGCCGCCGAACGCGACGTGATGGCTGTTGATGCGTCGCGTGATCGCGAAGCTGGAGCCGATCGAGTCTGCATGTGCGATGTCGACTTTCACCGCGGGCACACCCACCATCGAGGTCAGGTACTGGCCCAGGTAGCGGTGCCTGTCGTAGCGGACGCTGGTGACGACGTCGGTCAGACCGAAGCGATCTTCGTACCGTGCTTCGCCGAAGGCCTGACTGTCGAAGCGCTCTTGACGACGGTCGTCAAACGTCGACGTGGACGCTGTGGAAGCGTTGGTCCGCCCCTCGTCGACGCGGCCACGGAATGTGAAAGGACCGAACGACGCATTGCCCAGAAGTGGGCGGGAGTGCTCGACGGCGAGGTCCGTTGCCGGATGGTCTTGCGCGTGCGCACTCCCGGCAAGCAGGGCACTGCACGCGAGAACACGAGCCGCAAGCGTGGTCGCGCGGCGTACCACTGAACGGGGAACCCTTTCCGGAATCTGCGGCGGAGAGCGAGCGGCCGTCGCTTCTTAGGCTATCGGTCGCTCGCGGTCCAGGCTTGAGCCCGTGCTCAGCGATCGGTCTTGTCCATCCGACGCGCATCGATGTCGCCCTCGACAATCGTCAGGCGAACGTGCGTGACAGCCTTGTTCTCATTCTTCAGGAACGTGAGCGAACCGCCGAGCGCCGGCACGAGGAACTCGGTGTCGGACCGGGCCAGCGCCTGATGGCGTCCGTTTCCTCCCGACAGCTCGATGGCGAGCTGGTCACCTTCGATCGAGACACGAATCTTCCCGAGCGGGCCGGCGTGATACGTGCCGACGTACGTCGCGAGCACCTTCGGCGACACCTTGACCTCACGTGCCTGCTCGTCGTCCAGGCGTCCCACGAGGCGATGACGATCCTTCTCGTTCTCGTTGCACACGTTCTCGAGCAGCTCGGTGTCGGGCATCAGATCGACGTCGATGCCGATGGTCCACGGCATCGCATACGCCTTCGGGTCGTCGAAGGTCATCTCCATCTGGATGCGTCCGACGTTCATCCGGCGAAAACGCTCGGTCACGCGCAGGGCTTCCGTATGGGGATGGCCCGCGAAGTCGAGCCATGTCCGATCGTTGTATCCGGCGGTCTCCACGACGAGCGTGTCGCCCTCCCAGTGGCCTACCGAATAGCCCATCCAGCTTGGGTTCGGATCCGTGGGCAACGGTCGGCCGTCGAGGAAGACCTGACGCGTCGGGGCATCCTCATAGAGGATCAGGAGCAGTCCCGGCGTCTGCACGAACTTCACCGGCTCCATCCCGAACAGGCCGGCGCGCGGACCTGACGGCAGGCAATTGGTCTCCGGGCTGTCTTTCGCGAAATTCATCGCGCGCTTCGCGTAGACGGCCTGCGCCCACGGCAGCATGTCGACGCGCTGGTTGCCGAAGATGTTGAAGCTGTAACCGAGCCCGTTGAGGCGCCAGTGGCCCGACAGGTCAGGCTTGCCGTCGGCCGTTCGCGGCGCCGGCGCCGTGAAGTCCGGTTTGCCATCGGGCGTTCGTGGCAATCCCGGCGTCGGATAGTTCAGCCACTGGGCTGCGAGCGGTGACGCGGTGATCAAGGACAACAGCATGGCGATGGCGGTGTTTTTCATGGTGGCTCTCGTCGTCGTTTCTACGCACTGTTGAACGCGACATCGACATGAAATCACCGCAACCGGACGAACAATCTCCTCAACCGTGCGCAGGTGACCGCTTTTCAGTCGATCACTGACGGGGGGCGTCGACACAAAGCTTCGAAAATCAACCTGCATGGCGATCGAGCGACCACACACGCGTTCGCCCGACTTGGGCTGGCGCGTGTCGTTCGGCGCCAACGTCCGGACGCGGCTCGCATGCAAGCAAATCGTTGCGTGGAAATCGATTGCAGATCCGGATAAGATTCCCGCGCCTCGCTCAGCCTGGATGAGTCGCGGCTGCCCGGCGTGCCGGCGCCGGCAGGAAAGGGGAACGGTCGTGAGCAACCGCCGCATGTTTCTGAAGACCCTCGCCGCCACGGGCGCGGCGGCACTTGCGCCTTCATCCGGATTGTTCGGCCAGGAGGGCGTCGTCCGCCTCAACGTGCGCGGGGGCGCCATCGACGTCCACCATCATTTCCAGCCGCCGGGCGGCACCAGCAACCGCCCGTGGTCGCCGCAGATGTCGCTCGACTCGATGGAGAAGTTCAACATCGGCGTCGCCATCCTGTCGATGACGCAGAACGGCGATCTGCTCTACAACGGAACCGAGAAAGGACGCGCGGCCGTCCGCGCCGGGAACGACTTCGGCGCCAAATTGATGCACGACCATCCCACGAAATTCGGCTTGATGGGCGGCATCCCGATGCCGGACATCGACGGTTCGCTGCGTGAAGTGGAGTACGTCTACGACACGCTCAAGGTGGACGCGATCGGTATCTACAGCAACGACAACAAAGGACGCTGGCCGGGCGATCCGTACTTCGAACCGCTGTGGCAGGAGCTCAATCGCCGCAAGGCGATTGTGTACATGCATCCGCTGGCGCCGACCTGCTGCAGCAACCTCAAATACGGGCCCGCCGCCTCGATGGTCGAATACGACTTCGACGTGACGCGCGGCGTGGCCAGCCTCATCGTCAACGGCGTCATGTTCCGCTATCCGGACATCCGCTTCATCACGGTGCACTCGGGTGGCACGGTGCCGATGCTGGTCGGCCGGATGAAGGATCGAATGCCGCCTGGATCCGAAAAGTACATTCCGAACGGGTTGTACGCGGAAGTCCGCAAGTGGTACTTCGACATCGCGCACGCCAGCTTCCCGTGGCCGATGGCGGCGATGCGGGCGTTCATGCCGGAGTCACAGATCCTGTTCGGGACCGACTACGCGCCGGAGCCAATCGAATCGACGGTCGACGAACTGCCGGGTCTGAAGTTGGCACGCCCGTTCGAACAGATGATGCTGCGGGGGAACGCCGAGCGGCTGTTCCCGCGATTCAAGCTGACGTAACGACTGGATGCGGTGGCGCGGCCGCGCCATCTCTCCCAGTGCCGAGCGAGGGTGGAGGCGCGCCTCCACCCTCCTGGCCTTTCACTGGATCAAAAGGCGTACTTCACGGCGAACTGCCAGATGCGGGGCGTTGTGCCCGCGGCCAGCGACGTAATACGACCGAACGTCGCCGGGTTGTTCAGCGTTGCCTGCGGGTTGCCTCTGTTGAAGTGATTCGCGAGGTTGATCGCTTCGGCGCGAAGCTCGAGGCGCCGACCTTCTCCAAGCGTGAAGCCACGCACGAACGACTGATCCCACTGCCAGAACCCCGGGCCGCGCAGCATGTTGAACGGCGCATCGCCGAGCGTGCCTGGTGCCGGTGCGCTGAACGCCGCGATGTTGAAGTAGTTGGTCAGTGAATCACGATCGGCGTACGGGCTCACACCGGAAACCACGTTCGGCCGCTGCGTCGGAGCGTTGTCGGTGAATCCGTTCAATGCCGGGTCGCCGCCGGCGACGACATTCACCGGGCCGCCGCTCCTCACCTGCAGGACGCTGGACGCGGTCCAGTTCGAGGCCAGTGCGCCGAGCACGCCGCCGAATTCTCCCGTGCGGAACACCGATGTCAGGTTGAAGAGGTGTCGCCGATCGGCTGGACACGGCCCTTCGTCCAGCGCGATGTCCGTCGGTCCGTTGTTCTGGAACGGCTGGTGGATGTGGTTGGCGCCGACGTTCAGCAAGGCGTTGTAGGGAACCCCTTCGCATTTCGACAGCGTGTAGTTGGCGTTGAAATTCAGGAACTGTCCCAGGTCGAGGCGCGAGTTCAACAGCAGTCCGTTGTAATTCTGGTAGCCGACGTCGGAGTACTGCGTCACATATCCGAGCGCGACGCCACGGTTTGCCAGGTTCAGTGCGCGCCGCTGGTCGCGGTTGCCTGCCACGGTGCAGACGGGATAGAAGCGGTCGGCCCCGATGGTCGCGTCGAACAGCGTGCAGGGCCCGAATCCGAGATTGAGCGCCGGGTTCTGCTCCTCCGCCTGGATCTGGTGAACGATCTTCGATCCGATGTACGACGCCGATGCGAACCACCGCGGCGTGATCTGCCGCTGCAGGCTCGCGTCCCACGAGTACTGCGTCGTCGGCCTGAGGTCCGACGGCAGCGGCAGGAAGGAGCTGTAGAGCGGAAACGCCGGGTTGTTCGGATCGAAGCGATACGGGAACGGGTTGCCGGTGGGATAGCTGGCCCACGGGTTGTCGAGACTGGCACCCGGCGGCAGGTTGACCGTCAGCCGGAACGGCGCGACCGACGACGTGTTGAGGTGCAGCTGCTGCGAGATGTAGTCGTGGCCGATGCCGGCGCCGGCGCGAATCGCGGTGCGGCCGTCACCTGTGAGATCCCAGGCCACGCCGACGCGGGGGTCCCACTCGTTGACGTGGCTCTTCACGCCCGACTTGCCTTCGAACCCGGTATCGCCGGGATAGCTGAAGCCTGGAGGAGCGTTGCGGACCACCGTACTGCGGATGCCTTTGTTGAACGCGTCGAGGCTGAAGTTGTAGACGTCGCCCTCGAAGAAATTCATCGGCAGGAACGGGTTCCACACGACGCCGTAGTTGAGCGTCACGCGGTCGATCTTCCACGTGTCCTGCACGTAGGCGCCGGCGATCGGTTGGGTGACCTTGACCGGGTTCTCGCTCGCCTGGCGGTGCTGCGCGATCCGCCCGGCGAAGAAGTCGGCCATCGCGTTGGTGGTGAACTGGCCGGTGAAGGTATAGCTCCCGACCGACCACGCATTGGCGACGGAGTCCGATTTCGTCCACAGGTAGTGTCCACCGACGCCGAACTGGTGCGCGCCCTTGACCCACGTGAAGTCGTTACTGGCACCGGCGTTCTGGATCTTTGTATAGAGATTCGAGGTGAACGAACCGCTGCCGATATTGAACCCGTTGTTCACAATCAGCCGCAGGTATCCGGGCACGTAGCTGTAAGCATTGATGCCCACGTCCTGCGGGCTGAAGAAATTCGGACCCGGCTTGTTCGCGAGCACGTCGTTGCCGAGCACACGGAACGAGTTGACCATCGTCGGATTGATGACCCAGGTGTGGCCGACGGTGACGTTGTGCGCGCGGTCGTCGGAGCCAGGCGCGTTGGTGACCAGGATGTTGTTTCCCGCCGCGTCGAACGGAATCTTGCGATCGTCGGTGGTGAGCATGTAGCGCCCGATCAACGAGTGCTTCTGGTTCAACTGATAATCCACGCGCACCGGAATCTGTGCCTCGTTCTGATGGACCGGTGTTCCCCAGAAGACCTTGCCGCACTGATCGACAGCGGTCGGCAGCCGGCGCGAGATGTTGAGCGCGGCCGGACTGATGAGACTCGGATCGATGCGGTTGTTGACGAACGGCGCACCCAACGTGAGCTGACGGCCGTTGTTGCACGTGGGCGAGGCGAAGGTGGTGAAGTCGCCCGTGAGCATCGCCGCCGTCGGCACGAATGCCTGCTGATCGAGCGGAGTCTGCCGCGTGGTGGTGGTCTGCAGGCCGACGAAGAAGAACAGTTTGTCCCTGGTGATCGGTCCGCCGACCGTGCCGCCGAACTGATTGCGCTTCAGGCCATCCTTGCGGCCGGACAAGAAGTCGGGCTCGTTGAACCGGCTGTCGCGCACGAATTCGAAGGCGTCGCCGTGCAGCACGTTCGTTCCCGATTTCGTCACCGCATTCACCGACGCGCCGGCGCGGATGTTTCCGGCCGCTTCCTGCGCGCCGGTGACGATCCGGAACTCCTGCAGCGCGTCGGGAAACGGCAGGTGCATGCCGGTGCCGTCGAAGTTGTTCAAGTGCGGCGCGCCGTCGAGCGAGTACGACACGCCGAAGTCGTTGCCGCCGGCGACCGAGATGCGCACGCCGGTGTTCATCGTGTACCCGGGCGAGGTCGCCGTCTGGACCGCGAATCCCGACAGCGTAATGAGTTGGGTCACCTGCCGCGCGTTGAGCGGCAGCTCGACGATCCGCTGACTCTCGACGACAGTGCCGACGCCGCTGGTGCGAGTGTCGACGAGTTGCGTGGCACCGGTGACCTGCACCTGCTCCGCGATCTGGCCGACGGCCAGCACCGGATTGACCACCGGGCTGCTGTTGACCTGCAGGACGATGCCGGTCTGCGCGAAGCTGCGGAACCCGGTGAGCGTAGCCTCGAGGCGATACGGGCCGAGCGGGAGGTTCGGTAGCGAGTACGAGCCAGTCTCGTTGGAGACGGTGGTGCGCACGAGGCCCGTTTCCGTTTGGGTAGCGGTAACGGTGACGCCGGGGAGCACGCCGCCGCTTTCATCGCGGACGACGCCGGAGATGTTGGCGGTGGCCTGGGCCCACGCCGACGTGCCGCCGAGGATCACCACCAAAGCGGCCAGCGACAGACAACGCGCGGTGCGGTACATGTTCCGAGCCTCCTCTCTGCCCCGCGGCCGAAGCGGGCGGGGTATGCGGCCAGTGCGCCGGCAGCGGCGCGGCGCGCGCGAGCCTGAAAACGTTTGCAGTGACCGCGGATTCTACTGCGGTCGTCAATTCGGTGCAACCGTTTGCAGCGCGACGGGTAGGACCGCCCGCTCAGGAGCCGCCGGCCGGCACGCGGTTCACGGGGTACGGTCGGGCGGGCTTGCGGGCGGTCTTTCGTGGTTGTGGTGCAAACGTTTGCAGGTGCGGCTGCAGCTGCGCCGCCGCCGCCGAGGCTACGATACTGCGTGTGCGTCGCCGCCAACGACGCTGCGCTCGGGGTCGATGAGGAACAGCCAGATCAGCGCGCCGACGAGCATGACGGCGGCGCTGACCAGGAACGGCGCCACCCAGTAGCCGGCGCCGAAGAGGGATCCGTACACGATCGCCGTGAAGGAGGCGGCCAGCGCGCCAGCCATGTTCATCACTCCGGTTACCGTGCCGCTGAATCGACCGCCCACATCCATCGGAACGGCCCATGCCGGTCCGATCACCCACTCCAGGAAGAAGAACGAGGCGGCGAGATACAGGATCGATGTCGTGGCGTCACTGACCATCGCTGCCGGCACGACGAACACTCCGGCAAGCACGAATCCGGGTGCGGCAACGCCTCGGCGAGCGAGCCGGGCGTTGTGGGTACGCTTGAGCAACAGATCCGAGAGCGAGCCCCCGACGACGTCGCCGAGCATTCCGGCAAGCAGCGGGATCGACCCCCACAAGCCGAGCGCAGCGACCGACAAGCCACGATGCTCGCGGAGATACGTCGGATACCACGTCAGGTAGAAGTTGGTCCCGAAGAAGAAGCAGCAATAGCCGAGCGCGATCCACCACATGTTCGGCGACGTCAGGATCTGACGCCACGGCGTGCGCAGACGCGTCGTCGCAGGCGGTCGCCCGCTCCCGTTGGTAGGCCGGGCCTTGTCAGGGCCGGCGGTGTCGACGCCGCGGATCTGTGCGAGCTCGGCGCGGTTGACCCGTGGGTGATCCTCGGGACGCTCGCGATAGAACCAGCGGAACGCGATCACCCACAGAAACCCAATCGCGCCGAAGACGAAGAACATCGTCCGCCAGCCGTACGCAACCATCAGGCTGCCGGCGGTCAACGGCGTAATGGCGACGGCAAAGCGGCTGAAAAAGTGCGTGACGCCCTGAATACGGCCACGTTCCGCCGGCGAGAACCACAGCTGCATTCCGCGACTGGCGACAGGGAACGCGCCGGCTTCGCCGATCCCGAGAAGAAACCGCGCCGCGAAGAGTGAGCCAAGACCGACGGCCGCGCCCGTCATGATCGCGGACGCGGACGTCCAGATCAGCAGCACCGTCAAGACACGGCGCGGCCCGAAACGGTCGCCGAGCCAGCCCACGGGAATCTGCCCGATCGCGTACGCCCACGTGAACGCCGCGAGGACGAGGCCCATCTGCGACAGGTTGAGGCCGAAGGCTTGCCGGATTTCCGGCTGGGCGACGGAGATGATGCCCCGATCCAGATAGCAGATCAGGTACATCGCGCTGAACAGCGTCAGGACCCACCAGCGTGTTCCGGTTGCGCTCACGCCGCGCTCCGCTGCGTTCCGCTCGATGTGTTCCGCGACCGTGGTGTTGGGAGCCATTCGCAATGTGCGATCTGTGATCTGTGATCAGCGATTCATCGATGATGTGCGATATGTGATCGCGCGAACTATCCGTGATTCAGCAATTGTTCACAAATCACCAAATGACTCATCGGACATCAATCACAAATCACAGATCACGAATCACAGATGATCTACGCCGGCGTCGGCGTGAGCGGCGCCGGGTGGGTGACGACGATGTTCACCGGCTGATTGGTTTCGACGGACTGGTCGGCCGCCAGATA
>Ga0081539_10006694_pt1 | contig 10881 bp, 11 predicted proteins | sample TabmetS4T2R2_FD_71023 | JGI IMG/M metagenome (GOLD analysis project Ga0081539, IMG submission 71023) | Tabebuia heterophylla rhizosphere microbial communities from the University of Puerto Rico - S4T2R2 | ecosystem: Host-associated > Plants > Roots > Rhizosphere ... | reverse complement strand
TCCAGCTCGAGCGGCGCCGGGTCGTGGTCCTCGACCCGGCGCCGCACCGCGTGCAGCGACCCCACGCCGGGGTTGCCGAGCCACGAGAAGATCAGCTTCTTCGCGACCCCCGCCCCGACCATCTGGTCGTAGATCACGTCGGGCGTCATCCGGGCCAGCGTCAGGTCCCGCTTGCGCTGGCGGATGATCTCGTGGCCGGCGGCGAAGCAGATCAGGTGGGTGAAGCCCTCGATCGCGACCGTGTCGCCGTCGCGGACGAGGTCCGAGACGGCGTCCCGCATCGTCGCGACCTTGTTGGTCCCGCCGCTGCCCGATGCCCCGTTAGCCATCGGGCGTCCAGCCGTCCTCCGGCCCGCGCAGGACGCAGAGCTCGTTGCCTTCCGGATCCTGCATCACGGTCCAGAAGCTGCCCTCGACGTCGACGCGACCCTGGACGGTCGCGCCGAGACCCTCGAGGCGCTCCACCTCCTCGGCCATCGAGACCGACGGCCGCAGGTCGATGTGCAGCCGGTTCTTCGCGACCTTCGGCTCCGGCACCGGCTGGAAGAAGATCGCCGGCGAGCCGTCGCTCGGGTCCCGGATCATCGCGCCGTCGGGCTCTGACCCCGGGTCCAGCTCGAAGCCGAGGGCGTCCGCCCAGAACCGCGCCACCCGCATCGTGTCGGCGCAGTCGAACGTGAGGGTGTCGATCCGGACCGTCATCCGCGTGGCTACGGGGCGGCCTCGGCGATCGCCTCTTCGAAGACCTCGAGGCCGGTCCGGGCCTGAGCCTCGGTGATCACCAGCGGCGGCGAGAACCGGATCGCCCGCTCCCCGGCGCCCAGCACCAACAGGCCCCGGTCGAACGCTGCGCGTTCGATCGCGGCGGCGGTGTCGTGATCTGCGAACTCGACGCCGATCATCAGCCCGATCCCTCGCACCTCGCGGATCGCGTCGTGCCGCATCTGGATGTCCCGCAGCCCCGTCATCAGGAGGCTGCCGACCTTCGTCGCGTTGTCCAGCAGGTGCTCCCCTTCGATCACGTCGATCGTGGCCAGGGCGGCCGCGCACGCCACGGGGTTGCCGCCGTACGTCGAGCCGTGCGTCCCGACGGTCCACGTCATCCGCTCGTCGCGGGCGATCATCGCGCCGAGCGGCATCCCGCTGGCGATCCCCTTGCCCGCGAGCAGGATGTCCGGCTCCACGTCCTCGTGCTCGACGGCCCACATCGCGCCCGTCCGGCCCATCCCGCACTGGACCTCGTCGCAGACCAGCATGATCCCGTGGCGATCGCACAGATCGCGCAGTGCCGGCAGCCAGCCCTCCGGCGGAACGATGTAGCCGCCCTCGCCCAGGATCGGTTCGACGACGATCGCCGCGACCTCCGTCGGCGCGACGACCCGCTTCATCAGGAAGCCCTCGATGTGGTCGATCGTCGGGAAACCCTCAGCCGCCTCGGGGACGCCGCCGGGCAGGTCGCGGCCGTCGCCGTAGTAGGCATGGAGCACCCCCGGCAGGAGCGGCCCGAACCCCGCGCGGTAGGTCGCCTTGGACGCCGTGAGCGACACGCTCCCGTACGAACGGCCGTGGAACGAGCCGTAGAACGCGATCACGTACGGCCGTCCCGTGTGGTGCCGCGACAGCTTGATCGAAGCCTCGACCGCCTCGGTGCCGCTGTTCGTGAGGAACGAGCGCGCCCGGCCCTCGATCGGCGCGATCGCGTCCAGCCGCTCGGTGAGCTCGGAGTAGATCGGGAGGTAGAAGTCCGACGCCGAGTAGTGGATCAGCTCGGCGGCCTGTCGCTGGATCGCCTCGACGACCGTCGGATGGCCATGCCCCGTCGACGTGACCGCGATCCCCGCGTTGAGGTCGAGGAAGAGGTTGCCGTCGACGTCCTCGACGACGCACCCGGAGCCGCGCTGCGGGACGAAGGGGTACGCGCGCGGGAGCGACGGCGAGGTCGTCGCCTGGTCTCGCTCCAGGATCTCCTGCGCCCGCGGACCCGGAACCTCGGTGATGAGCTTCGGCGCGTCGGCCGTCGCGAGCCCCTCGATCTCGAGGCTCACTCCTCGATCACCGTCCGGGACTGCTCACGCAGGTACTGCGTCACGTAGTACGGCCCGCCGCCCGCCTTCCCGGTCGAGCCCGAGCCCTTCCACCCGCCGAACGGTTGGACGCCCGGCCACGCCCCGGTCGTCGCCCCGGCACGACGGTTCACGTACACGACACCGGCCTGGATCTTGTCGAGCCACTCCTGGATCTCGTGGCGATCCTCGCTGAAGAAGCCGGCCGTGAGCCCGTACTCCGTGTCGTTGGCCTTCTCGATCGCGTCGTCGAGCTCGTCGAACGGCGCGACGGCCACGAACGGCACGAAGAGCTCCTTCTTCCACAGCCAGCTGTCCTCCGGCGCCTCGACGATCGTCGGCTGGACGAACAGGCCGCGGCCGAGGTCGCCGTCCTCGATCCGCTCGCCCCCCGTGATCACCGTGCCGTTCTTCTTGGCTTCGGCCGACGCTTGCTCGAACGTCTCGAGGGCGTCCTCGTTGATCACGGGTCCCAGGTAGACGTCGCGCTCGAGCGGGTTGCCGACCTTGATCTTCTCGGTCTTGTCCTTCAGGAGCTGAACGAAGTCGTCGTAGACCTCGCGCTCGACGTAGACCCGCGAGTTGGCCGAACACTTCTGTCCGCCGAAGCCGAACGCCGAGCGCAGCACGCCGTCCGTCGCCACGTCGAGGTCGGCGTTCTTCGTCACGATCGCCGGGTTCTTGCCGCCCATCTCGGCGATCACCGGCTTGGGCGTCTCCTGCGCGAAGTTCTTGTAGATGTCCATCCCGACGGCGTAGGAGCCCGTGAACGTGATCCCACCGACGTCCTGGTGCCGCCAGAGCGCCTCGCCGGCGACGGAGCCGCGCCCGAGGATCAGCTGGAACGCTCCCGGCGGCACGCCGCCGTCGCGGTAGCACTCGTACAGCTTGTAGCCCATCAGCGCGCCCTGGTTGGACGGCTTCAGCACCACGGCGTTCCCGGCGACGAGCGCTCCGGAGGTCGGGCCGCCGGCCAGCGCGAACGGGAAGTTGAACGGGCTGATCACGGCCCACACGCCGTACGGCCGCATCACGTCGTAGTACTCGCCCGGCGCGCCGAGGCCGGACATCGGCGTCCGGAACCCGTCGTGCTTCTCGAGCTCGTCGCAGTTCCAGCGGATCAGCTCGGCGGTCTCCTGCACGTCGCCGAGCGCCTCGAGCCGGTTCTTCCCCACCTCGAAGGCCATCAGCGCCGCCAGGTCGAAGAGGCGGTCCTCCATCACGTCGGCGACGTTGCGGAGGATCCGGACCCGCTCCTCCCAGCCGGTGCGCTCCCACTCCAGCCAGGAGGCCTTGGCCGCGGCGACGGCGTCCTCCACGTCCTTCGGCGTCGCTTGCGAGAAGCGGCCGATGATCAGATCCTTGTCGATCGGCGAGGGCTCCTCGTACTGCTCGTCGGTCCAGCGCTCCTCGCCGTTCACGACGAACGGCCACTCCTTGCCCAGCTCCGCGCGGGCCCGCTCGACGGCCTCGTCGTAGTTGCGCTGCAGGTCCTCGTTGTCGGCGGAGAGGGTCGCGTAGGTGATGCGGAACGTCTGAGCCATCTCGGCGCTCCTTCGAGATCGGGGAACGAACGGGATGCTATCGCCGCGACGCGTTCCGCGTTCGGCCGATCGTCGGCTCGGCTTCCCCGATCGCGGTGGTCCCCGGGCGTATGCTCGGACCCCCTGAAGATGAGGCTCGTGACCTACGACCGGAGGGGGCACCGGCGACTGGGAGCGATCCTCGATGGGAGGGTGGTCGATCTGCCCGACGCGGTCGGGCACCCGGCCTTCCCCGCCACCCTCGAGGCGTTCGTGCAGAGCAGCCGGGGGACGGTGCAGAACGCCGCCCGAGCCGCCCTCGAACGAGACGACGTGATGGAGCACGCCGTCCCGGACGCTCGGGTCCTCCCCCCGCTCTTCCCCCGGTCGCTCCTGCTGCCCACGGAGGGCGGCTCGGACCTCGAGCGCCGGATCGCGGGGCCGGGCGACGAGGTCCCGTGGCCGGACGGAGCGGCGTGGCTCGACTACGAGCCGAAGGTGGCGGCCGTGATCGGCCTCGAGGGCGCCGGCGTCGCCGCGGGCGCCGCCGGCGACCACGTGTTCGGGTACACCCTGGTCAGCGACTGGGTGGCCAAGGACGCCTCCGGCGATCCGATCGGGTCCTCGACGGGGGTGCCGGTCGCGATCGGCCCGTGCGTGGTCACCACCGACGAGTGTGACCCACAGTCGCTCTTCCTCCAGGCGAAGGTCGACGGCGAGGAGATCGCGAAGGGCAACCTGAACGGCGCCGCGAGAAGCCTGTTCGCGCTGATCGCCGCGGCGTCGAAAGGGTCGGCCCTCGAGCGCGCCGACGCCTTCGCCCTCGGACCGTTCCCCTCCGCCGAGCCCGACCCCGGCCGGCGTCTGTGGCCGGGGGCGTTGGTCGAGCTCCGAGCCGACGGCATCGGGACGCTCCGGAACCGACTTGGCCTCCGCGGCTGACGGCGTGGGCGCGGAGCACCGCCTGGCGCGAACGCTCCTGGAGACGTCCCGCCGGACGTTCCTCGAGGAGCTCCGCGGCCTCACGATCGAGGACGCGCTCGACGCCGGCGGCGGGTTCCGCTCGGTCCTCGGCCTGATGAAGCACGTGGCCGGCTGGGCCGAGGTCTACCGGTCGTACGCGTTCGACGCCCAGCCACGGAACTGGGACGCCGCGGGATGGCCCCGCGGACTCCGCCACCGGATCGAGCCGACGACCGAGTACCTCGACGAGGTCAGAGCCTGGTTCGAACGCACCTCCGCGGCCTGGATCGCGGCGGCCGACATGCCCGCCGACCTGGAGGAACCGAGACCCGTCCACTGGGGCGGCACGATGCCGCTCGGGGACCTCTACGCGACGGTCGCCGGCCACTGGGCGTATCACGCCGGCGAGATCAACGAGATCCTGGCGATCAGGCGCGCCGAGGCGTGGGAGTACGGCGAGGAGGTCGAGGAGAACCACATCGACACCACGGGCCACGGCGTCCGACCCGCCTGGATGAGCGACGAGGAAGCGGCGAGGTTCGAGCGGAGGGGCTAGCGCTTGCGCTTGGAGGCCTTGCGGGCCTCGTAGTGCTCGACGGCCTTCTTCTGGTCCCGGGCCTTCTTCTTCCGGGCACGGTCGCGCTTCCAGCGCACCTTGGCGAGCGCTCCCCGACCCATCAGCGATCGTCCTCCTCGTCTCCGCCGCGAGCGAGCTCCTCGCTTCGTTTCCGCGCCGCGTCGATCGCGTTCAGGAACGCCGCTCGGACGCCGGCCTCCTCGAGGTGGCGGATCGCCTCGATCGTGGTCCCGCCCGGCGACGTCACCATCTCACGCAGCTCGACGGGATGCAGCTTGGTGTCGCGAAGCATCTTCGCGGACCCCAGCATCGTCTGGATGATCAGCTCCGTGGCCACGTCGCGGGACAGGCCGAGCAGGATGCAGGCTTCGATCATCGCTTCGGCCAGCAGGAAGAAGTACGCGGGACCCGAGCCGCTGGTCGCGGTCACGGCGTCGAGGTAGCGCTCGTCCAGCCGAAGCACCCGGCCCACGGTCCCCAGGAGCTCCTCCGCGATCGCGAGGTGCTTGTCGTCGGCATGGCGGCCGGGCGCGAGCACCGACATCGCCTCGTCCACCATGACCGGCACGTTCGACATCACGCGGACGACCGGCACGTCGGCCTCGAGGTGCTGCTCGACGAACGAGGTGCGGATCCCGGCCGCGAAGGTCACGACGAGGTGCTCATCCGTCACGTGGTCGGCGATCTGGTGCAGCAGGACCTCGATGTCCTGCGGCTTCGTCATCAGGACGAGCACACGAGCGAACCGGCACGCGTCGGCGTTGTCCAGCGACGTCTGGACGCCGAGCCGCTCGGTGAGCTCCCACGCGCGCTCCTCCCGCCGGGCGGTGACCAAGATCTCGTCGGCCGAGCGCCCTCCCGAGCGCAGCAGCCCCGCGACGAGCGCCTCGCCCATGCGCCCGCCGCCGAGGAACGCGGTGTTCCGATCGGTCATGCGGCGCACCGTACCAGCCGGCTCACTCCGGTCCGGAGGCGATCCCGCCACGGAGGATCTCGACGAACTCCTTGATCCGCATCGGCCGGCGCTCGGGCCGGCGGTGGATCAGACCGGGGTCGAGGTCCTCCGAGACCAGCGCGTCCTGGAACCGCTCGGCCAGCCAGTCGAGCGCCGACGCGATCATCTCGGCGTCGACGTCGTCGCGCACCTCACCGCGCTCGACGCCGAACTCCACGAACTCGAGCGTCCCGTAGGGGTCCTCGCTGCGCATGAACCGGTCGATCGGGCGCCGGATCTCGAGACCGGCGTCGTGGCGTCCGATCAGCGCGACGCGGTTGGGGATCGGATCGGAGGCGACGGCCTCCTCGGCCCGCTGCAGCCACCAGTCGAGGACGTTCCAGAAACCGCCATCGACGACGTCTGGCGGAGCGTCGAGCCACGCCGGCAGCAGCGAGACCGCTCGCTTGAAGGCCTCGACGAATAAGCCCTCCTTCGAGCCGAAGTCGAGGAACACCGTCCCCTTCCCGATCCCGACCTCGGCCGCGACGTCCTCGACCCGGGTGCCGCGGTACCCGAACTCCGCGAAGCGACGCATCGCCGCGTCGAGGATCCGATCGCGCCGCGTCGTGCCGTCGTCGGATGCGCCGCGCTCCCCCATGCGGCGCAGAACGCTAGCCGAGGGTGCCGGCGGCGCTCAAGGGCACGGCGCCCCGCCATGGAAGCGCATCGAGCGGTCAGGCCCGAACCGTGGCCGGTCCCAGCAGCGAGAGTGTCGCCGCGTCGCCGTCCAGCTCGGCCCCGACGCCGAGCGGCAGCGGCACGTTCGGAGGCTGATGACCGATGTCGGCGTTCCCCACCACCGGGATATCCCGATCGCCGAGCGCGTCCAGCACGATCTCGCGGAGCGCGTTCGGCCCACCCTCGGTCGGCTGCACCTCGGTCGGCACGCCGACGACCATCCCGGCGATCCGGTCGAACACCCCGGCGAGCCGGAGCGCCTGCAGATCCGTCCAGACGCCCGCGAAGTTCGTCATCAACTCCTCCCAGAACAGGATCGCGCCGTCGAAGCGCTCGGGTGGGAGCGCGAAGGGCGTGGCCTGGATCCGGATCACCCGGTTCAGCAAGCCGCCGAGCAGCGCGCCCCGAGCGCGGCCGCCACGCCAAGATTCCCACGGTCCGCCCTGTGGCAACGGGCCGGCCGGCGGCGCGCCCGTCAGCAGACCGGTGTAGACGTCCGTGAGCTCCTTGCGCCGTCGATCATCGGTGTGCCAGTCGCCGAGCCCCTCGGCCACGAGGTCGGCATGGAAGCAGGCGAGACCCGTCCGGCCGTGGAGCGCGAGGAGAAGGACGTCGATGTCGCTGAAGCCTACGATCGGCTTGGGGTCGGCCCGGACCGCGTCGTAGTCGATCCGGTCGAGATAGCCGAGAACCGTCCGGCCGCCGGTCAACGCGAAGATCGCGCGGATCCCCGGGTCGCGGAGGAGACGGTTGAGCTCCTCGGCGATCTCCGACGGCCGCGCGGCCGACCACCACCACGAACGCGCGACGTCGACCAGCGGCGATACGTGGACCGCGTATCCGAGTCGCTCGATCTCCGCGACGCCGTCGCGGAACGCGGCTTCGAACTCGCTGTCGAGTGGCCCGGAGAGCGCGGCGACCGCCACCGTGTCGCCAGCGCGCAGCGCCTTCGGCAGCAGGATCGTCTGCGATCGGATCATCGCGCGAACGTAGTCCCCCGCGAGCAAAGAGAGAACCCGAGGGACCTCCGGCTCGCTGGGAACCGAAGCTCCCAGCCACCGTACGGCCCCTCGGGCTCTGGTGCCCCAAGCAACCTGCGTGTTCTCCGCGCGGCTGCCGGACGGCCGGCGGCGATGAACCTCGCGGCGCACCTCCGCCTTCGCGGGATCAGATCACCTCGCGGTGACCCGATACCCACGGACCCCCCACCGGAGAGCGCCTCGCGGCGTTCCGACGGGGCCCACCGACCCGTGCCTCGCGGTCGGTATCGGCGGGTGGGAACCGGTGGATCCTCGCGGAACCTCCGACTCCCTCGCGACCGATCCGCCTTTCGGCGATCCGGCCGCTCGTCCGGCCCTCTCGCGTCGATCACTCGACTGCTTGGAGCGCCGCGAACGATACGGGCGGGCCCAAGGCCGGTCAACCTCCCGTTCCTGCAGGTCAGGTGGTGAATGCCCAGGTAGCGGCCGTGGAACAAAGTGTGACAAAACGGCGACCCTCAGCCGTCGCGGTGTCGTCGCAGCTCCGCCGCCGCCGGCGACTCGGCGAAGCGCTCACGCGTCACCGACATCACCACGCGGTCGACCCACGCGCCGTCCTTCCACGACCGCTCGGGCAGTCGGGCGTCGACCTCGAACCCGCAGTTGCCGTAGACGTGGATCGCGCGCGCGTTGTCCGCCAACGACCAGAGCTCGACGCGGTGGAGGTCCATCCGGTCGAAGGCCTCGTCGACGAGCGCCGCGACCGCATCGGTCCCGTACCCCCGCTCCCACGCCGTCCGGTCGCCGATCAGGACGTACAGCGAGCAGATGCGATCGCGGCGCCGGTACCCGTTGAGGCCGATCCTCCCGATCGCGGTGCCGTCGACCTCGATCACGAACGGATCGCCCTCGGCTCGCGCGCGGCGCTCGCTCTCCGCGATGTCCTCCCTGGAGAACGGCCCCTCGTAGTCCATCAGCCACCACACCTCGGGATCGTTCTGCCAGGCGTAAATCAGCTCGTGGTCGCGCTCCTCGACCGGTCGCAGGACGACGTGGGTCCCGCGGATCACGCCGCCGTTCCCAGGAGCTCCCGGTAGACGGCCGCGATCCCGTTCGACGTGGCGTCCCAGCTGTACCCCATGGCCTCGCGGATCCCCGCTCGCCCGAGCTCGGCGGCGAGCGCGGGGTCTCGGAGGACGGACAGCAGCGCGTCGGCGTGGTCGCGGGGGTCGTGACCCTCGATGAGGATCCCGCCCTCGCGGACGATGGTCCGGAGGCCGCCGACCGCCGAGCCGACGACCGGCGTCCCGCACGCCTGTGCCTCGAGGGCGACCAGCCCGAAGGACTCCGATCGAGACGGCATCAGCACCACGTCGGCCGCAGCGTAGAAGTCGGCGAGCCGCTCGTGCGGCTGCGGCGGGAACAGGATCACCCGATCCGAGACGTCGAGGCCGGATGCGAGGTCCATCAGGCGGCCCAGCTCCGCGCCGGCCCGCTCGCCGCTCGGTCCGCCGACGATCCCCAGCACGAGGTCGGCGGCGCCGAGCGGGTCGCGTCGGACCGCCTCGGCGAGCGTCTTGATCGCGACGTCCGGACCCTTGTGCGGTTGGAGCCTCCCGACGAAGAGCGCGAGTCGGAGCCCGGACAGGTGCAGGCGCGACCGGGCGGCGCGACGATCGCCTGGGCGGAAGATCGCGTGGTCGACACCGGGCGGCACGATCCGGATCCGGTCGGGATCGGCGTCGTAGAACCCGATCAGCTGACCGGCCTCGAGCGCCGTCGGCGACAGGATCCGGTCCGCGTGATCGATCACGGACTGCTCGCCGCGGAGCCTGATCGGCGGCTCCGCCGGCTCGCCCGGCGCGAGTGCGTCGTTCTTGACCTTGCCCAGCGTGTGGAACGAGGCCACGAGCGGCACGTCGAGGAACTCCTTGGCCGCCCGGCCGACCCACCCCGAGAGCCAGTAGTGGCTGTGGACGAGGTCGTATCGGTTGCCGTTCTCACGCGCGACGCGGAGGACTCCTCCGAGGAACTCTGGGAGGTACCGCTGGACGGCCGATTTTGGGATCGGGTGGCACGGCCCCCCTTTCGCGCTCACGACGCGGATCCGGGGCGCGATCTCGCGAACCTCGTGCGTCTCGCCGCCCCGGCATCGCGTGAAGAGATCGACCTCCATCCCCAGCCCGGCCAGCCGCTTCGCGACCGACCGGATGTACACGTTCATCCCGCCCGAGTCGCCGGTGCCGGGCTGGTCGATCGGCGAGGTGTGGACCGCCAGGACGGCGATCCGAGGTCGTTCCATGCTCATCGGCAACCTTCAACCTCGCGATCGGCGTTTCCCTTCCCGGACCCGTACCCGGGAGCAACGTCCCGCTAGCGGCGGCGGGCGCCGTCGAGCCGGATCACCGCCTCCACGGCGCCCTGAACCTGGTCCCCGCCCAGGACCGGGAGCCGCTCGTGGCGATCGAGCGCGCCGTCGCGGACGCCGTCCAGGGCGCCGAGTTCGCGGAGCACCGAGATCACGGCCGGCGAGAGGCGGCGCCCGTTGCCGTCGGAGGCCTTGACCGCCAGGCCCAGACCCATCGGCACGATCGCGGCGCAGACCAACCCCTCGGCGCCTCCCTTCACGACCACGGTCCCGGTCGCCCGCATCACGTCGGTGTCCAGGCGCTTCGTGCCGGCGACCATCCCGGGCGAGGCGAGCATCGCGCGAACCACTCGATCCGCGGTGGCCGACAGGTCGTCGTCGAGCCCCTCCCGGCTCCCGAGCCGGGCGAACAGCGTCGCCATCGCGCGGAGCGGCAGACCGTGCACCGGGATCCCGCAGCCGTCGACGCCGATCCTCGGACGGTCGACGTCGGTGGCCGCGACGACGGCCTTCGTCACGCGCCGCTGGATCGGATGTCCGGGCCGCCGGTACGTCTCGAGGTCCCACCCGCGGTGGCTCGACGCGACCAGGAGCCCCGCGTGGTTGCCGGAGCACTGGTCCCACACCGGCGGCCGCCTGCCTTTCGTCGCCCGATCCCGCGGATTGCGCAGCGCCGAGACCGAGACCGGGCCGCGGCGGAGGAGCCGGCGCACCGCCGCGACCTGCGCCGGC
>Ga0081539_10006693_pt1 | contig 10882 bp, 10 predicted proteins | sample TabmetS4T2R2_FD_71023 | JGI IMG/M metagenome (GOLD analysis project Ga0081539, IMG submission 71023) | Tabebuia heterophylla rhizosphere microbial communities from the University of Puerto Rico - S4T2R2 | ecosystem: Host-associated > Plants > Roots > Rhizosphere ... | reverse complement strand
TGTGATCACATAGAACCGTTCGTCCTGAGTAGCCGCTGAGCCTGGCGAAGCGGCGTATCGAAGGACTGTCCTTCGATACGGGCCCTCGCCAAGCTCGGTCCCTACTCAGGACGAACGGCAATGATGGGTATGATTACAATCCGCTCCAACCCGGTGGTCTAACTGGCGGCGACGACGGCGCTGACGCGGTTGCAGCCGCCGGTGCGCTGGTAATGCACGCTCTGGGTGAGCCGGCGAATGAGTGGAACGCCCAACCCCCCGAGCTTCGCCTCCTCGAGCGTCGTGAAGCGCGAAGGCGTGGTGAGTTCGAATGGATCGAAGGCGGCACCATTGTCTTCGATCGCCAGGCTGATCGCACCGTCACGATAATCTGCCTCGACGGTGACGCTCGTCGCGCTCGCATTGTGCCGGACGACGTTGCTGACCAGCTCCTCGAGCACAACCTCGAGGCGATTGATCAGCCGGTCATCGAGGCGGAATGGCTCGAGATAGCTCAGCAGTGCCACGCGCCCGTCTTCGATAGCCGACAGGCTGTTCTCGAGATGGACGACGAATCCGGCCGCCGGCTGCAGCGGTGCCCCCGCGGTCATCCGGTAACGAGCGCGATAGCTTCGGCTTCGGTGCCGAGCACCGGGATGATGTCGGAGAGCGCCGTAGCCTCGAAGACTTCCAGGACCGAAGGCGTCGCACCATACATCGCGAACTTGGCGCCATTGCTGCCAAGCGCCCGCGCCGTGCTGAGCAACATGCGTATGCCCAGTGACGCGATGAACGAGACGTTGCTGAGATCGACGACGGCATGCCGTTGCTTGGGCACGATGCCGGCGATGAACCGGGTCTCGACGATATTGACGTTGGCGGTATCCAAGCGTCCTTCCAGGACGGCCTTGGTGACGCCGGAGACATCGCTGAACTGAACTTCCATCAAAGCCATCCTGTGCTGTTCAATCGAAAGAGAGGACAAGAAGGGAAAAATCGTCGTCCAGCGGTGCCGGGTGCTCGCGCCGAACCGCCTGATAGAGCCGCTGGGACTCGCCGATACCCTCCGGCGGGTCCTGAAGCATGAGATGCAGGAAATTGTCGATCGTCCATTGCGCGCCGGTGCTGTCGATGATCTCGAACACGCCGTCGCTGAATATATAGAGCGACGCGCCGGGCGGGACGTCGGCGGTCGCCTGCTTGTAGCCCATGCCCGGCAGCGCACCGATGACGACGTTGCGCGTCGCCATGGGCATGGCCTGGCGACGATCGGCCGTGAGCAGATAGGCCGGATGATGGCCGCCGCTGGCATAATCGAGCCGGCGGGTCCGCGTATCGAAGACGCCGTACCAGATGGTGAAATAGAGGCCGGCATGCTCTTCCATCTGGAACAGCTTGTTGAGCGTGCTGAGCACCTGGGCGGGCGAAGCCATGTCGGTTGCCGGCAGCGAGCGCTGGCGCAACTGGTTCATCACTGCGGCGCTGTGCATCGCCGCGCCTGCGCCATGGCCGGCGACATCGATCAGGTAGCTGATGAACAGATGCTCATCCAGCTGGCCATAGCCGAAGGCATCACCGCCCAGCCGCGCCGACGGCTGATAGATCCAGTCCGATCGGATCGGACCTTCCCGCAAGGGGGGCGGAAGCAAGGCCTGCACATAGGAGCTGGCACGTTCGAGCTCGCGATCGAAATCCTCGGACTGTTCGATTTCGATGCGGGTACGCCATTCGTGCTTGAGCGAGCGGTTGCCGACCTGCAGGATGGAGCCGACGGGAAGCGGCCTGACCCCCGTCACTTTCTCGCCATCGACGAAGGTCCCGTTGGTCGAATTGAGATCGGAGACGTAGAGTTCGTCGTCCTTCAGCGCGACCAGGCAGTGTGCGCGGGAAATCTCCGAATCGGCCAGGATAACATCCGCCGGCGGCGTTCGCCCGATCCGCAAGCCGAGCGGGCCGACGACATGGCGGCGGTCGACGGCCCCGTCGGTAAACTCGAGACAATGCAGACGCTCGCTCGTGATGAGATCGAGATCTCTCGCGAGCGTGACAATCTGAGTTTGTTCCGTTTCCAACAAATGGTCGACCTTGAACTGGAGAAACGACTGGCATTGTACGGAGTCGATCTAGGGCGCGAAAGATATCCCGCACCATCTGTTTCGCAAGTGCAATAATGACAGCGCCCGCCGCATGGGGCGACATTTGCCCTCTTTCGTGACAGATACGTGACAATCCTTAAGAGGAGCAGGAGTGTGCAGGCGGGACCCGGCTAGGACTATTTGGCGCGGCGTCCATGGTGAGCCTAGCCGGTTTCGAACCAGCGACCTACTGATCGCGAGGGACTCCAGCACAGATCCCGTAATTGGCAAACAAGTGGCCAGCGCCCTTGGGTGAACGGGCCGCTGAACATGATAGGCCAACCTCCAGAGAATGCGTGGCTTACTGGCGATCGTCCGCCAGTTCAATCTGCACCCCACCGTTCGCCTGACTTAGTCGATCGAAGGAGTCTCGGAGACGATCCGCGTCGAAATGGATGGAGGGAAACACCTCTGCACTTGGAAGAAAGGTGGTCGACTGGCCCCATCGACCAAACCTCACGACGTCGGGAACGACCGGTGTAAGTGCCGTGCCTTCATAAGCCCCATTCTTAAATGAATGGGCACGAATTGCTGTCCCGCTCCATGTCTGATCGCACATCCACTCCGACAACGCATTGACAGCGCACAAATTATAGAGGACGCCCGCGTGGACACGTAGCGCTTCAGGTTCGAGCAAGACGCTTTCGGCAACGGACCTAGCCGCTCCCAGGCGGGCGTCAGCGAGTGCCTCCACCTCGGATTCGCTCAACTCTTCGGTGTCTGTAAACCACATCGTTGCGGCCAAATCCGCACGGAGAATAACAGAGATTCTAATAGAACTGCGCGCAAGCGATCGCGCAACGGCACCGGTGACCAACCCGAGGACAAGTTTGTGCAGACAAGACCCATCCTGAACGTTTCCGACCATTTCTGGGCGCTGGCGGAATCTTGCAACGTCATCCAGCTCTCCTCCTTCACTTAATTCACTCCGATAAGCGCGCACTGAACCAGAAATTAATGCAGGACCGGCTGAACCAATTCTCACCTGAGTAATCATGTCTTCGCCAGGGGACTGAATGCAATCGAATGTAAAAGGTTCTAGCTCGTCGTATTCACCAGAATTTGGCTTCCAAAAATAGGTTGACCTAAATTCACCTGAGACCTGCCCATCGTCGACCTTATGGTCGACTTTTCTAACGGGGCCGAGTTCTCGCATGAATGCTCTATGGCATTTCTTCAGGAATATTTCGTACTCGCTCGAAAATGACATTTAAGAGGCTTTCGGTTGAGTCTCAGATCAATGCAACAACAATTACGGTGCCACTTGCAATAACCCCCAAACTCTCAAGGTAGGGGCAATGCTGGCGAGGCGTCAGGGGGTTGGACGCGGTCGTCCGGCCGTCCGATCCTCGCCCGCCTTCGCCTTGACCCGGCAGAATGCATTACCGGCAGGGGAACTCACACCGGGCTTGAATTTGTCAGCGTTCTCCATATGTTCCTTTATGGCTCGGCTCTTTCTCAACGTGGATAGATTCAAGCAACGACCTTCCCCTCATGCCGGGTGGGCCGACGAACCTTGCTTGCGCGCGTCACAGCCATGCAGGTCCCGCAGCGCCCTGAGCGCATGCGTGCGCAAACGGCGAATGTGTAAATTTTACCGATCGGTTGAACTACCGGATGGCGGGCGTCGATTTCGTTACCTTTACAGGCCAATCTGGCGCCGAATGGCACCCGTAACTTTCATTACCTTTACCGGCGCAAGTGCGACAATGACCCGGCCCATCGCCGGCTGTTCGGAACGGACCCGCGTCGCAATGGTGAGCCCAGCAGGATTCGAACCTGCGACCTACTGATTAAAAGTCAGTTGCTCTACCGACTGAGCTATGGGCTCCCAAGCAAGGCACATCGCCCGGCGCGGATCGGCCGCGCCAATCCGCAGCCGCTGGCGGGAGCGCGGCGGCCGGCCACTCCTAGGAGCGAGGCTCCCACGGCGCAAGCGCGATCGTCAATCAACCGGTCTCCTCGATCAACGCAACCTGCTGGGGAAGGCAAAGATCGAGCGCGTAACGGGAGAGAATGGTCTCGCGGGCCGCGGTCCGCAGCGCCTCCAGGTCGTCGCGCGCGGCAAGCGCCTCGATGACCTTGTCGGCGAGCGCTTCGGGCTCCATCGGCACGAGCAGGCCGTTCTCACCGTCCCGCACGACTTCAAGGACCGGCGGAGTGGCGGAGGCTACCACCAGACAGCCCGCCGCCATGGCTTCGAAACAGGACCAGGACAGCACGAAGGGCAGCGTCAAATGGACGTGAACCGAGGAGATCTGGAGAAGCTTCAGGCAGCTTTCATAGGGGATCTTGCCGAGGAAATGGACGCGATCGAGCTCCGGCTGTACCTCCTTGAGCATCTTCTCCCGCCAGGTCCCGCCCTCTTCCGGTGCGCTGCCGTAGCTGATCTCGTCACCACCGACGATGATCACGCGGGCATGCGGGCGCTCCTTGAGGATTTTCGGCAAGGCACGCATCAGGGTCGGAAAGCCCCGGTGCGGCTCAAGATTCCTGACGATGTAGGTGATGATCTCGTCCTCACCAGTCAGCCGCCCGGCTCGCTGCAGGCTGAGCGAAGCGGTGGGATCCGGCTTCACGATGCTGGTGTCGATACCGTCGAAGATGACTGAGATCTTGGAGTGGAACGGCTGGGGATGCCGGCTCTTCTGCCATTCGGTCGGGGAGAGGCCGCGCGTGCAGCTTTCGAGGCTGAGCAGGAGATGGGCATTGCGGGCCCGGGCACGAAAGATCGTATCGAGCTTCTTTTCCTCGATGTCGTCCTGGCCGTAATAATATTCGCAGAAGTTGATCAGCGGGACGTTGGGGAAAATATCCTTTACGAACAGCGATTCTCCCCAGCCTGGATGGGCGACAACGATGTCCGGCTGCCATCCCTCGCGGCGCAATTCGAGCATCGTGCGCGCGACGGCCTGACCGTAGATGACGCTGTTCTCGAACAGCCGCAAATATTGATGGGTTGATGCATTGGCGAGCCGGTGGCGCTTGTACAAAAGCTTTCTCACCCCAGGGATCTCGACCTTAGGCTTGGCGGTGATGAACGCTACGTCATGGCCCGCGGCGGCCATGTGCGGCGCGAGATGCTTGAATTGACCCGGCATGTTCTGGTGGATGAAGGCGATCTTCATAGGCTGGCTTTGCTCACTCCCTCACCGCTTGCCGGTCAATCCTGTGCAAATAAAGCGTGGCATATCCTTGAAGGGGGTTCAATTCGCCCGGTGCTGTAGCTTGCTGCCGGCTGCGTCGTTCAGCGGGGGGCGAGGGGGTGCGGCCGGGCGTGGTGATAAAGCAGCTGCCGTATCGTCGTGCCGGTAATCGGATCGCGCCAATCCGGTGCAAGCTCATCGAGTGGCTGCAGGACGAAGGCGCGCTCGCGAAATTCCAGATGTGGAATGACCAGTCCCGGCTGAGCCCAGCATCCGCCGCTCCACAGGATGATATCCATGTCCAGCACGCGCGGTCCCCAGCGGCGGCCGCGGCGGCGGCCGAACGCCCGCTCCACGTCCTTGAGGCGCTGGAGCACTTCGGCCGGGCCAAGCTCGGTGGCGACGATCACCGCGGCATTGGCGAAACGGCGGCCGGCAGGCCCGAGCGCAGGCGTGACTCGAATGCGCGAGCGTTGCTCGACTTTTATCCCTTGGCGGTCGATTTCCTCGATGGCGGCCGCGAGGACGTGCCGAGGACTGCCGTAGCGTCCGTGACGACGGTTGGATCCCAGCCCGATCGCATAGCTTGTCTGCGGCATTGAATGCCGCTTAGACGATGGCCATGCTTGCCACCAGCCTTGTCCCGCCAAGTCCCGTGCCCGCCGTCGAACCGTCGCATGATTGTCCGCTCTGTCCGCGGCTGACTGCGTTCAGGAACGATCTGCGCCAGGAGCATCCCGACTGGTGGAATGCGCCGGTGCGCGTGTTCGGCGATCCGGCCGCCTGGCTCGGGATCGTCGGCCTGGCCCCCGGCAAGCATGGCGCAAACCGTACCGGGCGGCCGTTCACCGGCGATTTTGCCGGCGTCCTGCTGTATCAGACCCTGCTCAAATTTGGGCTGGCCGACGGCGTCTATGAGGAGCGCGTCGACGATGGGCTGCGGCTGAACGGCACGGTGATCGTCAATTCGGTGCGGTGCCTGCCGCCCGAGAACAAGCCGACGCCGGAGGAGATTGCGACCTGCCGCCCGTTTTATGCGCAGGCGCTCGATGCGCTGCCGAGGGTAAGGGTGCTGGTTGCGTTAGGCCAGATTGCACATGGCTCGGCCGTGCGGACCGCCGGCGGCAAGCTCCGCGACCATCGGTTCGGCCACCTTGCCGAGCATCATCTTCCTGACGGGCGGATCCTGATCGATAGCTATCATTGCTCGCGCTACAACCAGAATACCAACCGGCTTACGCAGCGAATGTTCGAGCAGGTGTTCGAGCGGGCGCTGGAACTGGGCTGAGCCGCCTATTTGGACGGTGACAATGCCCGTATGGAGGCCTTGAGACTGTCGTCGATGCCGCTGTAGGCACGCGGGCCTTCCGGCTTCGCGGCGATTTGAACCGGCGCCGGGTTTCTCGCGATCTGGCGCGACCGCACCGGTATGCCATGCGCCCAGGTCATGCCGGTGCCATAGGTGACGATCGGCGAAAAGGACGTCATGCGGTCAGCCTCGACGATCTGGTCCGAATGGGCATCGAGCATCCAGAACTGGCTGCCGATCCGAACCAGCAGGCCCGCTTCGAGGCGGCCGCTGAACACCCGTCCAGTGACGAGATAAAGGTCGGCCGACGAGAAGCCGAGCTGGCGCAGCGCCTCGACCTTGGCGATGGCGATGTCGATGCAATCGCCCGTGCCGCGGGCCAGAGTCTCCGTCGCCGCAGCCCAGTAGCCGTCATCGGTGCCGCATGGTCCTCCGCCGGTGCGGCTGCGAACGGCACGATTGATCGCCGCCTGGACAAACTGGACTTTCTGTTGCGACGAGTAGGATTGCGCGGCGGCCGTGAAGCGCGCCAATGATGCCGCGTTGACCGGGGCGGTCATGATCCGCGTCCAGCGGGCGCTGACCGGGGTCGTTCCGAACGGCACGGCAACCGTCCCGAAGACATTCGGCACGGTCGGCCGCTGCGGCACGTGGCCCAATACTGTGATCTCGCTCTGATCGGTCGAGTTGTCCTGGGCGCGCGCGGGGACGGTCATGGCTGCCAAGGCGATTATGACGGTGCCAACGCCGAGGCAGTATCTCATCCCGGCAGCAACGAGCGGCCGCACGATCGCACCGATTGAATCAAGCCCCACCAGATGCCCTCCCTGACGGTGTTAGACGTACCATGCAAACGGCTGTTTCGACACCGTATTTAATGTAGGTCCGTTCGGTTTATCGCGTCGACAGGCCGTTTCAACGTGGGCAAAACCCTTCCTTTGGCTCCTCTTTGCAGACCTTAACACATGAATCGCAATCTGGGTCCGCGTGATTCGCACTCATTACTGGACTGTTCCGAGATGGTACAGAATCGGCTTTCAAATCGGGTCAGATGTCCTCGATCAGCCGACCATAGAGATCGGGGCGTCGGTCCCGAAAGAAGCCGAATGCGGCGCGGTGGCGCTTGATGCGGTCGAGATCGAGCGTGGCAACGAGCACCCCGGTTTCCTCGCTGCCGAACTCGGCAAGCAGGTCGCCACGCTCATCGCAAATGAAGCTGTGGCCATAGAAGCGTTGCCCGCATTCTGTTCCGATGCGATTGGCGGCTACCACCGGCACGACATTCGAAACCGCATGGCCGATCATGGCGCGGCGCCACAAGCGGCTGGTGTCGAGATCGGGATCATGCGGTTCGCTGCCGATCGCGGTCGGGTAGAACAGGATTTCGGCTCCCATCAGCATCAGTGAACGGGCGGTCTCCGGATACCATTGGTCCCAGCAAATGCCGACACCGAGCGTCGCCTCGCGGGTTGGCCAGACCTTGAAGCCGGTGTTGCCGGGGCGGAAATAGAATTTCTCCTCATAGCCGGGCCCATCGGGAATGTGGCTCTTGCGATAGACGCCCATGATGCGGCCGGCATCGTCGATCATGGCCAGGCTGTTGTAATGATGCGGTCCGTCGGCCTCGAAGAAGCTGGTGGGGATATGCACCTTCAGCTCGGCAGCAAGCTTCTGCATCGCCAGCACTGCCGGGTGACTGTCGACGGGGTGCGCATTGGCGAACAGGCCCTCATCCTCCGTACGGCAGAAATAGAGACCTTCGAACAGCTCGGGCGGGAGAACGACCTTCGCACCCTTCGCTGCAGCTTCCCGGACCAGCTCCGAAACGGCAGCGATGTTCGCGTCGATGTCGTCGTTGAAGGCAAGCTGCAGTGCAGCAACTGCAATCTCGTTCATGCTTCTCCCGTCACCCCCAGCGAAAGCTGGGGTCCATGCAGTCCTGAGGCTGCCGGAGATAGTCGAAATTCGAACGGATTCCAGCTTTCGCTGGAATGACGGGAAAAGATTAGGCGCTCGGCACCTGCTGGCTGATGCAGTGGAAGCTGCCGCCTCCCGTCAAGATGTGGTCGGCGCGCAGACCAACGACAGCGCGGTCGGGAAACAGCGAACCGATCGTCGCGACTGCCGCTTCGTCGTTCGCGGCGCCATAGATCGGCACGACCACGGCCGCGTTGCCGATGTAGAAGTTCATGTAGGAAGCGGGGACGATCTCGCCGTCGCGGATCACACGGCCGGGGGAGGGGACCGTCGCGACTACCAGGCCGAAGGCTTCGGCGCGCGCTCGTGCATCCTGGTAGACAGCGGCATTGGGGTCGTCTTCCGTCGGCTCTGGGATGGCCAACCGGCCCTCGCCGACGAAGCGCGCGAGATTGTCGACATGGCCGTCGGTATGATCGTGGAGCAGACCGTTGCCCAGCCAGAGGATGTGCGCGATACCGAGGTTCGCGCGCAGCCGCTCCTCGACCTGCTGCTTGCCGAGTTCGGAATTGCGGTTGGTATTGAGCAGGCATTGCTCGGTCGTCACCAGCAGGCCGGTACCGTCCACCTCGATGGCGCCCCCCTCCAGGATCCAGTCGTGCCGGTGGGCCGCAAAAGTCCCCGTCTCGGCGAGGCGAAGGCCGATGCTGTCATCGCCCTCGAGCTGATATTTGCCGCCCCAGCCATTGAAGCGAAAGCTTGCGGCCGATCGACGGGCTTCATCCCGCAGGATGAGCGGTCCCGTGTCGCGCAGCCAGATGTCGCCGAACGCCTGTTCGATCACGCCGATGCCCGGCGGCGCCAATTGCCGTGCAGCCTGTGCGGCCGCGGCGTCGGCGGCCACCAGCCGCACCTCCTCGCCCGTCCCGTCGGCATGGACCGCGAGCGCGAAAGCGACCACTTCCTCGCGCGCCGGCTCCAGATCGTCGAGCCACAAGTCAGCGTGGCTTGGAAAGCCGATCCAGACCCAGTCGTGCTTTGCCCATTCGGCGGGCTGGCGTGCGGTCATGGTCGCGAGCGATCAATGGCGCGCGGCGCGCGACCGGTCGCGGATCGCGCGGAATTCGGCAGTCGGGTTCCAGTTCGGCCAGGCACTCGATTCCGCGAGTTCACGGCCGACCGCGTAGAATAGCTGGATGTCCTGGGCGATGCCGGTCCAGTCCCACTTAGGGTCATATTCGTCCTTGGGCTGGTGATAGCGATGCATAAGATAATCCGCAGCCGCGGCAGCGCCCGCGGCGCGTCCGCCCTTAACCAGATCCTCGCCCGCTTCGAAATAGGCCATCGGCACGCCCTGGCGCGCGAAGCTGAAATGGTCGGAGCGGTAGTAGAAGCCTTTTTCAGGCGTGGGCTCAGGGACGATCACGCGCCCCTGTGCGGCCACGGCGCGCCTCACATAGGCGTCGAGCTCAGACTTACCCACGCCGATGATGACGATGTCGTGCGTCGGCCCGGCGACGCTGAGCGCATCCATGTTGATACCGCCGACGGTCTGACGGAGCGGGTAGATCGGATGCTCGGCATAATATTTGGAGCCGAGCAGCCCGGACTCTTCCGCGGTCGCCGCCATGAAAATGATCGATCGGGCGGGCCGGCCGGCCTCCACATGTGCCTCCGCCAGAGCGACCAGCGCAGCGACTCCGGTGCCATTGTCGATTGCGCCATTGCAGATGTCGTCGCCATCCGGTGCGGCGTCACAATGGCCCAGATGATCCCAGTGCGCTGTGTAGAGCACATATTCATTGGGTCGGGTGCGGCCGGGCAGGATGCCGATCACATTGTTGGACGCCTGACGCTTGATTGTGTTGGTCATGCCGATCGAGGCCTTGAGGCCGAGCGGGACGGCCTTGAAGCCGCGCTGTTTCGCGGCGGCGCTCAGCGCATCCAGATCCTGGCCGCCGCTCGCCATCAGCCGGCGGGCTGCGTCGTTGGTCAGCCAGCCGATCGCTTTCGACTGGTCCATATGATTGTTGGGATCGTCCATATTGTACTGCGGGCCGGTCCACGAAGATTGGACGACGTTCCAGCCATAAGCCGCGGGCTCGGTGTCATGGACGATGAACACGGCCGCGGCGCCCTGTCTCGCCGCTTCCTCATATTTGTAGGTCCAGCGGCCATAATAGGTCATGGCGCGGCCTTCGAACGGGCCCTGCAGAGTCTTGGTTTGATAGTCGGGATCGTTGATCAGCAGGATCACCGTCTTCCCGTGCACGTCGATGCCGGCATAATCGTTCCAGCCGCGCTCGGGCGCGTTGATGCCGTAGCCGACGAAGACCACGTCGCTGTCGCGCAGCTCGATTGTCGGCTGCACCTGATAGCTGGCGACCACCATGTCG
>Ga0081539_10006692_pt1 | contig 10884 bp, 4 predicted proteins | sample TabmetS4T2R2_FD_71023 | JGI IMG/M metagenome (GOLD analysis project Ga0081539, IMG submission 71023) | Tabebuia heterophylla rhizosphere microbial communities from the University of Puerto Rico - S4T2R2 | ecosystem: Host-associated > Plants > Roots > Rhizosphere ... | reverse complement strand
CGGCGACTTTCGGTTTCTGCTCGACGCGATACAGATTCATTCGCCAACGATCTCCCGGCTGCGGCGGAAGATGCGTGGCAGTGGCGATGTCCTCAAACGGTAAAGTGATTTCGCAGGACCACCCGTGGTCGCCGTCTTTGCCATCGACTGTCCCATCCACTTGCACTGCCCAACGCAAGTGTTCGCTGTTCCAGCTCTCGTAGTGTAAAGGTTTACGCCGGTCGATTAGGTAGATGTCCAACATCGTTCCCAGCGGATTCACTTCCAGCTCAATATAGTTTGGTATCGACGGATTTGCCTGTAGAAAAACTTCCACCACTTCCTCGAGCCATAAATGGTCGTCGCGTCGCTTCATCGTGGCCCACACGTTCTGGTCCACCACGTGGAAGGCGAAGTAGATAAAATGCTCGTCGTAGAGGATGCGGGCGTCCGTTTCGAGTTCATTGCGCGAGCCATCACGATTGTTCAGAAAAGCTCCGGTGGATTGCGCATCCCTCCAGGCTGTTTCGTCCACTTTGCCATCAACATTGATGCTGCTCGTCACACGCGCTACTTCGTAAATGGGTAACGCTTGCGCGGAGATACTGCCGTCACAGAGGAGCAGCGTCAGTGCTAAAAACACGAGTCTTCTCTTAAGCAACATCGGCTACTTCCGTCGTTCCAAATGGCCACTGCTTTGTCTGATACGACCACAGAACAAAACACAATAATCCCAACGCAAGCGTTCCTAAGCCAAACGAGATAATCCGCCAATCCGTCGTAGCGAAAACAAATGTCCACCCGAACAGAGCCAGCAGATTTGGTAGCGGGTATAGCCAGATGCGATACGGGCGTTTCAGCTCCGGCTCGTTGCGACGCAGTAATCCTACCGCCGCGATTTGACCAATGAACTGAATGAGAATTCTCGTCGTGATTAGCGCATCGATAACCATGCCCAATGAGAAAAAACTGCAAACGATCGCGATCACACCGAGCACAACCAGCGAAACATAGGGAAAGTTTTTCTTAGGATGAAGTCGTCCGAAGATCTTGAAAAAATAACCATCAATCGCGGCAGCATACGGCACACGCGAATATCCCAACAAAAGAGCAAATACTGAACCGAACGCGGTCCAGAGCACCATCGCGGTGAAGAAAGTGGCGACGCGGCCACCCCAAATCCGCTCCATCAAAATCGAGATGATGAAGTTTGATTGCGGGTGCTGGTCGGCAGGCACAAACTCGCGCCACGGAACGACGCCGATAACGGAGAAGTTTATGGCGATGTAGATTAACGCCACTGCGATGACGCTGACGATCACCGAGCGAGGAATTGTTCGTCCCGGTTCCTTAACCTCATCGCCGATGTAACAGATGTCGTAATAACCGAGATAGTCGAAAATGCCGATTCGCGTCGCCGCACCTAGACCTAAAAAGAAGCCGAGTGAGAAATTGAACGCCCCCGGCGGAAAGTCAAACGCGATGGCGGAGTTGAAATGAAAGATCCCTGTAAGAATGACCGCCAGGGTCGTCAAGATCGTCCCAATCCACAAACTCACGGTTAACTTGCCGATGAAAGTGATGCGCCGGTAAAGAAGAGTGATATTCAACACGCCCAGCACTACAATCACGGCCAGGAACTGAGGCCGGGCCATATCTCTCCAAATGTAGGCCAGATACTGCGTGAAGCCGATGTAACCTGACGCGATCTCTAATGGTCCACTCAGGATGAACTGCCAGATAAATAAGAAGCCCATCAGACGGCCAAACGTCTCGCGCCCGAAACCCTCGCGCAAATAAACGTATGACCCCCCAGATCCCGGCATCGCGGCGCCGAGTTCGCTCCAGATCATGCCGTCCGAAATCGTGATGACCAGCGCCACAAGCCAACCGAGCATCGCCTGTGGTCCACCCAGTGCAGTCAAAAGCAACGGGATGGTGATGAACGGTCCAATGCCGATCATGTTCGTCATGTTGAGCGCGGTCGCTTCCAGCAAACCAAAACGCCGCAACAAGTGCGGAGCCGCCTGCGTGGTCTTCTCTTTGCGATGATCAGCGCTCATTTATTTTCGATAACTCGAACAAAACTCCTCTTTCTTTTGCTTGCGAACGTGCGGTTGCCATCCATGACTCGTAATCTGTGCCCGTGCCGCCGGCGAGTTTCGGATCGGCCTTGCTGAAACCCGGTTCCTGATTCGGATCGGCGAAACCACCAACAGGAACATCGCCTCCTCGATTGAAGAAAGTGTTATCGCGATGATTAAAACCGTCGACCTTCACGTCTGCGCCGGTCACTTGATAAAGCATCGTTTCGTCGACGACGCCTGAGAGAACGAAGATGTTGTTCCGCAGAACGATATTTTCGGACCGCGTTAATCGCACTGTGCGCCCGCAACCGCGCGCTGGGCTATCAACCTCATTGCCTGGACGAATCAACAACACTCCTCGCTCGCCAATGCCGACAAAAGTGTTGTTTTCGACGACAGCGTTTTTTGCGGCCCAAATCGCGATCGGTTCGACTGGCCGTTCACCAGGACGAGTGGAAACCACGAGATTGTTTCTCGCAGTCATGTCGTACGATTCGTATTTCACGAACGAACACGGATCACCAAAGCGTCCGTCTATGAACAGATTTGGATCTGTTGAGCCTCCCGAAAATGCCGCCCCGGAGTTATCAACAAATACATTCGCCTCAATCAGGACACGGCTTGCGCCGCCTTTCGACACCACGCCGCGATGGCAATTGCGAATCAGATTCCGGCGCACGACGACGTCATCCGCGCAAGGCAGATCGATCGCCGGTTTACGTTGATAGTTCTTGCCGTCGAAGAGCTCGTTGTTTTCGATCGTGATGTGATGCGACTGGTTGAACTTGATCAGGTAAAGGCGGTCGTCATCCTGCATCGGATCGTAGGCAGATGTGCACCCTCCCGGCGGACACTCGTAATGCACTTTGCAATTGCGAATAGTGATGTAGCTGGTCCAAAGATTGCGGTCGTACCACGCCGCCGTATAACCACCCGGAGGATCGTTTGTCTTTACGTGGTTGAAGGAATCCTCTGGTTCATAAACACTGTCGCCGTGAATTCCGTTGCGACGTAGATTTAATTTCTTGCCGGCGGCATCGCGATAATACGGATTTGGAAAAATGTCGAACCCGTCGATTACGATTCCCTGCGCGAGATGAAAACGAATGTGGTCGATGATTACGCCGTGCTTTGATTCGGCACGAATGGTGAGCGGGTTCTTCGGATCGTAGCGATAGATGCCGGTTGCATCAGGCCGAACTGTTAAAGCGGGTCGAGGGTCATGTTTTTCCAACTCATCTGCGAGTGTGAGAGTTAGGTGTAGTCCGCCCCATCGCGCTTGCGCGCCCGCTTTGCGATAGTCGCCATTTTTGGCAACGATCGTATCTCCGCTCGTGACGTGCTGAAGCGCGACTCGCCACGAGGTGAACGGATGAACATACGTGCCATCTGCATTCATGGAAGTTGCGGCAAGCAGATCTACATAGACGGTCTTAGCCGAGACGTTTGCCGCAAGCAAAATCAGCGACACTAAGCACAAAGCGCAGCGGAAACTTCTGGGTTTCGCGCTCATTTGCTTTCGTTTTCGCTTTGGGCTCGTTCCCAGACGCCGTTGAGCATCACGCGCTTGATGCGGCGCATGTTGCTGATATCCTTTAAAGGATCACCGTCAACCAGCACGAGGTCTGCGAGCTTTCCTGCTTCTATGCTTCCCAAACGATCTGAGATATGGAAGTAACGTGCGTTTTCCATTGTCCCGGCAACGAGGGCTTCCATCGGCGTCAAACCTGATTCGACAAGTAGTTCAAGTTCGCGTTGATAGGCCCAACCTCTCTTCGCATGCGGCACATCGGAGTGTGAGCCGACTACAATCTTCGCTCCTGCCTTATTGGCCAGACCTACAAACGCTTCCATCTGCTTAAAGGCGTGCACATGAACGTCGCTCGTGTCTTTGTCGCCACGTTGTCGTTCGAACACTGCGAGCGTCGGCGACACGACCACGCCACGATCCACTATCAATTTAAAGAGTGCGGCAGCTTGTGGCGTATTCAGGTTTATCGCGTTCCAGACATTGTAACGGCCTTCGCGGCGCGCGTTGTTATCGGCCAATACTGACTGTCGATACTTTTCAGCCTCTCTAAGCGGAAGCAAGGCCGTGCCAAAAGACGTCGCGTGCTCAATGCCGTCGATGCCGGCGCGGATCGCATCACGTGCATCAACAATCTCGAGATGGCCCATCACCGGAACGCCACGCGCATGCGCAGTTTCAATCGCAACCTTCATGAGGGCCAGCGGCAGACGGTAGTAAACCTTGATCGCTGAAGCACCGTCATCGACAAAGCGATTAACTGCAAGGCGCGTTTCTTCCGTGTCGCGAACGATAAACGAATCAGCGGGATAAGCGGGCGGTGGCGAATCAAGATGCGGTCCACATAAAAACAGACGCGGCACGGGAGCTGACGCATTGCGGGCTGCGTCGTACGCTTCGATCCACTGACCCGGATCGCGCAATGACGTCACGCCATGTGAAAGGTAGAGAGCAGGTAACGAATCGTCGCCATCGATGTGGAAGTGGGAATCGATTAACCCGGGTACGAGCGAGAGACCCTTCGCGTCGAATACTTCAGCGCCAGCAGGCACCTTCACTGCATCCCGTTTGCCGACAGCAATGATCCGTTCGCCGCGAATGACTACAACTGAATCAGAAACGACCGGTCCACCCTTTCCGTCGATGAGGGCGGCGCCGACTATTGCGATCACAGACGTTGCCGGCGGCTGCGCAACTTTGTTGACCTCGCGAAGCGACAACTTCATCGGGTCACGTGCTGCCGGTTGGGCACTTCCTAAGCCACAGAAAATAGCGACAAGTAGGGTCGAAAGAAATATTTTCATAAAGTAAATATTTAACGACTTGCGAGCATACGCAGCCGCAGTCGTCCGTCCTTCTGTCCTTTAAATGGCACATGCAAAACACCTGACTCGTTGGCGGTGGCGATGAATGTTCCCGCGGGCACGCCATTGAACAAACCGCCGCGCCAGTTTGCGCGTCCACCAGTCATTTGCAATTCATATTTTGCGTGCGGCTTCAAACCGCTAATAAGCAGGTTCGCCGTCTCAACATCCGGAATGGTCGCTTCACCATCAATGACGAAACCTTCGCCAGTCGCAAACAATGCAACCGTGCCTCCTTCGACAAGAGCGCCAATCAAATTGGAGCCATCGACTAATTCGACTTTTGGTTTGCGCGGATCTCCCTTGTCGCCGATTTCAAGTACGTGAAGAAAGAAGTCTTCTTTCGCTGCTCGAGCGGGTGAAACCTCTACTCGCCATGCCGCAGGAACAACCGCGCGAGTATTCGAAGGCAACAACTTCTCAAAATCATCGCCCCAAAATGTCTTCCACATTTTTCGCAAATAAGGATCAGTGGATAATGGTCCCCCTGCGGCAGGATCAAGCGGCCAGTTTTTGCCTGACCCCCACGCTCCGCCAAACTCGTCGCCGGGCGTCCAAAACTCCCAACCGTTTCCGCCACGCGCAATCACTTCCCGGTCGCGAGGAAGCAACGAGTGCACTCGCAAGCGGCCACCGCCATCCTCATAGGTGAATGTGGACGCGTTTGAATATGCGATGCCACCGTGCCCAACATCTTTTCCCTTATCGGCTGCCTCGACGGATGGCTTGCCTACGCCGTGCATTAACCACACTTTTTTCAGATTCGAATCCGTGGTTCGGACTCGATCGAAAACCACCAGGACGTTATTTGCGGGCGTGTATGCAATTTCGCGAGTGAACCGTTCCATCTTCGAGGGTTGATACGCGTTGGTTGCATTGCCGCGCGCGTACACGTACGACCCGTCGCGAATGTCAGCCACTTCCATGTGACCGGTGGCCCACAAATCGCGCGTTCGCTCAAAATCTTCACGGCTGCGCACCGTGTTCCAGTAGCGTGACGAATCCATTCTCTGGCCGCCGTCGTTCGCTGCCGGCCAAAGATTCTCGGCCCAGAAAAACTTCTCGCCCGTCTGGTAAACGAGCATCGAGTTATGCGCGATAGTGCGGCGGTAATAGTTCAGATAGTGAGGGCTCTCGGTGTCCGTGTAATCGGCGCCACTTTCGGTCGCCAGATATCCTTTGTGATAGATGACGAAATGATTCTGGTCGAGATGATCGTGTTTCGCGAGATATGGACCAGAGTTGAACTGGATCCAGGTAGAAGCAGGACCAAAGCCGTCGCGTACAATCAAGTGGCCAATGCCGCGAAAGAAATACGCGCGTGGAATCTCGGCGCTCGTGCTTTCGGCGGGATTTCGTGGAGTTACGTTTGGATCGTCCCAGAGAAACTGCGTTATCGCGACGCGCCACTTTGCTTGCGCGGGCCAGCCACTCTGGCGCAAAAACCACGCGGCGTACGGATCCTTAAAGCGATTGATCGCATAACCAAAGCAGATATTGTCTTCCCACTGAAGATACGGAAATTCGTTGTCGTCATCACGGGCCGTCGTGCCGTCAGGTAAAACTTTGTAGAGATACGTATCGGTGTAATGTTGAAACAGCGTGTAACGCAATGCCGGATCGCTGTTGGCGGTGGTGCGCAACAACTCCGCCATCATCGCGAGCGGCGCGAAGGTGATGCGCTGGTAGTCCATCGATTCGTGATATCCGCCGTCAGGCGTGATGAAGTTCGTGAGGTCCAGAATGTGATCGAGTACCCCGCGCGCATGTTTTCGCAGTGGCGCAGCCTGCGCCTCAACCGACGGATGGCCTTCGATCGCCGTCAACGCAAAAAGCGCGAGCGTTAGATAACGCACGGTGTAGTTGTGATACATCGCGAGCTGAACTTCTTTCAGTGACTGGTCCTGCAACATCTTTTCCGCTGCGTGCAGGAGTTCAGCAGCCACGCGATCTTTGAGTTGATTATCAAAACCCGGATAGTTGTAAAGCCAATCGAACGTGAGCGACCACTTGACGTACTCGGGATAGGTTCGCGAACCGATCTGTTCCGGCGGGTGAGTGTCGCGCAGCTTCTGCAACGCGCGCTTCGCAAACGTTTCGTCTCCGGTGAGTAGGTAAGTCAGCGCCCAGCCGTCCATGTCGTCCGGTGGACGCGCGCCGGCGTCGTAACGCGCGCGAAGAATTTTGAATCCAGTCAACGGATCGTTTTCACCAATCAACATGCGCGGGTGCGCCGGCGAAGCAACTTGCTGAAAGACGTGCGAGTGAAGAGCGGCCCGATATGCATTCCCGCGCGCGCCCGCCAGGTACTTCAACCACTCCTTCGCCATCAACCGGTGATACGGCTCAGTCATGTGAATGCCGTCGAGACAAATGAACTTCGCTCGATCGGGTGAGTTGGCAAGTAGCTGGCCCACTTCGATTACTTCGATACCGCTGTCTTCGGCGGTCTTGCGGGCGCGTTCGACAGTACCCGGAGTGACTGCTGCCGGATCGTGTACCTCGTCGAACATGTAAGTTTTGATGCCGGCTGCACGAAGGCCCTGCCCCATTTCCTTCAGAGCCGCGTAGTCCTCATCGGTTCGGGTCATTACTACGAACAACACTTTGTCAGGCTTCCACGCGAGCACGTCCTGGTAAAACCGCTTATGCGCTCGCGAAGCAGTTAAACCTCCGGCGGCATACTGCTTAAACTCAACCTTCGGATTCTCACGACGGAAGACATCGATCACAATCGGCACAAAACTGGACGGCGACGACCAATGCAAACCCATCGTGAAGGAGTGACCGACAACAGCAATTTTTTGCGCGGGCATGGCGCGCAGGCTCGGCTCGAGACGTTTGACCTCAGGCTCCCGCAACAACTCCGCAGCCAGCACGCGCTCGTCACGGATGTGCAGGTTCTTCTCACCCCAGTTCCAAATCTTTCTGCCGGCGATCTGCCACTCCGCGGCGCTCGTTCCGACCGGCGCTTCACACGATTGGCCTTCCAGTTTGCGACCGACCGCGAGCAGGTCAGTATCCGTTCCCGGCAACTTGAGTTGGCCCACATAGACCGGCAAGTCGAGAGAAATGTAGAAGGCAAACTCCTCTTGCAACCGATCGCCGTCGCGTTCAACCTCGAGCACTGTTTGATAAAGGCTCGCGATGGTCCGAATCTTCACGTCGCTCGCTTTGGTATTCTCCCGCAAGTAGTTCGTGAAGACGTTGACTGGAGCGTTGTCGGAAATCTTCAGCCCGGCATTGAGGATTGGTTCCAGATCTTCGCTCGGATTGAAGCTGCTTTCATGGCCCTGAAGCCAAAGACGCAACTGCTTGCTGTCCGTTTTAAGTAACCTTGCCTGATGTTCTGAAAGTGCATTGAGCGCGGCATCGGATAGTGTTCCCGGTGAAAAACACGCCTGGCCTTTCCCGGAACCCTTCGCCAGCAACACCTGAAACGCATGAACAGCAATGATGTTGGCCTGGATGAGCTGAGCTAAGCGAGTTTCGGAGTCAGTTTGTGTTGATTTCTGCGGATGAATTGACTGAGCGGCGGCGAAAATCGCGAGCACCGCAACCGCAAAGTAACCTGCCTTGATTCTGCTCTTCATCATTGTCCTACAGCTGAACTCGCCCTGCGTTTCAATTCCGCGAGTTGTGAAATGGCGAGTTCGTTCTGCGGGTCGAGCTTCAACGCGCGCTCTAGTGCGACGCGTGCTTCGTCGTTACGGCCGAGCGCTTTCAAAGCCGCGCCGGCTAAAACAAAACGAATAGCCCCAGTTGCCGGCCAGGGCTCTGCTTCGATCATCTTCTGATCGTCGTTCAGCCGAGCCAGGCGTTCGTATAACTCCCTCGCTTCAGCCTTGTTTCCGACGTGGTCCAGGGCGACAGCTTTGAAGTAGTAGTGCTCGGACCATGGCTCCTCCGGTTGCGACGGAGGATTTAATTCTTCAGACGCAGCTCGCTTCCACCAGCGTTCGGCTTCGTCTGGTTTTCCCGCAGCTTCGTACTCACGCGCTGCCGCCACGTAGTACTGCGCCTGCGACTGCATCGCGGGTCGTCCGACACCAAAGTTCCGCGGAAACTCAGTGACTGCTCCGAACTCTGCCGCGGCTTTCAAGTGGTCGCCGGTTTCACGATATCTGCGAGCCATGCCAAGATGCGCCTTGCGATAGAGTCCGAGCGCCGCGTCTTCTCCTTCGCCTGAGGTGAAAGTCGTCTTGGCCAATAAGGTTGCCGCATCGGCGAACCGGCCGGCATCAATGTACGCACCAGCCAACGATTGCACGGCACCCGATTGTGCGAGCACGGCAGGCGGAGCAGCTTCCAGTAATTTAATGCGCCGCTCAGTCGCAAAAAGCTCGGCCAGTAACTTGTCGAACTCGATGTAGAGCCGAAAGTCGTTGGGCGAAACGTTGATGGCGCGTTGATATTGAGCCGCTGCTTCTTCTCGGTTCTGCGAGACCTGCCACAGCGCTCGGGCAAAATTTCGTTGCGCAATCACGTTGGCGGGATCGAGCTTCACTGCATCGCGCCATGCGGCAAGTGCTTCCTTGTCACGATTCATGGCGGCCAACACATTGCCGAGGTAGTACACTGCGCGGCCATCGTTTCCATTCGCAACGACTGCTGTTCGCAGGACGTCGATCTCTTCTACGCGATGAGGAAAAACAAACGCCGGATCGCCCTTCATGCCGAGGGTGAATTGCATTCGCGCGCGACCTCTTTCCCCGGCTTTCTCATAAAGGAAGCCGAGTGTGTAATAGAGCATGGGATGAACACGACCTCTATCAACAGCCAGAATGCCGGATGGACCACGCTCAATTGCTTCCTCCAAAACCGCAATCGCCTCGCGGTTCTGACCGATGGCTGTGTAGTCAAACGCCAGTTCGAGCGCAGCATCCGGTTCGCGCGACAAAAGATGCCGCAACTGATCGGCGGCTGCCTTTTCGGCTTGCGTATTACCAGCGGCGCGGTTGATCAACACCTGTTCATTCAGCGCGAAATAATCGATCGGAAGATCATTGGCGACCTCCTTGATCCGGGCGAGCGCAGCGGGAATGTTTCCGTCGAGTCGTTCAGCGCTCGCCAACACTGTGCGAGCCTTCAGATCGCGTGGATCGAGCAACACTGCCAGTTGCAGGTTTTCCAGTGCCTTCTTTGTGTCGCCATTAGCTAGCGCCATCTCTCCGAGAACATAGCGAGCCAATGACTCTCGATAACCCGAACGGACCAGCCACAGCAAGTGATCTTCGGCTTCTGATGTCTGGCCCAACGCGCGCTTCACTAACGCGAGATAGTAGTGCGCGTCGACCGCGTCCTTGTTGCGCACGAGCGCGGCTGCAAGATGTTGGGCCGCGGCTTCGTATTCGCCGCTTCTATAAAACGACAGGCCGAGAGCGATGTGCGCCGGTGCGAAAGCCGGATCTCGTTTCAATGCTTCGACGTAAGCCTCGCGCGCTTCACGTTCTTTACTCTTTTTATCGAGCGCGAGTCCGGCGACATAGCTTTGCTCTGCGCTGGTCGGGTTTGGTGGATCCGCAACCGGGCGCGTCGCGGCTTTGAAATCCGGATTGTTGTCGACCGGCGAATCGGTGCGATATCGCAGCAAGACGCGGCCGTCTTTGCTCTTCAGCGTCAACTCCAACGGCGACTGAGCAGACACATCGATACTCGTGGTGAAGATTTTCGCGGGATCTAAATCAACACGTTGGGCGTTTACCTGCTTGCCACCGCTTGCTAACGTAAATTCGGCTTGACTGAACCGCTGATTAGGAGCGATCGAAACCGTTGCGCGACTTCCCTGCAAATTTACTCGAACCGCCGCATCCCGCGTCGCTTCATTCCACGCACCGCCCATCCGGTTTACCCCAAACCAGTATTCGAAGAAGTGTTCGACGCGATGCGGCGCAATGAATTGATGCTCCATCTGAGTTTCAAAACG
>Ga0081539_10006691_pt1 | contig 10886 bp, 8 predicted proteins | sample TabmetS4T2R2_FD_71023 | JGI IMG/M metagenome (GOLD analysis project Ga0081539, IMG submission 71023) | Tabebuia heterophylla rhizosphere microbial communities from the University of Puerto Rico - S4T2R2 | ecosystem: Host-associated > Plants > Roots > Rhizosphere ... | reverse complement strand
CCCGCTTCGGTTACTGCCGCGCTTCGCGACGTCCTTGACGTATCCTTGAGTGACGCGGGGTTGAAGACCGCGATCCCTCGGCTTGCGAAGAACCCGAAGAAGCTGGCACAGATCGAGCACCTGGTCGGACGATTGTACAGCAGGCACCGTTTGCTCCAAGGCGATGCCAGGCGATTGGAGTTCATTCCTTCCGGGTCGATTGCGCTGGTCGTTACGTCACCGCCGTATTGGACGCTCAAGGAGTACGTGGGGTCGAACGGACAATTGGGCGACGTCAGCAATTACGAAGAGTTCATCACAGAAATTGCGCGGGTATGGACACAATGCCACCGCGTGTTGCAGCCGGGAGGACGTCTGGTCATCGTGGTTGGCGACGTGTGCCTGTCGCGCCGCGAGCACGGGAGGCACAGCGTTGTGCCGCTGCACGCCTCGATCAGCGAGCGCTGCCGGACCATCGGGTTCGAGAACCTCGCAACCCTGATCTGGCATAAGATCTCGAACGCCCGCTTCGAAGTCGAGGGAACCGGCGCCGGCTTCTTGGGCAAGCCGTATGAGCCCAACGCCGTCATCAAGAACGATATCGAGTTCATCCTGATGCTGCGCAAGAGCGGTGGCTATCGGAAAGTCCTTCCGGTCAACCGCCTCTTGAGCGTGATCGGGGAACGAGATCACCGCGAGTGGTTTCAACAGATCTGGCACCTGACCGGCGCCTCCACACGTGACCACCCTGCGCCGTACCCGCTGGAACTCGCCGAGCGGCTTATTCGAATGTTCAGCTTCTGCGGCGATACAGTTCTAGATCCATTTGTTGGTACGGGGACGACCATGCTGGCCGCCGCGAAGTGGGGGCGACATAGTATCGGCGTGGACATCGAACCGTCGTACGTGCGATTTGCGCAGCGCCGGCTCGCCCGGGAGTTCGCAACCTTCGTCTCGGCTTCGGAGTTGGTCGTCGAGAACGTTGCAGACCTGCCGGAAGGGACAAAAGAACGGAGCGTCACGGCGTGAGCGAATTGGCGGTAGATACGCTTCTCTCGGCACGGGAATCGGTTGCCGCGAAACGAATCCGCGCCGAAGAGTTGTCCCGCGCCGCGCTCGACCGCATCGCGCAGGTCGAGCCGAGGATCGACGCGTTCAACAGCATCTGGACCGACCGCGCGCGCGAACGCGCGAGGCTGGTCGACGCCGGCCGGGTCACCGGTCCGCTCGCCGGCGTGCCGATCGCGATCAAGGACAACCTGTGCACGACGCACGGGCTCACCACTTGCTCGTCGAAGATGCTGGCGAACTTCCGCTCGCCGTACGACGCGACGGTGGTGAAGAAGCTGGAGGCGGCTGGCGCGATCGTCATCGGGAAGACGAACCTGGACGAGTTCGCGATGGGCAGCTCGACGGAGAACAGCTCGTTCAAGGTGACGCGCAACCCGTGGGACACGATGCGCGTGCCCGGCGGGTCGTCGGGTGGCTCCGCGGCAGCGCTCGCTTCGGGGATGTGCTGCGCGTCGATCGGCTCGGACACCGGCGGATCGATCCGGCAACCCGCCGCGCTGTGCGGACTGGTCGGAATGAAGCCGACGTACGGCCGGGTGTCGCGATACGGTTTGGTCGCGTTCGCCAGCTCGCTCGACCAGATCGGCCCGTTCGGGCACACGGTCGCCGACGTCGCGGCGATGCTGAACGTCATCGCCGGTCACGACCCGAGAGATTCAACCTCCGCGCCGACGCCCGTCCCCGATTACCTTGCGAATCTCGAAGACCCGATCAAACCGCTTCGCATCGGCATCGTGAAGGAGTACGACCTGGCGAGCGGCATCGACCCGCAGGTGCGGAACGCGGTGGACGCGGCCGTGGAACAATACAAGAGGCTCGGCGCGGAAGTCGTCGAGGTGAGCCTGCCGCACACGGAGTACGGCATCGCCGCGTACTACATCATCGCGCCGTGCGAAGCGTCTTCAAATCTCGCCCGCTACGACGGCGTCCACTTCGGCCACCGCACGAAGGAGCCGGTCAAGGACATCATCGAGCTGTTCAGCAAGAGCCGCGCGGAAGGCTTCGGTGACGAGGTCCAACGCCGCATCATGATCGGGACGTACGCGCTCTCCAGCGGCTACTACGACGCGTACTACCTGCGGGCCTTAAAGATCCGCGCCCTGATCAAGCGCGACTTCGACCGCGCGTTCGAGAAGTGCGACGTGATCTGCTGCCCGACGAGCCCGATCCCCGCCTTCAAGATCGGCGAGAAGAGCGGCGACCCGCTCCAGATGTACCTGTGCGACGTGTTCACGGTGACGTGCAACATCGCGGGGCTGCCGGGCATTAGTCTGCCATGCGGTTTCACGAGCGGCGAGAAGCCGCTGCCAATCGGGCTCCAGTTGCTCGGGCCGACGTTCAGCGAGGAGAAGTTGCTCCGAGTCGGGCGGATGTACGAGCGCGAGACGGAATGGCACGCGCGACGGCCGGATTCATTAGCATCATGATTGCAGTTTGTGCGTTAGCCATGCACACTCCCCGCAATGGATCGCGAACTGGCGATTGATCTCATTCGCAATAGCGGACTTGACGACGCAGTGGATGATCTGATCGGGCGGCTTCGACCGTCGATTCGGATTCGCACGCAGGCGGTCCATGCGGAGCCGTTGCACGATTCGTCCAAATTCGGGGGAATGCCGCTGGTTCCGTCCGACTTTGATTGGCCGTCGTGGGACGCGACGGGCCGGCTGATGTCGATGCGGAAAACCCTTGAGAATTTGAAGTCAAGGAATCCGCGCAGCGGCAGTTTCCCGGACAAGGCTATCGCGAAGATCGACGAGAAGCTCAAGAACCCCTGGAAGCCACTGGCATTTCTCGCGCAACTCAAGCTCGCGGAAGTCACGGGAATCACAAGGGAATTGGGTTTACCCCAGAGTGGTCGCTTGTTGTTCTTCGCGGATCACGAAGACGGACTCTCAGGGTTTGACCCTGCTAGCCGCGGATCGGCGCAGGTCATCTATGTGCCCGAGCGCCCCGATGAAGGGCTCGCTCGTCCGCCAGAATTCCTTTCGGGCAACGATCGCTTTCCACCGTGCGTTCTCAACTTCTCTTTGGAGCAGACGTTGCCAATCGATGGCCGCTCGTATGGCTTGGACGCTCATGTCTGGGACGGTGAAGGGCCTTACGTGCAATTGATCAAAGAGCTGACCGGTGACGATCAATGCGTCCACCGCGCTGGTGGCTACGCAGAAGAGATTCAAGGAGCGATGGAGTTGGAATGCCAACTGGTGACCAATGGCATCTGGTGCGGTGACGCGTCGGGTTACCAAGACCCGAGGCGGAAGTTGCTCGAACCCGGAGCGGGGGACTGGCGATTGCTCCTTCAATTGGATTCCGACGACAACCTCAAGTGGATGTGGGGTGACGCCGGCAGACTCTACTTCTGGATTCGTCAACGGGACTTGGCGGAGACCGACTTCTCCAACGTCTGGTGTATCGAACAATGCTATTGAGCGAAGGTTGAGACACGTTCTGGCGTACGGAATTTCTGATGGTCCTGGCGAATTGGGCGGGGAATCTTCAGTACCGCGCCGCCGAGCGGGTTGCGCCGCGTTCGTCGGATGAGTTGCGCGACGTCATTCGGCGATCGGAAAGTATCAAAGCTCTTGGCACGCGCCACTCGTTCAGCGACGTCGCCGACACGACCGGGACGCACGTCTCGCTCGAACACTTCGACCAGATCGAGGAGCCCCACGACAATCAGGTCACCGTCGGCGCCGGCATGCGGTATGGCGAGTTGTGCCGGTTCTTGCACGCGCGCGGGTTGGCGGTGCACAACCTCGCGTCGCTGCCGCACATCTCCGTCGCGGGCGCCGTCGCAACCGCGACGCATGGGTCGGGCGATGGCAACGGGAACCTTGCGACCGCGGTCCGCGCCGTCGAAATGGTTACGGGGGACGGAACGGTCCACACGATCGCGCGCGGCGATCCCGACTTCGACGGCGTCGTCGTCTCGCTCGGTGCGCTCGGCGTCGTCACGAAGCTGACGCTCGACGTCGTGCCCGCGTTCGCGGTGGAACAGCGCGTGTCCCTCGACCTGCCATTGACGGCACTGGACGATCACTTCGCCGCGATCTTCTCGAGCGCCTACAGCGCCAGCCTGTTTACCGATTGGCGTGGTCCGCGGATCAACCAGGTCTGGATGAAACGTCGCACGAGCGATCCGGAGTCGTTCGACCTGACGCGGCTCGGCACGACGCCCGCGACGAGCGACGTGCACCCGATCGCGACGATGTCGGCGGAGAATTGCACGAAGCAGGTGGGCGTTCCTGGGCCGTGGCACGAGCGGCTGCCGCATTTCCGGCTGGAGTTCACGCCCAGCGCCGGCGAGGAGCTTCAGTCGGAATACTTCGTGCCGCGCGAGCGCGCGGTCGAGGCGATTCGCGCGATCGACTCGATCGGGCGCGAGATCGCGCCACGCCTGCTCATCTCCGAGATCCGATCGATTGCCGCCGACGAGCTGTGGCTGAGCCCGCACTACCGGCGGGCGAGCGTGGGCATCCACTTCACGTGGAAGAAGGACTGGGCAAACGTCGGCCGGCTGCTGCCCGTGATCGAAAAGAAACTCGCGCCGTTCGACCCGCGACCGCACTGGGGAAAGCTGTTTGCCATGCGATCGAAGCAGATCCAACCGAAGTACGAGCGGTTGAATGACTTTCGTCGTTTGTTGGACGAGTTCGACCCGCAACGGAAGTTCCGCAACGCGTTCCTCGACGAGCGCATCTTTTCTTGACGCCGGTCGTTGCACGACCGGATCCGGTCGCACAGCGACCGGCGTGGGGGCGCCGTCCGTCCTCTGCTACGATGTGACTCATGAACAACGAGGACGCGCTGCCGATCCGCGTTCGAACGACCTGCGCCGACGACGCGCCGCAACTCCGCGAGCTGCGCCTCGAAGCGCTGCGCAACCACCCGATCGCGTTCACCGCGGACTTGGCCGAATCCGAAGCGTTTCCGCCCGAACACTGGCGCGAGCGCGCGGCCGCGGGCGCGGGTGAAGGGCGCGAAGCGGTCTTCGTCGCGGAACGAGACGAGCGCCTGCTCGGCATGACCGGCATCTACGTCGTCGCGAACCGTCCGAAGCTCGCGCACACCGCGGTAATCTGGGGCGTCTACGTCCGCCGCGAGGCGCGCGGCTGCGGAGTCGGGAAGATGCTCGTCAACGCCGCGCTCGACTGGGCGCGCGCAAAGCGGTTAAAGATCGTGAAGCTCTCGGCCACCGTCGCGGAAGATCCCGCGCCGAGGCGGTGCTACGAGCGCTGCGGCTTCGTCCCCTACGGCGTCGATCCGATGGCCGTGCAGGTCGACGGCAAGTTCTACGACGAGGTGCTGATGTCGTGCCAGTTGTGAATGTCACGACACGCGCGCGCGCGGCACGGGCGTTGCTTTGCTCACACACGTCTCGCTCGCCGCGGGCGTTCCGCCGCGAGCTCACATCGTGTCATGCGACGTGCAAGGGAGCATCGCCATGAAGCGCATTCTGATTCTTCTCGCCCTGCTCGGTTCGGTCTCCGCGATGGTCGGCTGCGAAGCCAGCGGCAAAGCCGACAAGCACGGCGTGAGCGTGGACGTCGACAAGAAGTGACCGATTGACGCCCCGCGCGTTTGCGTAATGACACAGATTGACTCGGACGTGCGCGGCGTGGGCGCTTCCAGCGACCACGCCGCGCGATCACGCGCTCTCAGTTATTTCCACCGTTCGCCGTCTGCGCCTTCGGCGGCACGCGCACCGGGAACGGCGGGGCCTTGGGCTTGTCGATCGGCTTTTCCTTCAGCATCCGCATCATCTCGTCGATCGCGCGATCGAGTTGCGGGTCGCGACCGGCGATGCGATCTTCCGGGCGCCACTCCACCTCGATGTCCGGGTCGACGCCGTGGTTCTCGATGCTCCAGCCGCGCTTCGCGTCCCACCACGCGAACTCGGGTTGGCTCGACATGCCCGAGTCGACGAACGCCTTGTCGGTGCGGATGCCGATCACGCCGCCCCACGTGCGCTTGCCGATCAGCGGCCCGAGGCCGAGCGTGCGGAAGCTGTCGGGGAAGATGTCGCCGTCGGAGCCGGAGTGTTCGTCGATGAGCACGCACTTGTACCCGACGTGCGCGCGGTCCGGGTACGTGCTGCCCAGCCCGCGCCGAGGACGGTCGTAGGCCCACACCTTTCGCGCCAGGCGTTCGATCATCATCTGCGACACGAACCCGCCGTGGTTCGTGCGGTCGTCGATGATCAGCGCGTCCTTTTCGATCTGCGGGTAGAAACCCTTGACGAACCGCACGAGCCCCGCGCCGCCCATGTCCGGCAGGTGGAAGTAGCCGACCCGGCCGCTGGTCTTCGTGTTCACGTACTCGCGATTCCGCCGCACCCAGTCGGCGTAGCGGAGCTGCGTGTCGTCGTCCAGCGTCTTCACCTGCACGTCCCGCGCGTCCGACTTGTCGGCCTTCGAGCACACCGTTAGCAGCACTTCGACGCCCGCCTGGTTGATCAGCCGCGCGTCGGCGTTGTCGGTGGGCTTGAGCTGCTTGCCGTTGATCGCGATCAGGTAATCGCCGTCGTGCACGTTCGCGTGGGGCAACGTGAGCGGGGCGTCGAGCTGCGTCTCCCACGGCTCGGGACGCAGCACGCGCACGAACTTGTGCAGGTTCGCGTCTTTGTCGTGCTCGACGTCCGCGCCGAGCACCCCGACGGGCACCGGGTTCGGCGGCCGGAACGACGTGTCGCCGCCGAAGACGTAGGTGTGGCTGGTGCCCAGCTCGCCGATGAGCTGGCCGATGATGTCGTTCAGCTCGCCGCGCGTCGCGACGCGCGGGAGGAGCTTGCCGTACTTGTCCTTCATCGCCGCCCAGTCGAGGCCGACCATGTTGTCGGCCCAGTAGAAGTCGCGCTGCAAGCGCCAGGCTTCGTTGTAGATCTGCTTCCACTCGTCGGACGTGTTCACTTCCAATGGCAATCCGTTCAGCGCGACCTTCGTCTCGATCTCCTTCTCCGGTTTCTGCGACGCGTCGACCACGACGATGTCGCCGCCCTTGCGCCAGGCGAGCTTGCTGCCGTCGCGGCTGAGCGCGAAGCCGGCGATGCCTTCGACGAAGTTCTCTTCCTTCTTCTTCTTCAGCTCGAACGCGTGGAGCACGCCTTTGGGCTGGCCCCGGCCTTCGTCGTCGTCATCATCTTCGCCGCCCATCTTGCGCGTGGGTTGCGACACCCAGAAGACGCGGTCGTCGCTCGCCTGGAGGTTGCCGAGGTTTCCCGATTCGACGGGGAACTGCACGACGCGCAGCGCGATGCCTTCCAGGTCGACCTTCGTCGGCGTGAGCCTCACCTTCGACTTGCCGTGCTTCTCGTGCTTTGCGCTGTCCGACGCTTGTGTCGTCGCAGGTTTCGTCGTCGCGGCATCGTCGTCTCCATCAGACTTGTCGGCCTTGTCCTCGTCCTCATCGTCGCCGTAGCCGAGCAACTCGTCCGCGAGGAACGGGCTCTTGCCGTCCTTCTGCAAGATCACCGCGCACGGCTTGGCCGTCTCGGTGACGATGAACTCGCGGTCGAACTCGTCCAACTCCGGCGCGACGACGCGGTTCGACAGCATGTACAAATACCTGCCCTTCGGGTCCCACGTCGGCGCGTAGTCGTTCATGAACCCTGCCGAGACGGTCGCCTTCTTGCCCGTGTCGATCTCCTGGACCCAAACCTCCTGCACGCGGTTGTCGGAGATCTTCGTGTACGCGATCCACTTGCCGTCTGGACTGAAGCTGTATTCGGTTAGCTCCCAGTTCTTGTCCTGGTCGATCGCCTTCGTGTCGCCGCTTTCGGCATCGGCGACGTAGAGCGTGCCGGTGAGGTCCGCGAACGCGATACGCTTCGCATCGTTCGACCAGACCGGCGAGAACAGCCAGCCCTTGCCGGCGTGTGTAAGGACTTTGCTCGGCTCCTTGCCGGCGGCGTCGTAGATCGCCAGCTCCTGCTCGCCGGTCGCGTCGGTGATGCAGGCGACCTTCTTGCCGTCGGGCGAGAACGTCGCGGCGCGCTCGCGCGTGGCGGAGGAGTTGCCCGTGACTCCGATGATGCGCCCGCCGGGCTTGGCGGGCGCGTTCCACAACTCGCCGCGCGAGCTGACGACGACGCGCTTGCCGTCACTGCTCAGGTCGAAGCTCTCCAGCGACTTGCTTGCGTCCTCGACGCGCGGACGCTGGCGGATGCGGTCGCTGGCGAGCGTCACGTCAAGCTTCTTGGCCTTGTCCGTCGCCAGGTCCAGCAGCCAGATGTCACCCGCGACCGTGTACACGATCTGCTTCCCGTCGCAGTCGGCGAAGCGAGCGTCGTAGTCGGCGTGGCTCGTGTGCTGCTTCACGTCCGACCCGTCTGGCTTGGCCGACCAGATGTTCACCGGGAACGAACGCTCGGAAAGGAAGTACACGCGCCCGTTGGCGGCCCACATCGGGTTCTGGTCGACGGCGTCGTTGTTCGTGAGCTTCCAGAACTTCGACTGCGACAGGTCGCCAACCCAGATCTCCGGCGCGGTGCCACCGCGGTAACGCTTCCACGTGCCGTTCCAGTTGAACGGCGTAAACGCGATCTGCTTCCCGTCCGGCGAGAACGACGCGCTCTCGGCCACGCCGACGTTCACACGTTCGGGGTGCCCGCCGTCGACCGGCACCTTGTAGAGCGTCAATTCCGAATCGAGCCCGCTGCGCCGCGCGGAGAACAGCACGTACTTCCCGTCGGGCGTCCAACCGACGCACGTCTCGCGCGACGGGTGGAAGGTCAACTGCTTCGGCTCGCCACCGCCGGCGGGCATGACGTAGACGTCGGTGTTACCCTGGTAGTCGCCGGAGAAGGCTAGTTGCTTGCCGTCCGGGCTGAAATACGCGTTGGACTCGTTGGCCGGGTGCGAGGTGAGCCGCATCGCCTCACCGCCCGAGGTCGAGACGCGCCAGAGGTCGGCTTCGCAGTTGAAGACGATCTGGTCTCCGTGGACCGTCGGCTGGCGGTAATACCCGGCGACGCCGGCGAGCGAGGATTGTGACGCGAGCCCGATCAGGCAGGCGACGGCGATAAGCGTGTGGCGAGGAAGCAAGCAGGACCTCCGGAGCGTTTCAATAGACCGAAATGATGCCGCGCGCGGGGGCGCGGTGTAACGTATACATGTCGCGCGGCCAGATTCGTTGCACTCTGCCTCCCTCGCCCTGTACTCAGGGAGAGGGTTGGGGAGAGGGTCTGTCCGGATTCTGGGGGCTACCCTCTCCCCAGCCCTCTCCCTGAGTACAGGGCGGGGGAGGGTGGTTGTCGACGAAATAGTCGCCTGGCGCGGGCGGATATGCCCGTCTGATGCCCGAAAGCGCCATGTCCGTCAATGTTCCAGATTACGAGGCGCGGCGTGATCTCGCGAAGCCGCCGGCGGACTGGATCCGCCGCGCGATCGCGGTCATTCAGGTTCTTGGCGGCGCGCAGGGGCTGTGGTTCACGTTGCCCATCGTCTTCAGCCCGAGGTTTGTGATCGGGTTCCCGTTCGGGATCATCTACGCCGTGAGCATCTTCGCGGGCATCGGCCTGTGGCGGAACTCCCGCCGCGGCGAACGGTGGTCGCTGCTCGTGCAGGCCGCGCAGGTGCCGTGGTTCACGAGCCCGCACTTCGCGTACAGCCTGAGCGTCGGCATCGGACTGTGGGCGGGCGTCGGCTCGGCCGGCGCTCGCGGGGAGCGCCGGACCGCCAGCTCGTTCCTGATCGAGGCCCTGTTCGGCGACCTGCCTGCCGGCCGGTCGCTGCAATGGACGCTCGGCGTCAACTACCTGGCGCTGGCGGCGCTGGTTTACCTGCTGTGGACGCGGCGGCGTCGATCCGCACCGGCCGCTTGAGGTAGGGTTCGACCTGCAGCGAGCCGTCGCCGCCGATCCGCACCGTGATCGCGCCGCACTCGTTCGTGCGGAAGAGCTTGGCGCGGTTTGCGACGATCCGATCGAGCCGCTTCTGCTTGCCGGTGAGCGTGCGATCGTTGGAGCTGACGACCACGCTCGGGCTCACCGCGGCGACGAACGCCTCGGTGGTCGATTCGCTGCTGCCGTGGTGCGGGGCGATCAGCACGTCGGCGCGAAGCTCGTCCGGGTGCTTGAGCAGCTCGCGCTCGGCGGCGTCCTGGATGTCACCCGTGACGAGGATCGATCGCCCGCCGTAGATGATCCGCGCGACGACGGCCGAATCGTTCGAGCTGAGCGGCGGCTGACGCGCGACGCCGTCCTTTGGCGGCCAGAGGACTTCGACCTCGACATCTCTTCCGAGCGGGAAGTGATCGCCGCGCGCGATGGTGCGTGGTGGCACGTCGATTTGCTCCAACGACCGCAGCATCTGATCGGCGGCCGAGTTGTCGGCGGCGTGGGCGCGGAACTCGGGGCCGATCAGCACCTCCCGCGCGTCGTACACCTGCGCGACCCCCGCGGCGGCGCCGACGTGGTCGTAGTCGGAGTGCGTGAGCAGGATCGTGTCGACCTGCGTGGCGTGCACGATGCGCTGGAGGATCGAGTACGACGAGTCCGACCGCACGTACTCGGTGTGCTCGAGCGGCAGCACCGGCTCGGCCGTCCCGAGCCCGACGACGACGTCGATGTCTTCGCGCGACTCGAGCTGTTGTGCGATCCGGCTGCCCCAGAAGGTGCCGATGCCGGTGACCAGGACCCGCTTGCCGGCCATGCCGCTCGGCCCTCAGCCGAACCACACGCTGCGGCGGTTGCGCAGCATGTCGTAGAGGGCGTCCTGGATCATCTCGCGCACCCGGTCGGACTCGTCCATCACCCTGCTGCGGGAATAGCGCTCCTGGTCGGCCGGGACGTCGAAGTGCACCGGCGGCAGCACGCGCAGCTTGAACTTCGCCGG
>Ga0081539_10006690_pt1 | contig 10887 bp, 13 predicted proteins | sample TabmetS4T2R2_FD_71023 | JGI IMG/M metagenome (GOLD analysis project Ga0081539, IMG submission 71023) | Tabebuia heterophylla rhizosphere microbial communities from the University of Puerto Rico - S4T2R2 | ecosystem: Host-associated > Plants > Roots > Rhizosphere ... | reverse complement strand
CTCAGGTTTAGGTTGGGTCTGAAAAGTACCACCGACCAAAGTCGGTGGGATACTGATATTGACCTACTCAGGTTTAGGTTGGGTCTGAAAAGTACCACCGACGTTGTCGGTGGGATACTGATATTGACCTACTCGTTTAGGTTGGGTCTGAAAAGTACCACCGACCAAAGTCGGTGGGATACTGATATTGACCTACTCAGGTTTAGGTTGGGTCTGAAAAGTACCACCGACTAAAGTCGGTGGGATACTGATACCAGGAGAGGTGCAGGAGTGGTTGAACTGGCAGCACTGGAAATGCTGTGAACGGGAAACCGTTCCGTGGGTTCGAATCCCACCCTCTCCGCCAGCACCCGGTTTCTCGTCCCCCGACGCCCCCACGAACAACTCATCACCAGTTCGGGAGAATCGATGGACGACAAACTGGCAGCTGAAGAAGCACGGCGCGCCGCGCAACACGAGTCGGTCAAGGCGCAGGTCGAAGGCGAAGTTAACGCCGAAATCAGCGAACGCGCCGCCGTAAAAGCAACCCGCGACGAGTCGCAACGAATCGACGCCGTCGCCGGCGACTTTCGCTCACGCGCAGTAAACGAGGTCATTGACACTGAGCGGGAAGTACAACGCTCGCGCGGGCTCGCGCGTGTATCGCAAATCGTGGATTACATTTTCTATGTAATCTACGCGCTGCTGGCGATGCGTTTCCTATTGGCCCTGCTGGCCGCGCGCAGCAGCGCCGGGTTCGTGCAGTTCATCGTGACGGTCAGCAATCCGTTTTACGCGCCGTTTCGTGGTATCGTTGCAAGCCCGGCGACGGATGCGGGTCACACGTTGCTGTTGCCGGTGGTGATTGCGCTGGTTGCGTACCTGTTGCTGCACCTGTTAATTAATGGACTCTTGCGCATGCTGGCGCATCGAAAGACCGAGATTTAGCCCACGAGTAATTGACAACCAAATATCAGATCCCGGGCTCCGCACAACGCTCGCCTTGTGAACCCCGCCAGGCCGGGAACGGAGCAACGGTAGCAACGGCAGCGTGTGTTGCGGGAAAGTCCGGGGTCTGGCCAGAGGAGGCATACGATGAGAAGGTTTTACGTTACCACTGCGTCACTCTCCATTCTGCTACTCTCCTCGTTCACTGTTTTTGCTCAAACTCAATCGCGTGACGATCTGCTGCGACAGATCGAAGCGAAGCGGGCTGAATTGAACGCGCTCGAAAAAGTTTTCCTGGCGCCTGCCGAAGAGGATCGCAACGCTTACGCCGCCTTCCTGCGCACTCCTGATACCGGTATATTCCGCCTCCTGCCGCGCGAGACATACGACGACAACGCAGCCAAAGACCGGCAGCGGATCGTCACGCGAGGCGGCGGCGCGTATTATTCGTTCACGCGGCTAACTCACGAGTACGGTTACGGCAGCGACATCGAACTCAGCCAGGACCAACTGACCACCGGATTCGCCGGAATCGACTACGGCCTGCTGACAAACATCGGCGACGTGCCACTGGAAAACGTCAGCCTCGAAACGCCGGCGGCTAACATTTTTGCGGCGTACCATCCGCCTTCCGAAGTACCAAAGATCCGGCTCGAGCAGCGCCGCTTCCAAATGGGATCAGACGTCCAGGGCATCAGCGCCAACAGGACGGTGCCGATGAAATTGAACGCGACGTACGTGCTGCGTTCGCTGAATTATCGCGAGTCGGACGTGCTGGTCGCGTTCAGAGTCGTGCGCATCGATACCGACAAGAGCGCAATCATTCTTTGGAAGCTGTTGAAGAAATATCCGGCGCCGCAAGTCGTCGCTCAAGCGAACGAGAATTGAACTCACGAAGGGATAACGACAAAACGCTCACATGGCCTATCAGGTAATCGCGCGCAAGTGGCGCCCGCAAACGTTTGACGAAGTAACAGGCCAGGAGCCGATCACCCGCACCCTTCGCAACGCCATCGAACACCAGCGCCTGCACCACGCGTACCTGTTCTCGGGTGCGCGTGGCGTCGGCAAAACGACCACCGCGCGCCTGCTCGCGAAGGCGCTGAACTGCCACAAGTTTCCCCAACCTACACCGACGCCGTGCCGTTCCGACGATCCCGATCAGTGTGCTTCGTGTCGAGAAATCACCGAGAGCCGCTCGATCGACGTGCAGGAGATCGATGCCGCTTCGAACACGGGCGTCGACAACGTGCGCGATGCGATCATCGCGAGCGTCGGCATCGCACCGGCGCGCGACCGCTACAAGATTTTCATCATCGACGAAGTTCACATGCTTTCGGGCGCGGCGTTCAACGCGCTGCTGAAAACGCTCGAAGAGCCGCCGCCGCGCGTCGTCTTCATCATGGCTACGACTGAGCGGCATAAAGTGCCGGAAACGATCTTGTCGCGTTGCCAGCAGTTTGAGTTTCGCACGATCGCAACCGCGAAGATTCTCGAGCGCTTGAAACTGATCGCGAAGGCGGAACAGATTACGGTTCCGGACGAGGCGCTGCGCGAGATCGCGCGTAGCGGTGAAGGCTCGATGCGCGACGCGCAGTCGGCGCTCGATCAGGTGATCAGTTTTGCCGGTGACAAGATCAGGAAAGAAGACGTGGAGATGGCGCTCGGCATCGCCGGCGCCGACATTCTCACGCGCATCATCGACAGCATCGCGGGGAACAGACCGGCTGACGCGATCGCCGTCGTGGACGACATCGTCATGCGCGGGCACGACCTGCGCAATTTCTGTCGTGACCTGCTGGCGCACTTCCGCGACCTGCTCGTGAGCAAGGTTTCGGGAAATGTTGAGTTGCTCGAATCGGCGGTGTGTGAACCGGAGGAATTGAAACGGCAGGCGTCGTTGTTTTCGGAGTCAGACCTGGTGCGGTTCTTTCATTCGTTGTCGGAGACCGAAACGAAACTGCGCGCCGCGACGCAGCCGCGGTATCAGTTGGAAGTCGGCATCGTGAAGTTGATGGAGCTCCGCGGCGTAGAGAGCATTAACGAGATCCTTCGCCGGCTTGATTCATTTGAGGGCGCCTCCGGGAGTAGCGGTCCGACCGCCCCTAAATCCCAACCCACGACTCGCGCGTCACAATCCACATCCGTGTCATCCCTGTCCGCTCCCGCTGCGACGGCGGCCGCGCCGGCTCCAGTTATAGATCCCGTTCCGGTGCTTGCTGCGGACGCTTCTCCCTTCGACCGCGTCAAGTCGTTGCTCGAGACGCAGCGAAAGATGTTGCTCGTCTCCGCACTCGACCACGCGCTCAGCACGAGTCTCGACAACGGCGAACTATTCATCGAGTTCGCGCCCGAGTCGCGCCACTTCCGCGACACGCTTTCGAAACCCGACAACGTGAAGTTTATTCGTGACGCCTGCCGCGAAGTGCTCGGACAAGAGACCGGCCTGCGCATCACCGTGAAAGATCCGCAAGCCGCCGGCGAACCACTCAGTCCCGAAGATGAAGCGCGCCTCGAGAAACAGCGACTGCGCGAAGCCGCTGAGAGCAGCCCCGTCGTCCAGCAAGTTCTCAAAACCTTCCGCGGCGAAATCGTCGACGTCCGCCGCCCCGACACCTCTGAGTAGCTCGCAGGTCGTGTTTGAAAGTACCACCGACACCGTCGGTGGGATTCTTATCCTTCTACCTACCGTTAAAGTAGGCGAGAGCTAAAAAGTACCACCGACACTGTCGGTGGGATACTGATAGTTCACCTAGTGGCGCCGAAACGAACAAAACACGGAGAGCCTTCGTATGGGGTTCCATTGCGGAGGTAGCGACGATGCGTGACCCAGTTTTGGCAGGTATTTTGAGTTTAATTATTCCCGGCGTCGGCCAGCTTTACAACGGCCGGATCCTGGCAGGGATCCTTTGGCTGATCTTCACACCCGGATTTTGGATTGGCACTGGCGGCACACTCGGCTGGATCTGTCACCTCGTCTCCGCTTACTGCGCTTACTCGTACGCGAAAGAGCACCCGGTGAGAATTTAAGGACGCGGTGGCGGCTTCTTCGGCGGCACCGCGCGCGGAATATCGTCAGTATCCACAGGCTCCTCTAACTTCGCTGCTCCACCTTTCAACATCGGCGGCAATTTCGAAACCGGAATACGAACCGTCGCCACCGGTTCACTTCGCCGGAGAATCGCGCCCCCACGTCCGGCAACCCAAACGTTATTCCCGCCGCGATACGCAATCGAGAACAGCGCCGCACTCGTGATCGACGGCTGAATCTCCCAGGTCATGCCCGCGTCGCTGCTGTGCAAGATCCTTCCCTGCTCGCCGACAACGAGCAGATCATTGCGCGAGGCAGCATCGACCGCAAAAAGATTTCCGCCGACACCACTCTCCAAATCTTTCCACGTCACGCCACCGTCATCCGTTCGCATGATCAGCCCGCGCGAGCCGACGATGTAGCCGCGTTGCGCGTCAGCAAACGTCACCGCATACAACCACTCTTTCAAATTACGATCGACGCGCTTCCAGTTCTCACCGCCGTCTTCCGTGCGCAGAATCGTGCCGCCCGAACCCACCGCAACGCCGTGCGTCTGATCGACGAACCTCACGTCCTCGAGCCAACTGAACGTGTTCGTCTGCTGAAACTGCCACGAGACGCCTTCGTCCTTCGTGTGCCAGATCGCTCCGCGTGCCCCGACTACCCAACCCTCCGTGTCAGACACGAACGAGACGCCAAACAGATCTTCCCTCACCGGACTCGTCATCGTCGTCCACGTCACGCCGCCGTTCACCGAATGCAGGATCGTGCCCTTGTCGCCGACGACCCAGCCGGACTTGTCACTCGGAAACGTGACCGCGTTCAGGTTCGCGTTCGATCCCGAAGGACGCACGGTCCACGTCTTACCGCCGGAGTTCGTGAACAAGATCCGCCCGCGCTCACCGACGGCCCAACCGTGCGAATTGTCGATGAAGAAAATGTTGGCGAGATCGTCGCGGCCGCCTTCGGTGAGCCGGTGCCACGACAATCCGCCGTCATCACTGCGCAGCACGAGCCCATCAGCACCCGCGGCCCAACCCAACGACTCGTCCGCGAAGTGGATCGTCGAAAGTCGCGGGTTCGTGCGCACGTTCACCGGCAGCCAGATGTTGCCGCCGTCACCAGTCGTGAGCACGACGCCGCTGTCACCCGCGGCCCAGCCATGCGCTTCATCAGAGAAGAAAACGGCGTAGAGATCGGTAGTGACGAGAGAATTCTTCGCGATCCAGGTCTCGCCCGCGTTAGTTGTTTGCAGGATCGTGCCGCGATAACCAACCACGATCGCGTTTGTTTCGGAAGTAAAGGTGACGCCGGTGAGCGCCGCGTCGCTGACACCTTTGATCAGCTTCCAGTCGGCGCCGCCATTCGCGGTGATGAGCATCGTGCCGCGCGAGCCGACGGCGATGCCGTTTTTCGCGTTGGCGAAAGCCACCGCGAAAAGGTGCGCTGAAGTTTTGCTCTCCTGCTGCTTCCACGTCTTGCCGCCATCGATAGTGGCGATGATCGAGCCAAACGTGCCGACGGCCCAACCATGCAACGGGTTCTGCGGCGCAAAAGTGACGGCGAAAAGGTGATCGCGCACGCCCGTCGGCCGCAGCGTCCATTTGTTGCCGCCGTTGTTGGTCGTGAGAATCACGCCGCGCGCGCCGCTGATTACCACGCGCGACCGGTCCTTCACGTACATGCCGTAAAGCGTCGTGTCAGACGGGCTCTCCTGCTCTTCCCAATCGAAACCGCCGTTGTTGGTCGTCATGACGACGCCGCTGGCGCCGACGGCCCAACCGCGTTTTTTATCGGGAGCAAATCTGATCGCGTTGATCGAGTTTCCCTGTGGCAAAGGGTTCTGCCACTGCCAGCCGCGAAAGGGATCCTGCGCGCGAGTGGTGAGCGGAGCGAACAGCGCCAGCAGCAACAGAGACACTGCGACTGACAGTGCGGCTGGGCGCAAAAGTTGGTCGGGAATCAGGGTCTTCTCTCTGGCCAAAGTGGGAGCCACTCTCACAACCCCGTGGAGTCTCAGCTAAGGGGAGGCGAAATTATGGCTCAACGGTGCCCACCGCGTCCACCGCCTCGCGCAAAATTGTTTCTTCGACGTGTCCAGCCGCAGCGATGCGCCGGGCGGCGCCGTCCGCCGCTTCCTGCAGCACGTGGCCGACGTGCCCGCGCGTCCATTCCCAATGAACTTTGTGTCGACTCGCAGCGCCATCCAGTCGTTTCCACCAGGGCAGATTCGACTTGCGCCGGAAACGCCCGCTCATCGTTTCGACCACGTAACGCGAATCGGTAAACAAACGGACCTGACACGGTTCGCGCAACGCTTCGAGCCCGACCGCAGCCGCCGCAATCTCGGCCTGCTGGTTCGTGGCCCGTCCGAGATACTCGCCGACTGCGCGCCAAAATCCTTTGTAGCCGAGCAGAGCCACAGCCGCCGCGCGACTCGACTCCTGTCCGTTACCAAGACTCGAGCCATCGCAGAAAATCGTCACCTGCTTGAGCGCTGCCACGGCTACAGCTTACTATTTTGCCGAATCTTCCGCATGGAGAACTCGAATGTCTGAAGTCGATCGAATTCGCGATCAGTTTCGCCGGGCTTTCGACGGCGAGGCGTGGCATGGGCCATCGGTGATGGCTTTGCTAAACGGCGTCACGGCCGAACAGGCAGCGGCGCATCCGATCAAGGGCGCTCATTCGATTTGGGAGCTGACGCAACACATTCGCGCGTGGGAAGGCGCGTGCTTGCGCCGGCTCAACGGCGATCCGGCTCAGTTGTCTGACGAGGAAGACTGGGAGGCGCTGAAAGACTTCAGCGAAGCCGAGTGGGAAAAGACGAAACGTGATTTGGTCGACACTCACGAGCGCTTGCTGCAAGCAATCTCCGCGGTTGACGAGTCGCAGCTGGATCAACCAATCATCAACCATCCACAGATTCCGTTTTCCAGCGTGTACGTCACGCTTCACGGCGGCGTGCAGCACGATCTTTATCACGCAGGGCAGATCGCGATTTTGAAGAAAGCATTGGGACTATGAGCGAAACTTGTGAACTCTCGAGTATGCAGTGTGTGCCTTGCCGCGGCGGCGTGCCGCCGCTACAGGGCGAGGAAATTCAACGGCTGCTGGCGCAGCTCAACGGCTGGGAAGTGGTGCTGGAGCATCACCTGAAAAAGAATTACGGCTTCGCAAATTTTGCCGAAGCGTTGGCGTTTGTGAACCGCGTCGGCGCCATGGCGGAAGAGCAGGGTCATCATCCGGATATTTGTTTTGGCTGGGGCACCGCGGAGATCACGATCTGGACTCACAAGATCGACGGGCTCACCGAAAGCGATTTCATCCTCGCGGCGAAGATCGACAAGCTGTAGGCAGCCGAGCGGCAGCCGAGCTTTAGGCCGGCCGAGCCTTAGGCGGCGTAGATCCGTTCAATCTCCTCCACCATACGTCGCAAACTGAAGCGCGCGGTGACTTGTTGCTGCGCTCGCCTTCCTAGTTCTTTACGTTGGTTTTCGTCAGCGAGGAGCGCCGCTATTGCTTCGGCAAGTTGAGGCGGATCGGCAATCGGCACGAGTAAACCGGACTGCTGATCTCCGATCACTTCTCGTGCTCCCTCAGTTTCCGTTGCGACAACGGCCGTACCTGCCGCCATCGCTTCCGCTATCGCCAACCCAAACGACTCCGTTTCCGACGCCGAGACAAAGACGTCGAGCGCGGCTAACAATTTTTCTGCTTCGTCGAGCCAGCCAAGAAAATGAAAACGCTCTGTCAGGCGCAGTTCTGAAACAAGTTGCTCGAGTTGCTTGTGCACTGCGCCGGTGTTCGACGTATCCACTCCGGCGAGTACGAAATGAGCTTGCGGAAACTGCTCCGCGACGATCGCGGCGGCGCGAATGAAATCATCGTGTCGTTTCAACGTCCGTAACTCGCCAATACTGCCAACAAGCAAACAATTCTCCGGCAGCCCTTTGCTGCGCAAGAACTCCGCACGATCGAAATCCGCCAGCACCTTCCCAAAGCGATCCGTGTCAACTCCGTTATGCACCACGGCGATCTGTTCGTCGGTGGCTACGACGTCGTTGCGCAGCTCTCTGGCAACTGCATTCGACACGGCGATCACGCGATGCGCACGCGCGAGTATCTGCCGATGCAGTCGATTCAAAGGAAAGAGAACGTGACGCGTGACGATGAATTTCGTCTGGCTGTTGCGGCGCGTTGCGTACGCCGCGAGCGAGTAGTCGCGCGCCAGGTGTGCGTGCACGACTTCGATCTCCTGCCGGCGCACGAAGCGCGCCAGCTCGTGCGCGGTCCGTACGTCGAGCGCGTTCCGCAGCGGCAACGTTTTGATCTTCGTTGGTGGTAGTCGCAACTGCTCAACCAGCGGCGATCGTGGACGAACCGCGACGTAAAGATCGTGACCACGGTCGTGAAGAGCGTTCGTGAGATCGGCAACGTAGCGTTCGCCGCCGCCGACAGAAGACGCTGAACTGATCTGAAGGATCCTCAATTAGTAATGTCCGAAAGCCAAACAGCGCCGCCTCTTCGTGACTTCAATTTACAAGGCAATTTGACGTCTCGTCCTGGTGACACAATAGGCACAACTGTTGCCGTTTGGCTCCCCGAGGGAACTTTGCGTTGGGGAGGATTGTATGGCTGATAAGGAAAAAGCGAAATTAGTAACCGGACTTTTTAAGAGCAAGGTGGCTGCCGAAGCGGCGGTGGACGCCATTTTGAAACGCGGTTTCACACGTGACGACATCAGCGTCCTCATGTCAGACGAGACGCGCTCAAAACACTTTGCACTTCAATCGCGCACGCATGCGGCGGACGGCTTGGGCATGGGCGCAGCCGTCGGCGGCACGATCGGCGCGGTGCTCGCGGCGATAACCGCTGTTGGCACGACCTTGTTTCTGCCAGGTTTGAACCTGGTGATCGCTGGTCCAATCGCGGCGGCGCTGGCCGGACTCGGCGCTGGTGGTGCTGCGGGTGGTTTGATTGGCGCTCTCGTGGGAGCGGGCATTCCCGAATATCGGGCGAAGGTTTACGAAGCGGGAATCCGCGGCGGTGGAATCTTGATCGGCGTCGAAGCTCGGACGGATGAAGAAGTCGATCGTTTGGAAGAACTGCTGAACGAGTTGGGCGCCGAGCACGTCCGCACTGAATAAAAAAGAAGTCCACAGATTACGCAGAGTTCTCTTTGTGTAATCTGTGGACTATTGCTTAACGCTTGATCGCTTCGTTAACGCTTAATCGCGTCGCCGAGGTCTTCAACGGCTTCGCCGACTTTGCGTTTGGCTGTTCCGTAGCCTTCCTGAATGTTGCCGCTAGCGCGGTCAGCGTTGCCTTCTGCTTCTAGATCGCGATCGTCGATCGCCCTGCCGACGACTTCTTTTGTTTTGCCTTTAGCCTGATCGAATTTGCCTTCGACTTCGTCTTTATTGGGTAGTCCCATCTTAATCCTCCTCATACCTTGGTGATTTGCGCCACGCAGTTTTGAGGAGCAAAGAGCGTTCCATGAGTGGTGTGAGGCCGTTTGAGTACACCAAACGTTTGTATGTGTGATTGATATCGTCCGCAGTGTACGGTTTCGCCACGCGTAGCCGATTCTGTCGATCAATTACTCACGCGCCGCAGCACGACGAAGGCCCAGATAGACAAGGCGGCGGCGAGGAGTGTCAAGACGATGAAGACCGGCTCACGAGCGACGTGTGTTGGTTCCATCGCCAGTCGGGCAAGGTGCGCGATCGTGATCAAGAGGAAAACGGTTCCAGTGGTGATGATGTAAGCCTTCATGGAGATCTCCTTTGCGAACATTGCTCAGTTAGAGTTCATGCTGCTTCAAGAATTCATCTTCTGAATGATCGCGTCCGCAAACTCCGCGGTCTTGGCAGTGCCGCCAATGTCGCGAGTGCGCACCCGGCCTTCTTCGAAGACGGCCAGCATCGCATTCTCGATCCGCGCCGCCGCGTCGCGTTCGCCGATGTAACGCAGCATCAAGATTCCCGACTGCAACAACGCGGTCGGATTTGCGATGCCCTGCCCCGCGATGTCCGGCGCCGAGCCGTGCACCGCTTCAAAGACTGCCCCCTTCTCGCCAATGTTCGCGCCCGGCACGAGGCCCAGGCCACCAACCAGACCGGCGCACAGATCCGAAACGATGTCGCCGTAAAGATTCTCGAGCAGCATCACGTCAAACTGTTCGGGCCGCATCACGAGTTGCATGCACGCGTTGTCGACAATCTTGTCGTCCGCCTGAATGTCCGGGTAGTTCTCAGCCACGCGCCGAAAACATTCGAGGAACAGTCCGTCAGACATCTTCATGATGTTGGCCTTGTGCACTGCCGTCACTTTTTTTCGCCCCTCGCTGCGCGCGTGTTCGAACGCAAACCGCGCGATCCGCGTCGACGCCTTCTCGGTGATGATCTTCAAACTCTCCACCACGCCCGGCACGACCACGTGTTCGAGTCCCGCGTACAAGCTCTCCGTGTTCTCACGCACCACGATGAGATCGAGTTCCGGATAACGACACGGCACGTTCGGCAACGCGCGCACCGGCCGCAGGTTCGCGTACAAGTCGAGCGTTTTACGCAAACCGACGTTGACTGAAGTGAAACCTTTGCCGACCGGCGTCGTGATCGGGCCCTTCAACGCCACCTTGTTGCGCACGATGGAATCGAGCAGCTCCTGCGGCAGCGTTTCGCCGAATTTCTCGAGCGCCTGCGCACCCGCGTAATACGTTTCCCATTGGACGTCAACGCCGGCGGCTTCGATAATTCTCACTACGTTTGAGGCGACTTCGGGGCCGATGCCGTCGCCAGGAATCAGTGTGATACGATGCGTCATTGAACAGATATTAGTGCTTTGTACTTGAACGGTTCAAATGAATTCCCGCGTTCTGCGGACGTCGTGATCATCGGCGGCGGCGTGATTGGTCTAGCGATCGC
>Ga0081539_10006689_pt1 | contig 10888 bp, 11 predicted proteins | sample TabmetS4T2R2_FD_71023 | JGI IMG/M metagenome (GOLD analysis project Ga0081539, IMG submission 71023) | Tabebuia heterophylla rhizosphere microbial communities from the University of Puerto Rico - S4T2R2 | ecosystem: Host-associated > Plants > Roots > Rhizosphere ... | reverse complement strand
GGGGGGCGCGGGAGCGCCCGGCTCCGCGGGGGCGGCCGCTTCGGCCGGCGCCGCCGCTTCGGCCGGCGCGGCCGCCGCCGGCTCCTCCGCGGTCGGGGGTTCGACCGGCGGCGCGGCTTCGCTCGCGGCCGGGGGTGCCTGCGCTGCGGCTCCGGCTTCGGCTGCCGCCCCCGCAGCGGACGCGACCGCGGCCTCGGCCTGCGCGCGCTCGCTGTCCGGCGGTAGCGGGGCCTCGCCCGCCGCGGGCGCCGGCTCCGCGGCCAGCGTCGACTGCAGGCACTGCGCGAAGTCGCGCATGAGGCGCTTGGAGATGTCCTCGATCATGCCGCCGCGACCGAAGCGCGCGAGGCGGCCGGTGATCGTGAAGTCGGTGACGACCTCGACGTGGGTGTCGTCGCCCTCCTGGCGCATCGTGCTGACGATGCTCGCCGTGGCGCCGCCCTGGCCGCGCTTGTCGGTGCCCTTCGCGCTCATCGTCGCGGTGCGCGACGCCTCGTCGAGCGACTCCATCTTCAGCGACCCGCGGTAGGCCGCCGTGGCCGGACCGAGCTTGACGGTGAAGGTGCCCTCGTAGCCGCCGTCGGGCGACTGGCCGGTGATCTCGGCCCCCGGCAGGCACGGCGCGACGCGCTCGACGTCGACGAGCGCGGCCCACACCTGCTCGATCGGCGCGGTGACGGTGAACGACTGCTCGAGCTTCATGTGCGCAATCCCTCCAGCTCCTCCGGGGTATCGACGTCGCTCGGGTCGCACAGACGGCCCGCCTCGAACGTCCTGACGCTCGCACTGCCCAGCAGCTCGCGGGCGCCAACGTCGCCGCGCAGCTTCGCGACTCCCGGGAGCATCGCACGCGAGAGCGCCACGGGGTGTCCCGGCACGCCGTCGTACGTGGCGCGCACGGCGTCGACGCCGGGCGGAGCGGACGCGGCCGCGTCGGCGATCGCCGCGATGACCTCGGCGGTCACCCGCGGCTGGTCGCCGAGCGTCACCACGACCCAGTCGGGGTCCCCGACCGCCGCGATGCCGCAGCGCAGGGAAGCCGCCATGCCGTCGGCCCAGTCGGCGCACGTCACCGCCCGCGCGCAGCGGGGCGGCTGGGCGGCCGCCGCGCCGCCGAGCGACACCGCCGCAAGCACCCGCTCCGCCGAAGCCCCCAGCACCACCACCACCGGATCGATCGCCGGCACCGACAGCACCGCGTCGACCGCGTGCTGCAACAACGGCACTCCGTCCAGCTCGGCCAGCTGCTTGGGCGACCCGAAGCGCGACGCGCCGCCCGCTGCCAGCACGACGCCTGCGATCAATCGACGACCTCGTGGATGCGCCCGCGCACCTGCGAGAGCGGCCCACCCTCGCGCCCCCGCCGCCGCGCGACGATCTCCGACATGATCGACAGCGCCGTCTCCTCCGGCGTCAAAGCGCCGAGGTCCAGCCCGATCGGCGCGTGCAGGCGCTCGAGGTCCTCGTCCCCGAAGCCCAAGGCGCCGAGCCGATCGCGGCGCTTGGCCTGCGCCCGATGCGACCCCATCGCGCCCACGTACGCCGCATCCGACCGCAAGGCGATCGTCAGCGCCGCGTCGTCGAGCTTGGGATCGTGGGTCAGCACCGCGACCGAGGTCGCCCGATCGATCCCCCCGATGCGCTCGAAGGCCTCCTCCGGCCAGGCGGCGACGACCTCCTCCGCATCCGGGAAGCGATCGGGCCGGGCGAAGAACCCGCGCGGATCGACCACGTAGGGCCGCCACCCGCTCACCCGCGCCAGGGTGCACAGCTGCGCGGCGAAGTCGATCGCCCCGAAGATGATCAGCCGCGGCGCCGGGAAGGTCACGTCGATGAACAGCGGGCCGCGCTTCTCCGAGCGCTCGGACCACATGAGCTCATCCGCGTGGCGCGCCGCGTCGTCGTCGAGCTCCGGCGACCCGAGCGACCCCGACCGCGTGCCATCGGGCAGGACGAGCAGCTTCGCGCCGAGCCCCGGCCCCTCCAGCACGGTCACCAGGGCGCCGCGCGCGTCCTCGCGGGCGAGCGCGGCGAAGCGTCCCTGGACAGACGGCTCCGTCACGGCTGGTAGCGCTCCACCCAGACGTCGATCTCGCCGCCGCACGGCAGGCCGACGTCCCACGCCTCCTCGTCGGCGATGCCGAAGTGCAGCAGCTGCGGCTCGCCGCCGTTCATGACCTCCTCGGCGACCTGGATCACTGCGCCCTCGACGCAGCCGCCGCTCACCGCGCCCGAGACGTCGCCGCTCGAGCTGATCGCCATCTTGGCGCCCTGCGGCCGGGGCGCCGAGCGCTTGACGCCCACCACCATCGCGATCGCGACCTTGTCGCCGCGCGCCGTCCAGGCGTCCACGTCGTGCAACACGTCCTTCATCTGGTGTCCTCCAGGATCAGGGCCAGTTCGGCCAGCGAGGCCAGCGAGTTCCCGGCCAGGAAGTGATCGGTGTGGGGCAGGGCCGCGGCCATCCCGCGCGCCAGCGGCTCGTAGCCGGCCGCCGCCTTCAACGGGTTCAGCCACACGACGCGATGCGCCGAACGGCGCAGTCGCGCCATCTCGTCCGCGAGCTCCTCGGGATCGCCACGGTCCCATCCATCGGAAAGGATGACGACCACGGCACCTCGGCCGATCCGCCGGCCGTGCTCGCGGTTCAGAACGGCGATCGCGTGGCCGATCCGCGTCCCGCCCGACCAGTCCTGGACGGCCTCCGCGGCCCGCGCCAGCGCACGGTCCGGGTCGCGCACGTCGAGCTCCCGGGTCAACCTCGTCAGGCGCGTGCCGAACGCGAAGGCCTCGACCCGGCGGTGGGTCGCGACCGCCGCGTGCATGTACTGCAGCAGCACCCGCGCGTAGGTCGCCATCGAGCCCGAGACGTCGCACACGATCACGAGCTTGCGCGGCTTGGTCGAAGGCTCGCTCCAGCGCCGGTCGAGCGGCTCGCCGCCCCAGCGCAGCGAAGCACGCAGCGTGCGCTGCAGATCGGGCCGCACGCCACGCGTGCGGGCGGCGTGCAGGCGCCGCGAGCGGCGCGTCGGCCCGCGCCGCGCGAGCTGGGCGACGACCGCGCGCGCCAGCGCGCGCTCGGCATCGGTGTACTCGGCGAAGTCCTTGTCGAGCAGCAGCTCGACGTCGCTCCAGGCCGCCGGCTTGACCTCCGGCTCCTCCCCGGTCGTCGCCGGCGGGCCCTCGCCATACGGCGTGCGCGGCAGGGCGAGCTCGACGCCGGGCGGGATCGGCGGCGGCGCGTCGGTGAGCGGGATCTGCTGGGTGCCGAACACCGCGTTGAACGCCATGTCGAAGACGGCCAGGTCCTCGCGGCGCGAGCACATCACCGCGCGCATGGCCAGATAGGAGTCGTTCGCCGAGGCGCCGACGAGCCCGAGGGCGCGCGCCGCCGCCTCCACCTCGCCGGTCCCGACCCGCGCGCCGCCCGCGCGCATCGCGCGCGCGACGGCGACGACCTCCTCAACCATCGAGCACCCCGGCCGCCCGCACCCGGTCGATGTCCTCGCGGACCTTCAGCGCCACGCCGAGCGTCTCGTCGAGCGATCCGTCCGGCCCCAGCGCGCCGAGCGCCTGCGCCCAGGCGATCGTCTCCCCCACGCCCGGCTGCTTGTAGAGGTCGGTCTCGCGCAGGCGCCCGACCGCCTCGACCACGCGCGCCACGACCGCCTCCTCGGCGCCCGGCACCCGGGTGCGGACGATCGCGGTCTCGCGCTCGGCGGTCGGGTAGTCGATCCAGTGGTAGATGCAGCGGCGCTTGAGCGCGTCGTGCAGCTCGCGCGTGCGGTTCGAGGTCAGCACGACCAGCGGCCGCTCGCGAGCGGCGATCGTCCCCAGCTCGGGGATCGTCACCTGGAAGTCCGACAGCAGCTCGAGCAGGAAGGCCTCGAACTCGTCGTCGGCGCGATCGATCTCGTCGATGAGCAGCACGACGGGACCGTCGGCCTCGATCGCCTGCAGCAGCGGCCGCTCGAGCAGGAAGCGCCGGGAGAACAGGTCGCCCTCGTCGATGCCGCCCTCTGCCGCGCGCAGGGCCAGCAGCTGGCGCGCGTAGTCCCAGTCGTAGAGCGCGTGATGGACGTCGATGCCCTCGTGGCACTGCAGGCGGATGAGCCGCGCGCCGGTGGCGGCGGCCAGCGCCTTGGCCACCTCGGTCTTGCCCACGCCGGCCTCGCCCTCGACCAGCAGCGGCTGGCCCAGCTCGGCGGCCAGGAAGACGGCGGTGGACAGCGCGCGGTCGGCGAGATAGCGCTCCTCGCCGAGCGCCTCGCCGACCGCATCCGGCGATGTCAGGGCGTCGTGGCGGGTCAGGCCGACGCCTCTTCCAGCGCCCGGCGGGTGAGGACCCGCGCCAGGTGGCGCTTGTAGTCGGGCGAGGCGTTGAGGTCGCCCGGCGGGTCGGTGCCTTCGGCCGCCTCCTCGGCGGCCGCGGCGATGGCGTCGGGGCCCTTGCCGCGCAGCGCCTGCTCCGCGGCGCTCGCGCGCAGCGGAGTCGAGCCCATGTTGGTCAGGCCGATGCGGACGTCCTCGAACGAGCCGTCGCCGGCCTTCTTGACGATCGCGCACACCGCGACCATCGCCCAGTCCTCGGCGCGGCGGGTGAACTTCACGTAGCTCGAGCCCCAGCCGTCGAAGTCGGGGACGCGGACCTCCGTGAGGACCTCGCCGTCGCCGACCGCCGTCGTGAGGTAGTCCTGGAACAGGTCGGCCGCCGCGATCTCGCGGGTGCCGCCGTCGCCGGTCACCGTCACCGTGCCCTCGCAGGCGAGCATCACGGTCGGCAGGTCAGAGGCCGGGTCGCCGTGGGCCAGCGAGCCGCCGATCGTCCCGCGGTTGCGCACCTGCTGATCGGCGATGAGCGCAGCCGCCTTGCCCAGCGGGCCGAGGTCGGCATTGCCCTGCAGATCGGCGTGGCGCGTCAGCGCGCCGATCTTCCACTGGCCGTTCTCGCGCTGCGCACCGCGCAGCCCGGGCACCTTGCGGATGTCCACGAGCATCGACGGCGCCGCCAACCGCAGCTTCATGAGCGGCAGCAGCGAGTGGCCGCCGGCGAGCACCTTGGCGTCCTCGTCGCCGCGCAGCGCCTGCAGCACCTCGTCGAGCGTGTCCGGCGCGACGTACTCGAACTCGGGCGGGATCACTGGGGCCCTCCCTTCGCCTCGTTGATGGCTTGCCACACCCTCATGGGCGTGAGCGGCATGTCCAGGTAGGTGACGCCGAGCGGGCGCAGCGCGTCGATGACCGCGTTGGTCACCGCCGCCGAGCCCGCGATCGTCCCTGCCTCGCCCACGCCCTTGACGCCGAGCGAGTTGATCGGCGACGGCGTCTCGGTCCGGTCGGTCTCGTAGCTGGGCAGCTCGGCCGCGGTCGGCAGGGCGTAGTCCACGAACGAGCCGGTCACGAGCTGGCCGGACTCGTCGTAGTGGATCTGCTCGAACAGCGCCTGGCCGACGCCGTGTGTGATGCCGCCGTGGACCTGGCCGTCGATGAGCAGCGGGTTGATCGCCGGGCCGCAGTCGTCGACCGCGACGTAGCGAACGATGTCGACCTTGCCGGTCTCCGCGTCGACGTCGACCACGCACGCGTGCGCGCCGAACGGGAACACGAAGTTCTCCGGGTCGTAGAACGTCTGCTCGTCGAGGCCGGGCTCCATGCCGTCGGGCAGGTTCTCGGGCACGTAGGCCGCGCCCGCGACGTCGGCCAGCGCCATGCCCTTCTCGGGCGAGCCGCGCACGATGAACTTGCCGTCGTGCAGCTCGATGTCGGCCGGGTCGGCCTCGAGCTGGTGGGCGACGATCGCCTTGGCCTTCGTCGCCACCTTGTCGGCCGCCCGCGCGGCGGCCTCACCGCCGACCGCGAGCGAGCGCGAGCCATAGGTGTCGAGGCCGAACGGGCCGGTCTGGGTGTCGCCGTGGATGACGTCGACGTTCTGGGGATCGATGCCCAGGCGGTCGGCGACGATCTGGGCGAAGCCCGTCTCGTGGCCCTGGCCGTGCGGTGAGGTGCCGGTGTAAAGCGTCACCGCGCCCGTCGCATGGACACGCACGGTGGCCGACTCCCATCCGCCGCCCTGCAGGCCGAAGCCGCCGGGCCCGACGATCCGCGACGGCGCGTTGCCGCAGATCTCGGTGTACGTGCAGAACCCGATGCCGCGGTAGATGCCCTTGTCCTTGAGCGCCTCGGCCTGCTGCTTGACCTCCGCCGGATCGATGTGCTGCAGCAGCCGGTCCAGCGCCATCTCGTAGTTGCCCGAGTCGTAGGCGACGCCGATCGGGGTCTCGTGGCCGTTGCTGAACGGCGGGATGAAGTTCTTGCGCCGCAGCTCCAGCCGGTCCATGCCCAGCTCGTCGGCGAGCTGGTCCATCGTGACCTCGATGAGGTGGGTCGCCTCCGGCCGGCCCGCCCCGCGGATGGCGTCCGTGGGGAACTTGTTCGTCATCACGTCGATGACGTCGGTCTGGACGGCCGGGGTCTTGTAGACGCCGCACATGACGAAGGCGCTGAGCGGCGGGATCATCGGCGTCAGCAGCGTCTGGTAGGCGCCGCAGTCGGCGATGATCGTCGTGTGCCAGGCGGTGATGGTGCCGTCGCGCTTGGCGCCGACCCGGACCTTGTCGATCTGGTCGCGCCCGTGGTGGGTCACCATCAGCCCCTCGGAGCGCGTCTCGATCCACTTGACCGGGAGCCCGAGCTTCCTCGAGGCCCACGCGCAACCGATCTCCTCGGCGTAGATGTTCAGCTTGGAGCCGAACGCGCCGCCGACCTCGGGAGCGACGACGCGGACGCGATCCTCGCTGATGCCGAGCAGCATCGAGAGGAACAGGCGCAGGAAGTGCGGGACCTGCGTGGAGCTGTAGACCGTGAGCCGGTCGGCGCGCCACTCGGCAAGGACGCCGCGCGGCTCGATCGCCCCGCCCGCGATGCGGTGGTTGACCACCCGGCGCTCGATGACGACGTCGGCCTCGGCGAAGCCGGCGTCGAGATCGCCGCCGCCAAGGGACCACTCGCAGATCTTGTTCGTGCCGAACTGCCCGTGAACGAGCGGCGAGCCGTCCTCGAGCGCGGCCTCGGGATCGGTGACCACCGGGAGCGGGTCGTACTCGACGACGACGCTCTCGGCGGCGTCGATCACTCCGTAGCGGTCGTTGCCGACGACGAGCGCGACCGGATCGCCGACGTGCTTGACCTCGCCCTTGGCCAGGACCCAGTGGTCGGGCGTGTTGACGTCGATGCCCGGCGGCACCCAGGCCATCGGCAGGGCGGACTCCATGTCGAGGTCGTCGTGGGTGAAGACCTTGAAGCCGTCCGGGACATCGGAGGTGTCGATCGAGACGATCTTCGCGTGGGCTTCCGGCGAGCGCACCCACGCTGCCCACAGCTGGCCGACGAGGTTGATGTCGTCGACGTAGGAGGCGCGGCCGGTGATGAGGCGCGGGTCCTCCTTGCGCCGCAGCGCGCGGCCGATGTGGCCGTTGCCCGTGGCGGCGGGCGCTTCGGTGGCGCTCATGGCTTGATCTCCCCCGCGACGGCCTCGGCGCTCTGGACGCCCGCTGCGGACGGAGCCGGCGTCTGCAGCGTTCCGCCTTCGCCCGCCTTGGCGGCGTCGAGGACCGCCTTGACGATGTTGTGGTAGCCCGTACAGCGGCAGAGGTTGCCCTCGAGGCCGTGACGGACCTCCTCCTCGGTCGGGTCGGGGTTGCGCTGGAGCAGATCGGCGGCGGCCATGATCATCCCGGGCGTGCAGTAGCCGCACTGCAGGCCGTGGTCGTTCCAGAAGGCCTCCTGGAGCGGGTGCAGCTTGTCGCCGTCGGCCATGCCCTCGATCGTCTTGACCTGCGCGCCGTCGGCCTGGACGGCCAGGACGGTGCAGCTCTTCACCGCCTCGCCGTCGAGGTGGATCGTGCACGCGCCGCAGTTGGTGGTGTCGCAGCCGACGTGCGTGCCGGTGAGACCCAGCTTGTCGCGCAGCAGATGGACCAGCAGCAGGCGTGGCTCGACTTCGACCTCATGGGACTGCCCGTTGACGGTGAGGTGCACGGGAACGGTGCTCATCCCTCTCCTCTCAGCTCGGACGCCGGATGCTCCGAGACTATTACGAGTTGTTGCACGCGCACAAGTGTGCGCTCTGCGTCACGGCGCGGCTTGACCGGTGACGATCTTCTCGGCCGCGTCGGCGGCCCGTTCGACCAGGTTCCGGACCTCGTCGGGGGTCTGTCGCCACTTGCCCAGGACGTGGGCTGACACGATCTCGGGATCGGTCGAATCCGGTCGGCCTACCCCGACGCGCACGCGCGCGAACTCCGCGGAGCCCAGGCCGCGGCGCAGGGACTTCAGGCCGTTGTGGCCGGCCAGCCCGCCGCCGACGCGGGTGCGCACGTCGCCGAAGGGCAGGTCGATCTCGTCGTGGACGACGAGGACGCGGTCGAGGTCGAGGTGCAGCGCGCCGCGGGCGGGGCCGGCCGAGTTACCGGCCTCGTTCATGTAGGTCTGCGGCCACAGGACCGCGACGCGCGGGCCGCCGGGGCCGGTGCGGCCCTCGGTGAACAGGCCCGCGTAGCGCTGCCTGGGCTTGGGCAGCTCCCAGCGGCGGGCGAGCTCCTCGGCGACCGCGAAGCCGACGTTGTGCGGGGTGCGCGCGTAGCGCTCGCCCGGATTGCCCAGGCCGACGACGAGCCAGTCGACGGGCCCGGAGCCTCCTCCGAAGAGGCGGCGCATGCTCGCGCGTTACTCGGAGGGCTCTTCGGCCTCGCCGCCCTCGGCGGGGGCCTCTTCGCCCTCGGCCTCGGGTGCGGCCTCGCCCTCGCCGACCACGCCGGTCTCCTCCTCGATCGCGCCCTCCTCGAGGGCGTCGAGCTCGGCCTGAAGGCGCGGCGGAGTGAGCGTGGCGACGACGGTCTCCTCGACGTCGTCGAGGATCGTCACGCCCTGGGGCGCGGTGACCTGTGCGAGGGTCAGCGTGTCGTTGACCTGCATCTGCGACACGTCGAGCTCGAGGCGCTCGGGGATGTCGGTCGGCAGGGCCTCGATGTTGACCTCGCGGGTGACGTGCTCGAGGACGCCGCCCTCCTTGACGCCGGGGGCGTCCTCGCCGCCCGTGAGCTCGAGCGCGACGACCGCGTGGATCGCGACGTCGAGGCGGACGCGCAGGAAGTCGACGTGCAGCGTCTCGCCGCGCACGGGGTGACGCTGGGAGTCCTTGAGGACCGCGGGCTGGGCCTTGCCGTCGATCTCGAGCTCGACGACCGCGCCCTGGGCGGCCAGCGCGTGGCGCAGGTCACGCTCGTCGACCGCGAAGGCGACAGCGTCGCCGTCGCCGCCGTAGAGCACGCCGGGCACCTGGCCGGCGCGGCGCAGGCGTCGCGTGGCGCGCGAGTTGGAGACGTCGCGTGCCGAGATGGTGAGCTTGGTGGTCTGACTGGCCATGGGCGGCGATGGATGGTAGCGGCATCGCCGCCGACGCCTGCGCTATGCCGCCAGCCAGGGCCACCTGGCGCGCGGATCGTCGATCAGGCGCCGGCGGGTCGGGCGCTGGCCGAAGCGGTGGTCGTCGAGCGGCGCGAACGGGCGCTCGATCTCGTCGAGGCCGTCGACGGCGGCGCGCAGGGCGTCGCGCCAGTCGGCGTCGCGCGGGCGCGGATCGGCCAGCATCGCCTCGATGGCGTCGACCAGCCGCTCCTTGCGCGCGATCGCCTCGGGGGTGGCGGAGCGCAGGCAGATGGCGTAGGCGCCGGAGAGGTAGCCCTCCCACGCGCCGTCGGCATCGCTGCCGCCGGCGGCGGCGAAGCGGGCGCGGAACGCCGCTTCGAGGTCGGCGCCGGCCTCGTCGGCGAGCTTCAGGTGGTCTGGCGCGACCATCTCGGTGCCGTCGTCGAGCACGTAGGCCGGTCGCGGCAGGCGGCCTTCGGTCATGGCGGACCGGACATCTTCGAGGCGGCGCCCGGCGACCTCCTCGAGCGGGACGTGTCCGGAGCGGATGTAGGCGTCGTCGGCGGCGGCGAGGCGGCTGGCCAGCTCGCCCGGTGCGATGAGGTGGTCGTCCATGCCGGTGATCGTCGCTCAGGGAAGCTTCGACCCGGATCGAAGCGTGTGGCTGCCGTCGTTGCCCCGGTGTAGCGTCGCCCGAGCAGCGATGCCCGGCGTGTTCATCTCCTATCGCCGCAGGGACACCGACGGGCACGCCGGGCGCCTGGCCGAGGAGCTGCGCTCGCGCTACGGCGACGAGAAGGTGTTCATCGACGTCGACTCGATCGGGGGCGGCGTCGACTTCGAGCAGCGCATCGAGCAGGCGCTCGACGCGTCCGACGTGGCGTTCGTGCTGATCGGCTACCAGTGGCTCGGGCGGCGCGAAGGCGCGGTGGCGCGCATCCAGGAGGCGGGCGACTGGGTCCGGCGCGAGGTCGCGACCATGCTGCGGCGCGCGGACGTGACGGTGGTGCCGGTGCTGGTCGAGGGGGCGCCACTGCCCGGCGCGGAGGAGCTGCCGCCCGATCTCCAGCGCCTGCCGCGGCTGCAGGCCGGCGAGCTGAGCACGCGCGAGTGGGACTACCAGCTCGCGCGCCTGTGCTCGATCGTCGAGCGGGCCGCGCCGGAGGTGACCGGCGGTCGGGTCCGACGGCTGGTGCGGCGGTCGCCGAAGAGCAGCCTCGTGGCGGCGGCCGCGGTGGTCGCGGTCGCGGCGGTGGCGATCGTCGCGCTCCTGGCCAGCGGCGGCGGGGGGTCGAGCTCGTCGTGCGTGAACCAGACGATCCCGGCGACGAGCCGCGCGGCGCTCGCGCCAGCGGCGGGCGCGTCGGGGCCGGCGCTGAAGGGCGTCTACTACGGAAGCTGCGACGGCACGCCGTGGGCGATCGCGCGCTTCCCCGGCCACGTCGACGGCGTCTTTCGCCGC
>Ga0081539_10006688_pt1 | contig 10889 bp, 14 predicted proteins | sample TabmetS4T2R2_FD_71023 | JGI IMG/M metagenome (GOLD analysis project Ga0081539, IMG submission 71023) | Tabebuia heterophylla rhizosphere microbial communities from the University of Puerto Rico - S4T2R2 | ecosystem: Host-associated > Plants > Roots > Rhizosphere ... | reverse complement strand
ATCCGGCGCTTCCTCGCGACGTACGGCCCCACGTCCCGGGAGGAGCTCGCGCGATGGTGGGGCGCGTTCTCGGCCTCACGCGCGGAGCAACTCGTCCGCTCCCTCGATGACGAGGTCGCCCCGGTCGACGTCGAGGGGATCCCGATGTGGGCGCTCGCCCGACACGTCCGCCGCATCCGCGCGATCGAGCCGGCCCGGTCGGTGCGGTTGCTGCCGGGCTTCGACCCGTACGTGATCGGCTCGACGAGGCACTCGATCGAGCTGATGCCGGGCGACTTCCGGGCACGCGTCCATCGCCAGGCGGGCTGGGTCTCGCCGGTGCTCGCCGTCGACGGGATGCTCGAAGGGGTGTGGACGTGGTCCCGGAAGGGTGCCCGCGTCGTGGTGGCGATCGAGCCGTTCCGGACGCAGCCGCGATGGGTCCGTCGCGGCGCCGAAGCGGAGGCGGAACGCCTGGCGTCCTTCCTGAGCGCCGAGCTCGACCTCGCCTGGTCCTGAGCGTCGACGGTTGGGGCGCAACGCCGTCGGGTACGCCAGGGTCGACCAGCAGGGAGGTCGACGATGAGCGAACGCGATCCATTGGACGTCGGCGAGCCCGAGGACCCGGAACGGGCGCTCGAGGACGACGCCTCCGGACGGGCGACGGTCTCCGAGGACGCCTCGGACGAGGAGAAGGCCGAGGACGAGGAGCTGCCGCCGAACAGCGGCGCCGAGACGATGGCCGACCTCGACGAGGAGGCCGGCCAGACGAACCGACCGGGCACCGAGCGGCCGCCCGTCTAGGACCGGCGACCGTCCGGCGCTCCGGCGGTCGCTACCGCGACCGCCGGAGCGCCTCGATCAGCTCCCACTTCCCCATCCGGGACCGGCCCGGGATGTCCTGCTTCTTCGCCTGTTCGTAGAGCTGCTGCCGCGTCCGATCCTCGAGCGCTCGACCCGGCGCGCCGCCGCGGCGGCGTGCGGCGGCCGCTTGCCGACCGAGGTCCCGGCGGGTCGCCTTCGGCAGGTGCGAGATCGTGCGCTTCTTCCGCGCCGCGCGTTGGGCGCTCTTGACGTTCCGCTTCGCGGCCTGTCGCTGCTTCTGCGTGGCCATGGGTCACCTCCTCCGTTGCATCCCTCCTCCGCTACCCAGGCAGCCCGATGGATACGCGGCCACGTTTCGCTCAGCGGCGGCGCGGGTAGACCCGCAACGGCATGGACACGCTCAGGACCCGTCGGACCGTCCGCCTCGCAGCGCTCGCGATCCTGGTCGCGAGCGTGTTGTCGTTCGGCTTGCCTCGCTAGCCGATCCGGGTCCGCCCCCCAACCGCGGAACCCGACTAGCGTGGTTCGCCCGTGACACGCCCCGGGCGTTCGTTCCCGCTCCCGACGATCGTGACAGCCCTCTGTCTGCTGGCGGCGGCGTGCGAGAACACCGACACTCGGGCCCAGCCGACCCCCGCTCCACCTGTCCTCCCGGATCTGCGCGCGACGGTCTCGGCGTGGTCCGCGCTCCCCGCCACGATCAGGTTCCGGACGAGCCGACAGCCTCCCGGTCAACCGGCGTCGGCCCACCAGTGCCTCCGTCAGGTCGTCGGCGGCGCGATCGACCGTCCGACCGGTCTGGAGATGTGCGATCCGAGCGGCCTGGTGACGCTCCGGTGGGATCCGCCGGATCGCTGGCGGCTCGACGTGACCGAGCGGGGCGTCGGAACCACCTGGGTCTCGAGCCCGCACGGCGGCCTGATCTGCCGGGCGGGCCACGGGCACGGCGCGACCTGTCGCCGCGTCCCCCGAGGGGCGGCGGCCGACGGAGCGGCGTTCCACGAGTTGGTGGAGGCGCCGGGCGCGATCCTCGCGCGGCTGGGTCTCGATCCCGCCCGGACGACGGCATCGGTCTCGCCCGGCACGATCGCGGGGCTCTCGGGCCACTGCTTCGACTTCGAGGGTCCCGAGGCCTCGGCAGCCTGGTGCTATTCCGAGAGCGGGATCCTGCTCTCCCTCGCGATCCGGAGGGACGGGTTCGCACCCACGGTCGTGGAGGCTCGACGGGCATCGGAGGGCGTCGACGACGCGGCCTTCCTCCCCCCGCCGGTGTAGCCCCCCTGCGGGCGAACGGCCGGTATCGTCCCTCGGATGCGCTTCGCTCCGGCCGACGTCGGGTTCATCGGCGACCCGTACCTCGACTACGCCGAGCTCCGCGAACGGGCGCCGGTGCTCTACGACGAGGCCACGGATCACTGGCTCGTCTCGCGGTACCGCGACGTCGACGCCCTCCTCCGTGATCGGCGGTTCGGACGGACCTACCTCCACCAGGCGACGCACGAGGAGATGGGCCGTCCTGCGCCGCCCGACTGGCATGCGCCGTTCTGGGATCTGATCGGCGCCGGGATCCTCGACATGGAGCCGCCGGACCATACCCGGGTCCGGAAGCTCGTCGCGAAGGCGTTCACGCCGCGTTACGTCGAGGGGCTCCGCCCGCGCGTGCAGGCGATCTTCGACGAGCTGCTCGACGACGTGGACGGAGCCGGCGAGTTCGACATGCTCCCCACGCTCGCCGAGCCCCTGCCCGTCACCGTGATCGCCGAGATGCTCGGCGTGCCGCAGGCCGATCGCCGATCGCTGCGCCCGTGGTCGGGCGACATCGTGAAGATGTACGAGCTGCAGGCGTCCGAAGCCTCCCAACGGGAGGCGGTCCGCGCGTGCGTCGAGTTCGGGGCGTACCTGCGCGAGCTCGCCCGCGACCGTCGCCGCGACCCGGGCGAGGACCTCGTGTCCCAGCTCGTCCAGGTCGTCGACGAGGGCGAGCGCCTCACCGAGGACGAGCTCGTCGGGACGTGCGTGCTGCTCTTGAACGCCGGGCACGAAGCGACGGTGAACGCGACGCTCCTCGGGTGGCGGGCGTTGTTCCGGCACCCCGATCGGCTGAAGGAGCTTCGCGCCGATCCGTCGCTCGTGCCGACGGCGATCGAGGAGCTGCTGCGGTTCCAGACGCCGCTGCCGATGTTCGAGCGCTGGGTGCTCGAGCCGTTCGAGCTGCACGGGGTCCGGATCCCCAAGGGTGCGGAGCTCGGGTTGCTCTTCGACTCCGCGAACCACGACCCCGCGGTGTTCGACGAGCCGGAGGAGCTCCGGCTCGACCGCAAGCCGAACCCGCACCTCGCCTTCGGCGCCGGGATCCACTTCTGTCTGGGAGCGCCGCTCGGGCGGCTCGAGCTGCAGATCTCGTTCCGAACCCTGTTGGAGCGGTTCCCCGACCTCGAGCTCGTCGAAGAGCCGCGGTTCAAGCCGAACTACGTGATCCGCGGCTTGGAGGAGCTGCGGGTGCGACCGTGACGGGAGGCGGCGTGAGTGACGAACGGTACGAGCGTGGACGGACGCGGTTCCTCGAGGTGCACGACGAGAAAGCGCTCGCAGCGGTGGAGGGGCTGGGCGACCTCGGCCGCGCGATCGTCGAGTTCGCGTACGGCGACGTCTACACGCGGGAGGCGTTGAGCTTGCGCGACCGCGAGATCGCCGCGGTCGCGGCGCTGGTCGCGACGGGCCGTTCGTCGCAGATCCCGCAGCATCTCCGCGCGTCGCTGAAGGCGGGGATCAGCCCGGACGAGCTCCGGGAGATCATCTTGCAGACCGCGACGATCGCCGGGTTCCCGCCCGCGATGAACGCGATGTCGACGCTGCGGAACGTGCTGTCGGAAGGGGCGCCGGGGTCCGGCTAGTCGGGCCGGCTCGGCACTTCGGCGGGGATCGGCATCCGCTCGTACTCGAGCACACGGCTCCACGGGACGTGGACCTTCGTCAGGTGGAAGACGCCGGCCTCCACGATCAACGCGCGCTCGACCAAGAGATCCAGCGTCCACGGCCCGGCCTCGAACCGATCGCCGCGCAGATGGATCGTCTCGCCCTCCGCGGACCCGTCGTCGACCCAGACGCGCATCTCCGCGTGGGACCGAAGCGCATCGTCGACCGGATGCGTGACCTCGCGCGTGTAGCGCACCACGCGATGCCACGGGACGATCGTGCGGCCGAGGGCGAGCCCTCGCTCGGTGGCCTCGAACTCCTCGGTCGGCACCTCGATCACGTTGGTTCGGCCGCCCGGATCGGCGAGGTGAACCTTGTAGACGTTCCCGCTGGGGATGCTCATCGGGACCGAAGCCTACCCCCGACCGGATCCCTCCGCATCGGCCGAAAGGCCACGCGGTCTCACGTGGCCGATTCGTCCAGGCGATACACGGTGTCGGTGAGGAAGTCCACGGTCCAGAGGTTCCCCGCGGCGGGGATGGGACCGAACCCGAGCGCCTCGAGCTCGTCGACGACGGCTCCGCTCTTCGTGTCGACCCGGTAGATCGTCCCGTTGTTGTCCGCGATCCAATACGAGTCCCCGACCACGCGACCCCCGAACAGCGACCCGTCCACCGTGACGCGGCTCCGGACCTTCCCGGTCTCCGCATCGACGCGGAGGACATCGCCCTCGAACGAACTGGACACCCACAGGATGTCGCCGTCGGCGGCGACGCTCTCGGGCTCATAATGCTGTAGGACGAAGCGCTGACGGATCGCGCCGGATGCCGGGTCGATCTGCAGGAGCGCCTCGCGCGCCGAGATCGCCCAGAGCGCCTTCCCGTCGAAGGAGATCCCCGCCAGCGGCGGCTCGATCGGCACTCGGTCGATCACCCGGCGGCTGCGAGGGTCGATGTGGATCAGGGCCTCGTTGCGGCCGCTCACGCCCCACAGACCCGCCGGCGTCGAGACGAGGCCGAAGACGCCTCCGTCGAGGCGGAGCCGGTCGACGACGCGACGAGCACGCGGGTCGAAGATCGTGACCTGGTTCGCGTTGGGGCTCTCGACCCACAGGAGGTCTCGCTCGACGACCATCCCGCACGGTCCGTCGGGGAGCGGATAGGTGTCGACGTCCTGGTTCGTGGCGGGATCGATCTCGTGCAGCTCGTTGCCGTCGAAGGCGGTCACCCAGACGCTCCCGCCCGCGTCGGCGACGAAACAGGGGCTCCCGGCGACCGCGATCTCCGCCTGGACCCCTTGCACGCTGGACGAGGGCGAGGCCGAGGCCGTGATCACGGGGGTCGCCGCGGACGGGTAATCACCGATCACATCCCCGCCACAAGCGGCCGCGAGGAGGGCGAGGATCGATCCCAGCCGGATCAGACGGGCCACGACCGTTGTACGGAACCGCGCCCCCGGAGGGTTCCCGGCGGCCGGGGCTATGCTCGGTCCGTGAGCCTGTACCGCCTCACGGAGCCGGTCCCGACCCTGGTCGCGCCGATCCTGGTAGCCGCCTTCGACGGGTGGATCGACGCCGCGGGCGCGGCGACGGCCGCCGCCAACCGGTTGGCGGAGAGCGCACAGGTCCTGGCCTCGTTCGACGTCGATCAGCTGAACGACTACCGCGCCCGCCGGCCGGTCCTCGACGTCGTCGACGGCGTGCTGGCGCGGATGCAGTGGCCCGACATCGTCCTCCGGCACGCTCGCGTGGGCGGCCGCGATCTGCTGGTGCTCGTCGGGCCGGAGCCCGACTACAAGTGGAAGCAGCTCGGGATCGACGTGATGGAGCTGGCGCTGCGTCTCGGAGTCGTCGAGTGGATCAGCCTCGGCGCGATCCCCGCGGCGGTCCCCCATACGCGGCCGGTGCCGGTGCTGGCCACGGCCTCGGCGTCGGCCACGCTGCGCGACGGCGAGCTCCAGGGGCCGGGCGGCATCCTGCGGGTCCCGGCCGCCGCGCTCTCGGCGATCGAGATGACCGTGGCCGGCGCCGGGATCCCCGCGATCGGTTACTACGCGCAGGTCCCGCACTACGTGGGAACCACGTCCTACGCGCCGGCGACGCTGGCGCTCCTGCAGTCCCTCGAGCGGCGGCTCGGGATCACGGTGCCGATCGGGTCGCTCGCCGACGAGGCGATCGAGCAACGCCAGCGGCTCGACACCGCGGTCGCGGAGGACGAGGACTCCCGCGAATACCTCACCCGGCTGGAGTCGCTCGCCAGCGAGGAGCGGATCCCGAGCGGCGACGAGCTCGCCTCGGAGATCGAGCGCTATCTGCGACAGACCGGCTCGGGTGGCGGAGAAGGCGAGAGCGGCCCGCGCGAGCAGTCGTAGTCCGGAGCATCGTCAGGACACGGCGAGCGCCGCGACGAGCCCGAGCGTCTCGGTGACTTCCACCGCTGCTCCGAAGGTGTCGCCGCGCATCCCGCCGAGATGACGTGACGACCACATCCCGACGACGAGGCACGTGAGCGCCGCGACCGCGACCATGGCGGGGAACGCCCAACCGGCCGTGACGACGCCGATCCAGCGACCCGGTCCAGCTCCCCGTCCGTCCGTCCGGCCCTGAGTAGCCGACGAACAGCGCGAGCGCGACCACAGCGCCCCGGCCGAGTGCCGCCGCGGCCACGACCGGCCACGGGAACGACCCCCCGTCGATCAGCGCCGCGAGCACGGCCGTCTTCAGCAGCAGGTCGATCACGAGGATCGCGACGCCGAACGTCCCGAGGCGTGCGTCGGCCATCGCGCTTCCTGGATCGCCGCCCGAGAGCGCGGCACCGACCCCATCGGCGGTGTCGGCCACGCCGTCGAGGTGCATCGCGCCGGTGACGAGGATGCCGACGGCGACGCCGATCACCGCGGCGACGAAGGGTGGCAGGACGAGCACCGCTCCCCACGATGAGAGCCCCACCAGGGCCCCGACCGCGGCGCCCACGATGGGGAAGAGGAGCACGCTCCGAACGAGGTCGGCCGCGGCGATCGCGGCGCGACGCCCCACGGGAACCGCCGTCAGGAACGTGAGCGCCGCGATCGCCGTCCGCGTCCGCTCACGCACGGCTGACCCCGGCTCCCTCGAACGTGGCCATCTCGCTCACGACCGCCACGGCGGACCCCACCAGCGGGATCGCGAGCGCGGCGGCAGAGCCCTCGCCGAGCCGCAGCCCCAGGTCGAGGAGCGGTTCGAGGCCGAGACGATCGAGGACGAGCGGATGTCCCGGCTCGGGCGAGCGCGTCGCGGCGATCAGCGTGTCGCCCGCGCCCGGTGCCAGTGAGGTCGCGAGCAGCGCGGCCGCACCGGTGACGAACCCGTCGAGGAGGATCGGGGTCCGCCGCGCGGCCGCGCCGAGGACGACGCCGGTGAGGAACGCGATCTCGAGGCCTCCGACCCGGGCGAGGACCTCGATCGGATCGACGTTCCCCTCGGGTGGCGCCAGATCGTTGGCCTCCAGGGCCCGGCGCACGACGTCGACCTTCCGCTCCACGCCGGCCTGGTCGAGACCGGTCCCGGGGCCGCAGACGGATGCCGGGGACGCCGGGAGCAATGCGGCGCACACAGCGCTGGCCGAGGTCGTGTTCGCGATCCCCATGTCGCCGACCGCGATCAGTCCGACGCCCTCATCGACCAGCTCGTCGCCGAGGTCGACGCCGCGTTCCACCGTGGCGACGGCCACCGCTCGCGACATCGCCGGCCCGCGGGCGATGTTCGCGGTGCCGCGGACGCCGTCCACCACCGCGGTGCGGATCCCGGCCGACGGCAGCGACGTCGTCGCCACGCCGGCGTCGACGACCACGAGTCGGGCGCCGACGTGCCGTGCGAGGACCGCGACGGCGGCGCCGCCGCCCGCGAAGTTCGCCAGCATCTGGGCCGTGACCTCCTGCGGGTACGGGCTCACGCCTTCCTCCCAGACCCCGTGATCACCGGCGGCCACGACGATCGCCGGCCGCAGCGGCGCCGCGGGCACCTCGCCCCGGATCGCGGCCAGACGGCACGCGAGCGCCTCGAGTCGTCCAAGGCTTCCCGGCGGCTTCGTCTTCGCGTCGAGGAGGCGCGCCGTCTCGCGGGCCGCGTCGTCCGAGCCCGGTCGGATCCGCGCGATCGTGGACGTGAGGGCCTCGCTCACGCCAGCGTCGGCTCCTGGAGCGGAAGCGCGCGGCCGGCGACCACGAAGAAGGACTCGGTCGCGGCCTCCGCGGCAACCGCGTTCACCCGACCGATGACGTCCCGGTACCGCCGCGCCAGGGCGTTCACCGGGACGATGCCCAGGCCGACCTCGTTGCTCACGACGATCGACGGCGCGGCGCGCACGGCGAGCGAGGTCGCCGTGTCACGCGCCTCCTCCACGATCGAGTCCTCGCTGGCTCCCGCCTCGATCGCGTTCGAGACCCAGATCGAGAGGCAGTCCAGCACCGCAGCGTCCTCGGACGGGACGGACGCGACGGCGTCGACGAGGCCGAGGGGCGCTTCGATCGTCGTCCACCCGGCCGGGCGAGCCTCACGATGTCGGGCGATCCGCTCCGCCATCTCGTCGTCCCGAGCCTCGGCCGTGACGATGATCGTCACCGCACGGTCGGACGACGCGGCGAGGCGAACCGCCAACGAGGACTTCCCACTCCGCGCGCCGCCCAGCAGGAACGTCATCCCCATCCTCAGAACTCGATCCCGCGCATCGCCGCGATCCCGGAGTCGAACGCGTGCTTCACCGATTTCATCTCGGTGACGGTGTCGGCGACCTCGCAGAGCGACGCCGGCGCCTCGCGGCCCGTCGCCACGACGTTCACGTGCGACGGCCGGCCGGCGATCGTCGTCACGACGTCGGCGCCGTCGATCCACCCCCAGTTGATCGGGTAGGTGATCTCGTCCAGCACGACGAGGTCGTGCGAACCGTCGAGGATCGTCGCGCGCGCCGCATCCCACGCCGCCCGCGAGACCGCCTCCGAGCGTTCCATGTCCGCCGAGTCCCACGTGAACCCGTCGCCGATGGACCACCACTCGGCGCCGAGGGTCCGCGCCGAGGCCTCCTCGCCGGTCCGCCATCGACCGTCCTTCACGAACTGGACCACCGCGACCCGCCAGCCGCGAGCGAGGGCCCGCATCACGACGCCCATCGCGGCCGACGTCTTGCCCTTGCCGTCGCCGGTGTGCACCAGCACGCGCGAGGACGGCCGATCGCGCCGCGGCGAGGGCGGCTCGGTCGGCGGCACGGCGCGCGGTTCGTCCATCATCCGTCTCCCGCGATCGGCACGACCGCCCACCCGACCTCGCCGTCGCCGATCACCCGGACGCTCGTGCCGAAGTGCTCGGCGATCACCGCGGCGTCGAGCACCTGCGAGCGGCCCCCGCTCGCGACGACCCGTCCGTTCGACAGCAGCGTGAACCGGTCGGCGAACCGCCCCGCCAGCGTGAGGTCGTGCATCGTCGAGAGGACGGTGAGACCCTCGGAGCGCCGGAGCTCCTCGATCAGCTCGAGCACCCGGATCTGGTGCCCGAGGTCGAGGCCGGTCGTGGGCTCGTCGAGCAGCAAGAGCGGCGCCGCCTGCGCGAGCGCCCGAGCCACGACGGCGCGCTGGAACTCGCCGCCGGACAGCGAATCGAGACGACGCTCGGCCGCCGAGCCGAGCTCGAGCCGGTCGATCGCGGCGTGGATCGCTCGGAGGTCGTCCGGTCGCTCCGCGCCCAGGACGCCGAGGTGCGGCGTGCGACCGAGCCGCACGTACTCCTCGACCCTGATCCCGTCCGGGATCACCGGCTGCTGTGGCACGAGCGCGACGCGACGGGCACGGTCCCGACGGCCGTACGCCGCCGACGGCCGCCCCCACAGCGCCACCTCCCCCTCGAAGGGCAACAGGCCCGCGACGGCGTGCAGCAGCGTCGTCTTGCCCGCGCCGTTGGGCCCGACGACGCAGGACCACGAGCCGACCGGCACCTCGAGCGAGACGTCCCGCAGGATCTCGTGCGGGCCGAGACGGACGTCGATTCCTCGAACGGAGACGGCCGCCTGCCCGTCGCCGGCCGCGAGCGACGTCACGACATCCTCCTCCCGGTCCGGCGGAGGGCGACGACGAAGAACGGCGCTCCGAGGAACGCCGTCAGCACGCCGATCGGGATCTCCGCCGGCGCGACGGCCGTCCGTGCGACGAGGTCGACGAGGATCAGGAACGACGCGCCGAAGAGGATCGACAGCGGCAGCACCTGCCGGTACGACGTCCCCGCGAGGAGCCGGACGGTGTGGGGCACGATGATCCCGACGAACCCGATCAGCCCGGCGACCGACACCGCGGCGGCGGTCGCGAGCGACGCTGCGACCACGACGACGAGACGCAGACGTCCGACGTTGAGCCCGAGGCTCTCGGCCTCGAGCTCCCCGACCTCGACCACGTCGAGGAGCCGGCGCACGAGCCAGAGCGTGGTGACGGCGAGCACCACCGACGGGGCGGCGACCCGCACGTCGTCCCACCCGGTCGTGCCCAGCCGCCCCAGGATCCACGAGTAGACCTGCCGGAGCGTCTCCGAGCGCTGTTGCTGGACGAAGGTCTGGACCGCGGTCAGGAACGACGCGACCGCGATCCCGCCGAGGATCAAGCTCGTCGTCGACCGGCCGCCCAGGCTGGAGCGGCCGAGCCCGTAGGCGAGGCCGACGCCGCCGAGCGCTCCGAGGAACGCCGCGATCGGCACCGTGATGGCGAAGGCCGTCGAGGGGCCGAACGCCACCGCGATCGTCGCGCCAAGCCCCGCCCCCGCGGCGGCGCCGAGGAGGTACGGATCGGCAAGCGGGTTCCGGAACACCGCCTGATAGGCGGCGCCGGACGCCGAGAGCGCCGCGCCGACGAGCCCGGCGACGAGGACGCGGGGCAGCCGGAGGGTCCCGAGGATCGCGGCCTGCTGCTCCGACATGCCCGGAGGGCGGTCGCCGAGTCGCCCGATCCATCGAAGGGCGTCCGCCGGGGCGATCCGGACCGGTCCCGCCAGGAGACCGGCGAGGATCGCAGCCACGAGGACGGCGACGCCGAGCCAGCCGGCCGCGGCGCGGCGGCTCCCGCGGCCCCCCCCCCGGGGGCCCCCCGGGCCCCCCGCCCCCTCCCGCCCAGGGACCCCACCACCCCCCGCCCCCCCCCCCACGCCCCGCCCTCCCCCA
>Ga0081539_10006687_pt1 | contig 10892 bp, 9 predicted proteins | sample TabmetS4T2R2_FD_71023 | JGI IMG/M metagenome (GOLD analysis project Ga0081539, IMG submission 71023) | Tabebuia heterophylla rhizosphere microbial communities from the University of Puerto Rico - S4T2R2 | ecosystem: Host-associated > Plants > Roots > Rhizosphere ... | reverse complement strand
AGGCGGATTTGGTCGCGTCCGCGCCGTTATCCAGTTGCCAGGCTGCTTCCCACACCAGCAGCCGCGCCGCATCGACCTCGATTGCCATTTCCGCCAGCATGAAGGCAATCGCCTGCTTCTGGGCGATGGGCACGCCGAACTGGACGCGCTGTTTGGCGTAGTTGCGGGCGTATTCTGACGCCGCGCTGGCTACGCCGACTGCAAGCGCCGCAAGCCCGACGCGGCTGCGGTTGAGCAGGGCATCGAAATCAGCGTCCAGCCGCGCACTGCGCTCGACGACAGCATTATTGAAGTGGACGCGGTAGGTTGGCAGGGCGCGCACACCCATCAGCGCTTCGCGGCTGCCAAGTGTAACGCCTTCATTGTGTGCGTCGATGATATAAGCTGCGCTTGTATCCGTTTCGCCCTCCTGCGCGTAGACGATTAGCCAGTCGGCGGTAGCAGCAAGCGGGACGTAGGCTTTTTCGCCGTTGATCGTGACTTTGTTACCCTCTATTGTCGCTGTGGTTTTCAGATTGTGCGGGTCGAAGAAGATGCCGGGTTCGAGCAGCGCCGCCGTTGCGCGCGGTGGCTGGTCTTCTACGAACATCGGCAAAAACTGTTCTTTTTGCGCGTCCGTGCCGTAGAGAATGAGCGGGTAGGCGAACAAGGCAGGCGTGAGCACCTGCATCGCCGCTGCCAGATCGCCATAGGCGAAGGCTTCGGCGGCAAGCACGCCCGTCATGGCGCTCAATTCACCCAAGCCGCCAAAATTCTCCGGGATCGCGGTTTGGATTAAGCCCATATCCCAGCCGGTTTTGAGAATGTTGGAGGGGATACGCTCGTTTTCGTCGGCTTCGTGGGCGATGGGCTGCACGTCGTCGCTGGCGAAACGCTTGATGGTGTCGATGAGCTGCTGCTGTTCTTCGGTGGGCGTAAAAGAAACCATCTGCTTGTTCCTAATCCTTTTTCCTACTCAACTTTTTTTGAGACGAACCATCCGGCGAACCAGAGTACACGGAAGAAGGGTACGACTTCCCCGAATCCGGCTTCGCTGAACAATTCAAGCAGGCGTGCGGCGGGGATCGGCTGGATGTTTTTGCGCACGCTGGCATCACGGTTGGTTACGGCGTCGGGCGACATGCCATTTTCCGTGAGGAAGCTTCGCCAGATGCTGCGAAAGTCGTCGCGGAAGGATTCTTCGACGACCGTCACGAGGAGCAGCGGCGCGCCCGGCTTGAGCCGCGCAGAAATCGCGCGCAAGGTTGCCAACTTTGCCTCATCCCCATGCACAAACGGGAAGACATAGAGGCAAGTCGCTGCATCCGCCTGCAAATCGGCAGGCAGGTCTTCAGTGTAGCCGTGAACGAGTTGGACGCGCTGCCCTAAGCCATGCTGGTTGGCATTGGTGCGGGCAAATTCGAGCATCTGCCCCGCTGGGTCAACGCCAATGAAACGCCAACCGGGGTGACCGCTGCCAAAGGTGACGATCTCTTTGCCGCCGCCCGCCCCGACGACGAGGATTTCCGCCTGCTGCGGAAGTGTTGCCTCAAGAAAGCCTTTTGTGAGCCTGAACAGAAGATCGTAGCCGATGATCAACTGCGCTGCGCTCTCCGTGAACTGTTTGCCATAGTCTGCGTTGAAGTTCATGGCATCTTCCCCTGACCAGAGGGGAGCAGGATACCATCAAGCAGCGTGTCGGCGATGCGTTCGGCAATTTCCGCGCCGCTCAGCCGACCATCCGGCTTGTACCACACACTCACCCAATTGTGCGCGCCGAGCAGCGTTTTGACGAAAATTGGCACGTCTAGCGGGCGGAAGGTGCCGCGCTCGATGCCTTCGCGCACCACGCGCCGGAATACTTCCTCGAAATGGTCGCGCCCGGCGAAAAAAGCGTCGCGCCGCTGGATGAATGCCTTGTACTCATCCCAATCCTCGACGAAGGCATTCTTCGACGGCGGCTTGACGTGCATGAGGGCGCGAATCTCGAAGACCATCGCCGCGCCGATTGCCGTGTTCTCCGTCAGCCCAATGATGTGCGCGCAGATCATCTCGCGCAGCTTCTGGTCGCTTGGTTTGTCGCTTGCGGCAATGGTTTCGATCTGCTGAGTGACCGCTTCCAGTCCTAGTTCTAGCACGGCGAGCAGCAGCGTGTCTTTGTTGCGAAAGTGGTGGTACAAGCTAGCGGCAGTCAGGTTGACTGAAGCAGCGATGTCCTTCATGGTCGCGGCTTCGTAGCCGTTGCGCTGAAGCACTTCGGCGGCTGCCTGGAGAATGTCGTCACGGTGAACGGATTGATCGGCGGGTTTACGTGCCAAAAGCGCAGTCCTTCGCCCGGTTCCATAATAATCGAATCATGATTTGATTATAGACGGCGCAGGAAAGAGAATCAACAAGTTAGCTGCTTGTCGCCACGCACATTTCGGGTTTACAGTAAGCCTGTATTGCTGGATAAACCCTGCTGAGGAGTGAGCACGCGATGGTGAATGTGACAACCATATCGGTTGAAGATTTGGAGCAATCCGTTCGCGCGGCGCTGGAAACGCAGGACGAAGATACGCTGCGCACCGCCATCGCGGACGTTCATTTTCCTGATTTAGCCGACCTGCTCGAACGGCTGGGTCCTGACCTCGCGCCGCAGGTCTTCCGTCTGTTTTCCGACCAGGAAAAGACCGACGTTCTGCACGAACTGGGCGTTGACGCAACGCGCAACCTGTTGGAGCAGTTGCCTGCGGACGAAATCGCCGCGCTGCTCAACCAGATGCCGATGGACGATGCCGCCGAAATCTTCACCGAGGACGTTCCTGAGCGGCAGGAAGAACTGCTGAGCCAGATGCACCCGGCGGACGCTGCTGAGGTGCGCACGCTGCTGCAATACCCGCCCGAAAGCGCCGGGCGTTTGATGACCGAAAAGTATGTGCGCCTTGAAGCTGATATGTCGGTAGAGGCGGCGATTGCCAGCCTGCGCAGGGTGAACTCCGAAGTCGAAACCATCACCGATATGTACGTGCTGGACAAGGATGATTATCTAATCGGCGCGCTTTCGCTCCGCGAGTTGATCACGGCGTCACCGGGGAGCCGCATCAGGGCTATTATGAGCAGCCCGGTCGTCAGCGTCACTGCCGAGACAGATCGAGAAGATGTCGCCCGCCTGGTCGCACGCTACGATTTTCTCGCCATGCCGGTGGTCGATGATGATAAGCACATGCTCGGCGTGATCACGGTGGACGATATTCTCCACGTGCTGGTCGAAGAAGGGACGGAAGACGCGCTCAAATTCGGCGCGGTCGAAGGCGGTGTGATTAACCAGCCGTACTTTACGGTGCCCATCCACCGCGTGATTCGTTCGCGGGTGGGCTGGCTGCTGCTGCTGTTTGTTGCGGAGACGCTCACGGGCACGGTTCTGCGCCTGTTCGAGGTGCAGTTGGCGGAAGTGGTTGCGCTTTCGTTCTTCATCCCGCTGCTGATCGGCACAGGTGGCAATACAGGCGCACAGACGGTCTCGACGATCATACGCGGGCTGGCGCTCAAAGAGATCAAGCTGAGCGACTCGCTGCGGGTGATTCGGCGCGAACTGTTCAGCGGTTTTTTGCTGGGCTTGCTGCTCGGCGTGGTCGCCTTTTTCCGCACGATTTTGTGGGGTGGGCTGGACTTAGCTTTCTGCCTGGTCATCGCGCTGACGATCCTGGCGATTTGCACCTGGGCGAATACGATTGGCTCGATCATCCCACTGCTGGCACAGCGTTTTAAGATCGACCCGGCTGTGGTTTCCGCGCCGCTGATCACGACGCTGGTGGATGCGACCGGCTTGGCGATTTATATGCTGATCGCCATCGCCATTCTGCATATTTAGCGATTTAGAATTGGAGCAGAAGATGGAAACACTATTTGCCGATTATCTGGAACGGCTGCAAGAACTGAACAGTGATTTCATTCGCACGTTTGACGATTTGCCCGATGAGGCGCTGGACTGGGTGCCCGGCGTGGAGATGAACTCATTCTGCGTGCTGGTGGTCCATACCACCGCCGCGACGCGCTTCTGGATCGGCGATATTGCGCTGGGCGAATCGTCCAACCGCAATCGGGATGCAGAGTTTCAGGCGAAGGGGTTGAGTAAGGACGAATTGAAAGCGCGTTTTGGTGCGCTGGAAGCTTACGTCACCGATGCTCTGGAACGTCTGAGCGTCGCGGATTTGGCTGCCGAGCGCAATTTCCGCTACCGTGATCGGCAAGGCGGGACGGCGGGCTGGGCGCTGCTGCACGCGCTGGAGCACGTCGGCATCCACCTCGGTCACGCGCAGATTACACGACAGTTGTGGCAAGCGCGTAACCCTTCCTGAACCCGTGACTTGTCTATATCACCCTGTCAGCCTCGTTCAAAAAATCCGTTCACAAAGAGGCGTTCAGCCGCTACAATCCTGCATGGATTGACAGTCCTTACAGCACTGACAATGCAGATGTTTTGAGCACATAGAAAAAGCTGACACGATGGATCAAACCCGTTGGTCAAGTTTCGACCTGATTTTCTTCGACTGCGACAGCACGCTGTCCGCGATTGAAGGCATTGACGAGCTTGCCCGCTTCAAGGGCAAGGAATGGCGGGTTGGCGTCCTGACGCAGAAGGCGATGGATGGCGACCTCGACCTTGCCGAAGTGTATGGCAAGCGCCTGCAAGCTATTCGCCCCACGCGCGGGCAGTTGAAAGCTATCGAGGAACGCTACTGGGAAACACTGGTGCCGGACGCGCGCGAGGTGATCGCCGCGCTGCAATTTCTCGGCAAGCAGGTGTTCATCATCAGCGGTGGGCTGGCGGAACCGGTGCGCGGATTCGGCGCGCGGCTGGGTGTGGCGGCGGAGAACATTCGCGCCGTCGAACTGGAATACAACCAGCTTTCCGGCGACTGGTGGCGCTACTACGAGCCGCAGACGCAAACCGCGCAGACCTACCTCGACTACGACGAAGGTCCGCTGACGGTTTCGAGCGGCAAGCCAGCGATTGTGCGCGAACTGGCGGCGGGCAAGCACGGGCGCAAGATGATGGTTGGCGACGGGGCGAGCGACCTTGCCACCCGCGCAGAAGTTGATTTGTTCGTCGGCTTCGGCGGGGTGGTGTCACGGCAGAAGGTCAAAGAGCAGGCAGATGCGTTTGTACAGGTCAATTCGCTCGCGCCGATTCTTCCGCTGGCGGCGGGCATCACGGCTTACGGGCGCGTGATCGGCACGCCGCACCAAGCGGTGTTCGAGCGGGGGATGCAACTGCTGAACACTGATGGCGTCACTATTCAAACCGATGACCTGCGCGCTGCCTTCGAGCAGGCGTTTGTAAAGGGGAAGCTGGAAAAGGATTAGTCATGAGTTTTTGTCCACAGGCGGTCATCTTCGATATGGATGGGCTGCTGGTCGATTCTGAACCGGTGTGGGCGGTTGCGGAAAGCGCGATGATGGTGCAGCGCGGCAAGCAGACCGACCCGGAAATTCAAAGGAACCTGGTCGGGCTGCGGATGAAGGATTTCCTGACCGCGATGATCGACGCCTACAGCATGAGCGACACGCTGGAGTCGCTGCACACGGAAATCGTTGACCGTATGATTACGCTGATTCCCGCCGAAGTGCGCCCACGCCCCGGCGCGCCGGAGCTGCTGGCGGAACTGGAAGCGCGCGGCATTCCCTGTGCGATTGCGTCGAGTTCAGGCATGGCGATCATCAACGCGGTGGTGACGGCGCAGGTCTGGGATCGCTACTTCAAGACGCACGTTTCCGGGGATGATGTGCCGCATGGCAAGCCCGCGCCGGATATTTACCTGGAAGCCGCACGGCAGTTGGGCGTTGATCCGTCGTTGTGCCTGACGCTGGAAGACAGCCCGACTGGAGCGAAAGCCGCCGTCGCCGCCGGAATGATTTGCTATGCTATTCCTGATCTATCACATACGTCGGTGGAAAAATTCACGCAGATCACGCCATATATCTACGACAGCCTGTACGACGTGCTGGCAACGCTGGATGAGTGTGAATAATTAGGATGTCACGATAGGGCGAACTAGCAGTTCGCCCCTACTTGTTCCAATATCTCCGCCCGCGCAGCTAAGAGAGGCGCTATGCTCAATTCACCCGACAAGTTTACTATCCTCATCACCGCCGATTTGACCGATCAGGGCTTGGCGATCTTGCGCGGCTCGGACGACATCGAAATTCAGCAGGTCAACCCCTCCAACGCGCAGGCGCTGCGGGAAAAGCTGCAAAGCGCGCACGCGTTGATCGCCCGCGATGATGTGGTGATTGACCGCGCACTGCTGGACTGTGCGCCGATTTTGCGTGTGATCGGGCGGGTCGGAGCGAGTCTGAGCGGCATCGACGTTGAAACCGCAACTTCGCGCGGCATCATCGTCATGAATACGCCCGGCGTCAACGCCATCGCTGCTGGCGAACTGACGATCACGATGATGCTGGCGCTGAGCCGCCACCTGATCGACGCGCACAACAGTCTCAAATCCGGCTACTGGCTGCTGGATCGCAAACGGCAGGCGGGCACGCAGTTGTTCGGCAAAACGCTCGGCGTGGTCGGGCTGGGGCGGGTTGGCTCAATTGTCGCGCAGCGCTGCCTCGGCTTCGGGATGAACGTCCTCGCCTACGACCCGTACATTGGCGATGATCAGGTGGATGATAAGCGCATTATGCTAGTCGGCTTGCGCGAACTGCTGAGCAAGAGCGACTTCGTCAGCCTGCACATCCCCGCGACTGCCGAAACGCGCGGCTTCTTCAGCGAAACACTGATCAGCCAGATGAAACCCGGTGCGCGCCTAATCAACACGGCGCACGGCAGCGTGCTGGACGAAGCGGCGCTGCTGGCGGCGCTGAAATCAGGACAAGTCGGCGGCGCGGCGCTGGACGTGTACGCAGAAGAGCCGCCGTACAACAGCTCGCTGATCGGCATGAGTCAGGTGATTCACACGCCGCATATTGGCGACAACACCGCCGAAGCGACGGGAGACCTCTCGATCTTGATCGTGACCCAGGTGCTGGATGCGCTGCGCGGTGAGGATTACCGCAACGTGGTCAACATGCCCTTTGTGCCCGGTATGGACTTCGAGACGACGCGCCCGTATTTGCAGCTTGCCGAGCGGATTGGCACACTGATTCACACGCTGGCGCGCAACCCGGTGCGCCGCGTCGCCGTCGAGTACCGGGGCGACGACGTGAATGTGCTGATCAAACCTGTGACCGTCGCCATTCTCAAGGGGCTGCTCGCGCCGGTGCTGGCGGACGGCGTGAACTACATCAACGCGCCGGTACTGGCGGTTGAGCGCGGCATCGGCGTGACGCAGGCGAAGGGACTAAAGTCGGCGGATTACGCCAGCATCGTCCTCTGCCAGGCAACGCTGGAAGATGGCGAAGTGATCACGATTGCGGGCACACTGCTTGACCGACGTGAGCCGCACATCGTCCAGATCAACGACTACCGCATGAACTTCGTGCCGGAAGGCTACCTCTTAATTATGGGCAGCTTTGACCAGCCGGGCGTGATCGGGCGGGTCGGGACGCTGATGGCGGAGAACAACATCAACATCGGGAGTTGGCAGACCGGGCGCGCGGGTCCCGGCGGTCATACTTTGACCGTTCTCACGCTGGACGAGGCACTTTCGGACGAGGTGATGAAGCAGCTCACGTCGCTTGATTTTGTGCGCCACGCGCATCAGGTCAAAATGTGATCAAACGCCTGCTCGACGCCCTCTGGCTGGGGCTGCTGGCTGCGCTGGTCTTCGCCATCCCCCCGACCTTTCACGGCGACGAAGCGATGTATCTCTCGATGAGCCGAGATTACGCCACTGCCTTCCTCGACGGCGACCTCGCCGCGCTGCGGGTTGAGCCGCCGTATTACGTGGACAGCGACGAGCAGCTTCGCCTGCTCAACGGCTCGGTGCAGCGGTATGCGGCGGGCTTCTTCTGGCAGCTTGCGGGGGCGACGGTGGACGACCTGCCGACGCGCCCCGGCTGGGACTGGGGCGCGGACTACGATACGAACGTCGCTGAGGGGCATGTCCCTAATTCGACTGTGCTAGCAGCCGGGCGGTTGGCTTCCTCGATTTTCCTGGCGCTCAGTATCGTCGCTATTTTCGCGTTGGCGTGGCAGTTCGACGGGCGCTTGCCCGCATATGTGGTTAGTGCGCTCTATGCTGTCAACCCCATTATCCTGCTCAACGGACGCCGCTCGATGCAGGAAGGGGCAATGCTTCTATTTGGCATCCTCGTCATTCTGGTCGCCGTTCATATCAGCAAGCGCCGTTTTGAACGCCAGCCCATACCGATTTTTCTTTGGGGGGCGCTGGTGGTTACGTCGGCGTTGGCGCTGGTCAGCAAACACAGCGCGGTGGTCTTCGTCGGCGGGGCGTTCGGCTGGATTTTCATTACCGAAGTGCTGCGCCGCCCGTCGCAGCCGCTGCTGACCATGATCAAACTCGGTGGAGCGGGGCTGTTGGTTGTGGCGCTGGTGATCGCGCTTTCGCCCGCCCTGTGGAGCGACCCGCGCGCCCGTTTTGCCGACATCCTGCAAAACCGCGCCTTCATGCTCGATCTTCAAGTCACCGCTGACCCCTTCGCGCCGACGCCGATGGCGTACCGGCTTCAGCAGATTGTGACCGAGCCGTTCATGACGCCGCTTCAGCATTTTGAGGTGGCAGGCTGGGCGACTTACCAGCCGATTATGGACGATGTCGCACGCTACATGGCATCGCCTTTCAGCGGCGTGCAGTTTGGTGCCGTCCTCGGCGGGGCGGTGATGCTTTTGGTGCTCATTGGGGTAATTTTTTCGCTGCGCCGCAGTTGGCGGGCGGGGGTGCTCATCTGGCTCGGCATTACGGTTGCCAGCCTGCTAGTCAACCCGCTGCCCTGGCAGCGTTATTTTCTGCCGCTCATTCCGGTGTATGCGCTGCTGGCGGGCATTGGGGTGGATGGGCTGCTGCGCCGTTTTGTGCTTACGTCTGTTCCAGACAATACGCCAATATCCCCCGCAGATCAGGCAGGCTGATTCCGCCATAGAGTTTCGTGCCTGCGTCGCGCCGAATCTGTATGGTATGCGTTCCGGCGTCGCGCGCACTGAGCAGCGGATCGATCTTGTCATCGAGCACAAGGCAGTTTTCTGGCGCTACACGTGCGTGCAGTATTGCCGCCTGGTAGCGTTCTACGTCTTTGTCGAAGCGTTCGGCGTTGTCCGCGCCCCAGATAGTTCCTTTGAAGTGGTGCAGTATGGGCGCGAGCGAGGCGTGAATCTGGCTGCTCAGGGCGTGGCTGATCACGCCAAGCGTCAGTCCGGCGTTGTCCAGTGCGGCGAGCACTTCGCGGGTTTCCGGGTAGAGTGCGTCGCAACCTGTGGAGGCTAACGCCGGGAGTTCGCGCGCCAGCGCCGTCAGTTCTGGCTTGTTGGGTTCGGGGGTGTTGGTGAGGCGAAACAACGCCCGCGTCGTGCGGAACAAGCCTTCCCACATATCCTCAATGCCCTCGTCGCCGCTCAGGTTGAGGTCGGCGTAGTAGCTAAACCAATCCTCGACCACACGGTGGTAGGCGCGCGTCCATTCCGCAGGCGTGCCGCCGTAACGCTCAGTCATGATCACGCCCAGCCGTTCCGCGTAATGTGCCGAAAGCGGAACGCGATCCACCAGCACGTCATGCACATCGAAAAAGACGTGGGTGATTTTGCCGGACTTCATTTGAGAAGTTGTGCTGGTTTTCAGGATGTCAGTCAAGGCAGCCCTTGCAGGTTGACGATGTAATTTTCGGGTTGACCGCCAATTTCGGGCAGCATGATCTCGAACGAGGCGCTTTCTCCCGGCGGGAGTTCAGCGGGCGACCCTTCTGCACTGGCGTCGCGCGCTACGTCTGTAAAGCCTGCTGCGATGACGTTCTGCGCGCTGTCGAAGACTGTTACCAGCGCGCGCGGCTGGCGGATGACATTCTGGCTGGTATTCGTCACCGTCCCGCTGATGATCAGGCGGTTGAAGGTGTCGAAGCGCGATTCGTCGGTCCAGCTCATTTCATTTTGCCCATAGATGACGGCTTCGGTTGGCTGCCAGCTTTCGCCGCCCAGCGCTACCGTGTAAGTTGTCGCTAGCGAAGGCTGCCCCTGCCCAAAGCGCAGGCTGAAGGGCGCGAACCCGCCCGGCGGAATGCCGTAGCCCATGACCTGATCCACCGCGCCCACGACCGATAAACCATCCGCCGTCCGCAAGTCAACCTGCACGGGCACGCCGCTGATGGTCGTGTTGCCATAGTTCGCAACTTCTCCCGTCACGAAGAAGACGCCGGAAGGGGTGCTCCAGGTGGCGAGGTGCAGCACACCGAGCGTACTGTCTTTGGCGAACGCCAGCGCAGTCAGGTCGGTTGCTTCCAGCGGCGGGGCAGCCGCATCTCCCGGATGCAGCGTGAAGGTGTTGATGATCCCTTGCAGCGTTTGTGCCTGCGCTTCGTCGCTCGGCATCAGCACGTCGATCAGCCCAATCAGTGTACCGGTTTTCTGGATGAAAGTGTTGAGCGGCTCAGCTTTGCCGCCCGCTCCGGCGCGCAGCCCGGTCATGCGCCAGCTTCCGTCGCCCATCGCCTCACGGCTCTGCTCGACGTAGCTTCCGGTGTCGCCGCGCACCTGCCGCTGGTAAAGATCAACCAGGCTGCCAAACTCGGTCGCATCTACGTCGCGCCCCAGGTTGATCACCGCGAACAGCAAATCCGGCAGGGTGCTGCCCGGCGCAGAAAAGGCGGCAGTCGCCAGCGTCGTTGTGTTCTGCTCGTAGCGTGACCATTGGCGCGGCAGTGCCACCGAAAACGCGCCGCTGGGGTGGGTATAGACCGATAGCGACTGGTCTGGTGGGGCAGGCGTCGGAGCGAAAACTACTGCACCACCGCTGCACCCTGCCAGCAGCAGGCAG
>Ga0081539_10006686_pt1 | contig 10893 bp, 6 predicted proteins | sample TabmetS4T2R2_FD_71023 | JGI IMG/M metagenome (GOLD analysis project Ga0081539, IMG submission 71023) | Tabebuia heterophylla rhizosphere microbial communities from the University of Puerto Rico - S4T2R2 | ecosystem: Host-associated > Plants > Roots > Rhizosphere ... | reverse complement strand
GGTCTGGGCGGTCGGCGCGGCGAGCGCCGCCGACCTCGGCCCCGAGCACCTGCGCTGAGCGGCCGAGGGGCCGCCTGTGGGCGGCCCCTCCGTGCATCCGCTCCCTACCCGAAGTAGCCCATCACGCGGCTCACGAGGTCCGCGCGCTGCGCCGCCGTCCCGTACGCCTCCATCGGGAAGGCGAGGAAGACGACCTTGTAGGTCGAGTTGCCGAACGCCTGCCCGTCCGGCTGGCCCGCGTCGTCGGTGAAGACGGGCACCGCGCCGCCGTTCGGCGTGACCTGGTCCTCGAACGCCGCCTTCAGGACGTTATGGTCCAGCGGCACGGACGCGAGGCCGTCCGCCAGCGTCCCCGCCACGCCGTGAACGGCCTGCGTGGGCTTGTCGTTCTGGCGCTCCGTGCCGTCCCAGGTGATGTGCAGGTAATTGCGGACGAAGTCCGTCGTACCCGCCCCCTGGTCGAGGATGTCCTGCCCGGAGACGAGCAGGTGCCCGCCGCCGTCGAGGTAGGACTGAAGCCGCGGCTCGTACGGCAGCAGCGGGCCCGGATAGCTGTTGCCCGTGAACCACACGATGGTCTTGAACGCCTTCATGTAGTTCACCGGCAGCTCCGGGTCCTTCGCCAGGTCCCACGTGGTCGACGTGACGCCCGCGTCGATGAGCGCGGCCTTGTAGATCGGCTGCGAGTCGATCGGGGCGTTGGTGTCGTCGTCGACGAGCAGCGTGTCCGTGCCCACGGCGATCGTCTTCATCGTCGCCGTGGCGCTCACCGACGGATCGGCCGTGGACTTCGCGGTGAGCGTCGTCGTGTCGCTGTCCATGTCCTTGGCGTCGGCCGGGACCGTCACCTTGACGCAGACGTCGCTCGTCGCGCCCGGGGCCAGGCTGGCCGTCGTGGCCTGCGGGCTCGAGCACGTCGAGTCGAGCACCTGGGCCGCATAGGTGCCGGCCGCCGACAGCGAGTAGCTGTCGGCCTCGGCGCCGCGGTTGCGCAGCGTGACGTGGTAGCTCGCCGCCTGCCCGAGATGGGCGCCCGCGGTCTGCGACGCCGGCGCCAGCGACACGGCGTGCGGCGGCGCGAACCGCGTCGTGAACGGCGAGCCGTCCGCCGACTCGCCCTCGGCGGACGTCACCCGGTACCCGTCGTTGACGATCGAGGCCGTGCCCTTCTTGAGCTTCGAGCCGACATGGACGGTGAACGTCACGTCGCGCGAGCCGCCGGCGGGAACCGTGAGGCCGGTCCACGTGACCGTGCCGCGCTGGTTCGTCCCGCCCTGGCCCGCGGACACGAACGTCGTGTCGGGCGGCACCGGATCGGTGATCCGCACGCCCGTCGCGGCGGCGTTCCCGATGTTGCGGACCGTGAGCGTGTACTGGAGGTCGCTCGACGGCCCGATCGGGACGTCGGCGTTGGCCTTCGAGAGCACGAGCGCCGGCGCCGCGATCGCGTCGTCGATCGTGAACGCGCTGCGCCCGTGCGTGCCCGCCGCGATGGTCCGGTGGCCCGGGTCGAGGTCGAGCTGCCACACCGCGACGCGCGGGAAGCCGGAGCCCATGGGGCCCCAGTGCGCCCCGCCGTCGTAGGTCACGAACGGTCCGACGTCCGTCCCAGCGTAGAGCGTGTTCGGGAACGACGGGTCGAGCACCAGCGAGTTGACCGGCGCGTCGGGCAGGGTGCCCGTCACGTTCGTCCAGTGCTGGCCGCCGTCGGTCGTCCTGAAGACGTGGCCCGGGTTCTTCGGCGTCGCCGCGTCGAACCCGTTGTAGCCCACGTAGGCGACGCGGTAGTTGCTGCGGTCCACCGCGAACGTCGCGACCGGCCGGTGCGGGAGCACCTTGCCCTTCGCGTCCACCTGCGTCCAGGTCGGCGAGTCCGCGATCTGCGCGTCGGGGCTCACATGGACGAGGCCCTCCTCGGTGCCGGCGTAGACGGCGTCGCCGCCTCCCACGCCGAGCGCCGAGATGAAGCAGCCACGGCCGCCGTTGGGCGCCGGTCCGTCACAGCCCGTGCTCAGGTCGCCGCTGATCGGCTTCCACGTCACGTCGCCGGCGGCCGTCGCCTTGGCGTTGTCGGTCCGGTAGACGCGCTGGGTGCCGAGGAACAGCTGGTTGGGGTCGTCGTGGTTGAGCACCCACGGGATGTAGAACTCCGACCGATCCTTGAGGTCGATGCCTCGCCTGATCGACTTGTAGGAGAAGAAGGCGTCCCCGCCGTCGGTGATGCGGTACGGCGAGATGCCGAAGAACGTCCCGTAGACGTAGTGGTAGTCGCTCGGGTCGACCAGCACCTGCCCGCCGTCCCCGCTGGTCATGTCGTACCAGGTCGGGTCGGTGGAATCGAACTGCTGCTGGGTGCCGTTGTCCTGCGTGCCGCCCCACAGCCGGCCCGGGAACGTCGGGTTCGTCGCGATGCTGCTGAACTGCGCGATCGCCAGCCCGCGGTTGTTGAGCTGGCTCCATGTGTTGGTGTTGAGCGGGTCGCTGCGGTTCGGCCGCCCGCCCAGGGTGGTGCTCTGCCACACGCCGCCGTCCGAGCCGACGACCGCGTAGCCGGGCCGGGCCGGATTGAACGCGAGGGCGTGGAAGTCCGGGTGCTGGTCCCAGCCGAGGTTCTTCCACGTCTGGCCGCCGTCGTCGGAGCGGAAGACGCCGCCGCTCTGCGGGCTCAGGTCGTAGCCGAACTCGCCGGCGGCGAACACGACGTCCGGGTTGTTCGGGTCGGCCGCGATGACGTTGTCGTACGAGCACTGGATGTCGCAGTAGTTGTCGACCGCGTCGGCCTCGCCCTGGGGGCCGTCGTCGCCGGCCGGGAGCAGCGTCCAGGTGGCGCCGCCGTCATCGGAGCGCCAGACGCGCGACGCGTGCTCGCCGTCGGCGTCCGCCCACGGGAAGCCCGTGTAGAGCACGGCGTGCTGGCCCGCGGGGTGTGAGATCGACAGCGCGAAGCGGACGTCGCTGGCGCTGAAGTCGGGCGACGGCAGGTTGAAGTTGCCCATCAGCGACGTCCAGTGCGCGCCGCCGTCGGTGCTCTTGTAGATGCCGTCCGACCAGAAAGACGCGTACAGCACGGCGGGGTTCTGCGGGTCCATCGCGATGTCGGTGGCGCCGTGGGCCTCGTCGACCTCCCGCAGCAGCGTCCAGTTGGCGCCGCCGTCGCCGGACTCCCAGATGCCGTAGCGCGAGTGCGGCTGCACGGTCACGCGCCGGGAGCCTCCGCGCCCGCGCAGCACCGCCGCGTACAGGTGGTCGGCGTTGCGCGGGTCGACCACGAGCCGCGACACCGAGACGCCCTGGAAGTAGTCGCCGGAGATCTTCGACCAGGTCGTGCCGCCGTCGGTCGAGCGCAGGATGCCGTTGCCGAAGTACGAGTCGCCGGAGAGCGCGCCCTCGCCGGTGCCGGCGTAGATGACCGCGTCGTTGGACGGCGCCACGGCGAGCGCGCCGACCGCCTGGGGCTCCTGGTCGTCGGTGCGCGGCGTCCAGGCGCCGTCGTCGAAGCGCCAGATGCCGCCCTGCGCCGCGCCGAGGATGACCTGCCCGGTGCTGGGGCGCACCGCGAGCGCGCCGATGCGGCCGCTGACCGCGGCCAGCGCGAAGTCGCTGCGCTGGATCTGCGCGGTCGGCTTCGGGCCGGTGGGCGCCCACGCGCCGGCGAACGTCGCCGGGCCGGCGGGCGGCGCCGTCTTGCTGAGCTTCTTCGCGTCGTGGGCGGCCTTGGCGCGCAGCTGGCCGGCGTGCGCGATGTCGAGCGGATCGTCGCCGGCCGTGCGGCCCGCGACGAACTCGCGGTCCTGCTCGAACAGCTCCTCCTCGGCCTCCTCGTCGATCGCCGGATACTGCGTGCCGGGCAGCAGCTTCGGCTGATCCCCGGTCGATGCCGCGCCTGTGACTCCCACCGCCGCGCCGGCGAGCAGCGCCAGCAGCAGCGTGGTCAGCGCGCCGAGCAGCAGCCAGCGGCGGCCGCCGGACCCCGAGGTCCCCTGTCTCATCCTGTTCCCCTTTTCCTCCGAAGGACCGGCGCTCCGCACCGGTCAGAGATCGCTATGCGATCCGTACCGGAAGTGGCCTCCGGATGCAAGCCGCGCGCGGTCGCCTGGCTGACACGCCGAGCCGGTTCCTAACCCTGCAATCTTTGCCCGGCTCGAGCGTTGTAGCTCCTAGACGGCGCGCGCCCCGGCATGGACGACATCCAGACCCGGTCACGCGCGCGCCGTCGACTGTGGGGCGCCCCGGGTCGCATCGCATCGGGCGTACGGGCGACGCGCGCGCTCGGGGCGCCCTCGAGAGCTGTGTGCCCTGAGCGGGGCGCGGCCAACCCGCCGCCGTTGACACCGCTTCGGCCGTCGAAGATGCTCACCGCGCCATGTCCGGCTTCATCCTGGCCGGCTAGGGATCGCCACCCTGCTGCTGTGGCTCGCGTGGAGGGACCGCCGCTGGCGCTAGCCGGCGGCGGCCTGCTTGCCGTCGCCCGACGACGCCTTCTGCGGCGCCAGCATCATCGTCATGTTGCGCCCGTCCTGCTGGGGGCGCTGCTCGACGACGGCGAGGTCTCCGAGGTCCTCCGCGAGGCGGTTGAGGATCATCTCCCCCCGCTCGGGATGGGCCATCTCGCGGCCGCGGAACATGATCGTCACCTTGACCTTGTCGCGGCCCTTGAGGAAGCGCTCGACGTGGCCCTTCTTGGTGTCGTAGTCGTGCTGGGCGATCTTCGGCCGGAACTTGATCTCGCGGACGTTGATCTGCTGCTGGTGCTTGCGGGCGGCCTTCTGCTTCTGGTTCTGCTCGTACTTGTACTTCGAGTAGTCCAGGATGCGGGTCACGGGTGGCTTGGCGTCGGGCGCCACCTCGACGAGGTCGAGGTCGCGGTCCTGAGCCATCCGCAGCGCGTCCTGGGTGCGCATGATCCCCACCTGCTGGCCGTTCTCGTCGATGAGACGGACCTCGGGCACGCGAATGCGCTCGTTGATCCTGGTGGGGTCGCGCTCAGGCGGCTGCCGGTCGAAACGTCTTGGGACCGGCACTAGTGCTGTTGGCGGCGCGTCAAGAAGTGCGCGGCGCTGAGTCGGAACGCGTATTCAACGTGGGGCAGTATAGCTACGGTATCCCCAGCCGTGGCAGGGGTTGACGACGAGCTCCAGGCGATTCTCGACGCGACGATGGACGTCATCGTCGTCTTCGATTCCGAGCGCCGCTTCCTGTCGGTCAACGACGCGGCATGCGCGTTCTACGGCCGCACGCGCGAGCAGCTCCTCGCCAGCCGGCTCGACGACCTGATCGGCGCCGAGCGCGCCGCCGCCGACTGGGAGGGCTTCCTCTCCGAGGAGCGGATCGCGAAGGGCATGGTCGAGCACGTCTGGGAGGGTGAGCAGGACGGCGAGAGGCGGGTGCTGGAGGTGCGCTCGCGGCCCGAGTTCCTGCCCGGCCGGCACCTGTTCGTCCTGCGCGACGTGACCGAGCGCCGCACGCTCGAGGACCAGCTCCGCCAGGCGCAGAAGATGGAGGCGGTCGGCCAGCTCGCCGGCGGCGTCGCGCACGACTTCAACAACCTCCTGACCGTGATCGGCGGCTACAGCGAGATCGCCCGCCGGCGCATCGGCGCCGGCCCGGGCGCCAACGAGCTCGTGGAGGTCGAGCGCGCGGCCGAGCGCGCCACCCAGCTCACGCGCCAGCTCCTCGCCTTCTCGCGCCAGCAGGTCATGGATCCGGTGTCGCTCGCCCTCGACGACGTCGTCGGCGGGCTGCTGCCCATGCTGCGCAGGCTGATCGGCGAGGACATCGAGATCGCCGTGCTCACCGACGACCGGCTGCCGGCCGTGGTGGCGGACCGCTCGCAGATCGAGCAGGTCGTCGTCAACCTCGCGGTCAACGGCCGCGACGCGATGCCCACCGGCGGCACGCTGACGATCGAGACCCGGCCGGCCGGCGAGGACGTCTGCCTGTCGGTCACCGACACCGGCGTCGGGATGGACCGCGAGACGCTCGAGCACGTCTTCGAGCCGTTCTTCACGACGAAGGAGGTCGGGCAGGGCACCGGCCTCGGGCTCGCCACCGTGCACGGCATCGTCACGCAGTCGGGCGGGCGCGTGCACGTCTACTCCGAGCCCGACCTCGGCACGAGCTTCAAGGTCTACCTGCCGGCGACCGGCGACGGCGCCGAGGCCAGCTGCGACGACGAGCGTGCCGGCGCCGCCGCGCTCGGCGGCGCCGAAACCGTGCTGCTGTGCGAGGACGAGGAGGGCGTCCGGCACCTCGTCGAGCACGTGCTCACCGCGAACGGCTACAGGGTGCTCGCCACCGAGGGGCCGCACGCGGCGCTCGAGCGCGCGGCCGCCGGCGACGAGCCGATCCACCTGCTCGTGACGGACGTGATCATGCCGGACATGTCAGGCCCGGAGCTGGCGCGGCGCATCCAGTCCCTGCGCCCCGGGCTGCGCACCTTGTTCGTGTCCGGCTACACGGCCGAGACCGTGCGCGGACGCGGCAGGCTGCCGCCCGGGAGCGCGTTCCTCGAGAAGCCGTTCGACCAGCTCTCCCTGCTGCGCGGCGTGCGCGGGCTGCTGGACAGCGCTAGCGGCGCTCGGCCGCCTCGGCCGTCAGCCGCTCGACCGCCTCGCTGAGGGGGACCGTCCCCTGGTCGCCCTCGCGGTGGCGGCGCAGCGCGGCAGCGCGCTGCTCGGCCTCGCGATCGCCGACGACGAGCATGTAGGGGACCTTGCGCAGCTCCGCCTCGCGGATCTTGCGGCCGACCGACTCGGTCCGCTCGTCGAGCTCCGCGCGCAGGCCGGCCGCGCGCAGCGCGGCCTGCACCTCGCGCGCGTAGTCGGCATGGCGGTCGGCGAGCGGCAGCACGATCGCCTGGACCGGCGCGAGCCACAGCGGGAACTCGCCGGCGTAGTGCTCGATGAGGATGCCGATGAAGCGCTCGAAGGAGCCGAACAGCGCGCGGTGGATCATGACCGGCATGTGCTCGGCGTTGTCGGCGCCCGTGTAGGTGAGCCCGAACCGCTGGGGCATGTTGTAGTCGAGCTGCACGGTGCCGAGCTGCCACGAGCGGCCGAGCGAGTCGGTCATGTGCAGGTCGATCTTCGGCGCGTAGAACGCGCCCTCGCCCTCGGCGACCGTGTAGTCGATCCCCTCGCGCTCGAGCGCGCGGGCAAGCCTGCCCTCGGCCTCGTCCCAGAACTCGTCGCTGCCGATGCGGTTGTCCGGGCGCGTCGAGAGCTCGGCGCGCACGGGGAAGTCGAACAGCCGGTAGATGTCGTACGCGAACGCCAGGCAACGCGCGACCTCGTCCTCGATCTGGTCCTCCGTGCAGAAGATGTGGGCGTCGTCCTGCACGAAGTGCCGGACCCTCAGCAGGCCGTGCAGCGTGCCGCTCGGCTCACGGCGGTGCAGATGCCCGGGTTCGGCGCAGCGGTACGGGAGGTCGCGATAGGACCAGCGCTGGAGCGAGAACAGGTGAGCGTGGCCCGGGCAGTTCATCGGCTTCAGGCCGAACTCCCGCTCCTCGTAGGGCGCGACGAAGATGTTCTCCTTGTACTTGCCCCAGTGGCCCGAGGTCTCCCACACCGACGATTCGTAGAGCAGCGGGGTCTGGACCTCGACGTAGCCGCGCTCGGCCTGCATGCGGCGATTGAGCTCCACGAGCGCGTTGAAGATCGCCGTCCCCGGCGCCAGCCAGAACACCGAGCCCGGTGAGACCTCCGAGAACGTGAACAGCCCGAGCTCGCGGCCGAGGCGCCGGTGGTCGCGCGCGCGGGCCTCCTCGAGCTGCCGCAGGTACGCCTCCAGGTCCTCCTTGGAGTGGAACGCGGTGCCGTAGATGCGGGTGAGCATCTGGCGGCTCGCGTCGCCGCGCCAGTAGGCGCCCGCGACCGACAGCAACTTGAACGCCTTCACGCGCTTGGTGGACGGTGCGTGCGGCCCGCGGCAGAGGTCGGTGAAGCCGTCGTTGGTGTAGAGCGAGACGGTCTCGACGCCTTGGTCGCGGACGAGGTCCTCGATCAGCTCGACCTTGTAGTCCTGCTCATCGCGCACGAAGCGCTCGAGCGCGTCGCCGACCGGCACGTCCTCGCGCGCGAACGGCTCGTCGGCCTTGATGTGGTCGCGCATCTTGGCCTCGAGCGCCTCGAAGTCGGCGTCCGAGACCGTGACCCCCTCGGGGAACTCGAAGTCGTAGTAGAAGCCGTCCGCGATCGGCGGGCCGATCGAGATCTTGGTGCCGGGGTACAGCTCGAGCACCGCCGCGGCGAGCACGTGGGCGGCGTCGTGGCGGACGAGCTGGACGGAGTCGCGATCGTCGGCGCTGGCCGTGACGATTTCGACGCGGTCGCCGTCGCTCAGCGGGGCGGAGAGGTCGCGGATGCGGCCCTCGTCGTAGGCGCTGCCGTCGTGCCGGTCGGGCACGCCGCCGTCCACGATCCGGATCGCCATCGCGGCACGCGCCAGCCCGGGGCCGATCGCGGCGGCCAGGTCGGCGCCGGTGGCGCCGTCGGGGAGCTCCTTCTGCGTGCCGTCGGGGAGGGTCACGTTCATGGGGCGGAGGATGCTAGTTCGCGGATGCTCGGGATGGCGAGCAGGGGGAGGATCGAGGACAGGAGTAGCGCGGACGCGACCCAGAGGGCGGGTTCGATTCCGATGGCCGCCGCGATCGGGCCCCAGATCGCGTAGCCGAGCGGGTTGAAGGCGAGCGAGCCGAACCAGTCGTAGGCGCTCACGCGCGAGAGCGACGCGGCTGGGACGTGGCGCTGGAGCGCCGACTGCCACAGCGACTCGCCGAGCATCATCCCGCCGCCGGCGAGCACCGTGGCGACGACGAGGAGCGGCGTCGGGAGCCCGGCCGCCAGCGCCGCCGGCGGCACGGCGAACAACGTGAAGGCCGCCGCCGCGAGCCGCAGCGGCCGGCGCGGCTGCACGCGGATGGCGACCAGCGAGCCCGCGAGCGCGCCGATCCCCATGCCGGCCATGACGGTCCCCCACACGGCCGCGCCGCCGAGCTCGCGCTTGGCGATGACCGGGCCCAGCACCCCGAACGCCGGCCACAGGATGTTGCCGACCGTGGCCGACGCGACGATCGACCACACCCACGTGCGCGAGCGGAACGCGGTCCAGCCCTCGCGCAGGTCGGCGAGGAACGCGGTCCGCGGCCGCGGGAGGCGCGGCGGCAGTCGCAGAGCGGCCAGGAACGCGGCGCTCACCGCGAACGTGGCGGCGTCGATGCCGAGCGCCCAGCCCGGCCCGGCGGCGGCCACGAGCACGCCCGCCAGCGCCGGGCCGACGATCTCGCCGCCCGACATCGCGGTCGCCCGCAGCCCGTTCGCCTGCTGGAGGTGCTCCGGCGCCACCACGGCCGGCAGCAGCCCGGTCGACGCCGGGCTGAAGAACCCGGTGGCCGCGCCGGTCAGCCCGGAGAGGGTGGCGACGAGCCAGATCGGCGGCGCGCCCGCGATCAGCAGCGCCGCGAGCAGCCCCTGGGTCGCGACCCGCGACAGGTCCGCGACCACCATCACGGCGCGGCGCGAGACCCGGTCCGCGACCACGCCCCCGATCAGCACGGAGAGGACCAGCGGCAGCGTCCGCGCGGCCAGCACGATCCCGACGTCCGACGCCGAGCCGCCCAGCCCGAGCACCGCGAACGCGAGCGCGATGCTGACCATCCGGTCTCCGAGCACCGACACCGCGAACGCCCCGAACACGAGCCGGAAGTCGCGCTGCCGCAGAACCGCGAGGCTCTCGGGCCGTCTCACCGCCGGCGCAGGCTACCGTCGGCGCGGGAAGTTGCGCGGACAACCGCTTGCGCTACCCTGGTCGGCCGCGACGGCGGAGGAACCGCCGCAGGCGCGACGCCGCGGACGCCGTCCCCTGAACTTGCACCCGATCCGCTCAAGGACGTGATCATGCGGACCAGGACGACAGCGCTCGCGCTGGCCGGCACGCTGCTCGCCGTGCCGGCCCCCGCGGCCGCAGAGAAAGCCGAAGACCCGCCCACGCCGACGGACGCCGCGCTGCGCGCGCCGCTCGGCGGCCACCTGACCGTGGGCGGCCAGATGCGCGCCGCGCGCTACGCGGAGGTGCAGCACGCCCTGATCGCCCGCGCTGCCGGTCTGAGCCGGCGCCTGCACCGCTCGCCCGCGGCCGAGCGCGCTCGCCTGCGCGGGCAGGCGCCGGGCGCGATCCGCACCCGCATCGCGACGCTCGAGCACGACCTCGCGCCCCCGCCCTCGACCGCCTCCCCCACGCTCGAGGCGATCGCCGCGTGCGAGTCCGGCGGCGACCCCACGACCGACACCGGCAACGGCTTCTACGGCAAGTACCAGTTCACGGTCGAGACGTGGCAGGCGGTAGGCGGCACCGGCAACCCCGCCCACGCCTCCGAGGCCGAGCAGGACCGGCGCGCCGCGGTCTTGTACGCGCGCGCCGGGGCGTCGCCCTGGCCGGTCTGCGGCCGCTGACGCACGTCAACGGCTGCTGGGTAGGGCGGCGAAGGATCGGCCACGCCGCCGTCCGTGGCGACTTACCCTTCGTATGGCAGGGAAAGTCGCCACGGACGAGCGGCTCGGCCGATGCCCCGTTCCCCACCCAGCCGCAGTTGACGTTCGCCCCGCTAGCCTCACGCCCCGCAATGGACGCCGCCGCCCTCCGTGCCGAGTTCCCGGTCCTCAAGCGCGTCGCGTACCTGAACGCCGGGACCGACGGGCCGGCGCCCGCCAACGCGGTCGCGGCCGCACAGGCGGCGCTCGACGCCGAGTGCGAGCAGGGGCGCTTCGTGGAGCACTTCCAGGCGCGCATGGAGGGGCACAACGCGCTCCGGGCCGCGTACGCGCGGGTGCTCGGCTGCGCCGTCGAGGACGTCGCGCTCAAGAGCTCGACGAGCGACGGGCTGGGTGCCGTGCT
>Ga0081539_10006685_pt1 | contig 10893 bp, 5 predicted proteins | sample TabmetS4T2R2_FD_71023 | JGI IMG/M metagenome (GOLD analysis project Ga0081539, IMG submission 71023) | Tabebuia heterophylla rhizosphere microbial communities from the University of Puerto Rico - S4T2R2 | ecosystem: Host-associated > Plants > Roots > Rhizosphere ... | reverse complement strand
GCGTGTAGTGCGAGCGCGGCCGCAGCCGTCCCCGATAGGTCTGGTGCAGCACCTCGGACTTGTAGGTGGCCATGTCGATGCCGGTCGGGCAGTCCGACGCGCAGCCCTTGCAGGACAGGCACAGGTCCAGGGCGTCGTGCACGGACGGGTCCGACCAGACGAGCTCGCCGCGCACGACCTCCTGCAGCACCCGGGCGCGCCCTCGGGTGGAGTCCTTCTCCTCGCGGGTGGCCAGGTACGAGGGGCACATGACGCCACCGGCGGCGGAGTTGTCGGCGCGGCATTTGCCGACGCCGGTGCAGCGGTGTACGGCCTGGGCGAGGTCGCCGCCGTCGTGCGGGTACGCCAAGGCCAGCGCCGTCAGCGGGAAGCGGCCGGCGGGCCGGATGTCGGCGTCGATCGGGTCGGGGTCGACCAGCACGCCGGGGTTGAGCAGGTTGCCCGGGTCGAAGGCGTGCTTGATCCCGGCGAACAGGGCGATCGCGTCGGGCGAGTACATGTGCGGTAGCAGCTCCGAGCGGGCCCGGCCGTCGCCGTGCTCGCCGGACAGCGAACCGCCGAACTCGCCGACGAGCTTGGCGGCGTCGATCAGGAACTCGCGCAGGACCCTCGTCCCCCCGGGCTGATCCAGCGGGAAGTCGAGGCGTACGTGCATGCAGCCGTCCCCGAAGTGGCCGAACGGCGCGGAGGTCATCCGGTACGAGGCGACGAGCTCGTCGAACCGGGCCAGATAGGCGCCCAGCCGCCGCGGCGGGACGGCGGCGTCCTCCCAGCCGGGCCAGGCCGGCCGGTCCGACGGGGCCCGCCCGGCCAGCCCCGCGCCGTCCTCGCGGATCCGCCACAGCCGGGCCTGGGTGGCGCGGTCGGTGACGACCAGCGCGTCACCGCCGACGCCGTCGGCGGCGAGCTTCCGCGCCCGGGCGAGCACTTCGCCGGCGTCGTCACCGGCCAGCTCGACGAAGAGCCAGGCGCCGCCGCGCGGCAGCGGCGGGACGGCGTCCGGGCCGCGACGGGCGCGCAGCACGTCGAGCAGCCGCGAGTCCAGGCCCTCGCATGAGGTGGGGCCGTGCGCCACCACGGCCGGGGCAGCCTCACCGGCGGTCACGATGTCGGGGAAGCCGAGGACCACCACCACCCGGATCGGGGCGTCGACGACCAGCCTCACAGTCGCCTGCGTGACGACCGCCAGCGTGCCCTCCGAGCCGACGAGCGCCTGGGTGAGGTCGAACCGCTCGGGCAGCAGGTGCTGGACCGCGTACCCGGAGACCTGGCGGCCGAACCGGTCGAATTCGGTCCGAGCGGTAGCGAGGTGTCTGCCGACGGCGGAGCGCACCTCGTCGACGACCGACTCGGCGCCTCGCGTGCCGTCGTACCCCGTGGTGAGCTTCTCGCCCGCGGCGGTCAACAGCTCCAGTCCCGCCACGTTGTCCGAGGTCCGGCCGTACGCCAGGGACCGGGAGCCGCAGGCGTTGTTGCCGATCATCCCGCCGATCGTGCACCGCGGGTGCGTCGACGGGTCCGGCCCGAAGCGCACGCCGTACGGTGTGGCGGCTTTCTGCAGGACGGCGTGCACGGTCCCGGGCTCCACCACCGCGGTCCGGGCTTCCGGGTCGACCTCGAGGACCCGGTTCAGGTGGCGGGAGAAATCCAGCACGATGCCCCGGCCGACCGCGTTCCCCGCCACCGACGTGCCGGCTCCCCGGGACGTCACCGGCACCCCGGTCTCCCGGGCCACGGCGAGCGCCGCGGCCACCTCGTCGACGTGCCGCGGCCGGACCACGGCCAGCGGCGGAATCCGGTACAGCGAGGCGTCGGAGGCGTACATGCCCCGCGTGCCGGCGTCGGACCGCACCTCGAGTCCGGCCTTTCTCAGAGCCGCCACCACGTGATCCATCGGTAACATGTTACTCATGCCCTCGCTCAGCCTCCCGCCCGAGGCTCCCTCCCTCGCCGATGCCGTCGCCCAGGCGGTACGGGACGGTGTCGCCGCCGGTGAGCTCGTGCCCGAGAAGACCTACTCCGTCTACCAGCTGGCGGAGCTCCTCGGGGTCTCCCGCAGCCCGGTCCGCGAAGGGATGCTCCGGCTGGCCGAAGCGGGACTGGTCGAGATCCGGCGCAACCGCGGCTTCCGCGTCCTGCCGCCGCGGGCGCATGACATCGAGGAGATCATCGAGATCCGCCTCGCCCTCGAGCCGCCCGCCGCCCGCAAGGCCGCTCTCCGGGGAACCGACGAGCAGCACGCCGCCATCCGATCAGCCCTGGACACCATGGCGGCCGCGGCCGTCCGCGGCGACGACGCCTCGTTCTGGCCGGCCGACCGCACCCTGCACGACCTGCTGCTGCGCGCCGCCGGCAAGGCCCGCGCCGCCGCCCTCGTCGCGCAGCTGCGCTCCACGACCGCGCTGCTCGGCCCGCCCACCACCGCCAGCGGCCGCACCCTCGCCGAGATCCACGCCGAGCACGAGCCGGTGGTCGCCGCCGTCCTGGCCCGGGACGGCGCCGCCGCCGAGGCCGCAATGCGCGCCCATCTCGTGGCCACCGGAAACCTGCTGGTAGCACACCTGCGGCCGGGCTGATCGTTCAGCGCGGGACGACGCAGGCAGACAGCGCGCCGAGCGGAACAGTGACGTCGGTCATAGAGTCGAGAGAACCTGTGCCCGCCGTTCGCAGGACTCGCGGCATCGGCCCGTACGTTCGCCATCCCGCCCGGGGAGTTCCCATGGTCAACTCCGCCCCTGTCGCCCGACAAGATGCTCCTGACCGCCGGCGGGATCGGAGCCATTGGCTCTACCTCGCCGTCATCGTGGCGGTCCTGCTCGGCATCCTGGTCGGCATCCTCTGGCCCAGCGTCGGCGTCGCCCTGCGGCCCATCGGCACCGCGTTCGTCAACCTCATCAAGATGTTGATCAGCCCGGTGATCTTCTGCACCATCGTGCTCGGCATCGGCTCCATCCGGCAGGCGGCCAAGGTCGGCAAGGTCGGCGGCCTCGCCCTCGGCTACTTCCTGGTCATGTCGACGATCGCCCTGACCATCGGCCTGGTCGTCGGTAACCTGCTGCACCCCGGCGCGGGTTTGAACCTCACCGACGCGGCCCGGGAGTCCGCCCGGGCAGCCGCGGAGACCGGCGAGGCGGAGAGCACCACGGACTTTCTCCTGGGCATCATCCCGACCACGTTGTTCTCCGCGCTGACCGACGGCGTGGTGCTGCAGACGCTGTTCGTGGCACTGCTGGTCGGCTTCGCCGTGCAGATGCTGGGACATTCCGGCGAGGCCATCCTGCGCGGCGTCAAGCACCTCGAGCGACTCGTCTTCCGCATCATGAGCATGATCATGTGGTTGGCGCCGATCGGCGCGTTCGGCGCCATCGCCGCGGTGGTGGGCGCCACCGGCTGGAAGGCGCTCAGCGCGCTCGGGCAGATCATGTTCGGCTTCTACCTCACCTGCCTGATCTTCGTGGTGGTGTTCCTCGGACTGTTGTTGCGGCTCACCACCGGAATGAACCTCTTCTCATTGCTGAATTATCTGCGCCGCGAGTTCCTGCTCATCGTCTCGACGTCCTCCTCGGAATCCGCGCTGCCGCGGTTGATCGCCAAGGCGGAGCACCTGGGCGTCTCCCGCTCGGTCGTGGGCATCACGGTGCCGACCGGGTACTCGTTCAACCTCGACGGCACGGCGATCTATCTGACCATGGCCTCGCTGTTCATCGCGGAGGCGATGGGAAAACCGCTGGCGATCGGCGAGCAGATCTCGCTGCTGATCTTCATGATCGTCGCGTCCAAGGGCGCGGCCGGGGTGACCGGAGCGGGCCTGGCCACCCTCGCCGGCGGTCTGCAGTCGCACCGGCCGGACCTGGTCGACGGCGTCGGCCTCATCGTCGGCATCGACCGGTTCATGTCCGAGGCGCGCGCACTGACCAACTTCGCGGGCAACGCGGTGGCGACGGTGATCATCGGCAAGTGGGTGGGCGAGTTCGACAAGGACCAGGCAGACCGCGTGTTCCGGGGCGAGGAACCGTTCGACGAGGCCACCATGCTCGACGACGTCGAGCCGCCGGCGCGGCCCTCCTCGGACGCGGTGGAGGAGGGGATCGTCGTCCACCACCGCGGCGACGCGGCCCTGCAACCTGCCGGCGCGGCGGCCGGCCCGCCGGACCCCGGCGGCGAATCGGCTGGCGGCCCGTCGTCCCCGACGCCACCTGGGAGGCAGTCATGACCGACGATGTGGACTCGCTGGAAACCCGGGAGTGGATGGACGCCCTGGACTCGGTGCTGGAGTTCGAGGGCGGAGACCGCGCCGGCTTCCTGCTGGATTCGCTGATCTCGCAGGCCCGGCGCCGGGGTGCGCCGGTGCCGTACTCGGCGGCCACGCCGTATCTGAACACGATCCCGCTGCTGCGGCAGGCGGCGCATCCCGGGGATCAGGAGATCGAGCGGCGGATCCGTTCCATGATCCGGTGGAACGCGGTGGCGATGGTGCTGCGGGCCAACAAGGAGTCGTCGGAGCTCGGCGGACACATCGCCAGCTTCCAGTCCAGCGCGACGCTGTACGAGACCGGTTTCCAGCACTTCTGGCACGCGCCGTCGCCGGGCCACGGCGGTGATCTGATCTACGTGCAGGGCCACAGCTCGCCGGGCGTCTACGCGCGGGCGTACGTGGAGGGGCGGCTGACCGAGCAGCAGATGGACCTGTTCCGGCAGGAGGTCGGCGGCGACGGCCTGTCGTCGTACCCGCATCCCTGGCTGATGCCGGAGTTCTGGCAGTTCCCCACCGTCTCCATGGGGCTGGGCCCGCTGATGGCCATCTACCAGGCCCGGTTCCTGAAGTACCTGAACAACCGGGGACTCGCCGACACCGCGAACCGGCACGTGTGGGCGTTCCTGGGCGACGGGGAGACCGACGAGCCGGAGTCGCTCGGCGCGATCTCGATGGCGGCCCGGGAGAAGCTGGACAACCTCATCTTCGTGGTCAACTGCAACCTGCAGCGGCTGGACGGCCCGGTCCGCGGCAACGGGAAGATCATCCAGGAACTGGAGGGCGTGTTCCGCGGCGCCGGCTGGAACGTGCTCAAGGTGATCTGGGGTTCCGGCTGGGACGCGCTGATCGCCAGGGATCGGACCGGACTGCTGCTCCAGCGGATGGAAGAGGCCGTCGACGGCGAGTACCAGGACTTCAAGAGCAAGAACGGCGGGTACGTGCGGCAGCACTTCTTCGGCCGGTACCCGGAGTTGCTGGAGCTGGTCGCGGACATGTCCGACGACGAGATCTGGGCGCTGAGCCGCGGCGGGCACGACCCGACGAAGGTGTACGCCGCCTACCACGCCGCGGTCCACCACACCGGGCAGCCGACGGTGATCCTGGCCAAGACCGTCAAGGGCTACGGGATGGGTGAGGCCGGCGAGGGTCAGAACATCACGCACCAGCAGAAGAAGATGGCCGAGACCGCGCTGCGCCAGTTCCGGGACCGCTTCAATCTGGACATTCCGGACGAGAAGCTGGCCGAGTTGCCGTACCTGAAGCCCGCTCCGGGCAGCCCGGAGGAGCGGTACCTGCGCGAGCGCCGCCAGGCGCTGGGCGGCTCGCTGCCCGCGCGGCGCACCCGCACCTCGGTGGCGCTGGAGGTGCCGCCGCTGTCGGCGTTCGACGCGCAGCTGAAAGCCACCGGCGACCGCCAGATCTCCACGACGATGGCGTTCGTCCGAGTGCTGACCACGCTGCTGCGGGACAAGAAGATCGGTAACCGGGTGGTCCCCATCGTGCCGGACGAGTCACGCACCTTCGGCATGGAGGGCATGTTCCGGCAGTTCGGGATCTTCTCCCAGGTGGGTCAGCTGTACCGGCCCGAGGACGCCAACCAGCTGATGTACTACAAGGAGGACGTCAAGGGGCAGATGCTGCAGGAGGGCATCAACGAGCCGGGCGCGATGTCGTCGTGGATCGCCGCGGCCACCTCGTACAGCACCAGTGACGCGCCGATGATCCCGTTCTTCATCTACTACTCGATGTTCGGCTTCCAGCGGGTCGGTGACCTGGCGTGGGCCGCGGGCGACTCCCGCGCCCGCGGCTTCCTCGTCGGCGCCACCGCCGGGCGCACGACGCTCAACGGCGAGGGGCTGCAGCACGAGGACGGGCACAGCCACATCTTCTCGTCGGTGATCCCCAACTGCGTCTCCTACGATCCCACCTACGCGTACGAGGTCGCGGTCGTCGTCCACGACGGGCTGCGCCGCATGATCACCGAGCAGGAGGACGTCTTCTACTACCTGACGGTGATGAACGAGAACTACGAGCACCCGGCGATGCCCGAGGGTGCCGAGGAGGGCATCCTGCGCGGGATGTACCTGCTGCGGCAGGGCGCCAGGACCAAGAAGGGTGCGGCGCGGGTACAGCTCATGGGCTCCGGCACGATCCTGCGCGAGGTGATCGCCGCGGCCGACCTGCTCGAGTCCGACTTCGGCGTCACCGCCGACGTGTGGAGCGTGCCGAGCTTCACCGAACTGCGCCGCGACGGCCTCGCCGTCGACCGGTGGAACATGCTGCACCCCGGCGAGCAGCCGCGGCGCAGCTACGTCGAGCAGCAGCTCGCCGATCGCCCCGCCGGCCCGGTCGTCGCCGCCACCGACTACATCAAGACGTTCGCCGATCAGATCCGTCCGTTCGTCCCGCGCCGGTATCGAGTACTCGGCACCGACGGCTACGGCCGGTCCGACTACCGCCGCAGCCTGCGCCGGTTCTTCGAGGTCGACCGGCACTACGTCACGGTCGCGGCGCTGGCCGCGCTCGCCGAGGACGGCACCGTGCCGGCCACGACGGTGGCGGACGCCATCACGCGCTACGACATCGACCCCGACAAGCCCCACCCGGCCGACGTATAGGGAGGCAGGCCCATGCCAACGAGCGAGGTACTCGTACCCGACATCGGCGACTTCCACGAGGTACCGATCATCGAGGTCCACGTCAAGGAGGGCGACCGGGTCAACGAGGACGATCCGCTGGTCACCCTGGAGTCCGACAAGGCCACGATGGACGTGCCCGCCCCCTCCGCGGGCTCGGTCACCCAGGTCCGCGTCCAGGTCGGCGATCGGGTCAGCAAGGGCAGCGCGCTCCTGTCGATCGACGCCGGGGAGGGTGCGCTGGCACAGCCACCGTCACTGGTGGAGCAGCAGGAACCGGCGCCCGCCCCGGCGTCGGTGCCGCAGGCCGCCGCGCCCACCCCGCAGGTGAGCGCCGCGGCGCCGGCGGCGGGCGCGGTGGCCGATTTCGCCGGTGTGCACGCCGGGCCGAGCGTCCGGCGCCTGGCGCGCGAGCTGGACGTGGACCTGGCCGCGGTGCGGGGCACGGGTCCCAAGGGCCGCATCACCAGGGACGACCTGCTCGGCTTCCTGCGCGGTCCGGCCCCGGCCGCCGCCGCGCCGGCCGCCGGCACCGGGATTCCGGAGATCCCCGCGGTGGACTTCGCGAAGTTCGGACCGGTGCAGGCCCGTCCGCTGTCGCGGATCAAGCGGATCTCCGGCCCGGTCCTGCACCGGTCCTGGCTCAACGTGCCGCACGTGACCCACCACGACGAGGCCGACATCACCGACCTGGACGCGTACCGCAAGGAGCTGGACACCGCGGCCAAGGCGGCGGGGTACCGGGTCACGCTGCTGGCCTTCCTGGTCAAGGCCGCGGTGTCGGCGCTCAAGGCGTTTCCCGAGGTGAACAGCTCGCTGGGGCCGGAGAAGGACACGCTGATCGTCAAGTCGTACTACCACATCGGCATCGCCGTGGACACGCCGGACGGCCTCGTCGTCCCCGTCGTCAAGGACGCCGACCGCAAGGGCATCACCGAGCTGAGCAAGGAGTTCGGCGCGGTGTCGGCGAAGGCCCGCGACGGCAAGCTGTCCGCGGCCGACCTGCAGGGCGGCACGTTCACCATCTCCAGCCTCGGCGGCATCGGCGGCACCGCGTTCACCCCGATCGTCAACGCCCCCGAGGTCGCCATCCTCGGCGTGGTCCGGTCCCGGATGACGCCGGTGTGGAACGGGGAGAGCTTCCAGCCGCGGCTGCTGCTGCCGCTGTCGCTGTCGTACGACCACCGCGTGATCGACGGCGCGCTCGCGGCCCGGTTCGTCCGGCACCTCGCCACCCATCTCGAAGACCCCCGCCGCCTGCTGCTCTAGCCCGGAGGACCCGTGGAGATCCGCATCCCCGACATCGGCGACTTCCGCGACGTCCCGGTGATCGAAGTTCATGTGTCGCCGGGCAGCGTCGTCGCCGTGGACGACCCGCTGGTCACGCTGGAGTCGGACAAGGCGACCCTGGATGTGCCGGCCCCGTCGGCCGGCACCGTCGCGGAGGTCCGGGTCACCGTCGGCGACCGGGTGTCCGAGGGTGACCTGGTGGCCGTCATGGAGGGCGAGGGGCGGCCGGCTACCCCGCCCAAGGAACGGGTGCACGAGAACGCTCATCCCGCGCCGCCGGAGCCGGCCGGCTACGGATCCGCCAGCGGGGTGTACGAGCGGATCGAGGTCGCGGTGCCCGACATCGGCGACTTCCGCGAGGTCCCGGTGATCGAGGTCCACGTGGCCGTCGGCGACACCGTGGCGCCCGAACAGCCGCTGATCACTCTCGAGTCCGACAAGGCCACCCTGGACGTGCCGGCCCCGGTGGGTGGCACGGTCACCGCGCTGCGGGTGAACACCGGCGACACCGTGTCGGAGGGTTCTCCCATTCTTCAGATGCAGACCGGGGAGCAGGTCGAGGCGCCGGCCCCGGCACCGGCTCCTCGGCCACCCGCGGCGCAGCGCGGCGACGTGCACGCGGAGGTTCTGGTCCTGGGCGCCGGGCCGGGCGGGTACACGGCCGCGTTCCGGGCCGCCGACCTCGGCAAGAAGGTCGTCCTGGTAGAGCGGTATCCCAGCCTGGGCGGGGTGTGTCTCAACGTCGGTTGCATCCCGTCCAAGGCCCTGCTGCACGCCGCGCGGGTCATCGCCGAAACCAAGGAGATGGCCGCTCACGGCATCTCGTTCGGGCCCCCGCGGGTCGACCTGGACGCGCTGCGCGGCTGGAAGGACAGCGTGGTCGAGCGGCTCACCGGCGGACTCGCCGGGCTAGCCCGGCAGCGCAAGGTCACGGTGGTGACCGGCCGCGGCCGGTTCACCTCGATGAACCAGTTGGAGGTGACCGGGGGCGACGGTGGGACCACCACGATCAGCTTCGAGCAGGCCATCATCGCGGCCGGCTCCGAAGCCGTCCGGCTGCCGTTCATCCCGCACGACGATCCGCGGGTCGTCGACTCCACCGGGGCGCTGGAGTTGCGCCGGGTGCCGCAGCGGCTGCTGGTCGTCGGCGGCGGCATCATCGGGCTGGAGATGGCGACGGTGTACGCCGAGCTCGGCGCCCGGATCACCGTCGTGGAGCTGATGGACCAGCTCATCCCCGGCGCCGACAAGGACATCGTGGCGCCGCTGGCCAAGCGCGCCGGCCGGCAGTACGAGAACATCTTCCTGACCACCAAGGTGACCGGCGTGACGGCCGGCGAGGCGGGACTCGAGGTGAGCTTCGAGGGAGCCAAGGCTCCCGCCCGGGACACCTTCGACGCCATCCTCGTGGCGGTCGGCCGCCGGCCCAACGGCCGCGGCATCGCCGCCGAGGCCGCCGGGGTGCTCATCGACGAGCGCGGCTACCTCCCGGTGGACAAGCAGATGCGCACCAACGTCCCGCACATCTTCGCCATCGGCGACGTGGTGGGCCAGCCCATGCTGGCGCACAAGGCCGTCCACGAGGGAAAGGTGGCCGCGGAGGTGGCGGCCGGCAAGCCCAGCTACTTCGACGCCAAGGTGATCCCGTCGGTGGCGTACACGGACCCCGAGGTGGCGTGGGTCGGCGTCACCGAGACCGAGGCCAGGGCGGCGGGCATCAAGTACGGCAAGGGCGTGTTCCCGTGGGCCGCCAGCGGCCGCTCGCTGTCCCTGGGCCGGGACGAGGGCAGCACCAAGGTCCTTTTCGACGAGGCCACGGAGCGCGTCATCGGCTGCGGCATCGTCGGGCCGAACGCCGGCGACCTGATCGCCGAGGCCGCGCTGGCCATCGAGATGGGCTGCGACGCCGCCGACCTGGCCCTCACCGTCCATCCGCATCCGACCCTCTCCGAGACGCTCGGCATGGCGGCCGAGGCGTTCGAAGGCACGATCACCGACCTGTACCTGCCCCGGAAGAGGTGAATCGGCCATGCCCGACGCAGCGTACGAGCTGGGCCCCGCCGCCGAGGGCTATCCGGTGCGGGTCCGTGCCCGCGGCCGGGCGGTGCTGGCCGCGCCGTTCCTCAACCGGGGGACCGCGTTCACCGAGGAGCACCGGCGCGAACTCGGTCTGCTGGGGCTGTTGCCCACCGAGGTCTCGTCCATGGCCGAGCAGCAGCGCCGGGTGTATGCGCAGTACCGCCGCCAGCCGGACGATCTCGCCAAGAACGTGTACCTCGGCCATCTGCGCGACCGCAACGAGGTGCTGTTCTACCGGCTGCTGTCCGACCACATCGAGGAGATGCTGCCGATCGTCTACACCCCCACGGTCGGCCAGGCGATCGAGCGGTACAGCCACGAGTACCGCCGCCCGCGCGGGGTGTTCCTCTCCGTCGACCACCCCGAGGAGGTCGAGGAGTCGCTGCGCAACTACGGTCTCGGCGCGGAGGACGTCGACCTTCTGGTGGCCACCGACTCGGAGGGCATCCTGGGCATCGGCGACCAGGGGGTGGGCGGCATCGAGATCTCGATCGGCAAGCTCGCCGTCTACACGGCGGCGGCGGGCCTGCATCCCCGCCGGGTCATCCCCGTGGTCCTCGACATGGGCACCGACAATCTCGCGCTGCTCAACGACGAGATGTACCTGGGCAATCGGCACGCCCGCGTCCGCGA
>Ga0081539_10006684_pt1 | contig 10894 bp, 8 predicted proteins | sample TabmetS4T2R2_FD_71023 | JGI IMG/M metagenome (GOLD analysis project Ga0081539, IMG submission 71023) | Tabebuia heterophylla rhizosphere microbial communities from the University of Puerto Rico - S4T2R2 | ecosystem: Host-associated > Plants > Roots > Rhizosphere ... | reverse complement strand
CAGGGCACGGCGGGAGCGTCGTCGCTGACGGCGGCCGAGCTGCGCCTGCTGCCGCTGCTGTCCACGCACCTCAGCCTGCTGGAGATCGGTGAGCGGCTGTACCTGTCCCGCAACACCGTCAAGACCCAGGCGATCTCGATCTACCGCAAGCTCGGGGTGTCGTCGCGCAGCGAGGCCATGCGGCGCGCCCGGGAGCTCGGCCTGCTCGGCCTCTAGCCGAACGGCTCGCCCGGCAGCAAGGGATGGTCGCCGTCGGGCGAGGGGGCCCGCTCCAGGGCGTCGGCGTAGGTCCGGAGCACACGGACCACGGTGTCGAACAGCGGTGTCGGGTCCACCCCCATCTCGGCCGCCCGGTTCGCCTGGGGCAGGACCTCGGCCTGGAGGAAGCCGAGCAGCTGGCGGTTCAGCTTGGCGCCGATCCCCTCCGCCACCGACATGTGGTCAAGGAAGTCGTCCAGCCCTTGGACCACCTCGGCGGCCAGCAGCTCGGCATCCAGCTCCAGGTGAGACTTGTCAGCACCGAATGCCATGGGCTGAGCGTACCCATCTGGCCGCACCGTAAGCGAAGCAGTCTCAGGGCAGGCCCTGGCTGAGCTCCTCGAACGCCACATCGAGGTCGTAGCCCATGGACAGGGCCACATCCGGCGTTGCCAGCACCACCCGGGCGATCCCGCTGATCGGCGCCACCGCGATCAGGATGCCCAGGATCTCCTCGGGGGTCGCGCCGGCGTCGAGGGCCGCGCCGACGCACCAGTGGTAGGACACGGGCGCCGCCCCGAGGGCCACCAGCGCCCCCAGCCGCACAAGGGCACGGGTCCTGGCGTCCAGCCCGGAGCCGCCGTCCCCCAGGTCCATGGCGAGCACGGACGCGATGCACCGCTCGTCGTGCAGGGCCAGACGACGCAGCTGCTCCTCGTGGGCCGTCGTCATTGGAGGAGCAGGCCGAGGTCGCGGGCGTACTGGATGGCCTCGCTGCGTGACGACACCCCGAACTTCCGGTAGATCGACAGCGCCTGCGACTTCACGGTGTGCTGGGAGAGGTACAGCTGGCCCCCGATCTCGCGGAACGAGTAGTGGGTTCCCAGCAGGCGCAGCAGCCGCACCTCGGCCGCCGTGAGCGACGACGCCCCGATGGCGCCGCGTCGCATGGCGCCGAGCTGGGCCCGCAGCTCCTCGGCCTGGCCCCGGAGCACCCCGAGATCGGGCCGCTGCCAGAACACGTTGTCGGCCTCCCACAGCGCGGTCATGGCGGCGGCCAGATCGGTGAGGGCCAGGTAGCAGCGGGCCAGCTCGAGGCGGAGCTGGACGGCCAGGTGGGGCAGGGCGTAGGTGAGCCGGGGGCGCGGACCCTCGGCGCGGGCGAGCGCGCTCCTGGCCTCCGGCACGTCGCCGCGGTGGATGGCGAGCCGGGCCATGGCCGCGTGCAGCAGGGCGCCGGCCGCGTACTCCTCCAGCCATTCCGGCCGGGCACCGGCGTACGCCCGCTCGGTCAGGACCCCGGCCTGCGACCAGTCTCCCCTGCTCATCGCCAGGATGGACCGCTCCGCGAGCGCGACCGTGGCCACGTCGACCCCGAGCTCCTCCCCGGCCTGGGCGGCGGTGGCGAGGCGGTGGTCGGCCGAGCTCCGGTCGCCGGCCAGCATGAGGGCGATGCCGAGGAGGAGCTGGGCGGCCGCCTGCGGTGGGGTGCCGGTCGGCACCAGCCGCAGGGCGGTCTCGGCGTCGGCCTGCATCTGGTCCACGCCGCGGCGGCACAGGGCGGCCTGGAGCAGGGCCAGCGACCCGTCGGGGGGGAGGATCCCAGCGGCCGCGGCGCCGTCGGACGGCCAGCGTTCGACGGTGTCGCTCCAGCGCTCGGCGGCCGCCGGCCGGCCCGCCAGCGCGTTCAGCCAGGCCCCGAGCAGCGCGAGCGGACCCTCCCGCTCGGCACGCCCGGAGCTCTCGAGCCAGCCGAACCATCCACTGAGCGTGGACAGCCGACCGGCGGCGTAGGTGGGAAGGGCGACGTCGACCACGAGCCGGGCGGCCCGGTCGGCGTCGCCGGCCGCGATGGCGTAGTCGACGGCGGCTTCCGGCAGGTCGTTGCGCTCGCACCAGGCGGCCGCCCGCCGGGCCAGCCGCCCGGCGGCGGCGGGCTCGTCCCGGTCCAGCTGGTTCCGGAGCACCTCCCGGAACAGCCGGTGCAGCCGGTACCAGCGCCGCCGGCGGTCCAGCGGGACCACCAGCATGCCGGAGCGCGACAACCGCTCCAGGAGGTCGGCGGAGCCGGTCGTGTCGAGGACGGCGTCGCACAGCGGTCCGGACATCCGGTCGAGCACGGCGCCGCGGGTGAGGAAGCCGGCCACCTCCGGCGGCACGCGCGAGAGGACGACGACCTGGAGGTAGTCGACCAGGAAGCGGTCGTGGCCCGGCAACGCGACCGTGGCGGCCCGGTGGCCGCTGCGGGTCCGCGACGACGACGCGGCCAGCTGGAGGGCGACCGGCCAGCCCTCGGTCCGGTGGAGCAGCTCGCCGACCTCGCCCGGATCGGGGTCGAGCCCCGCCTGCTCCAGGAGCTCGGTGGCCTCCCGATGGTCCAGCGCGAGGTCCTCGGCACCGATCTCCAGCACCCGGCCCTCGGCCCGCAGGCGCGCCAGCGGCAGGGGCGGCTCGGCTCGGCCGGCGACGGCCAGCTGCGAGCCCGCCGGGAGATCGTCGGTCAGCCGGCCGATCGTCGCCAGACCTTCCCGGTCCCGCAGGAGGTGCAGGTCGTCGAGCACCAGCACCACCGGCCGGCCGAGCGGCTCGAGCCGGTCGATGACGCCGGCGATGTCGCGGAGCAGGACCGAAGGGTCGTTGTCGTGCTCGTCGATGGTCAGCCATCCGAACTGCCGGGGGTCGCGGTCGGACCACTGCGCCAGCAGCGTGGTCTTCCCGTACCCGGGCGGGGCCACGACCACGACGAGCTCGCTGTGGCTGGACGCCGCCAGGCGGTCGAGGAGGGTGACCCGGGGAACCAGGCCCGCCGTGGTGCCTGGCCGCCTGGTGATCGTGTCCGTCACGCAGTCCAGTCGTCCCATCACCGGACCGAGCATGACCCGCGCGGCCGTCGTGGGCATCACCCTATCGGGATGAAGTGCGGGCCCGGCCCGGGTCGCGTCGTCAGGTGGTGAGCAGCCCGCTCGCCCGCAGCCTCGAGGCGGCGGACAGCACCCGGGCGCTGCCGACCAGCGGTGCCACCGCCGCGAGGGTGGCCAGGACCTTGGCGGCCGGCAGCTCGCCGACCCCGCCCAGATGGGCCAGGTACGAGACCGGCTCCGCGTCGGTCGCGACCAGGGCGGCCAGGCGGGCCAGCAGATAGGTCTCCTCGTCGAGCTTGGAGCGCTCCAGCGAGCCCACCTGCATCCGGGCCAGGGCCTCGAGGACGCCGGCCTCCCCGGTGGCGAGCGCCCGCAGCTGGTCCTGGGGAGCGCCGGAGCGGGCCGGCTCCGGTCCGGCGCCGACCACCATGCCGCACCTCCATCGCCCGGCCTGCCGCGCACCGTCGGCCTTGCGAGCTCATGCAACCCCGCGGGCTGGCCGGCGGCATCCCCCGAACGGGATGAACCGCCCCGCCGGCGCGGACCGCGGCGGCGAAATCACCCGCCGTGGGTGATTGCAAGGCCCCGGCGCCGCGGCAGGATCAACGCGATGACCCTCCGCGACGAGGCCCGCCCGACCCGGCGGGCACCGACCCGGGCGTCCCGGCGCGCCCTGGTGGCGGGCTGCGTCGGCAATCTCATCGAGTGGTACGACTTCGCCCTGTTCGGCGCCTTCGCGAGCGTCATCGCCGCCAGCTTCTTTCCCGGCCAGGACCCGTCCACCGGGCTGCTGGCGACCTTCACCGTGTTCGGGGTGGCCTTCCTGGCCCGTCCGGCCGGCGCCCTGCTGTTCGCCAACTGGGGCGACCGCCGGGGCCGGCGGCGCGCCCTGGCGGCGAGCATCCTGCTCATGGGGTTGGTCACCGCGGGCATCGGGGTGCTGCCCGGGCACGACACGATCGGGTGGGCCGCCACCTTCCTGCTGGTCCTGCTCCGGGCCGGGCAGGGCATGGCGGTGGGCGGGGAGACCGGGGGGTCGGTCGCCCTGGTCGTCGAGCATGCCCCGCCGGATGACCGCGGCCTGTACGGCGGCTGGCAGTGGGCGACCATCGGGCTCGGCCTGGCCGCCGGGATCTCGGTCGCCGCGTTCACCACCGCGGTCCTTCCCGGGCCGGCCCTCCGCGCCTGGGGATGGCGGGTGCCGTTCCTGCTGGCGCTGCCGTTGGGGCTGGTCGGGCTGTACATCCGGCTCCGGCTGGAGGAGACGCCGGGCTTCCTGGCCGTCCAGGGCCGTCAGGCCGCGTCGCGGACACCGCTGCGCGAGACCCTGCGCACCGCACGGCGGCAGCTCGTCGTCGGGTTCGGGGTCGTGGCCGCGGTCACCGCGAGCTTCAACATCTTCTACGTCTTCCTCCCCAGCCACCTGGCGACCTCCGGCCGCGCCCCGCTGTCCCGGGCACTGGGCGCGGCGGTGGTCGGGCTGCTGGTCGGCGGGGCGGCCGCGCCGGTCGCCGGCCGGATCTCCGATCGGGTGGGCCGCCGGCCCGTCCTGCTCGCCGGGGTGGTCGCGCTCCTGGTGGTGACCATGCCGGCGTTCCGGCTCATCCAGCGGGGAACGGTCGGCGCGCTCGTCGCCGGGTACGCCGTGATGGGGCTCGCCCTGGGCGTGGTCGCGCTGTCGGCCTTCCTGGCCGAGCTGTTCCCGACCCGGCTGCGCTACAGCGGCCTGTCGCTCACCTTCGGCCTGGCCAGCGCGCTGTTCGGCGGGACCGCGCCGGCGCTGGCGACGGTCCTGGCGGGGCGCACCGGCAGCCCGTCCGGGGCCGCCTGGTACGCCAGCGCCGTGACCGCCGTCGCGGTCGTCTGCCTGCTGATGGCCCGCGAGACCGACCACCGGACGCTCGATGACCGCTGAACGTGGTCCCGGGCACGCGCCCGAGCTGGCGGAGTGGAAGCTGCGGCCGCCGTCGATCCGCCCCGGGATCGTGGCCCGGCCGGCCCTGGTCGACGTCCTCGAGGCACAGCCGGTGCCGCTGATCTGTGTCGTCGCCCCGCCCGGCTACGGCAAGACCACCCTGCTCGCCCAGTGGGCCGAACGCCGCCACGGCCCGGTCGCCTGGGTCTCGGTCGACAAGCGGGACAACGACCCGGCGGTGCTGCTGACCTCCATCGCGGCCGCGCTCGACCGGCTCGAGCCGATCGATCCGGCGATCTTCCGGGCCCTGGGCGCGCCCAGCGTCTCGGCCCTGACGACGGTGGTGCCCCGGCTGGTGTCGGCGGTCTCGGCCATGACCGGGCCGGCGGCCCTGGTCCTGGACCATGTGGAGCTGCTCGAGAACCAGGAATGCCTCGACGCCGTGGCCGAGCTGGCCCTGGCCCTGCCGACGGGGTCCCGCATCGTGCTCGCCGCCCGGCGCACACCGCCGTTGCCGGTGGCGCTGCTGCGGGCCCGTGGCCGGGTGGCCGAGGTCGGGGTCGCCGAGCTCGCGATGGACCGGCGGGAGGCCAGGGCGTTGCTCGAGGCCGCCGGGGTCGCGCCGTCCGAGGCGGAGCTGGGGGACCTCGTCGAGCGGGCCGAAGGGTGGCCGGTCGGGCTGTACCTGGCCGCCCTGGCCCGCAAGGCCGGCAGCCCCCGCCACCACGCCGGGTTCGGCTTCACCGGCGACGACCGGTACATGGCCGACTACCTGCGCTCCGAGCTGCTGGCCCACCTGTCGCCGGAGCTGGTGGAGTTCCTGACCCGGACCGCGGTCCTGGAACGGATGTGCGGGCCGCTGTGCGACGCCGTGCTCGCCACCAGCGGGTCGAGCGAGACCCTCACCCTGCTCGAGGAGTCGAACCTGCTGCTGGTCCCCCTCGACCGTCGCCGCGAGTGGTACCGCTACCACCAGCTGTTCCGGGAGCTGCTCCTGGCCGAGCTGGAACGGAGCGAGCCCGAGCTGGTGCCGCGGCTCCAGGCCCGGGCGGCCGCCTGGTGCGAGGCCAACGGCCTGCCCGAGGCCGCCATCGACTACGCCCAGGCGGCGGGGGACGCCGACCGGGTCGCCCGGCTGGTGGCCGGCCGGGTGTTCGGCACCTACGCCTCCGGACGGTTCGACACCGTCCAAGGGTGGCTGGGCTGGTTCGAGGCGCAGGGGGTCATCGAACGGTACCCGCCGGTCGCGGTCCTCGGGGCCTGGGTCCAGGCGCTGGTCGGCCGGCCGGCGGGCGCCGAACGCTGGGCCAACGCCGCCGGCGCGGCGGGCGCTGCGGCTCCGGCCGCCGAGGGCGCCGACCGCCCGCCCGATGGCAGCACGATGGAGGCGTACCTGGCGATGCTGCGAGGGCTCCTGTGCCGCGACGGGGTCGCCCGCATGCGGGCCGATGCCCGGGCGGCCCTGGCCGGGCTCAGCCCGGCGAGCCCGTGGCTGGCGGCCGTCATGGTGATCGAAGGCGCCGCCGAGGTGGTCGAGGGCCGGCTCGACCGGGGCGATGCCATCCTGGCCCAGGCCGTCGAGGCCGGGACGGACGCCGGCGCCCTCCCCGGCGTCTCGACGGCGCTGGCCGAGCGGGGCCTTGTGGCCATCGAACGCGGCGACTGGCGAGCCGCCGGCATCCTGGCCGACCGGGCGCTCGGGGTCCTGGCGGCCGGGCGGCTGGAGGACTACATCATGAGCCCGCTCGTCCACGCCGTGGCGGCCCGGACGGCCCTGCGCCGAGGCGACCTGGCCGGGGCCGGGAACCACCTGGCCCGCGCCGCCCGCCTGCGGCCGTTGCTGACCTACGCGGTGCCCTGGGGGGCGGTGCAGACCCTGCTCCAGCTCGGGCAGGCCTACCTGGGGCTCGACGACCTGGCGGGCGCCAGGACGGTCCTGGGGCAGGCGCGGGACATCCTGCAGCTGCGACCCGACCTGGGCGTCCTCCCGGCCGAGGTCGAGGCGCTCCGGTCGAGGCTGGACATGGCCCGGGGCGCCGGCCGGGGGGCGTCGTCGCTGACCACCGCCGAGCTGCGCCTGCTCCCGCTGCTGGCCACCCACCTGTCCTTCACCGAGATCGGCCAGCGGCTGTACCTCTCCAAGCACACGGTGAAGACCCAGGCCATCTCCATCTACCGCAAGCTCGGGGCCTCCTCGCGGAGCGAGGCCGTCCAGCGCGTGCAGGAGGTCGGCCTGCTGGCCGGGTAGCCGGGCCGGCGCCGCCGCTACCGGGCCGCGCCGGTGGTCGCGTGGAAGGCCTGGCGCGCCTCGTGCAGGCTGGCGAAGTAGCGGTCGGGCCCGATCTTGGCGGTGAGCCCGAAGCGGTCGAGCTCGCGCCGGAGGTCGTCGCCGGCCTCGGCGACGGCGAAGACGATCCCCCGCTGGCCCAGCTGGTCGGCCAGCTCGAGCAGGGTCTGCCCGCCGGTGAAGTCGACGTCGTCGATGGCGTCGGCGAACAGGACGAACCAGCGCGGCGGGTCGGGCACGTTGACCAGGCCCATGACCTCCTCGGAGAGGCGTTCCGCGTTGGCGTAGAAGATCCCGACGCCGAACCGGTAGATGACCAGGCCGGGCTCGGTGCGGGCGCCGGGTGTCGGGCTGGCCAGCCGGAACCGTCCCTGCTGGTCCCAGCTGACGACCGCGTCGTGGGGGATGAAGTGGCGCCTGACGTGCAGGATCAGCGACAGCACGATCGCCAGGATGATGCCCTGCTCGACCCCGACGGTGACGACCACGACCGCGGTCACCAGCGCGACCCAGAACTCGTCGCGGCGGAGCCCGTAGATGGCCCGCATCCCCCTGACGGCGATCAGCTTGACGCCGATCAGGAAGACGACCGACGAGAGCACCGCGTTGGGCAGGTACTGGAGCGGCCTGGTCAGGAAGAGCAGGACCAGCGCGACCACCACGGCGGTCGTCAGCTGGGCGACCTGGGTGCGGCTCTTGGCCTCGTCGACCATCTCGGTCTTGGTCGGGCTGCCGTTGACGGGGAAGGTCCCGCTCAGCCCGGCGGTGAGGTTGGCCAGGCCGAGCCCGACAAGGTCGGTGTTCTCCTGGAAGCGCTCGTTGTACTTGACGGCGTAGGCCCGTGAGGTGGCCGCGCTCTGGGCCAGGATCACCAGGAACATCGACACCGCGGTCGGCAGCAGCCTGGTGGCGTCGTGCCAGCTCACCCCGCTCGGCAGCCCGATGCTGGGCAGGCCGCTGGGCACCGGCCCGAGGATCGAGACCCCATGGTCCTGGAGGTTGAGCGCCCAGCTGGCGGCGATCGCCCCGACCACCGCCACGAGCCCGCCCGGGATCGCCTTGATCCAGCGCTCGAACACGATCAGGACGGCGAGGACCGACGCCGAGACCAGCGCCGTCTGCCACGACGCCTGGCCGACGTGCCCCAGCGTCTTGAAGAGCACGATCAGGTCGTCGCTGAAGAACGGGACGCTGGAGCTCTGCTTGGGGATCCCCAGCATGCCGCCGACCTGGCCGGCCGCCACCTGGACGCCGACGCCGGTCAGGAACCCGACCAGCACCGTCCGCGAGAGGAAGTCGGCCAGGAAGCCGAGGCGGGCCACCCGGGCGAGCCACAGCAGCCCGCCCGCGAGCAGCGCGCTCAGCCCGGCCAGGCCCACCCACTGCGGCGTCGCCGGCTGCAGCCCGGAGATGCCGAGGGAGGCGATCCCGGCGAACATGATCGCCGCCGTGGCCGAGTCCGCCCCCACGACCAGGTGCCGCGACGACCCGAGCAGGGCGAAGGCGAGGATCGGGAGCAGGATGGTGTAGAGGCCGGTGATCACCGGCATCCCGGCGATCTTGGTGTAACCCATCGTCTCGGGGATGGCCAGCGCCGCCAGGGTGATGCCGGCGATGACGTCGGTCCGGAGCCAGCTCCGCTGGTACGGCCGGATCCCGTCCAGCACCGAGACCGAGCGCTGGCGTCCCGGCTCCTCGGCGGCCGCCCGCGGCGCGCGGCCGGTCCTCAGCTGCTGGGTCATGTCGTCCTCGCCGGTCGCAGGGCCAGTAGGCCAAGCATCCTGGACCCGTCGCCCCCCGGGCATCATCCGAACCGGATGAACCAGTCCAAGTTCATCCCAGTCGGATGATGCCCGCGGCCGCTCCAGCTCCGAGACTGCCCAGGAGAGAGCGCCAGAAGGACCCAGCGCGAGGTGTCGATGCTCCTGCTCGTCCGCCACGCCCACGCCGGCGAGAAGCACCGCTGGCCGGGTCCGGACCGCCTGCGCCCCCTGTCGGCGGCGGGGCAGGCCGAGGCCGCCGGGCTGCTGGTCCGCCTGGAGGACTTCCCGGTCGGGCGCATCCTCTCCAGCCCGACCGTGCGCTGCCAGCAGACCGTGCAGCCGCTGGCCGACGACCGGCACCTGCGGGTCGAGCTCCTCCCGGCGCTGGGGGTGGGCGCCGACCCGGCGGCCGCGCTGGCCCTGCTCGCCGAGGTCCAGGCGCAGGACGCGGTGGTCTGTACGCACGGCGAGATGCTCGGCGAGCTGCTCCTGCACCTGGTGGTGGAGGGGCTGGCCGTCGACCACCCCATGACCTGGCCCAAGGGCTCGACCTGGCTGCTGGAAGGCGCCGACGGCCAGTTCCGGTCCGGCCGGTACCTGACACCACTTCACCTCAACGACGCGCTGATCCTGCCGTCGGTCCGACAGCGTGCGCGGACCCAGCGGCAGATCACCTGAAACGGCGCCGTGACCAGGAGGTACGGGAGGATGGCAGCACGGAAGGTCCCCCACCCGAGCGTCGATGAGCGCAGAGCGGAAGGCAGGGAGGCGCGGGACCGGACACCGCCGTCCAGCCACGCCGGCTGGGCGCCGGCGGCCGACCGTCCGGATCCGGTGGGGCTGCTCGAGGAGCAGAACCGCACCCGCGAGCCCGACCTGGTGCCGGTCCGGCATGGGCGGATGCTGGTCTCGCCGTTCACCTTCTACCGTGGGGCGGCCAGGATCATGGCCGCCGACCTCGCGGACACGCCCACGGCGGGGCTGAAGGTCCAGCTCTGCGGCGATGCCCACCTGTCGAACTTCGGTGCGTTCGCCTCGCCCGAGCGGGATCTCCTCTTCGGCCTGAACGACTTCGACGAGACCCTGCCGGGCCCGTTCGAGTACGACGTGAAGCGGATGGCGGCCAGCTTCACCATCGCCGGCCGCAACAACGGCTTCAGCAAGGCCGACACCTCCACGGTGACGCTGGCGTCGGTGACCGCCTACCGGGAGGCCATGGCCAGCTTTGCGACCATGGGAACGATGGAGATCTGGTACGCCCATCTGGACGAGGACGAGCTCCGGAAGGCGATGCGGGCCGCGGCCAAGGCCTTGGCCAAGACGACCAAGGAGGCCAAGCAGGCGAAGCGGGCCACCAAGGTCGCCGAGAAGGCGCTGGCCAAGGCGCGCACCCGTGACAGCCTGCAGGCGCTGTCCAAGCTCGGTGAGCTGGTCGACGGCCGCTACCGGATCGTCAGCCAGCCGCCGATCGTGGTCCCGGCCCGGGACCTCACCGCCGTCTACGGGCTGTCGGGCGACCAGATCGAGCGGGCGGTCCGCGAGCAGTTCCGCGCCTACCGGGCCACGCTCCGCGACGACCAGCGGCACCTGCTGGAGCGCTTCGAGATCCTGGACGTGGCCCGCAAGGTGGTCGGGGTTGGCAGCGTCGGCACCCGCGCCTTCATCGTCCTGCTCCAGGGCCGCGACCAGCACGACCCGCTGTTCCTGCAGGTGAAGGAGGCCACCGCGTCGGTCCTGGAGGGCCACCTGCCCAGGAGCCGCCAGCGGCAGCACGGCGAGCGGGTGGTCTACGGCCAGCGGATGCTGCCGGCGGCCAGCGACATCTCCCTGGGCTGGGGCAAGGGCCGGATCGACCCCGACCGCCACTACT
>Ga0081539_10006683_pt1 | contig 10895 bp, 9 predicted proteins | sample TabmetS4T2R2_FD_71023 | JGI IMG/M metagenome (GOLD analysis project Ga0081539, IMG submission 71023) | Tabebuia heterophylla rhizosphere microbial communities from the University of Puerto Rico - S4T2R2 | ecosystem: Host-associated > Plants > Roots > Rhizosphere ... | reverse complement strand
GGTCTTTTCCTCTTAACTGAAAACTGAAGACTGTCTTCCCGAAGAGGCATTCATGAAAGCTAAGGCACCAGCGCAAAGCAAAGATCTGCGGCTCCAAATTATCAAATACCTGGGCGTGATCTTGCTGCTCACCGGCATCGTTATCGCACAGCAAATCAACGGCGCCATCTCCGGACGCGTCCTCAACGAACGGAGCGAGGTTATTCCGAATGCAACAGTCACAGTGGAGAGCACGGCGTTATCGGTCAAACGCACGACGACGACGGACCAGGAGGGATATTTCACCGTGCCCAATCTGCCGGCCGGCAGCTACAAAGTGACGATCAATGCAACCGGATTCAGTGATTTCCGACAGGAGAACATCAAACTGGATGTCGGCGGTAATTTCGCCGTCACGGCGCACATGCGCGTTGGCGGGGCCAATGAGACGATTACCGTTACTGATCAGAGCTATCAAACCGTCAACCGCGAAACGGCCAACATCGAGACTTTAATCTCAGGCGAGCAGGTGACGGAGCTTGCGCTCAATGGGCGGAACTGGGCTCAACTGCTCAATTTGGCCCCCGGCGCCAGCGCAATCAACAACGATGCGCAGCAAGGAACCAATGTCAGGATCGACGACACGGCGATTAATGGATTGAGACGGCGCACGGCCCCCACGATCGATGGCGCGAGTAATGTCGATCATGGTTCGGTCGGGACGCAGGTCAATAACATCAGCGTGGACGCCATCCAAGAATTCAAATTGGTTTCAAGCCCCTACAGCGCGGAGTATGGCGCGCAGGCAGGTCCGGCGATCAATGTCATAACCAGGCGCGGGACGAACTCGTTTCACGGCTCACTCTTTGAGTTTCTCCGCCATGATGCCCTCAACGCTTTTTCGTGGGAGAGCAAACAACGCACCAGTCCTGAAAAACCGCACCTGCGTTTCAACGATTTCGGCGGCTTTGTCGGCGGCCCGATTGTGAAGAGCAAGCTTTACTTCTTTGGCGGCATGGAATTCAAGCTGCCTCGCACCGGACAGTCGCTGAGCCAGGTGGTCCCGACGGCGGCGATGCGCAACGGCGATTTCAGCGCGTTTCTGCCGGCCAATGTTCCGGCCAACAATACTTCTTGCACACCCGGCGGCGTCACACAGACGGCGACCAGCTTCATCCTCTGTGACAAATCGGCTTCAACCACCGGCGTAGCGTTCCCCGGTAACAAAATTCCGGCAAACAAGATGTCGCCCAACGGCACGGCCCTCGTCAACCTCTTTCCATTGCCGAACGATTCGACCGGCACGCGCTACATCGCAGCCCCCGTCACCTCGCGCGATGTTCGCCAGGAGCTTCTACGCATCGATTATCAGCTCAATGAAAAAGCCACGATCTTTGGGCGCTGGCTGCGCGATCATTTCGATTCCGACAATCCACTCGGCTCATCATTTGATAATCAGTTGTTGCCGATCGCACCCGACAATCACATTCGCGTCGGAAAGACATTCCTGCTCAGTTATACCCAGATCATCAATCCGACGCTGGTCAACGAGGCCGTTGTCGTCTGGCAACGCAACGATCAAAACATCACCTATCAGAACAATGCGCAGATCGATCGCAACACCTATGGCATAAATTTCACTGAGATTTTCCCGGAAAATCGGCTGAACAAGATCCCCGAATTTACCGTCACCGGTTATCCGCAATTGAGCGGTAATGGATTGCCTTACGGGATCGATCACAGAAGCTGGGAATTTCGCGATAATGTGACGAAGACCTGGGGCGCGCATACCGTGAAATTGGGTGCGCTCTATGTCAACAGTTTCAAGGCCGAGAATACGCGCGTGCGAGATGGCGGTCAGATCACTTTCAGTACCGGGACCGATGCGGGCGCATCCTTTCGCCCACAGGACAGCGGTCATGCCGTTGGCAACCTGCTGCTCGGCGCCTTCACGCGTTATAACGAGACCTCGAATACTACGTTTGCGCCGACGCACTACAACCAGATCGAGTTTTATCTCAACGATCAATGGCGCGTCACGCCGCGGCTGAGTCTGACGTTGGGTCTGCGGTACCAATATATTCCGTGGCCACTGGCCGATCAGCGCAACATCGTCGGATTTGATCCAAACCGGTTTGACCCGAACAAAGCCCCGGCGAGCGCGAATATCTCGTCGGGGGTGATCAATTTGAAAGCCGATCCGACCGGCCAGTTCGCGCGAGCAGCGGGTTACTTCGACCCGTATAACGGCATAGTGCTGCCGGGCAGTGGGCTTCCCGTCGGTCCGGGGATCAGCGATCCGAACTTGCAACGACTCTTCACCGGATTGCCATCCGGCCTGGCCAAGAGCGGCAAGAACGGTTGGGCCCCGAGAATCGGCTTCGCTTGGGATCCATTCGGCAACGGCAAGACTTCAATCCGTGGCGGCGGCGGCATCTTCTATGATCGCACATTGCTCAATCCGTTACGTGATGCGGGAGCCAACGCCCCTTTCACGCAAGTCGCGACCGTGACCAATGGCCGGCAGTTCTCGACGCCGGCTTCAGTCGCGTCGGGATTCACCAATCCGCTCGACACGATTGGTGTGGCCGGGACCGGACAGCCTCTCTTGCAAACGCTCAGCGTCTTTTCGTTCCAGATGCCTCCGGGTGTGGTCTACGCTTACAGTCTGGGTATCCAGCGCGAATTGCCCTGGGCATCGGTCCTCGAAATAAGCTATGTCGGCAATCAGAGCCGCCATTTGACGCACCGGCGCGATATCAATTACGTCCTGCCCGAAGCCGCTTTGCAGAAGCGGGCTGATGGGACATTCGTCAACGCGAACGTCGATACGGTGCGACAATTTCTCGGATACGGCCAGATTCTGATGCAAGAGAACACCGGCGTATCGAGTTACAATTCCCTCCAGACAAGCTGGCAAAAGCGCTTGACGCGAGGCTTCACATCGAGCGTCGCCTATACCTGGAGCAAAGCGATCAACAATTTCGACCCCGAGACCTCGAACCCCCGCGTGCCGTTCAATGCGAGCATGGATAAAGGCCCTGCCGATTTCGACCGCCGCCATGTTCTGGCGGTCAGCTATGTCTACGAGCTGCCCTTCTTCAGCAAGCGGACAGGAGTGGCGGGGCATGCCCTCGGCGGCTGGCAAATCTCCGGAATCACGAGCTGGCAGAGTGGCCGTCACTTCAACGTGACAGGCGGCAACCGCGTGGCGTCTTCGCCGAGCAATGGCTTTGGCGGCAATCTCGATCTGATCGGTGATTGGCGCGCTGTTCCCGGTGGCCAATCACCCGATCACTGGATCAACCCCGATGCCTTCGCCGGGCGCATCGGTTTGATCGGTACGCTGCCGCGTAATTTGATCGAAATGCCCAGGACTCAAAACTGGAACCTCTCGCTGATGAAACGGACCAACATCAACGAGCGCGTGCGGCTGCAATTCCGCGCGGAGATCTTCAACCTTTTCAACCACCCCAATTTCAGAACCGTCCAGGTCACCCGCACCGCAACGAATTTCGGCGCGTTGACAGAGACCGACGATCCGCGCGTCGTGCAGTTCGGGCTGAAATTGTTGTTTTAACATCAGGCCCTCAACTGATCCCAGATCCATATTCCCTAATATAAATAGTATCAGGATCAGGGGACAGGGATCTGGGATCAGTCTCCGGGGCAATCGTGAACGGCAAATTGGGAGATGCTGGATTTCCGAGACCGAGATTATGAGACTATCGCGCCGTTTGATCGCAACAACGATCATGTTGTTCATCGCCGCTTTCATCGTCCTGGGGCAGGATGCTCGCGAAGCACTCGGCCCCAGGGACAAACCGTCAAAATCGAAAGAGCCTCACCTTACGAGCCGGAATTGGGCGTGACGCAATTCGATCGTCATCTGCTTTTCACTGCGCCTGACGGCCTGGTCATCTGGGATGATCTGGCCACCAAACTGCCGGGCACATTCACGACATTGTCGCAATCCGATGATCAGATCGAAGCAATCGGCAAAGATCAGTTTTCGATCGTCGCTCCGACGGCGAAACTAAAGATCACCATCGTCGCCCCGGAAAATGTCAAAGCCGTCATTGAACCCAATGTCCTGACCGCTCCCGGAAATCCCGGCTCGGTGGACAAAGGTGAGCGGCAACAGCGCGGCCGGAGTTTGGCAATCTCAAATCCCGCGCCCCGCCCACCAACAGGACTAGATTTGTCATGCTGGCGAGTTTCCCAAAATCCGAGAAGTGAGCCGAGTGCGATCCAGGCTTTTTTAAGACAACATCTTTGTCAGCCAATCCGGATGAATGTGCCAACCCATCAATCCGGACAGTCCCATGACCACGCCGAACATGGCGAATGCCAAGGATATAGCCAACAGCCATCGTTTGCGGGTGAGCGCTGTCACCGCCAATGTTCCAAGCGAGACTGAAAGCGCCGCATCCGACAAATCAAATTGATCATCACGGTAGTTCAACGCATCGTATTGGGCTTCATACCCTCGTGCTTTATTCTGCAACTCACTTTCATCATGCTGATACCGAACAATATCGGATTCATAGCGCTTGATCTGCTCAGCCAATCGCGCCGCCGCTGGTGGAACAATATCACTCAAGATAACCGCCTGATCGCGTCCTTGCTCGACCAGGTGCTGTTTGACGCGCTTTGACTGGTACTCCGACCAGGTATCGACCGCGTCGGATTTGGCTTGAAGCATTGCTTGAACGATATTGTCATCCTTGACCTTGGTCACAGCCATGAAAGCTGCGAGAAGTGCCACCGAGATCGCAACCCAGTTATTGAGACGGCCTCTGCTCTCGGCTTCTGAAAACGAGTCCGTTGAATTTTCCATAACCCTTCTTAACGCACCGGATATAAATGATAAAGCATGAGGTAGACGACCACGCCCGTCACTGAAACATAGAGCCATAACGGCAACGTCCAGCGCGCGATCTTTCCATGCTTGTCGAATCGTTTTGTAAATGCCCGCGCAAATGTGATGAAGATCATCGGCACAATTGCTACCGCCAGGACGGTATGGGTCAGCAGGATCGTTAAATAGATAAGCTTCACAATTCCCGGCCCGGGAAATCGCGTTGCTCCGTGATGATAGTGATAGATGAGATAAGAGATCAGGAAGAGCGTCGAGGTCACAAAAGCGCTGATCATGCAGGCGCGATGCGCGCTGATCTTTCGCCGGCGAATGAAGGCATAACCAGATGTCAACAAAATCGCGCTGGTACTATTCAAGACGGCGTTGAGTGTTGGGAGATCCGAAATTGACATATGAATCCGAGTCGATAGAACCTGATGAAGATGTGGCATCGTCATTCTGAGAATGACGATATTCAAAGACCAATTTAACCAGGCAACAGATCATCAAGAGCACCGGCACGAGCAGCGCCAGCACCGCCAAATTGACGGCCTGTGAGAAATCCGTTCCCTGTTCAGCGTCGGCGAGACTGGTTTTGCAGACCGGGCATAAAGCAAACGCCCGGCCGATCACGACCGAAGTTGCGCAATCCTTAAATCGTCTGAAGCCCATTTCACTTCCAAAAAAAGAGCAATCCTAAGAGATAGATCCACAAACCATCGAGGAAATGCCAATAAAGCGCGGTCGCGTCAACCGTCACGCGCTTTCTGACAACTGTCCACTTTTCCGGCGCGCGCAGGGTCACATAGGCCAAAGCGATCAGTCCTCCGATCAAATGCACGCCATGCAGCCCCGTGAAAAGATAGGCATAACCGCTGTGAAAATTTTTATTAATATAAAATCCACTCTCGACCAGATAATGCCAGGCGGTGAGCTGTGAGGCAAGAAACCCCAATCCCAGCGCCATCGTGACGCTGATCCAGATCTTAAATCCGCTCTCTGACCTGCGCCGCAACGCACGCCGCGCAACCTCGATCGTGCCGCTGCTCACGATGATCAAGGCCGTGCTCAACCATAAAACCGGCGGCATGATGAGGGGATGATTCTTCGCGCGATTGAAAATGTACCCGCTGGTCAACGCCAGAAAGAGCATCGCCACGCTGATCAGCGTCAACCTGATCCCGATGCGGTAACTCTCCGGCGGGGTGCGTTCAGGATCCCGTTGGTTGTCATCATCCCTGCCGTCACCATTTCCCCACGACCCATCAAAGCCGTTTCCACCGTCGCTGACCAACGGTTCTGTGGTCTTGCTTTTCGTCAACGTCGGCATCGACATACCTCGATTTAAATCCTAGATGGTCAAGGCCGGAACGTTCAATGTCGCCGCCGCTTGAATGCCCCGACATCTAATTCGTTAAGGCTCTGTCTGCATTAAGAAGTCTCTCGCCGCGCCCGGAACTGAGTATTCGTAAGGTTCACGGTAAACGACCGGCATCTTGCCCGAGAAATTGTCGCGCACCGGCGGCGTGGCAGTAAACCATTCGAGAGTCGTTCCGTCCCATGGATTATCCGCCGCCCTCTGATCTGCAAACAAGCTTCGGAAAAAATTGATCAGAAAGATCAACTGTGCGGCGACAGTAACGAAGGCGGCGATCGTGATCAAAACGTGCAACGAGTCGAGCGATCTCAGATATTCGTACTTTAAAGTATCGGCATAACGGCGAGGATGGCCGGCGATGCCCAATACATGAAACGGCACGAAGATCGTGTAGACGCCGATGAAAGTCAGCCAAAAATGCAGTTTGCCCAGTTGCTCATTCATCATCCGCGCAAACATCTTCGGAAACCAGTAGTAGGTCGCCGCGAAAATCCCGAAGACCGCGGCCACTCCCATAATTAGGTGAAAGTGGCCCGTCACAAAGTAAGTATCGTGAAAGACCATGTCGAGCGCGGTCTGTCCGAGAACCAGTCCCGTCAGACCTCCCGAAATAAAGAGCGAAATGAATCCGATCGCAAATAACATCGGCGTCGTCAAATGCAACGATGCGCCCCACAATGTGCCGAGCCAATTAAATGTTTTGATAGCGGACGGGACGCCAATGACCAGCGTCAGCATCGAAAACGCAATGGCGATGCGCGGATTCATGCCGCTGATAAACATATGATGTCCCCAGATCAAAAACCCGAAGACTCCAATCGCCAGCATTGCCAGCACCATTGCCCGATAGCCGAAGACCGGCTTGCGCGCAAAATTCGCCAGGATATGCGAAACCACGCCCATTCCCGGCAGAATCGCCAGATAAACTTCCGGGTGGCCGAAAAACCAGAAGAGATGTTGCCACAAGAGAGGCGAACCGCCGTCACCGGCAATCGGCCTTCCCGAAAACGATAATCCGCCCGGATTGAAAAAGCTCGTGCCCAAATGGCGATCCGCCAATAACATCAGCGCGGCCGCGAACAGTATGGGAAATGATAGTAAAGCGATCATCGCCGTCGTAAACCACCCCCAGCAGGTCAAAGGCATCCGCAGCAAGGACATGCCTTTTGTGCGGCGGCGTAACGTCGTAACGATCATATTGATCGAACCTAAAAATGAGGCAAAGCAAAAGATCCCGATGCTCACAAGCCAGAGGTCTGCACCCGGACCTTGTCCCGGCCCGGCGGAAGGAACGGCGCTGAGCGGTGGATAAAAAGTCCATCCGCCGATTGGCGCTCCCCCTTCGACAAATAATGCTGCAATCAACACGCCAAGACTCAAAAATGTCATCCAGAAAGATGACAGATTGATCACAGGGAATGCCATTTCGCGCGTTCCCAATTGAATCGGCAAAAAATAGTTGCCGAAAGCCGATTGAGGGGCGACGGTCAAAACCATAAAGATCATCAACGTTCCATGCATCGTCACCATGGCAAGATAGAATTCCGGCTGCATCAAGCCGTCTCTGAAGCCTTGCGGAAAGATCAGCTCCAGCCAGGGCCATCGTTTCTGCGGCCAGGCCAGGCGCAACCTGATCAGCAACGACATCAACATCCCAATCAGCGCAGCAGCCAGTGCGAGAAAGAAATATTGTACGCCAATCACCTTGTGATCAAGACTGAAGATATATTTGCGGATAAAGCCAGGGGGTGCGGTCATCTTCCGTTTTAGAAAGTGAAACAACCGGAGATAATTGATCAGACGAAGAAGCTTCGAGTCCCCGCGCGATCTGTTATCTCCGGTTGTTCACCTTCCCTATTTGTTCATTCAACCATTTATCGTAATCGATCTGCGACTTCACTTCCAACATCGCCCGCATCTGATGATGCAGTTGCCCGCACAGCTCGGCGCAGGCGATTTCGTATCGTCCCTCCTTCAGCGCCTTGAAATGAACGTGAATCTTCATCCCAGGCACAGCATCGTGTTTCAAACGCAATGCCGGTACAAAAAAATCGTGCGTCACATCCTTTGCGCGCAGCGTCAGGTCAATCGGTCGATCCACAGGAAGGACAAGCGAGCCGGTCACCAGATCGTCTTTGCCTGCGGGATCACTCGGTTCAATGCCCAATGGGCCGGGACGTGCGCCGATCGAATTGTCCGCATCATTGTACAATCGCGGATCCGTGCGTCCGAACTTGCCGTCAGTTCCGGGATAACGAAAGGTCCATGCGAACTGCTGTGCGGTAACTTCGATCTGAACCGCGTTCGGCGGCGATTGATTCAAATTCAATTGCGCCCAAACGCGCTGCCCCGTGATCGCTAAAATAATAAAGATGATCGCGGTCACCATCATCAAGGCGAGTTCGACTCTCAAATCACCTCGCGAGTATCTTGCGCTTTCAACTTCTCTCGCTCGATATCGCCAAACGATGTAACCGAGCGCAACCTGCGCCACGAAAAACCCAACGCCGATGACTGCCATCGTAATTTTGAATTGATGATCGATCCGGCCGCTGTGCTCGGAAATGGCTTCCGGCAACCGTCTAAACCAGGCCATCAACACGATAGTGGCGATGGCAATCAGCCAGATGGCAATGGCGAGCAGGCGAGACATGGGATTGAGGATAGTGGCCGGCGGATTGTGTCGATTCGCAAAATCCGCCGGCCTCAATTGTTATTTGCCTTGTGCGCCCTTCTCGGGGAAAAAGTAGACGGAAGTTGTCGCTCCGTCAAAAGTGAAATCGGCCTTCGCATCGGCCTTCTCTTTCACCGTGACCTTCAAGGTCTGCGACCCGTACTTCTCGTGCCACGCTTCGAGTTCGTATTCGCCTGGCGGTAAGCCCTTAATCGTAAAGCTCCCATCTGCGCCGCTCACCGCATAGAACGGATGCGAGAGGACGCCGACCCAGGCGAGCATCCATGGATGCTTGTTGCATTTGACCGGGACCATGACCTCTTCTTTCGTGAATTTGCGGATGATCGGCCCTTGCCCCGACATCTGCGATTGATTCCATTCATTGTTCTCTTTAGGCACCGGATGAATGTTGTGATCCGTGGCATCCGAATTGACCACTTTCAACGGCTGACCGGTTTGAATGCCCAAGACCCGCGGCACATATTTACAACCCTTTTGATCGAGCACAGACTCGGTCGCAGGCGCGGGGAAAACTGCCTTCGGTAAACCGCTCTTCACAAAGATAAAGACGTTCTGCAATTTCCCATCGTGGACGATGACATCATCGAGTGTCGCATCCCCCAGTTTTTGGCAGGCCGGGTCATCGCCCATTTCGATCTTGCCGGGCGCCGGCGCTGATCCGCTGAATGCGATCACACCGGTAATATTGCCTTCATTTCCGCTGGGCTTCCACAACGGCCCGGCAGGAACACTGGCTCCTTCTTTATTGCCACAACCAACCCCAATTGCAACCATTAAAATCAGCCCGCATAAAACCACAACTCGCTTTGAAAACATCGTCGTTCTCCATTTGAGCCATTTAAGCCATTTAAGCCATTTTAAGATTGATAATCAATCAGAAACTTTTAAGAGTGCTTACCTCTTGTATCCGCAAATGTCAGTGAAATGACCGCCATCATGGCATATTTGCGAGGAGAACGCGAAAGACGCTAAATAGGCGGAATTTATTGTGGATTCCGCATATTTAGCGTCTTTGCGCTTGGTCCGACAACCGAAATCGATTAACTCATCACCAATTGAACCGGGCGCCGAACTGCAGCTTCCGCGCATCAGCCGCAGAGGTGAAGCCGAGCGGATCGGTCGGCCTGGCATCGTTCCGGCCACGGACGTTGAAATCGGTGGCGGTATTGAAGGTCGTCCCGACGGTATTGTTGATGCCGGTCATATTCGTTCGGTTAAATAGGTTGAAGGCCTCGACGGTGAATTCGAGATACCTGCTCTCTTTGACCAGTAAGCGGCGGGCGAGACGCATATCAAAGCTGAAGAAACTCTCGCCGGTGCCGGTATTGCGTCCTGCCTGGCCCGGACGATCGCTCTGCAAACGGCCATCGCCATTGGCGTCAAATCCGAGCAGGAGGTTGAACGGGCGTCCGCTGCCCGCGATCAAGATCGGTGACACCAACCAGTTTTTCGCCAGATTGTTGGTGAACGGGCTTTGGATGATCGCGGAGATGACTGCGCGATGGCGCTGGTCGAAAGACGACAACGCGCGGTCCTGCCGGACGTTCAAGGGGTTTTGCGCCGAAAAATCGCTGTTGAAATCGGTCACTTCATCGATCGCCTTCGAGAAGGTGTAATGGGCATTGATGCCGACATTGTTCGAAAACCGTTTTTGGATGGCGAATGTCAACGCGTGATAGAACGAATTGGCGGACGATTCGTAAACGTTGTCCTGGAAGACTGTCGGATCGCGGAAATCGGTCGTCCTCCCTGCCTGAGTTGGGAAGCGAATGAAGGTCGGCCCGCCGTTGATGTTGAGCGGATTGGGATCGCCGGTCCGCTTGAACTGATTGACGTCGCGATTGCGTGTCAGGTGCAAGCCCCGCGTGAAGAGATAGCTCGTATCCAGAGAGAATCCCTTTCCGAGGTCGCGTTGGAGGCCCAGGCTCGCCTGGTAAGTCGTTGGATTTTGGTAATTCGGCTCCAGGCGGAATCGAACTGCA
>Ga0081539_10006682_pt1 | contig 10896 bp, 5 predicted proteins | sample TabmetS4T2R2_FD_71023 | JGI IMG/M metagenome (GOLD analysis project Ga0081539, IMG submission 71023) | Tabebuia heterophylla rhizosphere microbial communities from the University of Puerto Rico - S4T2R2 | ecosystem: Host-associated > Plants > Roots > Rhizosphere ... | reverse complement strand
CAGTTCCGCATCGGCCTGGTCCGGATGGAGCGCGCCATCAAGGAGAAGATGTCGGTCTACCAGGAAATGGCGACGGCGATGCCGCACGACCTGATCAACGCGAAGCCGGTCATGGCCGCGATTCGCGAGTTCTTCGGGTCGTCGCAGCTCTCGCAGTTCATGGACCAGACCAACCCGCTCTCCGAGATCACGCACAAGCGGCGTCTGTCGGCGCTCGGACCGGGCGGTCTGTCGCGCGAGCGCGCCGGGTTCGAGGTGCGTGACGTCCACCCGACGCACTACGGGCGCATCTGCCCGATTGAAACGCCGGAAGGTCCGAACATCGGTCTGATCTCGTCGCTGTCGTGCTACGCGCGCATCAACGAGTTCGGTTTCATCGAGTCGCCCTACCGCAAGGTCAAGGATGGGCGCGTCGTCGACTTCGTCATCGTGACCAATGCCGGCGGTAACCCGAAGTACAAGGTCGGGGACATCGTCGAGGCCGACGACCTCGTCAGCGCGAGCGGCGGGTCGAAGAAGAAGGGTGTCGAGTTCGAGCCCTACTCCTTCTATCTGTCGGCGTGGGAAGAGGACCAGTACATCATCGCGCAGGCCAACGCGCCGCTCGACGAGAACGGCAAGTTCGTGCAGGACCGCATTGATGCGCGTCGCGCCGGTGACTTCATCCTCGCGCCGCGTGGCGACGTGCAGTTCATCGACGTCTCGCCGAAGCAGCTCGTCTCGGTCGCCGCCTCGCTCGTGCCGTTCCTCGAGAACGACGACGCGAACCGCGCGTTGATGGGATCGAACATGCAGCGCCAGGCGGTGCCGCTGCTGCGGGCGCGCAGCCCGTATGTCGGCACCGGCATGGAATACATCACCGCGCGCGACTCGGGCGCGGTGGTGGTGGCGCGTCGCGCCGGCACGGTCGACTACGTCGACAGCCAGCGCATCGTCGTCCGCGTCGAGGGTCAGGGCCTCGAGGGTGACGATGTCAGCAAGGAGATGGGCGCGGACATCTACCCGATGACCAAGTTCAAGCGATCGAACCAGAACACCTGCATCAACCAGAAGCCGATCGTGCGTGTCGGGCAGAAGGTGGCCAAGGGGCAGGTGCTGGCCGACGGTCCGTGCACCGAGCTTGGCGAGCTCGCGCTCGGGCGCAACGTGCTCGTCGCCTTCATGCCGTGGCGCGGCTACAACTTCGAGGACGCCATCCTGGTCTCCGAGAAGATGGTGAAGGAGGACTACTACACCTCCATCCACATCGAGGAGTTCGAGATCGAGGCGCGCGACACCAAGCTGGGGCCCGAAGAGATCACGCGCGACATTCCGAACGTGTCGGAGACGTATCTGCGCGATCTCGACGACAGCGGCATCATCCGCATCGGTGCCTATGTCAAGCCGGGCGACATCCTCGTCGGCAAGGTCACGCCGAAGGGCGAGACGCAGCTGACGCCGGAAGAGAAGCTGCTGCGCGCGATCTTCGGCGAGAAGGCCGGCGACGTCCGCGACGCCTCGCTCATCTGCCCGCCGGGGATCGAGGGCATCATCGTCGGCGTCAAGATCTTCTCCCGCAAGGGCATCGAGAAGGACGACCGTGCCAAGGCGATCGAGCAGGAAGAGCTCGACATGATGGAGAAGAACCTGCAGGACGAGATCCGCATTCTTCACGACGAGGTGAAGAAGCGCGTGATGCAGATGCTGCAGAACCAGACGCTGCGCACCGACGCCTTCGACGAGTACGGCCGCGAACGGCTGCTGAAGAAGGGCACCGTGCTCACGCCGGATGTCCTTGCCGACGTCCCCTATGCGCAGATGGTGCGGCTGAAGATCCAGACCGACGATCCGCGGCTCGAGGGCGATCTGCGCGTGCTCGAGGAGCGGACGGAGCGTCAGGTCGAAGTCATCCGCCAGCTGTTCGAGGAGAAGAAGGAGAAGATCCGCCGCGGCGACGAGCTGCCTCCGGGCGTCATCAAGCTGGTGAAGGTGTACGTGGCGATGAAGCGCAAGCTGTCGGTCGGCGACAAGATGGCCGGCCGCCACGGCAACAAGGGTGTCATCGCGCGCATCCTGCCGGAAGAGGACATGCCGTATCTGCCGGACGGCACGCCGGTGGAGATCGTCCTCAACCCGCTCGGCGTTCCCTCGCGTATGAACGTCGGTCAGATTCTCGAGACACATCTCGGGTGGGCCGCGCACGCGCTCGGTCTCTACTTCGCGACGCCGGTCTTCGACGGCGCGACGGAGAAGGAGATCAAGAACTGGCTGGAGCAGGCCGGTCTGCCGAAAGGCGGCAAGACGAAACTCTACGACGGCATGACGGGTCAGGAGTTCGAGCAGGACACGACAGTCGGCTACATCTACATGCTGAAGCTGTCGCACCTGGTCGACGACAAGATCCACGCGCGGTCGATCGGCCCCTACTCGCTGATCACGCAGCAGCCGCTCGGCGGCAAGGCGCAGTTCGGCGGGCAGCGGTTCGGAGAAATGGAAGTGTGGGCGCTCGAGGCGTATGGCTCGGCGCACATTCTTCAGGAGCTGCTCACGGCGAAGTCGGACGACGTCACCGGACGCGCCAAGATCTATGAGGCGATCGTCAAGGGCGACGCGTCGTTCACGCCGGGACTGCCCGAGTCGTTCAACGTGCTCATTCGCGAGCTGCAGTCGCTCTGTCTGGACGTCGAGCTGATCTCGACGAAGAAGCGGCCCACTGAACCGCTGCCAGTCAACGATGGTGAACCGATATTGGAGCAGGTTTAAAAAGCACCCTTGATGCGCAGGTATCAGGACTCAGGAATCAGGATTCAGGGCTGGGCTAGGAAACAGGTCCGTTGGAATCGGGACCCGCGACCTGACGCCTGGGCGCCTGATTCCCGGACAGCCCTGAATCCTGATACCCGATTCCTGATTCCTATCTGCGACAGGAACATATGAGACCAAGCTTTCACGACAACAAGACGACTCTCCGCGCCGACTTCGACGCGATCCGCATCTCGCTTGCCTCGCCGGACAAGATCATGTCCTGGTCCTTCGGCGAGGTCACCAAGCCGGAGACGATCAACTACCGCACGTTCAAGCCGGAACGCGATGGCTTGTTCTGCGCCAAGATCTTCGGCCCGATCACCGACTGGGAGTGCCTGTGCGGCAAATACAAGCGCATGAAGCACCGCGGCGTGATCTGCGACAAGTGCGGCGTCGAAGTCACGCAGGCCAAGGTTCGCCGCGAGCGTCTGGGCCACATCACGCTGGCCACGCCGGTCAGCCACGTGTGGTTCTTCAAGGGGTTGCCGAGCCGCATCGGTCACCTGCTCGACATCTCGCTGCGCGATCTCGAGCGCATCCTCTACTTCGAGGGCTACGTCGTCATCGATCCGGGTGAGACGGAGCTGAAGCAGAACCAGCTGCTGAACGAGGAGCAGTTCCGCAAGGCGCGCGAGGACTACGGCACGAAGTTCCGCGCGCAGATGGGCGCCGAGGCGATCAAGGAGCTGCTGCGCCGCGTCAACATCGAGAAGCTGGCCGAGGAGCTGCGCACGAAGATGCGCGCCGAGAACTCGGTGCAGAAGAAGCTGAAGTACGCCAAGCGGCTGAAGGTGGTCGACAGCTTCCGCAAATCGAACAATCAGCCGAACTGGATGATTCTCGACGTCATCCCGGTCATTCCGCCCGAGCTGCGCCCGCTCGTTCCGCTGGATGGCGGCCGCTTCGCGACCTCCGACCTGAACGATCTCTATCGCCGCGTCATCAACCGCAACAACCGGTTGAAGAAGCTGATGGAGCTGAAAGCGCCGGACGTGATCATCCGCAACGAGAAGCGCATGCTGCAGGAAGCCGTCGATGCGCTCTTCGACAACGGGCGTCGCGGTCGTGTGCTGCGCGGCGCCAACAACCGGCCGCTGAAGTCGCTCTCCGACACGCTCAAGGGCAAGCAGGGTCGATTCCGTCAGAACCTGCTCGGCAAGCGCGTTGACTACTCGGGCCGCTCGGTCATCGTCGTTGGACCGGAGCTGAAGCTCCATCAGTGCGGTCTGCCGAAGAAAATGGCGCTCGAGCTGTTCAAGCCGTTCATCTACAACAAGCTCGAAGAGCGGCAGCTCGTTGCCACCATCAAGCAGGCCAAGGAGATGGTGGAGCAGCAGCGGCCGGAGGTATGGGACATCCTCGAAGAGGTGATCCGCGAGCACCCGGTGCTGCTCAACCGCGCGCCGACGCTGCATCGCCTCGGCATCCAGGCGTTCGAGCCGGTGCTGGTCGAAGGCAAGGCGATTCGGATCCATCCGCTCGTCTGCACGGCGTTCAACGCCGACTTCGACGGCGACCAGATGGCGGTGCACATCCCGCTGTCGCCGGAAGCGCAGATCGAAGCGTCGGTCCTGATGATGTCGTCCAACAACATCCTCAGTCCGGCCAATGGCTCACCGATCGCGGTGCCGTCGCAGGACATCGTGCTCGGCTGCTACTACCTGACGAAGGCGAAAGTGGGCGCCAAGGGCGAGGGGCGCGCGTTCGGCAACATCGACGACGTGGTGCTGGCGCTCGAAGCGGGCGAGCTGGAGACGCTGTCGCCGATCCGCCTGCGCTTCACCGGCATGCTGCTCGACCTGACCACGGCGCGTGACGATCAGGACGTGCTGCATACCGATCCGCAGGAAGTGAAGAACCGGATCATCAACACCACCGTCGGCCGCGTGCTCCTCAACGAGGAGCTCCCGAGCGGGATGCCCTTCGTCAACGGTCTGCTGAAGAAGAAGGGTCTGCAGCAGCTGGTGCAGAAGACGTATCTCGATTTCGGTCTCGAGCGGACCGTCGAAATGCTCGACGCCCTGAAGGGGCTCGGCTTCACCTACGCAACGCGGTCGGGTCTGTCGATTGGCATCGACGACCTGGTCATCCCGGCCAGCAAGCACCAGCTGGTGGACAACGCGCGCAACGAGGTGATCAAGGTCGAGCAGCAATACCTGGAAGGCGCAATCACCAACGGCGAGCGCTACAACAAGATCATCGCCGTCTGGTCGGAGGTCACCGAGAAGATCGCCGACGAGATGTTCGGCGAGATGGCCGAGAACGATCGGACCGGGCGCTACTTCAACCCGGTCTACATCATGGCCGACTCCGGCGCGCGCGGATCGAAACAGCAGATCCGTCAGCTGGCCGGCATGCGCGGTCTGATGGCCAAGCCGTCGGGCGAAATCATCGAGGCGCCGATCACGAGCAACTTCCGTGAAGGCCTCACCGTGCAGCAGTACTTCATCTCGACGCACGGCGCCCGCAAGGGCCTGGCGGACACGGCGCTGAAGACGGCGGATTCAGGCTACCTGACGCGTCGTCTTGTCGACGTCGCGCAGGACGTGATCATCTCCGAGCCCGATTGCGGGACGCTCGACGGCATCGAGGCACGCGCGATCGTGGAATCGGGCGAGATCATCGAGCCGCTGCGCGACCGTATTGTCGGCCGCGTCACCCTCGAGCGGATCCTCGATCCGTTCAGCGCCGACCCGATCGTCGAGATCAACGACGAGATCGACGAGGACAAGGCGTCGGCGATTCAGGAAGCGGGCATCGAGAAGGTCCGCATCCGCTCGGTGCTGACCTGCGCGGCGCGGCGTGGCGTGTGCGCGCGCTGCTACGGTCGCGACCTGGCCACCGGTCGGCTGGTGGAGCTCGGTCAGGCGGTCGGCGTCATTGCGGCGCAGTCGATCGGCGAGCCGGGCACGCAGCTGACGATGCGCACGTTCCACATCGGCGGCACGGCGTCGCGCGTCTCCGAGCAGAACACGCTCGATGCGCGCCACAAGGGCACGGTCCACTACGAGGGTCTGGTCGTCGTCGAAACGCATCGCGAGGGCGGCCAGCTGATCGTCATGAACCGCAACGGCTCGCTCGTCGTCCGCGACGAGAAGGGGCGCGATCGCGAGCGCTACCCGATCGTCTACGGCGCGCGGCTGAAGGTGAAGGACGGGCAGAAGGTCGAGCAGGGGCAGATCCTCGTCGAGTGGGATCCGTACACGTTCTCGATCCTGACCGAAGAGGCGGGCACCGTCCGCTTCAAGGACATCGTCGAGGGCCTCACGGTCCACGAGGAAGTCGACGAAGTCACCGGTCTGTCGCGCTTCATCATCGTCGACTCGCCGGATGAGAAGAAGCAGCCGACGATCGAGATCAAGGACAAGGCGGGCAAGACGGTGCGCAAGTACCACATGCCGTCGCACGCGCATCTGATGCTGCAGGATGGCGAGACGGTCGAGGCCGGCGACGTGCTGGCCAAGATCCCGCGCGAGACCACCAAGACGAAGGACATCACGGGCGGTCTGCCGCGCGTGGTGGAGCTGTTCGAGGCGCGCAAGCCGAAGGACCCCGCCGTCATCTCCGAGATCGAGGGCGTGGTCAAGGAAGGCGGCGTGGTCAAGGGGCAGCGCAAGATCATCATCATCCCGGACGACGGGACCGAGCAGCGCGAGTACTCGCTGCCGCGCGGCGTGCATGTGAACGTGCACGAGGGCGAGCGGGTGCGCGCGGGCGAGCAGCTGATGGATGGGCCGTCCAACCCGCACGACATCCTGCGGGTGCTCGGCGAGAAGGAGCTGCAGAAGTACCTGGTGAACGAGATTCAGGAGGTCTATCGGCTGCAGGGCGTCAACATCAACGACAAGCACATCGAGGTCATCGCGCGGCAGATGATGCGGTGGGTGAAGATCGAAGACGTGGGCGACACCGAGTTCCTGATCGACGAGCAGGTGGACAAGTTCCGGTTCCTGGAGGAGAACGAGCGGGTGATTCAGGCCGGCGGCCGTCCGGCCACGGCGCAGCCGCTGCTGCTGGGGATCACCAAGGCGTCGCTTTCCACCGACTCGTTCATCTCGGCGGCGAGCTTCCAGGAAACGACACGCGTGCTGACCGAGGCGTCGATCTCCGGGAAGATCGATCATCTGCGCGGGCTGAAGGAGAACGTGACGATGGGCCGGTTGATTCCGGCGGGCACCGGCTTCGAGTTCTACCGCCACGTGCGCATCCCCGCCGACGAGCCGCCGCCGCCGCCGGCGCCGCCGCAGCCGACCGAGGACGATCTCGATCTCGAGCGGGAGATGGAGTACGCGTTCGACACCGACGAACCGATGGCGGGCAGAGCGCCATCGGGGGATCTGGATTAGCGCGATATTGATCGAGCGAGGGTCCGCCTTTAGGCGGACCTCTTCACCCTCTGCAGGGCGGATCCTACTTTTGGGTCCGCCTTTTTTCTTTCGAGCGCCCGTCACCGATCACGAACCACAGAGGCACGGAGGCACGGAGAGTATTCGGGTGTGGGGCCGTCTGCAGGCGGCCTTCCACAGGTCTCAATCGAAGTCGTCCGATATCACGTGGCGCAGGTGCGGCTTCAGCGTCTTCGCCTGCACGAAGCCGATTTCATTGCGCCGGGGATCCGATCTCAGGATCCAGGCGATCTCTTCCATCTCATATAAAGAGGCGCGCCTTCGGTCTGCGTACGCCGAGCACGTTGTCACCGTGAACGGCACGCGGCTGCGATCGGACAGGCGGCTGCACTCCACGATCTCGTCGCGCAGACGTTGGCCCTTGATGATGGTAGCGAAGCGGCAGGTGTGGCAGAGCGACGGTTCGCCGTGATTGACCGTCCCTCCCTGAATCTTGAGCCGCATGTCTCGTGAGTCTCCCTTCTACGTGGTGCGGATCATCGGCACCTCCGTTTCTCGCGGAGGCTGCTCCGCGCATGCGATGTTGCGAACATGACGACGACGATGCCATCGTCGTCAACGTGAAGTCAAGCGAGGTCGCCGACGCATGTCCTGAATCGCGGAGGGCGCGGCGTGAGAAGCCCGTTGGATCGGTAGGCGGGGTGCCCGCAGTATAATCCGCGAACGATTCGCAGGCTAAACGGCAAGCCGGCAGTGTTCTGCTGCTAAGTTGCGGTGAACCTGTGATTTGTGGCGACAAGCAATCGCTCGTCTCGGTTTTATACTGCAAGCGGAACTGATTATGCGGCAGCGCGCGTTGCCAGCTACTACTAGTTAGGCGAACGCGTGGATCGAAACGATGAACTCAGATTCCGAGCACGAACAAGCGCGATCCGAAGACGCCGTACCGCCGAATCCACAGGCGTCAACTCAAGTCACGACGCCGGCAAGAAACACCACGTTGCGTGACGTTGCGATAGCACTAATTAGTGCGGCAACGTCGGTGGTGGTAGCCTGGATCACAGCTGGAGGCGTGGCGCAAGGAAAGACGGATCAGGCTATTCAGCAATCGCGGGGAACCATTGCACAAATAGCTGGTGCGTCTCGTGAGCTCCCAGTCGGCACTATTATCGCGTCGCTCCTCGAGCCTGGTGAGTTCGCCAGGCAAGTGAATGATCCAGCGGTGTTCGATCCTGAAAAGAGTTATTGGATACTCGCGGACGGTCAGAAGGATGTCACACGGTCGAAGTATGAGTCAGCGACAAGGAAGAACCGAGTGCCAGATTTGCGTGGGCTGTTCCTTCGAGGGATCAACCAGGCTCGTAAGGATGGCAAAGAGGATCCGGACGGTGAGCGCGAATCTGGCGCCGTTCAGGAAGAGAGTCTAGGGAGCCACGACCATCCATTGAGCCAAGAAATTGGTCGCTCAAACGGCTGGGCAGGAGGTTGGGGCGGCGTCAGCGATCAAAAGGCGGTAAATGGACCTGGCGACGGCGCGATGAAGGTTCTCACGTTTGGTGGTAAGGAGACTCGACCGCGCAACGCCGCGGTCTTCTACTACATCCGGATCAATTGAGCCGGAATTCTCACGTCGCCTAACATGGGCTTGCAGCCGACGGCGGCTAGCCGCGATCACCCGCCGCAGCTGAAGCCGGGCGTTAGCCGGATCCGGAAGACCTGAGGTGCTAAACTGATCTCAATGTCGACAGACGACTTGCTTGCCGCGGCGCTTCGGTTGTCGCGGGAGGAACGCGCTCGTGTCGCGGCGGAATTGCTGTCGAGTCTCGAGGAACTGGACGAGGAGGTCGTGACCGTCTGGGCCGATGAACTCCTTCGTCGGTCGGCTGATGTTCGGGAGGGGCGGGTGTCACCCGTACCTTGGACAACCGTGCGCGATGAAGTCCTAACTGAACTCGCCGGTCGTCGTGCGCGTCGAACTTCATCCTGAAGCGCGCACAGAAGTCCGCGCCGCTGCACTCTGGTATGAAGAGCGGCATCTTGGCTTGGGCGATCAGTTCGTCGAGCGAGTCAACGAAGTTCTGGAGCGTGTCGAAGCAACTCCTGCTCTCTATCCAGTCTGGCCCGGAACGGACGCAGCTCCCGTCCCGATTCACAAAGCCGTGCTCGATCAGTTCCCGTATCTGGTGGCGTTCGAGCTGCACACGGAAAACGTGCTTGTTCTCGCCGTCGCCCATGCCAAGAGGCAACCGTTATACTGGCTCGCTCGAACGAGCCACAGGCCCGGCTAACACGCGAATGGAGCCGACGCTCCTCGGCCCGCTCGCGCGCGCCTGCGGGCGCGGCTCATTCGCAACGTTAGACGGACGTTGAGGAACCATTGCCGACCCCGCAAATCGATCGCGACGCCGCGACCCTTCTCAACGTACTCGCCGAGGCCCCACGCGACGATTATGTCGATCGCAACGATGTTGCCAAGCTGTCCGGGCTCACCCCAGAGCGCATCAATGATGCTGTCGCGCTCCTAGTCGATTCCGGCTACGCGGAGTGGATCCAAACGTTTGGGACAGCCCCGTACGACTTCAATGCCGTGTCGATTACGTCCCGGGGTAGGTACGAGAATCAGCGGCTGGCTGCAGTTCCAGAGGCGCGATCAACGACGGACCAAGCCAAGCCGTTCCGCTCCGTGGATAGGGATTCTGTGCGCGAGGTAACGCTCCCGCCCTCGCCGATCGGATCGCCATACGGCTTTACCGATGAGGATTGGGAGGCGGTATCTGAGCGAAAGCATCAATCCCAGGTACTCTACGCCGTACTTGGTCATCAATTTACTTCTGAATACTTTGATACGGACGCTCTCCGGCGAAACATTGAAACCATGTTGCGCGGAGCCGTGGACCGGTACAACGGCAGCCGGGGCAAGCCACCGCTCACGCTCGACTTCACGGCTCTGAGTACCGGCTACGGAGAGCATCTGTTCAATGAAATCGCGCGCGACATCATCGGTGCTGATATCGCCGTCTTTGAGACCTCTGATCTCAATCCTAACGTGATGCTCGAAATGGGCGTCGCGCTTACGTGGGGCGTCAGAGTTTTGCCAATCAAGTTGGATGGACGCCCGAAGCCGCCATCTGACGTTTCTGGACAGACGTGGGCTGACTACCGCGACAATGCCGCGGCTTTTATGGATCTCGATCACGAGAGAAAACTCGTGCGGATGATTGAGCGAGCAATTCGGAAGAAGGGCTGAATCCGTCTAACCTCCGCTTGCAGCCGACGGCGACCTGGAAGACCAGGCTGTGCCGCCGCGGCTGAAGCGGCGCGTTAGACGGGCAAGCTCGAAATCGTTGGAGATGCCATGAAACGCCCGAGAGGGCCACGTCTGTGGGTGATAGCACTTCTCGCGTTCTCGATGCCCGAGGCGTCGGCGACCGCTCAAGACATGTCGTTGGCCCTCGACGCGATTGCGACGAAGGCGCGAGAGTCACGGCAATTGCCCGGCCTCAGTGTCGCTGTGCAATTGGGAGATCGGCTGCTTTTGGCGAAGGGGTATGGCGAAGCTGACCTTGAGAACCACGTCCCGGCGAGCGCCGAAACGGTGTACGAGATCGGCTCGATCACCAGAACCTTCACGGCGGCCCTCGTGTGGAAGCTGGCGTCGCAAGGCAGGCTCTCGGTCGAAGACCCCGTAACCAAGTGGCTGCCGATGTTCTCATCAAAGGCCGCACGGGGTGTGACGCTGCGTCACCTTCTCACGAATACGTCAGGC
>Ga0081539_10006681_pt1 | contig 10896 bp, 7 predicted proteins | sample TabmetS4T2R2_FD_71023 | JGI IMG/M metagenome (GOLD analysis project Ga0081539, IMG submission 71023) | Tabebuia heterophylla rhizosphere microbial communities from the University of Puerto Rico - S4T2R2 | ecosystem: Host-associated > Plants > Roots > Rhizosphere ... | reverse complement strand
CTCGGCTGGCCCGGCCCGGCGGGCGCAGGCCTCGCCGCCGGCGTCTACACGCTGGGCGTCGACCGGGTCGCCGTGCGGCACGAGAGCGACCGCGACACGCTGACCGGGCTCGTGCTCGTCGGCGCGCTCGCGCTCGGCGTCGTGCTCGCGAGCGACGTGTTCCACTCGGGCTCGAACGTCGAGACGCTGCTGTTCGGGAGCCTGCTCGTCGTCGGCCCGGACGACGTGCGGCTCGCGGCGGTCGCGGCCGTGCTCTCGGCTGCCGGGTCGGTGCTCTTCGGGCGGCGCTGGCTCGCCGCGGGCTTCGACGCGTCGACGGCCCGCTCGATCGGCGTTCGCGTCTCCGCCTACGACGCGCTCCTCCTCGGCCTCGTCGGGTTCGCGGTCGTGACGGCGCTGAGCGCGGTGGGCGCGCTGCTCGCGGCGGCGCTCTTCGTCGTCCCGGCGGCGACGGCGCGGCTGCTCGTCGGCACGGTCGGCCGGCTCCAGACGCTGAGCGTCGCGCTCGTCGCCGCCGAGTCGATCGCCGGTCTCTGGCTCTCGGTCGAGCTGAACGTCCCGCCGGGACCGGCGATCGCCGTGCTCGCGGGCGCGGTCTTCGCGATCGCGGCGCTGCGACGCGTGGCGCCCGTCCTCGCGCTCGTCGCCCTCCTCGCCGGCTGCGGCAGCTCGAGCAACAGCGCGACGAAGCTCGCCGTCGTCGCCTCCACGACGCAGATCGGCGACTGGACGCGCGCGATCGGCGGGCCGTACGTCGACGTCCACCAGATCCTCCAGCCGAACACCGACCCGCACGAGTACGAGCCGCGGCCGGACGACGTGAAGGCCGTTGCGGACGCGAAGCTCGTCTTCGAGAGCGGCAAGGGCCTCGACGGCTGGATGCAGAAGGTCGTCTCGCAATCCGGCGCACACCCGCGCGTCGTCGTCCTCGGCGACGAGCTCTCGTTCGACCGGCCCGGCGATCCGCACTGGTGGCACGACCCCCGCAACACAGAGCGGGCGGCCGGTGCGATCGAGCGCTCGCTGGCGAAGGCGGACCCCGGGCACGCGGACGCCTTCGACCGCCGGACGGCCTCCTACGTCTCGAGGCTGGAGGAGCTCGACGGGCGGATCGCACGATGCCTCGCGCGGATCCCTCGCGCGCAACGGAAGCTCGTCACCGACCACGACGCCTTCGGCTACTTGGCGCACCGGTATGGCCTTCGCGTCGTCGGCGCGGTGATCCCGTCCCAAACGACCCAGGCCGAGCCGTCGGCGGGCGACACGGCACGGCTGATCGCCTCGATCCGCCGCGAGCATGTCCGAGCGGTCTTCCCTGAGGCGTCCGTCAACCGGAGCCTGGCGAAGGCGATCGCGCGCGAGACCGGCGCCCGCTCGGACCTGTCGCTCTACGGCGACACGCTCGGGCCGAAGGGCTCGCCGGGCGCGACCTACCTCGGGATGGAGCTCACGAACGCCGACGCGATCGCGAACGGCCTGAGCGGCGGGAAGGTGCGGTGCCGGTGAACGAGCTCGTCCGCGTCCGCGACCTCGCGACCGGCTACGGCGGGCCGCCGGTGCTCGACGGCGTGACGTTCGACGTCGCCGTGGGCGAGCGCGTCGGCGTCCTCGGCCCGAACGGCGGCGGGAAGTCGACGCTCTTCCGGGCGCTGCTCGGCGAGCTTCGCGTGCTGCGAGGTTCTGTGGCGGGGCCGCCGCGACTCGGGCTCGTCCCGCAGACGGAGCGCTCGCGGCTCGACTACCCGGTGACCGCGTTGGACGTGGCCCTGATGGGCACGCTCTCGCGGGTGCCGTGGTGGCGGCCCACCGGGCGGCGCGAGCGTGCGTTCGCTCTGGCCGCGCTGGAGCGGGTCGGCCTGCGCGAGCTCGCACGCGAGCAGTTCGGCGAGCTCTCCGGCGGCCAGCGGCAGCGTGTGCTGGTCGCTCGCGCGCTCGTCCAGGACGCGCCGGTGCTCCTGCTCGACGAGCCGTTCTCCGGCGTCGACCAGCCGAGCGCCGAGCTGCTCGAGCGCCTGATCGACGACCTCGGCCGCGAGGGCCGCGGCCTCCTGATCGCGACCCACGACCTCGAGCAGGCGCGCCGCTGGGACCGGGTTCTCTGCCTGAATCGGAGGCAGATCGCCTTCGGACCGCCGGCGGAGACGCTCACGCGGCCGGTGCTCGAGGAGACGTACGGCGCGGCGATCGTCGATCTGCCCGGGCCGGGCGAGGCGTCCGTGCTCCCGCCTCACCACCACGAGCACGTATGACGCACGCGCTCCTACACCCGTGGAGCCACGGCTTCATGCAGCGGGCGCTGCTCGAGCTGCTCTTCGTGGGCGTCCTCGGCGCCGTCCTCGGGTGCTGGATCGTCCTCTACCGTCTCGCTTACAGCGCCGAGTCGCTCGCGCACGCGCTCTTTCCCGGGCTCGTCGTGGCGGCTCTGGTCGGGTTGCCTCTACTCGCCGGAGCCGCCGGCGGGGTGTTGTTGGGCGCGGCCGGGATCGCGCTGGCGACGCGCCTGCCCGGAATCTCGCGTGACGTCGCGGTCGCGGTGGTCGTCACGACGCTGTTCGGGCTCGGCGCGCTGCTCGCTCTGGCGCCGGCCTCGCCGCCGGGGCTGCAGTCGCTGCTCTTCGGCGACCTCTTAGGCGTGTCGCGAGGGGATCTCCTGGCGGCGGGCGGGTTGGCGGGAGCGAGCCTCGTCGCGTTGCGCGTTCTTCACCGGCCGCTCCTAGCTGCGGGGTTCGACCGGACGAGCGCGTCGGCGCTCGGCGTCCGGCCCGTCGCCGTCGACCTCGCGCTGCTCGCGCTCGTCGCGACGGCCGTCGTGGTGGGCGTGCAGGGCCTCGGGAACCTCCTCGTCCTCGCGAGCCTGATCGGCCCGGCGGCGTGCGCGCGGCTCGTCGGTAGGCGGGTCGCGCGGATGATGGCCGTGGCGATCGCGCTGGCGATCGCGTGCGCGGTCGTCGGCCTCTACGTCTCGTACTACGCGTCGGTCGCGGCGGGCGCCTCGGTGGCCGGAACGACCGTCGCCGCGTATCTGGTTGTCCTCGCATTGTCCGCACTCCGCCGAGCCGGCCGCGTGGCAACAACCGGGGTCTGACCCCGGTTGCGCACGCAACGCGCGCGGATCGTCCACAGTTTGGCTCCGCGAGCGGGATCGCGGCGTTCGGGGTCTGACCCCGGGGTGGCAGGAACGGCCGTGGCCGCGCGGGACGGGAGAACTACGCCAGCGCTTCTGCGGGCGCGCGGCGCGCGCGGTGCGCCGGCAGGTACATCGTCTCCACGTACTCGCGCACCATCCGGTTCGTGTTGAACCGCGCGCCCAGGATCTCGATCGAGCCCCGCATCAGCGCGAGCCAGCGCGGCGGCAGCCCGCGTTCGTCGCGCTCGTAGAACGCCGGGACGACCTCGCGCTCCAGCACGTCCAGCAGCGCGGCCGCCTCGACGGCGTCCTCGGCAGGCTCGTCGCCGCCGATCGCGAACCCGACCTCGCGCGAGTACGCCTCGCACCACCAGCCGTCGAGGATCGAACAGTTGATCCCGCCGTTCATCGCCGCCTTCATCCCGCTCGTCCCGCTCGCCTCCTGCGGCCGCCGCGGCGTGTTCAGCCAGACGTCGACGCCCTGGACGAGGTAGCGCGCGAGCGTCATCTCGTAGTCCGGGAGGAAGACGATCCGGTCGGCGAAGCGTGGGTCGCGCGCCATCTGCCGGACGGAGCGGATCAGCTCCTTGCCGCCGTCGTCGGCCGGGTGCGCCTTCCCGGCGAGGACGACCCGCACGGGGCGATCCGGATCCCTGACCAGCCGCTCGAGCCGATCCACGTCGGTGAAGAGCAGGCCGGCGCGCTTGTAGGTCGCGAAGCGGCGAGCGAAGCCGACCGTGAGCACGTCCTCGTCGGCGCCGACCGCCTCGCCGCTCCCCCGCTCGCGCGCCACGCGCAGGAGCTCGCGCTTGCAGAGCGTGTGGATCCGCCAGAGCTCCTCGTCGGAGAGCTCGCGGACGCGGGTCCAGTCGCCGTCCAGGCGCGGCTCGAGCTCAGACGAGAGCCACGTGCGCGGATGGACGCCGTTCGTGACGTGTCCGATCGGGACATCCTGGACGGGCCGGTCGGGCCACAGCGAATGCCACATCTCGCGAGCCACGCGCTCGTGGAGCTCCGACACCGCGTTCGCCTGCGACGCGATCCGGAGCGCGAACGGCGTCAGCCCGAACGTCGCGTCGCCCTCGCCCGCGCGCCCGAGCGCGAGGAACTCGTCCCACTCGAGCCCGACCGCCGCGACCAGCCCGGCGAGGTAGCGCTTGACGAGCGCCGGCTCGAAGACCTCGTTCCCGGCGGGGACCGGCGTGTGGGTCGTGAACACCGTCGAGGCGCGCACCTCCTCGAGAGCGTCGTCGCGCGAGGCCCCGGCGGCAGTCAGCTCGCGCAGCCGCTCGACCGCGAGCAGCGCGGAGTGGCCTTCGTTCAGGTGGAAGACGGTCGGCGCGAGGCCGAGGCGGCGCAGCGCCCGCACACCGCCGACGCCGAGGACGACCTCCTGCCGGATCCGATGCTCGCGGTCACCGCCGTAGAGCCGGTCCGTCACTCCCCGCGCGGCGGGGCTGTTCTCCTCGAGGTCCGTGTCCAGCAGGTACAGCCGCGTCCGGCCCACGTCCGCACGCCAGACACGCACCGCCACCGGCTCGCCGGCGAGCTCCAGGTGGACGAGCAGCGTGCGGCCGCTGGCCTCGCGCTCGAGCGTCAGCGGCAGGCGCGTCGGGTCGTTCAGCGGGTACCGCTCGCGCTGCCAGCCCGTCTCGTCGAGCGCCTGCCGGAAGTAGCCGCGCTCGTAGAAGAGGCCGACGCCGACGAGCGGCACGCCGAGCTCCGACGCCGACTTGAGGTGGTCGCCCGCGAGGACGCCGAGCCCGCCCGAGTAGACCGGCACGCTCTCGTCCAAGGCGAACTCCATCGAGAAGTACGCGACCAGAAAGCCCTCGTCCGCGCCGTGCTCGTCCCACCAGGCTGGCGCCTCGAGCTCGGCCTGCAACGCCCGCTCAGCCGCCCGCACGCGCGCGACGAAAGCGGCGTCTTCGGCGGCGCGCTCGAACCGGTCGTCGGAGAGCCCTGCGAGGAGGACGATCGGGTTGTGGTCGGCCTCGTCCCAATCGGCCGGGTCGAGGTCGCGGAACAGGTCGCGGATCGCCGGCAGCCACGAGAACGCGAGGTTCCGCGCGAGCCGCTCGAGCACCCTGCGGAGCTCCGCGCCGCTCACCGTCACGTCGTCGCCTGGCATCCCAACAGTCACACGAAAAGAACGCCGCGGCGCGGCGAACGCCGCAACGCTACCAGCGGGCCGCGTCGGCGTACGCCTGCGCGCCGGGCGCGCCGGGCGCACGTTGACAACCCGTCGAGATCGGCCTACCGTCGAAAGCTGCCGTACAGGGAAGAAGGCGCCATGCCGAGGAAGAGCAAGCCCGGCACCCGGGCCGATCGGAACGGTGCGAGCGCCGGCGAGCAGCCGGCGGTCACCCTCGACGACGACGTCGATCCGTGGCTAAGGGTAGGCCGTCTCCGGCTCATCCTCTTCGGACTCCTATTCGGCGCGGGCGCAGTCGTCGTCATCTGGCTGATCTCGCTGACCGACCTTCCCGAATGGGCGATCACGACCGTCGAGCACACCATGATCGGCCTGATCGTCGCGGCAATCGCAGCGGTCCTCATCCCGCTCGTCGTCGGGTCGACCGAGCTCAGCGAGAAGCTGATCGACTTCCTCAAGCGCGCGCAGTCGCGATCGCTCTACGACGGTGCGGCCTCGCTCGACGCGCTCCAGAACGTCGGCATCAGCCGCGTCTACGTCTCCCGGAACGCCGCGGACGCCGACATCGCCGCCGATCTGAAGAAGGCGCAGGAGATCCGAATCGTCGGCATCTCCCTCGACGACTGGACGGCCCGGTCGAACGCGACGCTCGGGAAGTCGTGGACCGCGCTGAGAGAGCGGATCGAGCGGCCCGATCGATCCCAACCGTGCAACGTGAAAATCATGCTCGCAGACCCGCGCAGCCTCGGCGCCGTCCTCCGGTCCGAGGCCGAGGAGGAAGCCGGCAAGACGACCAGCCTCGAGACGAGCGTCGAAGCGACGGCGAAGATGCTCGAGACGCTCGCCGAGAAGCACCGAGATGCCGGAACCACCTGCGAGCTCCGTCTCTACCGAGTCGCGCCGCAGCTCTTCATCTGCCAGGCCGACTCCGTCAGCTACGTGCAGCCGTACTACCTCCGCGTCAAGCAGGGCACGCGCAGGCTTCCACTCGTTCGCTGCGTCGAGAGCGACCTCGTCGGGGACCTCCAAAATCACTTCACGAAGATCTGGGAGCTCGCAGCCGTGCCGGCGCGCGACTACCTGTCCAATGGCGTGGTCGGGATCGAGAACGGCGCGTACTCGATGGCCAGCGCGAACATTTTCTCCGCGGTAGACAAGGCTGGCGAGCGAATGCGATGCGTGATCGAGGGGGCGCGCGAGTGCGTCTGGCTCCACGGGATCTCGCTCGAGTCGTACTTCAACCCGAGCCTTTCGCCGCGGCTTTACAACGCAGTGCAGAGCGCGCTCCGCGCGGGAGCCGAGGTTCGCGTCCTCCTCCTGCACCCCTTCTCGACCCAGGCCTACTTCCGGTCATACCGCGAGCACCTCCTGGCGGACGAGGGGAGCATCGAGTTCGCCGATTACCTCGCCACGAACGCCCACGACGAATCGCCGCTCGTCCAAGACACGGTCCGGACGATCAAGAAGATCTTCGCGCTCAATAGATCCCCGTCGTTCAAGAAGGCCGGGACGACGATCGAGATCAAGCTCTACGCGAGCGCCCCATTCTCGTTCATGCTCGTAAGCGACCACGCCGCGCTGATCGAGCAGTACCACTACGGCAACTACGACGAATCGCGCCTGGCGAACGAGACCGATGGCGACCGCCTCCTCGGCAAGAAGATGCCGGTCGTGGAGTACCGAGACACGTACGAAGGCCCGCGGACGTGGTCCCGCGCGAGGACGCCGTACGAGCTTCTCCGCAGCCACTACAAGTTCGTGTGGGAGAAGCTCGCCGCTGAGGCCGACCCCGCCGATCTCACGCTGGTCGACGGACGTGCTCGGGCGATTGCGCTCGAGGACCCTGGGCCGCCGGCCGTCGGTGGCGGGGAGGCCGGCGCGATGGTCGCCGGCTAGCCGCGCCGTCTAGAGTCTCCGGAACGCGCGCGAAAGGAGCCCGCATGGCCACGACCGTCCGCGCCCTCCGGAACTTCGTCGGCGGCGAATGGGTCGAATCGAGCGGCGAGGACGTCCGCCCGATCGTCTCGCCGGTCACGGGCGAGACGATCGCCGAGGTCCCCGACGCGAGCCCCGAGGACGTCGACCGCGCCGTCGCGGCCGCCCGCGCCGCGCAGCCGCGCTGGGCCGCGCTCTCCGCCTGGGAGCGCGCGCGAATCTGCCACGCGATCGCCGACCTGATCGCCGAGCGGCGCGAGGAGTTCGCCCGCGAGCTCTCGCTCGAGCAGGGCAAGCCCTACGCGGCCGAGGCGCTCGGGGACATCGACGAGACGGCCGAGAACTTCCGCATCGCGGCCGAGGACGTGAAGCGGATGGAGACGGCGATCATCCCGTCGCAGGACGTCTCCAAGCGGATCCTCACCTTCCGCAAGCCGAACGGTGTCTACGCGGGGATCACGCCCTGGAACTTCCCCACGCTCATCCCCGTCGAGCTGATCGCTCCGGGCATCGCCGCCGGGAACACGATCGTGATGAAGCCGTCCGAGTGGACGCCGGTCGCGATGGCCAACTTCGTGCAGATCATGGCCGACGCGGGCCTGCCCGAAGGCGTCGTGAACGTCGTGTACGGCGCCGGCGACGTCGGCGAGATGCTCGTCACGCACCCGGACGTCGACTGCATCGGGTTCGTGGGCTCGCACACGACGGCGGAGAGGATCGTGCGCGCAGCCGGGCTCAAGCGCTCGCTGATCGAGGCCAGCGGGAACGGCCCGGTGATCGTCTGCGAGGACGCCGATGTTGCACGCGCTGCGCAGGGCGCGGTCTTCGGCGGCTTCTTCTGCGCGGGCCAGGTGTGCTGCGCGACCGAGCGTGTGCTCGTCCACGAGCGCGTCCACGACGACTTCCTCGACGAGGTGCTGAATGCGGCCCGCGAGTGGAAGCTCGGCGACCCGTTCGACGAGTCGACGCTCGTCGGGCCGATGAACAACGAGCCGACCGCGCGGAAGATGGACGCGCACCTGGAGGATGCCGTGGGCCAGGGCGCCTCGGTGGTGCTCGGTGGCCGGCGCGCTCCCGATCGCCCGACGCGCCTCTACTACGAGCCGACGGTCGTCACCGACGTCGGCACCGAGACGCTGCTGAACCGCGAGGAGACCTTCGGCCCGATCGTCCCGCTGATTCGCGTCCGCTCCGACGAGGAGGCGCTCGAGGTCGCGAACGACTCGCACCTGGGGCTGCAGGCGGCGGTCTACACGTCGAGCCTGAAGCGCGCGTTCCGGTATTTGGATTCGCTGCGCGTCGGCAACGTCGTCGTGAACGACTCGACCGACTACTGGGAGGCGCACGAGCCCTTCGGCGGCTCGAGCGGGACGCGCAGCGGCTGGGGCCGCATCGGCGGCCGCTACACGATGCTGGACATGACCGACCTGAAGACGGTCGTCCTCGACGTCGGCGGGCTCGACTAGAGAAGGAGCGGCGTCGCGAGCGGGTACGCGTCGACGACCCGCTCGAGAAGGTCGAGGTCGTCCTCGATCGGCCCGTGGTCGTCGGCTACCAGGTCGCGGGCGCAGCGCTCGAGGTACAGGCAGTAGTTCGTCTTCCCGGTCGCGTGCCGCGGCACGTACCGAAGGCCGTCGAGCCTCGGGTACCAGCCGTAGAACGCACGGCTCCAGAGCTGCGGCCTGCGGTAGGGCTTCATGACACAGACGCGCGCGTCGAGGCCGAAGGCCATCAAGCAGCTCCCGTCCGTGAAGTCGAGGAGGTGGAGCGGCCGCGTCGATCGGATCGCGAAGAGCCGGCGCTTTCCGTCCGGAACGTCGATGTAGCGCGTGTCGCCGAAGACCTCGGCGAAGCAGCCCACGTCTTCGCTGCAGACGTAAGTGACGCAGAACGCGCCGGCCGGGGCGTCGAAACGAAACTTCCCCTTGGGGTGTCGGCGCAGCGCGAGCGGATCGGTGTGCCAGTCGAGGCGAAAGCCTGCGATCCGCTCCTCGACCGGCTTGCATGCGCCCGCCGGCAGCGCAGGCGGCGGCTCGGGAATCGTGGAGCTGCCTGCGATCAGATTCCTTGAGCCGTGCCGGCTGCGACGAGCTCGGTGACCTCTTCCGGCCGTTCGTCGAGGAGCTCCACGAGCGGCGACCCTTCGACGCCCGCATCGGGATTGGTCAGCAAGAGATGGAGCGACAGCGGCGTCAGCCGTGCCTCACGAGCAGCCCTCACGAGCTCGGGCACGACCGGGCGCACGTTCCCGGCGCCGTCGAACTGCCACTCCGGATACCAATGCTCGCTACGGAGCGGCGGCTGGATGCCGAGGAGCTTGCCGGCATTCCGCAGCTGCGCGAGGTACTGACGGCTGACGCCAAGCCGCTTCCGCAACTCGCTGCCGCGGATCGACTCGTCTTGCACACGCGCTGTCAGGACCTCGAGCCGCGCGCGGTTCTTGAGCCGGGCACGGTTCTCGACGTCACCCGATGCGAGGAACTCCCGCAGCGCCTCCGGTGACTGGGCTAGGAGCAGGTGCGCAGCGTGCGCGACAGCCGCCTCGACGAGCGCTCGCCGCGGCGGCGGAAGCCGCTCGAGCTCCGCCTCCACGTCGGCAAGCGATTCGGGAGCCATGGGCTCAGGCTACCGTCAACTCCGTCAAGCGTCAATTCCGTCAAGCAGCCTTTCGCAACACATTTGCCCTCCTTTCGAGGGATGCGCGATTCCGAACCCTCTCCAATGCTGAGCTGACGGCGGCGCGCATGCGGAGCGCGGTGCTAATGCGGCTATGGCAAGACTGCGGAGAGCACTTCTGCTTCCGAGCCTCCTTACGAGGTTCGCAGCCGTGAGCGCGATCGCGGTGATCGGGCTCGGAGCCGTCCTCTTCCACGTCCTCGAAGCGAGCATTCGCACGCGTGCGCTCGCGAGCGCGCGCGAGTCGGCGGTACTGACGGCCCGCGCGGTCGTCGGCCCGCACGTCAGCGAGCGGCAGCTGCGACACGGCCTCGGCGCCGGCGAGATCGCGGTGCTGGACAACGAGACCACCCGGGGCCTGAAGCCGGCCGGGATCAAGCGGATCAAGCTGTGGAGCAAGGACGGGCGCGTCGTGTACTCGGACGACCCCGGGCTGATCGGCCGGCGGTTCCCGCTCTCCGACGAGCTGCGCGAGGCGCTCGACGGCGAGGTCGCCTCGGAGGTCTCCAGCCTGACGAAGGCGGAGAACGTCGCGGAGCGCCGCGACGGCCAGCTACTCGAGGTCTACGTGCCGATGCGCTCGCACGGCCGCGTCGTCGGTGCGTTCGAGATGTACACGCCGTACCAGCCGGTGCTCGCGGCGATTCGCCACGACGTCGCCAAGCTCGGGATCGCGCTCTCGCTCGGCCTCCTGCTCCTCTGGGCGACGCTCTTCAACCTGGTCGCGACCGCCTCGAGGCGGCTCCGGCGCCAGTCGGAGGAGAACCGCCATCTCGCGCTCCACGACAGCCTCACCGGCCTTCCGAACCGGACGCTCTTCCTCGACCGCGCCGAGCAGGCGATCCTCGCGGCGAAGCGGCAGCCGGCCGACGTCGGCGTCCTCATCCTCGACATCGACCGGTTCAAGGAGATCAACGACACGCTCGGGCACGGCGCCGGCGACTTCCTCCTCTCGCAGGTCGAGCCGAGGATCCGCCCGGTGCTGCGCGAGGGCGACACGATC
>Ga0081539_10006680_pt1 | contig 10896 bp, 7 predicted proteins | sample TabmetS4T2R2_FD_71023 | JGI IMG/M metagenome (GOLD analysis project Ga0081539, IMG submission 71023) | Tabebuia heterophylla rhizosphere microbial communities from the University of Puerto Rico - S4T2R2 | ecosystem: Host-associated > Plants > Roots > Rhizosphere ... | reverse complement strand
CCACTGGATCGAGGTCGGCAAGGCGGCGTCGCGTCCGCCGCGTGTCTTCCGCGTCAACTGGTTCCGCACCGATGCCAACGGCAAGTTCCTGTGGCCCGGTTTTGGCGAGAACCTGCGCGTGCTCAAGTGGGTGCTCGATCGCTGCGACGGGAAGGGCAACGCCAGGGACACGGTGATTGGCGCCGTGCCGACGCCCGATGCGATTGAAGTGGACGGCCTGGTGACGGCTGACAAGCTGCAGACGTTGCTGCAGGTCGATCCGGCGGAATGGGTCGAGGCGGTGGCGGCGCAGGAGGATTTCTTCACCACACTCGGCAGCCATCTGCCGCGCGAGATGCGTGACGAGCAGCAGCGGCTGGCGCGAGCCGTCGATTCGGCCATCCACACGCCCGAAATCGAGGCCCGGAGCGTCGCGGAGCATTAGGCGAGATCGTTGCGTTTGACACCCGACAACGACACACCGAGGCAGTGAGGCACCGAGCATAAGAGTCCTGATTTTGGTCCTCGGTGCCTCGGTGTGTCGCGTCTCGAGTGAAGTCGGTTCGACATAACCGGAATTTTTCAGTGACAACGGCCTCACCCCCCCTCACCATCTCCGACCTCCAGGCCCGCCTCTCCGCGCAGCACTACATCGCCGACCGCGGTCTGGCGGTATCGCTCTTCCTCACGCTGCGTCTCCGGCGTCCGCTGTTTCTGGAGGGCGAGGCGGGCGTCGGGAAGACCGCGCTTGCCGCGGCAGTCGCCGGCGCGCTCGACGCCGAGTTGATCCGGCTGCAGTGCTATGAGGGCCTCGACGTCACGCACGCGGTCTACGAGTGGGACTACGCGCGGCAGCTGCTCGAGCTGCGAATCCTCGACGCGACCGGCGAGATCGATCGGCAGCGTGCCCGGCGCGAGTTGTACAGCGACCCATTCCTCATCAAACGCCCGCTCCTGCAGGCCATCGACCCCGGACGTACGCGCCCTGCGGTCTTGCTGATCGACGAGATCGATCGCGCCGACGAGGAGTTCGAAGGGTACCTGCTCGAGCTGCTCGCCGACTTCCAGATCACGATTCCCGAGCTCGGAACCGTTCGCGCGTCGGATCCACCCGTGGTGATCCTCACGTCCAATCGCACGCGCGAGGTACACGACGCGCTGAAGCGACGCTGCCTCTATCAGTGGATCGACTATCCCAGCTTCGAGAAGGAGCAGGCAATCGTCCGCGAACGCGTGCCGGCCGCTTCGCGCGGGCTCGCGGAGCAGGTCACGGCGTTCGTGCAGCGCCTACGGCGTGAGGAGCTGTACAAAGTTCCTGGAGTCTCGGAGACGCTGGACTGGGCCGCCGCGCTCGTCGCGTTGGACAAGGACACGCTCGATCCCGCGGTCGTCGAAGAGACGCTGGGTGTGCTGCTGAAGGCGAAGGAAGATATCGACGCCATACGCGGCGAGCGCCTGGCCGCCCTTCTGCAGCGCTCCGCCTGACGTGTCTGCCGCCTTCGTCGACAACCTGCTGGTCTTCGGCCGTGTGCTGCGGAACGCAGGGCTCGACGTGCACCTCGGACGAGTCCTGGACGCAGTGACCGCGCTCGGCGATGTCGATCTGACCGCCCGCGACGATGTGCGTCATTCGCTGCGGGCGCTGTTCGTGCATCGTCACGATCAGCTGGTCATCTTCGATCGCGCGTTCGATCTGTTCTGGCGCGCGGACGCACTGCGGGACGGCGGTCGTCGCGCACCCGGGCGCGATGATGGGCGGAGCAGCGGTCTGGAGACCTCGACGGTCGTCAACGACGAACGCCGCTCCCAGCTTGTCGCGGTTCCGTTCGACGCCGCCGGCGAGACGCCGGAGGGGCGCGAAGTCGGCCTGTGGAGCGACGCCGGCGGTGTCGCGCACAAGGACTTTGCGCGGTTCACCGAACAGGAGATGGCGCTGGCGCGCGCGACGATCGAGCGGCTGGTGTGGACTCCAGGTCATCGGCGTACGCGGCGATGGGTGGCCGGCCGCGGGCCACGGATCGATCTTCGGCGAGCGCTGGCGCGCAGCCGGCGGACCGGCGGGGATGTGGTATCGCTTCCTCGTCGTCGCCGTCGCACACATCCGCGCGGTCTCGTCCTGTTGTGCGACGTCAGCGGATCGATGGAGCGCTACTCGCGGATGCTGCTGCACTTTGCGCACGCCATGGGGAGCCGTTACCAGCCGTTCGAGGCGTTCCTGTTCTCGACCGACCTCACGCGCATCACCGGCCAGCTGCGGACCCGCCGCGTCGATCAGGCGCTGGCGGCCGTGTCCGGCGCGTTCGGGCACTGGTCGGGAGGGACGCAGATTGGCGAGTCGCTTCGCGAGTTTCACCAGCGTTGGGGACGCCGCGTGTTGACGCGCGCCCCTGTCGTCCTGCTCGTCTCCGACGGCTGGGATCGCGGGGAGCCGGCCCTTTTACGCGACGAGATCGCCCGGCTGCAGCGCAGCTCGCATCGGCTGATCTGGCTGAATCCGCTCATCGGCACGGCCGACTACGCCCCGTTGACGCGCGGTCTTCGCGCCGCTCTTCCGTTCGTCGACGATTTTCTGCCGGTGCGGACGCTCGCGAACATCGCGGATCTGGCGGCGCATCTGAATCAGCTGGATCGTGGATAGAGCTGGATAGTGGATGGTAGATCGTGGATAGTGGTTGCTCGAACAACGAACCGTTAGCGACGAACGACGAACCGCCGAACCGCGAACGCCCAACGCCCACGATCCACTAACTACCATCCACCAACCAGTCGAGATGGACATCACAGGCTCTTACACATTCGACGCTCCTCCCGATCGCGTCTGGACCGTGCTGATGGATCCCGCCGCGATCGCGTCCTGCATTCCCGGCTGCGAACGGCTCGAGCCGGACGGCGAGGATCGCTACAAGGCGAGGCTTGCGGTCGCGCTCGCGGCCATCACCGGAACCTACGACGGTGTGGTCACGGTGGCCGACAAGGTTCCGCCGACCAGCTACCGCCTCATCGTCGAGGGGCAGGGCCGGCCCGGATTCGTCAAAGGAAATGCGCAGCTGACGCTACGCGCCGACGGCGAGAAGACGATTGTCGATGTCAGCGGGACCGTCGACACCGGCGGCACGATCGCGCGCCTCGGTCAGCGACTGATTGGTGGGGTTGCGAAGATGATGCAGGACCGCTTTTTTGGCTGTCTCACGACGAAGATCTGAAGGGTCCCGCGGCGGTCTTCACCCCCAAAAGAGCAAACACGGAGTCACGGAGACCAGGGAGACGCACGGAGATCATCGATTAATCCCGAGCGGCCTACGAATGAGTTCACGGCTCGGATAAACATGAGCACGCGGGTGACGCCGGCCTTCGGCAGCCTTCGGCCGGCGCTATGGATAGAGAGACACCACAATCGCAAGCCATCCAGCGGTCGTCAGCGGCTTGCGATTGCGGCGTCTCTCTATCCATGGCCGCGCAACGCGCGGTCACCCGCGACCTCCGGGCGTCTCCGTGCCTCCGTGACTCCGTGGTTGCTTTTGTGAGTGTCTGAACCCTACGCCCGTGAGAGTGCCTTCTCCAGCGCGCGGCGCGTGAACACCCCGACCATCGACGTCCGATACTCTGCACTGGCGTGCATGTCGGTGTTGAGTCCCTCCAGCCCCTCCGCCGCCAGCTTCGCGGCCGCCTCGATCGTCGCCGCCGACGCCTGTTTGCCCTGCAAGGCCTGCTCGACGTTCGCCAGTCTCACCGCGTGGCTGAGTGCACCCGTCAGGCCGACTCGTGCGGACTTGATGACGCCGCCGTCCACGCCCAGCGCCGCTGCCACGCCGACGATCGCGAAGTGTGACGCGCGCTGGTGCAGCTTCGCGTAGGCGGCGGAACGGACCGGCGTGAACTTCACACCGGTAATCAGCTCGTTGGGCGCCAGATCGACGGTGAACAGATCGATGAAGAAATCCGCCGCCTTGACGCTGCGCGAGCCCTGCGCCCCGCGAATCATGATCTCCGCATCGAGCGCGATCATCGTCGCCGGGTAATCGGCGGAAGGATCGGCGTGAGCCAGGCTGCCCCCAAGCGTGCCCTTGTTGCGCACCTGCGGGTCGCCAATCTCCGCTGCTGTCTCGGCCAGCACCGGGCACACGTCGCGGAGGAGAGACGACGCGGCCACCTCGCTATGCACCGTACCAGCACCGATCTCGATCGCGCCGCCGCTTTGACGGATGCCCGACAGCTCCTTGATGCGGCTGATGTCGATCAGCACCTGCGGCTCGCTCAGGCGCAGCTTCATCAGCGGGATCAGGCTGTGGCCGCCGGCGAGCAGCTTGCCCCCGCCGTTTCCCAGCTTCGCCAGCGCGTCGTCCACGGACGTCGCGCGCTGGTAATCGAATGTCGTCGGAATCACGCCTGGCCTCCCTGCTGGATGATCCGCCACAGCTTTTCCGGCCGCAGCACCATGTCGATGTGCTTCACCCCGAACCCGCTCATCGCGTCGACGACGGCGGAGACGACCGATGGCGTCGACCCGAGCGTTCCGGCCTCGCCGACGCCCTTGGCCCCGAGCGGATTCACCGGCGTCGGCGTGTAGGTGGCGTCGAGCTCGAACCACGGAAAGTCGGCCGCCCGCGGCAGCGCGTAGTCCATGTACGAGCCGGTCACGAGCTGGCCGTCGCTGTTGTAGACGACTTCCTCGATCAGCGCCTGACCGATCCCCTGCGCCAGGCCGCCGTGAATCTGTCCCTCGACGATCAGCGGGTTGATCAAGTTGCCGGCGTCGTCGACGGCCACGAGCCGCAGCAGCTTCGGCTCGCCCGTGTCGCGATCGACTTCGACCATCGAGATGCAGCAGCCGAACGGATACGTGTTGTTGCTCGGCTCGAAGAACGCTTCCTCGCTCAGGCCGGGCTCCATTCCTGCCGGCAGCGGAACCGGAATGTAGGCGAACGCCGCGACCTGACCGAACGTCTTCGCCGACGCCGGCGCGCCCTTGACGCCGATCGTGCCGTTCTCGAAGACGATGTCCTCCTCGTGCGCTTCGAGGAGCGCCGCGGCGAACTTCGCCATCTTGGCCTTGACCTTCGTTCCGGCCATGTGCATCGCCGCTCCGCCAACTGCCTGGGACCGGCTGCCGAACGTACCTATGCCTTGCTTCACGATCCCCGTGTCGCCATGCAGGATGGTGACGTGCTCGAGCGGAATGCCGAACTGGTCCGCCAGCATCTGGGCGAACGTCGTCTCGTTGCCCTGGCCGTGCGGTGACACGCCGGTCATCGCCGTGATGTGCCCGTCGCGTTCGACAGTCACCTGCGCGTGCTCCCATCCACCGGTGGGCAGCGTAGCCGAGGGTCCGATGCCGCACACCTCGACGTACATCGCCAGACCGAGACCGACCAGCCGTCCCTGCGCTTTGGCGGCGTCACGTTCGGCTTTGAGCTGATCCCACTTCGCGTTCTCCAGCGCTTTGTTGAGCGCCAGCTCGTAATCGCCGGAGTCGTAGACGGCGCCCATCTGCGTCTGGAACGGGAACCTGTCGGGCTTGATGAAGTTGACGCGGCGCAGCTCCGCGGGATCCATCTTCAATTCGCGCGCGAGCATGTCGAGACCGCGCTCGATGAAGTAGGTCGCCTCGGGACGTCCGGCCCCACGATACGCGTCGGTCGGCACCTTGTTGGTGAAGACTTCGGTGAGCGTCGTGCGGACGGCGGGGAAGTCGTACGTCGCGTTCGCCATCAGCATCGTCAGCGTCGGGATGGCGGCGGTCAGCAGCATGTTGTAGGCGCCGATGTCCGCGATCAGACGCAGCCGGACCCCGAGGACCTTGCCGTCCTTCTTTGCCGCGATTTCCACGTAGCCGATGATGTCGCGCCCATGGATCATCGAGACGAACTCTTCCGAGCGGTCTTCGATCCACTTGAGCGGCGTCCCGAGTCGCCGGGACAAGGCGGCGAGGACGTAGTCCTCGCCGTAGATGTTGATCTTCGCGCCAAACCCGCCACCCACTTCCGGCGCGATGGCGCGCACCTGATCCTCGCCCATGCCCAGGACGGCGGCGATCATCGACCGCAACATGTGCGGGTTCTGGCTCGACGACCAGATCGTGAGCGTACTCTTGGCTTTTTCGTAGTGGGCGACGACGCCACGCGGCTCCATCGGCGACGGCGCGAGCCGCTGATTGAACATCCGTTGCGAGATGACGACCTCGGCATCGGCGAACGCTTTGTTGATGGCCGAATCGTCCGGCGGTGCGCCTGGCGCGCCGGCGCCGGTCCCACTTGGCAGCGGGCCCAGCGCGACGTTGTTGGCAAAATCCTGGTGGACGAGCCCCGGCTTTCCCTGCAGCGCTTCTTCCGGATCGACAACGGCCGGAAGCGGATCGTAGGTCACGTTGATCGCGTCGAGCGCATCGCGTGCCGTGTAGCGATCGCTGGCGACCACGACGGCAACCGGCTCGCCGACGTAACGGACGGTGTCGACGGCCACAGCTCGGTGTTCCGGCGATTTGAACGGCGTGCCGATCGGCATCGGGCCGAGGATCTCGGCAATCTGCGCGCCCGTGAACACCGCTTCGACGCCATCCATGCCCTGCGCAGCGCTCACGTCCACGGCTTTGATCCGCCCGTGCGCGATGTCGCTGCGCTTGAACGCCACGTACTGCATCCCGGCGATCTTCACGTCGTCCACGTAGGTGGCGCCGCCCTGGATCAGCCGCGGATCCTCGCGTCGCTTGACGCGCGTGCCAACGAGCTTCGGAAGAACGGGAGACTTGGTCGTCATCGCTACCTCCCCGTTCCTTCGGTTGCCAGGCCCTGTGTCTTCTTCGCCGCGTACTGAATCGCGTTGACGATGTGCTGATAGCCGGTGCAGCGGCAGAAGTTGCCGCCGATAGCCTCGCGAATCTGTTCTTCGCTCGGCGAGGGAATCTCGTTCAGCAGATGCACGGCGGAGAGGATCATTCCCGGCGTGCAGTAACCGCACTGCAGACCGTGCTCCTCCCAGAAGCCTTCCTGCACCGGGTGCAGCTGGCCGTCTTTGGCCAGGCCCTCGATCGTCGTGATCTGCGATCCGTCGGCCTGCACGGCGAACACGGTGCACGACTTCACGCTGCGGCCGTCCATCAGGATCGTGCACGCGCCGCACTGGCTGGTGTCGCAGCCGATGTGCGTGCCGGTGAGATTGAGCTGTTCGCGCAGGAAGTGCACCAGCAGCGTGCGCGGCTCCACGCTCGCCTTGCGCACCTTGCCGTTGACTGTGATTGCGATTTGCACCATCAGTGCCTCTCGTGTGTGGGCGGATGTGTCGAACCGCGCAATGTTATCGACAGGCGATGTGCGGCGTCAAAGGGCTCGCTACCTGACCTCGCTCGGCAAAATCTGCGTCGTGCTGGAAGCCTCGATTCGTCCGTTCTTGACCACTCGCGCGTCCTGCCACGCGTGGAATTGGCCGAAACCGCATCGAGCGCCGTGGGTACTACGCTTGCGATACGGCTTTCGATGCGATGGACGATGCTAGACTTGAATTCCAAGCAGCGGGCGCTGATCGCCGACAAACTCTTCGACATTGCCAACGTTGCGGCCGGAGCAATGATCTTCGGACAGTTCGTCGCGGAATGCGATTCTCGCCGCTGCTCGCAATCGGAGGAATGTTGGTCTGGGGCGTACTGGTCGCGCTGAGCGTTGTCCTAGAAGGGAGGCGTCGCTCGTGATTGGATTGTTCATTCTGCTCGGCGGAATCGTCTTCATCGCCACGATGATCACCGTTCTGGATGGCATCGCGTTGCGGCGAAAACGACAACAGGGGCAGAAATAGAAGAGTGGACGGTCCGCGTCAAGGCACCACCACGATTGGCGCCTGCCAGAACGACGCCTTGCCGCCCTGCGGATCGAGCACGGTGACCTGGCAGTCGTAACGGCCGGCAGGGAACTCGGCGAGAGGAACGCTGAAGCGCAGCGGAATCGCTTTCGACCTGGGGTCCATGCCCTCGGTGACGGCGATTGGCTGTGTCTCGAAGGCTTTCTCTTCCCCACGATAGAAGCTCACGAACGCGACCAGCGGCTGCATCGTCGTATTGCGCCGCTGGTATGACTGCAGGAACACGTACAGGTCGCGGCTCCGGCTGAACACGCGGGTGACGCTCGGAATCAGGCGATAGCCGTCGGCCACGAGCGGGCTGGCCGCTTGCGCGGCTTCCGCCTTCTTCACGGTGAACAGCTCATCGCCGAGCGGAACACGCTGACTGCTCAGCACGATGGTGCTGAGGGGCACGCGCTTGTCCTCGCGATCGAGGTTCGGGATCGTGAAGGACGTCTGATAGGTCCCCATGCGCCCGGTCTCGGAGTCGCGAGCCAGCAGCTTGATCACGTACTTGCCAGGAAGCAGCGTGAACCCGGTCTCGTACTGAATCGGACGCGTCGCCAGCTGGCTGGCGATCTCGTCAGACAACTTGATATCGAGTTTGTCGCGGACGTTCTGCTGCGTATAGCCGTTCTCGTCCTTTACCTCGCCGATGAAGTCGATGAGCGTGCGCGCGGCGCCACGGCGCTTGGCGAGTGCCAGCTCGCTGCCGGGAATCTTCACCGCCACCGGTACGAAGTATTCGGCCCGGTTCAACTGGAAGTAGTTCACCTCCATCGCGATCGGGATGTCCGTGACCGGGTCCTCCAGCATCAGCGCGTCTTCGAGCTGCCGTTCCTTTTCCGCGGCGTTGAAGTTGGCGAACGACTTGTCGGCGAAATAACCCTGTCGATACGAGAGGTCGGCCTTCAACTCGCCGGTCAACGTCACCTTGACGCGACGGAACTTGCCGTCCGTGGCGGTGTGCGTGCTGTAGTAGCCAACCAGGTAGTAGCTCGAGAGCGCGTTGGCGGCGTCGACGATCCCCTTCGACAGGTCGTTGAAGTCGAACATCGCCTTGCCGCCCGAGTCTTTGGCGAGCGCATAGAGCGTGTCCTGCGAGCGCTGGAAGCTCATTCCGAGGTTCTGCGCGAGCGCGCCGGTGAACATCGCAAGTCCGCCGGGTGACCGCTGCGTCGCGTCGCCAAGCGGGGCGGTCGCCACCAGGCCGCGTGCATCGATCGGGTTCAGCGTGACGTTGGCCCGCAGCGCCGCGTTCACCGTCGCGCGCAGCTGCGCCTGATTGTCGGTGCCATTCAAACGAATGCCGCTGGCGAAGTAGATCAGCGCCTTCTGTTCCGGCAACGGCCGGAGCATGGCGATCGCCGTCTGCAGTGCCGAGAGCTGCCGGTCCGTGTTGAAGATGTTGAACTCGGCGTCGTCCTGGCCGAATGCGGTCCCGAGCTCGGTGTTGTCGGGGATGCCGTCGCCGTCCTGATCCTCGCCGTAGATCATCGTCTGGATCGCTTCACGCAGACGAACGCGGTCGTCGGTGAAGTCGTGACGCACGCGCACCGCGCCGCCCTTGTATTCCATCAGCGCGACGAGATCGCGCGCGCCCATCGAGGTCTCGACATACTTCCGCGCATTCAAGTACGCCCGAAGCGTGTCGGGCGGCGGCATCGACGACGTGTCGAAGTAGAGGACGATGAGCCTGCGGTCCTGATAGCGAATCCCACCGCTCGGGGGAGTGGAAATGATCGCGGGTTGACCGGGCAGCGGCGCGGGCGGAACGACGGTCGGACGCGGCGGTGCCGGCGCCTGGGCTGGCTCCGGGTCGATGCGCTGGAACTCGACGAACGCGATGTCCTGCGGCTCGCCGTCTTCCGCGATCGCGAAATCCTTGGCAGTGAGCCCTTCGATCGGCTTGCCGTTTTGATCCTTGACCGTGACCGCCTGAACGATCAGGCGCGTGGTTGTACGGAAGGTAGCTTGAGGCGCTTGAGCGACTAGCGGTGTCTGTACTAGAGCGGCAACGACAGCCACGCCGAAAAGCAGCCACCGAGGCACTGAGGCACTGAGGCGGGCAGAGTTTGAAAAAGAGAACCTCGGTGCCTCGGTGCCTCGGTGTGTCGTAAACGGGTGAACATCGTTGACATGAAGCATGGATCAGAACCTCACCCGCAGGCTCGTCTGCAGTCTGCGCATCGTGTTTGCCACGTTGGGCAGACCGAACTGAGGCGTGCCGACGAAAGCGTTGATGCTCGAGTAGGTGACGCGATTCAGCACGTTGATCGCATCGATCCGCCAATCGAGGTTGAGACGATTGCCCCAAGGGAAGCTGCGCGTCACCGCGGCGTTGAGGCCGAACTGCCTGGGGCCGCGGACCGAGTTGCGACCGGCGCTGCCCCAGCGGCCAGCGGATGGAGTGGTGTACGCCGATGGATTCAGATAGTAGCCTGAGGGCCTGTCGTCGACGGACGCGCCAGTGAGATCGGCGCGTATCGTGCCGATGACGCCCGTGCCGGGCACCGATGTCAGATAGATCGGCGACAGGGGCAGCCCGCTCCCTGCGGTCAGCTGACTCGTGATCGTCCATCCCTTGAGCAGCGCGCCCTTGCGACCGGTCAGCAGTCCGCCACCGCGTACGCCGACGCCGGTCGTGTAATCGACCTGCGCGGTCACGAGATGGGTTTGATCGAACGACGAAGGGCCGCGCTCGGCATCGAGGTCGAGCCAGTTCTGTGCGATGGCATTTCCAGACAGACTGGCGCCGTTGAATGCCGTCGCGTCGTCCTCGGCCTTCGCCAGCGTGTATTGCGTCGTCCACGTCAGGCCGTTGCTCAGACGCCGGCGAAGTTGCAGTTGACCGGCATGGCGTGACGAGGTGCCATTGGACGTCAGATAGACGAAGCCGAGGGGACACGAGGCGCACGGGTTGATCGACCCCGGTGCGTAGCTGTTGGGCAGGAACTCCTGCATCAGATGTGTGCCGTGCGTGCCGAGATAGGTCGCGGTGACCGTCAGCGACCGCGGCAGGTCCCTCTGCGCCGACACTTGCCAGTTGTGAGCCGCGCCTATCTGGAAGTCCGGATCGACCGCGAACGT
>Ga0081539_10006679_pt1 | contig 10897 bp, 9 predicted proteins | sample TabmetS4T2R2_FD_71023 | JGI IMG/M metagenome (GOLD analysis project Ga0081539, IMG submission 71023) | Tabebuia heterophylla rhizosphere microbial communities from the University of Puerto Rico - S4T2R2 | ecosystem: Host-associated > Plants > Roots > Rhizosphere ... | reverse complement strand
AGGCTGGACACGCGCAGTCCGGAGTCGGCCACCATCGCGGTGGCCGTCGCGAGGCCGACCTCGGCGACCGGTTCCCGCCAGAGTCCGATGCCGGCGATGCCCGTCTGGCCGGTGACCCGCAGCGCGGTGGCGAGGTCGGCGTATTTGATGGTCGCCTGGTTCAGCGACAGCCTGGGGTGCGCACTCATGACTATGCCTTCCTCGGCGTGCAGGCGGTCATGCCGACACTCCATGCAGGGCCAAGTAGGCGTTCCACCGCTGGGCGGCGAGGTCGGGATCCTCCAATGCGCCGGCCTGGTCGGCCAACCGCACGAGCGTCGACAGGTGCGGCAGACTGCGCGCCGAGTGCAGGCCACCGACCATGGTGAACGCCGCCTGGTGGCCGTTGAGCCAGGACAGGAAGGCCACGCCGGTCTTGTAGTAGAACGTGGGCACGGCGAAGACCTGCCGGGCCAGGGCCTCGGTCGGGCCGAGAATGTTCCGGTACGCCGCCGGGTCTCCCGCGTCGAGGGCCTGGATCGCGGCCGAGGCGTTGGGCGCCACCGCGGCGAAGGCCCCGAGCAGCGCGTCGGAGTACCGCCGGCCGTCGCCCTCGATGAGGCCCACGTAGTTGAAGTCGTCGCCGGTGAACAGCGTGGTGCCCTCCGGAAGGCGCGAGCGCACGGTGATCTCGTGGCCGGCGTCGAGCAGGCTCATCTTGATGCCGCGCACCTTGTCGACGTTCTCAGTCATGATCTCGATGACCGTATCGATGGACACGGGGATGTCGCCCGCGCCGAAGTAACCCGCGAGCTGCGGGTCGAACGCCTCGCCCAGCCAGTGCAGGATGACCGGGGCGCCGGCCCGGGCGAGCACCTCGCGGTAGACGCGGGCGTAGTCGGCCGGTGAAGACGCGGCCCGCGCCAGGTGGCGGCTGGCCATCAGGACCGTCCCGGCGCCGTGGTCCTCGGCGAAGTGCAGCTGTTCGACGTACGCGTCGATCACGGCCTGCAGCGAGATGACCTCCTCGTCGACGTGGTCGGTGTTCACGCCGACGACCAGGGCGCCCCCCGCCGTACGCGCCTCGGCGGCGCTGCGGGAGATCAGCTCCCGGGTGGCTTTGGCGTCCAGGCCCATGTTGCGCTGCGCGGTGTCCATGGCATCGGCCACTCCGAGGCCCCACGACCACACGTGGTGCCGGAAGGCCAGCGTGGCGTCCCAGTCGATGTCGGCAGGTGCGCCAGGCACGTTCTCCGCCGCCACGCGCGGGACGACGTGCGCGGCGGCGTACGCGACGCGGGAGCGTAGCGGGCCGGTGGGCCGACGCAGCGAGGGCGCGTCGGACAGCTCCCAGCGCTGCAGCCCTCCGGCGGCGTCGATCGCGGTGACGTCTCTCATCGGCTCGCCCCCTCTGCGACTGCCTCATCCGCGGCGGCGGGCGTCGGCTGCGGGAGCGTGAGCTCGGGCAGTGTGACGCGGGTACCGGTACGCGAGCTCTCCAGGCCGGCCTCGGCCAGTTGGACGCCCCTCGCGCCGGCGAGGAGGCCGAACTCGTACGGGGTGTCCTCGACGACGTGGCGGATGAACTCCTCCCACTGGATCTTGAACCCGTTCTCGAACGCGTCGTTGTCCGGAACCTCCATCCAGTCCCGCGCGTAGTCGTGCTCCTCGCGCAGGTCGGGGTTCCAGACCGGCTTAGGCGTGGCGTTGCGCGGCTGGATCCGGCAGCCGAACAGCCCGGCCACGGCGCTGCCGTGGGTGCCGTCAACCTGGAACTCGACCAGCTCCTTGCGGTCGACTCGCACCGTCCAACTGGAGTTGAGCTGCGCGATCACCCCGCCGGCGAGCTCGAACACCGCGTAGACCGCGTCGTCCGCGGTGGCGGTGTAGGGACCGGTCACCTCATCGAACCGGGTCGGGATGTGGGTGACCGCGTGCGCGTACACCGACTCGACTCGCCCGAAGAGGTTCTCCAGGACGTAGTTCCAATGCGGGAACATGTCGACGGTGATGCCGCCGCCGTCCTCGGCGCGGTAGTTCCAGCTCGGCCGCTGCGCCGGCTGCCAGTCGCCCTCGAACACCCAGTAGCCGAACTCGCCGCGGACGGACAGGATCCGGCCGAAGAACCCGGAGTCGATCAGGCGCGCGAGCTTGAGCAGGCCGGGCAGGTAGAGCTTGTCGTGCACCACGCCGTTCTTGACGCCCGCTGCTTGAGCCAGGGCGGCCAGCTCGAGCGCTTCGTCCAGACTCTCGGCGGTCGGCTTCTCGGTATAGATCGCCTTGCCCGCCGCGATCGCCTTGCGGAGGGCCGCGGCCCGGGCCTTGGTCACCAGGAAGTCGGAGTAGATGGTCCAGCGCGGGTCGGCCAGGGCCGCGTCGAGATCGGTGGTGTAGTCGGCGATGCCGTGCCGATGGGCCAGCTCGGCCAGCGCGGCCTCGCGGCGGCCGACCAGGATCGGCTCCACCTGGACGCGGTCGCCGTTGCTCAGCTGCACGCCGCCCTGCTCGCGGATCGCGAGGATGGACCGGACCAGGTGCTGGCGGTAGCCCATCCGGCCGGAAACGCCGTTCATGATGATGCCGATGCTCTTGTCTGCCATGGGGACTCCTTCGCGGATGTGGGAGCGTAGGGTTCAGCGGATCGTGCGCGAGCATCGATTGTGCTGTCTTGGTAAGCGCTTTCCAGTGGACCAAGTTCGGGTGCCCGCTGTCAATGCCTCGGCCCAAGATCATCGCACCACCGACCCCCGTCGCTCCGCCTGCTAGCTGGGCATTTCCACCGGCTAGGCTTGCCACTTTTTACTCGGCAGAAATCCGGACAAGAAATAAAAGATCTAGGAAAGCGCTTTCCAGAACGCCTAACTCCCGCTACGATCGGCGGGGACGAAAGCGATCGACCAGCCAACGAGGAGGAGGCCCAGGATGCCGGTACCGACCCCGACGACCGTCGTGCTGGTAGGCGCGCACGGACACGGCCGCTGGCATCTGCGCAACATCGACCGGCTCCGCGGTGCGGGCGCGCCGGTGCGCTTGGCCGGCGTTTGCGACACCCGACCGCCGGCCGACGACGAACGCGACCTCATCGGCGACGTTCCCGTGACGACCCGCCTCGACGAGTTGCTCGACGCCGTGAAGCCCGACGTGACGATCGTGTGCACCCCGATACACACACACGCCGAGCTGACGCTCACCGCCGCGGCGGCCGGCTCCCACGTGCTGCTGGAGAAGCCGCCCACCACCGCCCTCGCCGACTTCGAGAGGCTGGTGAGCGGGATGACGGCGACCGGGCGTGCGTGCCAGGTCGGCTTCCAGAGCCTGGGTTCGCACGCGGTGGCCTACGTGCGCTCGCTCATCGCCGACAACGCGGTGGGGGAGATCATCGGCATCGGCGCCGCGGGTGCCTGGCAGCGCGACTCGTCGTACTATGCCCGCGCGCCGTGGGCCGGGCGGCGCGCTCTCGGCGACGTCGCGGTCGTCGACGGTGCCCTGACCAATCCGTTCGCCCACGCCACGGCCACCGCCCTCGCACTCGACGGCGAGACCGGCGAGGAGGGGCTGCGAGACCTGCGCGTGGAGCTGTATCGCGCCAACCCCATCGAGGCGGACGACACCTCCTGCCTGCGTCTCATCACGGAGCGGGGCACGACGATCACCGTCGCCGTCACGCTCTGCGCGGAACAGACGGCCGAACCGTACCTCATCGTGCACGGCACGCACGGCCGCATCGTGCTGGAATACCGGACGGGCCGCGTCCGGCTCGACGCCGGGGGCCGGGTGGAAGTCACCGAGCACTCGGCCACCGACCTGCTGGAGAATCTCGTCGCGCACATTCGAACGCCAGGGGTGCCGTTGCTCGTGCCGCTGGCCGCAACCCGCTCCTTCATGCAGGTCGTCGATGCCGTGCGCGAGGCACCGGAGCCGATCGAGATTCCACCGCAATACCGCAGGACAGACACCTCGGGTCCGCACCCGCGCCATGTGGTGCCGCAGATCGACGCCGCGGTCGTCCGCTCGGCAGAGGAGCTCGCACTGTTCTCCGAGCTCGGGCTGCCGTGGGTGCACCCGGCGGCAGCGACCGTCCCCGAACCGCCGCCCGGCCCGACCGCGGCGGTGCACAATCCCCAGTGACAAGCTCACCGTTGTCGCCGAAAGCCCCGCTTGTGGAGGGAGAAGGTGTGTCGTCACCACATAGCGGCCCCGCACGACTGACGGAGGTCGCGGAGCGGGCCGGTGTGTCACTGGCGACCGCGTCCCGTGTGCTCAACGGCAGTGACCGCACCGTCGGCGATCGCCTGCGCGGCCGCGTGCTCGCCGCTGCCGCTCAACTCGGTTATCGCGCCAACCCGCACGCCCAGGCGGTCGCCCGAGGCGCCAGCAACATCGTCGGCCTGGTGGTCCACGACCTCGCCGATCCGTACTTCTCGACCATCGCCGACGGCGTCATGCGTCAGTGCGAACAGCGGGGCCTGGTCACCGTGCTGGCGAGCACCCGCCGCGATCCCGAGCGCGAGATCGAGTACGTGGCCGCCCTACGCGCACAACGCGCCCGCGCGATGATCATCGTCGGCAGCCGGACCAGCGAGCGGGAGCTGACCGCACGCCTCGCCAAGGAAGTGGCCGGCTATACCGAGTCCGGCGGCCGGATGGCGTGCGTCTCGCAGAACAGCCTGCGGACCAACACCGTGATGGTCCAGAATCGTGCCGGCGCCCGTGACCTGGCACGGGAGCTTGTTCGGCTCGGGCATCGGCGGTTCGCCGTGCTCGCCGGACCCGCCGACCTGTTGACGGCCCGCGACCGGCGCGCCGGATTCGTCGAAGGCCTCGTCCGCGCGGGCGTCTCGCCGAACGAGGTGCCGGTCGTCCACGGAGCGTTCAGCCGTGACGGCGGGTACGCCGCCGCCCGGCAGTTGGTCGCGGACGGGCTCGACGCCACCTGCGTGTTCGCCTGTAACGACGTGATGGCGGTCGGCGCGATGGCAGCGTTCCGCGACCAGGGCTTGCGCATTCCGGAGGATGTCTCCATCGCCGGCTTCGACGACATCAAGACCCTCCGCGACCTGGTCCCGCCGTTGACCACCGTCCACCTTGACCTCGAGGAACTGGGCGAGCGCGCGGCAGCCCTGGCCCTCGACGGCGCGCCGGAGGACCCGCCTCAACTGGTTCGCGTGCGTGGGCAGGTCGTGCTCCGCGACAGCACGCGCCGCGTCGCCTGACCGGACGTAGGCGGTCAGCCGCTCCGGTGTCAGATCCGGGCGCGGCCCGGGATGATCCCGCCGAGCTCGTCGTCGATGTGTGCCCGCAGGATCGCGTCGAACGATCCGTCGTCGGCGAAGCCCATGCTTCGCGCCCGTCCTGCCTCGGCACGCACGGGCCACGTCTCGACGATGCGCTGGATGGCCGGGTCGGGCTGCCACCTGATACGGTCTATTGTGGACTCGCCGGCCACTCGGGACAGGGCCTCGACCATGGCGCCGACGGTCGTCGTGATGCCCGGAAGCGGCAGAGTGCGGTGTAAGCCCCAGGCGGATTCCGGAAGCCGCATCGCTCGCAGCAGGGCCTCGGTGACCCGCCGGGGGGAGAGGATGTAGATGGCGGTGTCCCGCCTGACCGGGCAGACCGCCTCCTCGCCGGCCAACGGCTCACGGATGATCGAACTGGCGAAGGTGGAGGCGGCCAGATTCGGTTTGCCGGGCCGTACGACGATCGTGGGCAGACGTAGGCTGCGGCCGTCGAGGAAGCCCTTGCGGCTGTAGTCGGCGGTGAGCAGCTCGCCGATCGCCTTCTGTGTGCCGTAGGAACTCTGCGGAGTCGGATGGAACTCGTCGGGAATGACCTCCGGCATCTCACCGCCGTAGACGGCGAGGCTGCTCGCGAACACCACCCGTGGCCGGCGGCCGGTCCCGCGGAGCGCCTCGAGCAACAGGCGGGTGCCGTCGACGTTGACCCGGTAGCCGAGGTCGAAGTCGGCCTCCGCCGCGGCGCTCACCACGGCGGCCAGATGCCAGACGAGGTCGGCCTCCGCGGCCACCCGTTCGACGGTGCTGCGATCCGTGACGTCACCGATCACCATCTCGACCCGCGAGTCCTGCGGAACGTCGCCGGCGGGTACCGAATCGAACAGAGTCATCCGCTCGATCGGCTTCGGCTCACCGTCATCCACGCTGAACGTGCCGGCTCGCAGCAGCGCCATGGCCAGCTTGCGGCCGATGAAACCACCTCCGCCGGTGACGAGAACATGCATGGGAGACCCCTTTCAGCGCACCGGCAGCCCGTTGTGGCGGCGGAGCTCGCGGATGACGGCACTATGGTCGAGATCGCCGTCACCGTGCTCGACGAGGTCGGCGAACAACCCGTCCACAAGCGCGGCAACCGGTAGTCGCAAACCCAGTTCCCGGGCCAGCGCCATGGCCGTCTCGGTGTCCTTGAGCTGATGTTTCGCGGGCCCGCCCGGTTCGAAATCCTGCGCGATCATGCGGACCGCGTGCTGTTCGAGAATGGTGGACTGGGCGAAGCCGCCCAGGATCGCCTCGCGCACCTTAGCTGGATCGGCGCCACTACGCTCGGCCAAGAGCAGCGCCTCGGCCACCACCGTGATCGTGCCGGCAACGATGAGCTGGTTGACCAGCTTGGCCATCTCACCGGTGCCGACCGGTCCGATGTGCGTCGGCCGGCCGATGATCTCGAGCAGCGGGCGGACCCGCTCCACGGCGGCCTCCTCGCCGCCGATCATGATGGCCAGCGTGCCCGCCTCCGCACCCTTCTCACCACCGGAGACCGGCGCGTCGAGGTAACCGACATTCCGCTCGGCCGCAACCCGGGCCTGAGCCTGCGCGGTCTGCACCGGGATCGAACTCATCACGACAAGGGTGCTGCCCGGCCCCATCTCGGCGAGTACCGCACCACCGCCGAGCAGAATCTCGTCGCAGACCGGGCCCGAGCTGAGCATGCAGATGACCGCCTCGGCTCCGCGGACCGCGTGACGCGGTGTCGCGACCACTGTGGCGCCGATACCGGCGAGCCGCTCTGCCTTCTCCCGGGTACGGTTCCACAGCCGAACGTCATGCCCGGCCTCGATCAGCCGGCGCGCCATCGGATATCCCATGATGCCGGTACCCAAGAAGCCGATCATCCGTACCTCCCGCCCTCCCATGATGGCTCGGCCGCGGTCCGAACGGGACACCGCGTCAGCGTGCGAGCCGCGCTCCGATGGCGGTGGCGACCCGGTCCGGGGTCTCGACCGGCATGCCGTGCGCCGCCTCCTCGAGGGCGATCTCCTCGGCGACACCGCCGTTCCGCCGATACGCGTCCAGGACGGCCCGTGTCTGGGCGACCATCGGCTGCGCCGGCAGCACCTCCGCGCCGGGCCAGCCGGGAACCGCGCCGAGCTGGCCGAGATAGCCGAGGTCGAAGACCGACGTGTCGCTGACCACCTGGTCCTGCACGCCGCGCAGCCAGGTGATCGGCGGCTTGCGCGGCAGGGCGGCGACGGCCGCGGCGTTGAAGTACTTCGGCGACATGGTGTTCAGTACGCCGCGCGCGCCCGGCGCGACGCCGGGCCAGTTGGCCGACGTGGTGGCGTCCCCGGGATAGAAGTCGTCGCCGACCCGGGTACGCAGCATCTCGTCGAGAAGAAACTCCTCGTCGACATCGCCGGCGTTCCCGCGCGGACCGAAGTATTCGCGCAGGATGGCACGAGGGCTGGTCGTCGGGTCGGCCGCCGAGCGGTCGCCCTCGGCCAGGCGGCGGCAGAAGTCCGGTGCCGCGGTACCGCCGCCCGAGGCGGCGTAGTCGTCGAAACACGGCGTACCGTCGAGACCCTTGACGCCACCCCATCCGTACGGCGCGAGCGGGGCGATCATGGTCAGCGACGCCAGGTCGTCGGGATAGGTCAAGGCGTACTGCCACAGCACGCCGCCGCCCATCGACCAGCCGGCCGCGTTGACCGCACCGGTACCGGCAAGGCCCAGCGTGACAAGCAACGACCGGATGTCGTCGACCATGTCGCCCAGGCCGCGAGTGGCGTCGATCGGTTTGGCCTCGGTACGCCCGAAACCGCGCAGGTCCGGCGCGATCACTCGAACGTCGTCGGGAAGCAGTCCGGCGACGTAGCGCCACCAACCGCCGCTGACCAGGTTTCCGTGAACGAGCAGCAGCGGCACGCCGTCCCCGGGACCGCTGCTCCATACGTGCGTGTCGAGCCGATCCGTCCCGACCATCGACGATGCCCAGTCGCTCATGATCCAGAGTCAACCACCGGGCGCGCCGATACAACAAGCGACGCGAATGCCGGGCTAGCGCCGATCTTGGAGTTGTGGTGGGTGACAAAAGCCGCATCTGTCGCGAAGAACCCACCACAAGTCCAAGATCGGCGGCGTGAGGAGGGGCCGACGAGCTGGCCGAGGCGCTCGGTGGTGGCGTTGCTGGCGAGCGAAGCATCGGACGTGTGGCCGGCTGTCTGCGGGGTAGTCGGCACATGCCCATCCGGCAGCGACCTCTGGAGGAACCATGACCAGCAGCCAGGCGAGCGGTGACGTGATCGACGTCCTCGTCAGCGACCACCGGGACGTCACCGCCCTGATCGGCGAGATCTGGGCGGTGGCCGATCCGATGATCCGGCGTGACCTGACCGACACGGCCATCAGCGAGCTGGTACGCCACGCCGTCGCCGAGGAGATGTACGTCTACCCGGTGATGCGCAAGTACCTCGCCGACGGGGACAAAGCCGTCGAGCACGATGTCGAGGAGCACAAAGAGCTCGAGCGGACCATGAAGGAACTGGAAGCAGCCGACGTGTCCAGCGGCGAGTTCGATGCGGCACTACGCAGACTTGAGGAGCTCCTGGCGGACCACGTGCGGGACGAGGAATCGGAGCAGTTTCCGGAACTTCGCCGCCGGGTTCCCGGGGAGGAGCTCACCGAGTTGGCCGGCAAGGTGGAGACCGCCAAGAAGCTCGCTCCTACCCGGCCGCACCCCGGCGCGCCCAACAGTCAGCTGTTCCACAAGCTGGTGGGACCGGGCGTGGGCTTGGTCGACCGGCTCAGGGACAAGCTGACCGGCCGAGCTACTCGCTGAGCGCCGGTGCCCCGCCCGATGGCCGCATCTCGGGCGGGGTAATCAGAACCGTGTCGGTCGATACCGCTCCAGCACAGACTGCCGAGTGCCGAGGAGTTCGGCGGTGGCCAGCCTGCCGAGCAGGGCACCCAATGTCATCCCGCTGTGCGTGACGATCAGGTACGCGTTGGCCAGGGTGGGCAACCAGCCGATGATCGGCTTGCCGTCGATCGGCAGCGGGCGGACACAGATCCGCCCGTCCGCCGTGGACCCTGCGGGCAACGCGGGAAGGACGGCCGTGGCGCGGCCGAGCAGCTCGCCGACGTGCCGGTCGAGGGTTTCCGGCCCGGTATGGACGTCGACCTCGGCGTTGACATCGCCGGCCTCGAGGTACAGCCCGCTGGGCCGCAAAGGCCGCATCGAAAGGCCCGGTGACTGGACCACCCGCTGGATCAGTTCTGCGCCGGTCCGGACGTGCCCTACCAGGCCTGGCGCGGGGGACCCCGCGGTGTGGCCCGGTACCAGGGCGACGGTGATGTCGAGCTCGGCGAGCAGCCCGGGCGTGGCCGCGCCGGCGCAGAAGACGTACGCGTCGGCAGTGATGCGCCGCCCGTCAGCCAGCGCCACACCGGTCACTGCCGTGCCGTCGGACTCCACGGCGTTCACCCGTGCGCCGGTGACGACGGCGCAATCACCGGTCTGTGCCCGGGCCACCAGCGCCTGCACGGCCGGGCCACCGTGGAGGAAGCCCTCCGACGGGAAGTGCACGATGTGCGCGCCCGTGGGCGGCCGCAGCTGCGGCTCCAGCTGTGCCAGTTCCCTCGGCGTCAGTTCGGCCGCCGGATACTCCCAGGCTCGTAGGCGGGAGACGCGGTCGGCCAGGTCGGCGCGATCCTGATCGGTGCGGGCCCAGGCGATGCTGCCGGTAGGCGCGTACCACGGCGGGTTGCCCAGGTCCCCGGCCAGCCGGCGCCATTCCTCGATGCCCCGTACGGACAGGACGTGATAGTCGCGGGGCGGTTTGTTGTTCGAGTTCAGCCAGGCCAGGCTCGTGCCACTGGCCCCGCGTCCGGGCTCCTGAGCGTCGATGAGGGTGGTCCGGGCGCCGGCCCGGCACAGCTGATCAGCCGTGGCGGCGCCGATGATCCCGGCGCCGATGATGGCGACGTGTGTCAACGACCGGCTCCCGGTCAGGGTGGGTTGGATGGCTCCGGCGGACCTATCCGTCGGCCGTCGTGGTGAAGGTTGTGGTCAGTTCCGCGGTCGAGTCGCCGCCCACCCAGACGTCGAACGTCGAGGCGTCCGTGACGTATCCGCGGGCGCCCGCGTTCCAGTAGCGCAACTCGGCCGGCCCGATGGTGAAGTCCACGGTCGCCGACGCGCCCCTTTCCAGGTGCACACGGCGGAAGCCTTTGAGCTCGCGTACCGGCCGCGCCGCCGAGCCGTGCCGCTGATGCAGATACAGCTGTACGACCTCATCGGCGTCCCGGTCGGCGGTGTTGGTGACCGTCACGGAGGCGGTCAGGCTCTCGCCGACCGGAAGGGTTTGCCGGTCGAGGACCAGATTCGAGTAATCGAACCGGGCGTAGCTCAGGCCGTAGCCGAAGGGGAACAGCGGCGTGCTCTCCTCGTCCCAATAGCGCTTGGCCTGGTTCTGCGGCTCATGGGAGATGGCGTGGGAGTAGACCATCGGCACCTGCCCGACGGTTCGCGGCCAGGAGAAGGGCAGTTTGCCGCCGGGTGAGACGTCGCCGAGAAGCAGGTTGGCGACGGCGGTGCCGCCTTGGGATCCGGGGTACCAGATGTCCAGGATCGCCGGCACATGGGTGGCCGCCCAGCGAAGGTCGAGCGGCCGCCCGTTCATCAC
>Ga0081539_10006678_pt1 | contig 10902 bp, 7 predicted proteins | sample TabmetS4T2R2_FD_71023 | JGI IMG/M metagenome (GOLD analysis project Ga0081539, IMG submission 71023) | Tabebuia heterophylla rhizosphere microbial communities from the University of Puerto Rico - S4T2R2 | ecosystem: Host-associated > Plants > Roots > Rhizosphere ... | reverse complement strand
TGCCGCCGTCCTCGTCCGACAGCAGTTGCTGCAGCGCGGCGTCCATGTCGTCGGCCGTCTGCCGGTCGCCCTCGGCGAACCCCTTCGGGTCGGCGAACGCCGCCTCGTCCGGGGCGATGTCGGGGTGCTCCCACAGCGCGTCGCGGCCCGCGGACCCGCGCGCCTCGGTCAGCGCCGCCCACACCGCCGCCGCCTCGCGCAGCCGCCGCGGCCGCAGCTCCAGCCCGACCAGCGACGCGAACGTGTGCTCCGCCGGTCCGCCGGTCGCCCGCCGGCGCCGCACGCTCTCGCGCAGCGCGTCGGCGTGCGGCAGCGTGCCGCGGGCCGCGCGGTCCACGACCTCGTCCACCCAGCCCTCGACCAGTGCCAGCGCCGTCTCGAGCCGGTCCAGCGCGGCCTGCTGCGCCGGCGTCCGCTCCGGCTCGAAGAGGTCCGACGCGAGCGCGTTCTGCAGCGCCGCCGGGTCGTTGAGGTCGAGGTCCCGGACCGCGGACTCGATCCGCGAGGTGTCGATGACGATGCCGCGCGCGTAGTCCTCGACCGCCGCCAGCAGGTGCGCCCGCAGCCACGGGACGCCGGCCACGAGCCGGGCGTGCGCGGCCTCGCGCAGCGCGAGGTACAGCCGCACCTCGTCGTCCGGCAGGCCGAGGCCCTCGCCGAACGCCGCGACGTTCGCCGGCACCAGCGCGGCTCGCCCGGCCGGCAGCAGCGGCAGGCCGACGTCGCCGCCGCCCACCACCTCGCCCGCAAGGGCGCCCAGCGCCTGCCCGAGCTGGGCGCCGAAGAACGTGCCGCCGAGCTTGCGCATCATCGGCAGCGCGCTGCTCAGCAGGCTCCTGACCTCGGGCGGCGCCTGGTCCGCCATCGCCGTCGCCATCGCGTCGCCGACGCTGGCCGCGACCGGCTCCACCACGCCCTTCCAGGTCGGCAGCGTGTTCTCGATCCACTCGGCGCGGCTCCACGCCTCGGTCCGGGCGGTCGCGGCGGGCAGGTCGGAGACCCGGTCGAGCCAGAGATCCGCGGTGCGCAGTGCCTCGGCCACCTTGCGCTGCTGCGTCTCGCCGACGCTCGGGTCGCCGGCCGCGGCGCTCGTCTGACGCGCGACGTCGCGCGCGAGCTCCCAGTTCACCGGGCCGTCGGAGCCGCCGCCGACGAGCAGCTGCTGGACCGTCGACAGCATCGCCTGGAGCGCCTGCGGGTCGTCCGGCATGCCGGGCAGCTCGCCGAGCCCGGGCGGCAGGTTGGGGATGCCGCCGCCCCCGCCGAGCATCGCGGCGAGCAGGCCGCTGAGCGGGTCGGTCGGCGGGTTGCCCGGGTCGAGCGGCAGCTCACCGCCGTCGGCGCCGGAGCCTTCCCGCGGCCGGTCCGGCACGCGCGGCCCCATGCCGCCCCCGCGCGAGCCGCCGGACGACGGCCGCGACGGCCGGTCGGACGGCGTCAGCCCCGGCGTGCCGCCGGTGGCGCCGCCATCGTCCTGGCCACCGTCCGACTCCGGGCGCTCGCGCGCGTCGTCGCCGTCGTCGGGTGCCTGGCTCATGACGCCTCCTCGCTGGGGAACCGGACGTGGGCGGCACGCCCTGACCGCCGACGCCGGCGTCGGGGTCACGGTACTCAGGTGCCCCGGTGGCCATTCTCGCGCCGTCCGGGCGCGACCGCCGCGCGGGCCCGTGTCGTCGGGTGTTCCAACGGGCGCCCGCCGGCACCTCGTTCCCGTCACCCTGTCCGCCCGTGGCGTAATCGCCGGAGGGCCCGGACGTGACCGGTGTGAGCAACGGCGCGTCCTGAGGGTGCGTTCCCGGCGCGTGGCGCGAGAAGATGAGAAGTCCGCCGCGACCTGCACGTCCGCGTCGGGGTGTCCGATTCCTGACGCGGGCACGTGACCGTAGCGAGGAGGGACCCGACCACGTGACGCGGCAGCGCGACGACGGACGCCACACGACCGAGGAGCCGGTGCGCCGGCGCCGCACGCCCGGCGGCCGCCGGGCCACCGAGCCCACCGACCCGGGCGAGCCCGCCGCGCCACGCACCGTCCGCCGGGCACCGCGCGCCGGCCGGCGCTCCGGACCCGTCGTCGCCGTCACGGGCGCCGCGGGCCCGGCCGGCGCCGCCGTCGCCGCCGGCCTCCAGCTGCGCGTCGGCGAGCGCGGCGGCCCCCGCCAGGTGATCGCCGTCGACACCCGGCAGGGCGACCTCGAGGGGCCCGAGTGGCGGGTCGGCGACGTCGCGACGCCGATGGTCGCGGATTGCCTGGCCGGCGCGGACGTCGTCGTCCACGTCGCGGCGCCCGACGACCTCGAGGCCGCGCAGGCGCAGTCCCGCGAGGAGCGGCGCGGTCGCGCGGTCCGCGCCGCGCAGGCGGTCGCGACGGCCGCCGCCGCCGTGGGCGCCCGCCACCTCGTGGTCGTGACGAGCGCGATGGTGCTCGGCGCCCGGCAGGACAACCCGGTGCCGCTGGACGACGACGCCCCGGTCGCCGCGGCGCCGGACGACGGCCTGGTCGGCGACCTGCTCGAGGTCGAGCACGTCCTCGGCCTGGTGCCGTCGGTGCACCCGGGGCTCGCGCTGACCGTCGTCCGCCCGGCCGCGCTCGTCGGTCCCGGCGTCGACACCGTGACCACGCGCCACTTCGAGGCGCCGCGCCTGCTCGTGCTGCGGGGCGGGCACGGCCGCTGGCAGTTCTGCCACGTCGACGACCTCGCCGGCGCGGTCGCGACCGTCGTCGAGGCCGAACTGACCGGCCCGGTGACGGTCGGCAGCGACGGCGCGCTCACGGACACCGAGCTGGAGAGCCTGTCGGGCATGCGGAAGCTGGAGGTGCCGCACGGCATCGCCTTCGGCACGGCCGAGCGCCTGCACCGCCTCGGCGTGATGTCGATGCCGGGCACGGACCTCGCCTACGTCGTCTACCCGTGGGTGGTCTCGGCGAGCCGGCTGCGCGCCGCGGGCTGGACCCCCACGCACGACAACGCCGCGTGCCTGGCCGTGCTCCAGGAGTCGCTCAAGGAGCGGCACGCCGCCCCCGGTCGCCGCCTCGACCGGCGGGACGCCGCGCTGGGCGCCGCGGGCGCGGCCGTCGCCCTCGTCGGCACCGCCGCGATCCTCCGCCAGGCCCGGTCGCGACAGGCCAAGCGCCGCCGACCTACGCTGGAGCCGTGAGCGAGCGGACCACCGAGGGCCAGGAGTCGCCGCCGGGAGAGGGTTCGCCGTTCCCAGCCGGTGCACCGCACGACGCCGGTGCGGCGGGCAGGGCCGAGGCGCCCGGCGCCGCCGCTCACGCGCAGGGGGGACTGGAGCGGCGCAGCGCCGTCCTGCTCTTGGCCGGGTTCTCGACCGTCCTGCTCGCCAGCGTCCTCGCGCTGATGCCGGTGCCCTACGCGGTGTTCGGCCCCGGCCCGGTGCTCAACACGCTCGGCACGATCGACGGCCACCGCCTGATCAGCGTGACCGGCACGCAGTCGTACCCGACCAAGGGCACCCTCGACATGACGACGGTGCGCGTCTCGGGCGGCCCCGGGAGCCGGATCTCGCTGGTCGACGTGCTGTGGGCGTGGGCGTCCGGCTCGAAGGCCGTCCTGCCGGAGGAGGCCGTGTTCCCGCCGGGGCAGACCCAGCAGCAGTCGCAGGAGCAGGACCGCCTGCTGATGCTGTCGTCGCAGACGAGCGCGACCGCGGCCGCGCTCGGCGCGCTGAACATCCCGGTGCCGACGACGCTGAACATCGCCGGCATCTCGCCGGACGTGCCGGCCAGCAAGGTCCTCAAGCCCAAGGACGTGCTGCTCAAGGTCGGCGACTCACCGGTCCGCGACCTCACGCAGCTCCGCGCGCTGCTGCAGCGCACCGAGCCCGGCGACGACGTCCGCCTGACGGTCCGGCGTGGGACGGCGGACGTCGAGGTCGTCGCCGGGACGACCCGCGGCGACGACGGCCAGACGCTCCTCGGCGTCTTCCTCGACCCCAAGTTCCAGTTCCCGTTCACCGTGAAGATCGACATCCCCGACGTGTCCGGGCCGAGCGCCGGGATGGTCTTCGCGCTCGGCATCATCGACACGCTGACGCCGGGCGACCTCACCGGCGGCAAGCGCATCGCCGGCACCGGCACGATCGACGCCGACGGCACCGTCGGCCCGATCGGCGGCATCCAGCAGAAGCTCGTCGGCGCCCGCCGCGCCGGCGCCGACTACTTCATCGCGCCGTCGGTGAACTGCGACGAGGTCCGGGGTCACGTGCCGGACGGGCTGCAGGTCGTCAAGGTGTCCACCCTCACCGACGCGCGGCGCGCCATGGAGGCGATCGCCACGGGGCACGCGCAGGGGCAGCCCACCTGCTGAGCCGCGCGAGTTCGGCCCCGGCTCGGGTTCAGGCTCGGCTTCAGGCTCGGCTCAGGCCAGGGTCGCCGCGATCGCCGAGGTCAGCCCGGGGGCGAGGTCGGGGCCGACGGCGACGCGGTCGTCCGCGTCGTGACGCCGCGACCGCAGCGCGCAGGCGTGGTCGCCGCCGCGCAGGACGGCGGCCGCCAGCCGGACGTCCTCGCGCTCCGGGTGCGCGGCCACCCACGCCAGCGCCGCCGCCTCGTCGTCCGGGACCCCGGCCTCGGCCGACGGCGGCAGCACGCTGCGCTCGACGACGACCGCCGCGCCGTCCACCGTCTCGGGCCACGCGATGCGACCCAGCAGGTCCTCGAGGGTGCCGGCGTCGGGCAGCCCCTCCTGCTCGACGGCGGTGAGGTGGTCGGCGTCCGCGTCCGCCGCGGCCACCACCTCGGGCGGCAGGCGGCGGGCCAGCCCGGGGTCGCGGCTGAGCGCGCCCGCCGTCCTGACCAGCGCGAACAGCCGCAGCGGCGCGTCCCAGCCGTCGGCGGCGACGTGCCGCTCGACCTCGACGACCAGCCGGTTGAGGGCTCGCTCGCGAGGGCTGTCACCGGGGGAGTCCACGCCCCGATCCTGCCACCCGGTCGCCGTCCGACGGGCGGCCCGACCTCGCCCGGCGTGTCCGCCCGGGCCTCGCCGGAGCCTCGCTCGGGACTCGGCTGGGTCTCGATGTACCCGGCGCCGTGGGGAACCTCAGTGACGGTGGGTAAGTTCTCCCGTCGTGACGTTCCAGCGAGATCCTCGCCGACCCGTCGTCCAGCGTCGCCGCCGCGGCGCGCTGCTGCCGACGGTGATCGTGCTGGCGGTGCTCCTGATCCTCGGTCTGATCCTGTCCCAGCTGTGGACGGACGCGCTGTGGTACAGCCAGCTCGGCTACCTGCAGGTGTTCCGCAAGCAGCTCGTGACGCGCGTCCTGCTGTTCCTGGTGGGTGCGCTGATCATGGCGGCGGGCGTCGGCGCGAGCCTGGTGATCGCCTACCGGTCGCGGCCGGTGTACGCGCCGATGTCGACCGAGCAGGCGGGCCTGGACCGCTACCGCGACAGCATCGAGCCGCTGCGCCGCCTGGTGACGATCGCCGTCCCGGCCGGCCTGGCGCTGTTCGCCGGGTCCGCGGCGAGCCAGCAGTGGGAGACCGTGCTGCTCTGGCTGAACCGCGTCCCGTTCGGCGTGGACGACCCGGAGTTCGGGCTCGACATCGGGTTCTTCGTGTTCACGCTGCCGTGGCTGCAGTTCATCAACGGGTTCCTGACGGCGGTCGTGTTCCTGTCGTTCCTCGCCGGGATCGTCACCCACTACCTGTACGGCGGCCTGCGGCTGCAGGGCGCCGGGCCACGGCTCACGTCCGCCGCGCGGATCCACCTCGGCAGCCTGGCCGCCGCGTTCCTGCTGCTGCGCGCCATCGACTACTGGCTCGGCCGGTACTCGCTGTCGACCAAGGACTCGCGGCTGATCACCGGCCTGACGTACACGGACGCGAACGCCGTCCTCACCGCGAAGGCCGTCCTGGCCGCGATCGCCGTCATCGTGGCGGCGCTGTTCCTGGTGGCGGCGGCCGCGGACCGCTGGCGGCTGCTGCCGCTGTACGGCGTCGGCCTGCTCGTCGTCGCGGCGATCATCATCGGCGGGATCTACCCGGCCGCGGTGCAGCGCTTCCAGGTGAAGCCGAACGAGCAGACCCTGGAGCAGCCGTTCATCGAGCGCAACATCCGGGCGACCCGCGCGGCGTACGGGCTGTCCGACGTGAAGGTGACGCAGTACTCCGCGAAGTCGGAGGCGGCGCCGGCGGCGCTGCGCGAGGACGCCGAGACGGTGCCCGGCATCCGCCTGCTCGACCCGGCGCTGGTCAGCGACGCGTTCCGGCAGCTCCAGCAGATCAAGCCGTACTACTCGTTCTCCGACAGCCTCGACGTCGACCGGTACAGGATCGGCAACGAGACGCGCGACACGGTGATCGCCGTCCGTGAGGTCGACCTCGACGCCGCGCCGCCCAACTCGCGCAACTGGGTGAACGACCACACGTTCTACACGCACGGGTTCGGCGTGGTCGCGGCGCGCGGCAACCAGCGCGGCGACGACGGGCAGCCGGTGTTCTACCAGCAGGGCATCCCGTCGACCGGCGACCTCGGCGAGTACCAGCCGCGGGTCTACTTCGGCGAGCGCTCGCCGTCGTACTCGATCGTCGGCGCACCGGACGGCGCCAAGCCCCAGGAGCTCGACTTCCCCGACGACAACAGCGAGAACCTGCAGCAGAACACGACGTACAAGGGCGACGGCGGGGTCCGCATCGGGTCGACGTTCCGCCGTTTGCTGTACGCGATCAAGTTCCGCGACCAGAACATCCTGCTGTCGAGCGCCGTCAACTCGCAGTCGCAGATCCTCTACGACCGCAACCCGCGGCACCGCGTGGAGAAGGTGGCGCCGTTCCTGACGCTGGACGGCGACCCGTACCCCGCCGTCGTCGGCGGCCGGATCCGCTGGGTCATCGACGGCTACACGACGACGTCGCACTACCCCTACTCGCGGACCCAGGTGCTCGAGGACGCGACCGCCGACTCGCTGACCGCCACCCGCAGCAGCGTCGTCGCCCTGCCCGGGCAGCGCGTGAACTACATGCGCAACTCGGTGAAGGCGACGGTCGACGCGTACGACGGCAAGGTCACGCTCTACGCGTGGGACGAGCAGGACCCGCTGCTGCGCGCGTGGCAGCACGTGTTCCCGGGCGCGGTCAAGCCGCTGAGCGCGATCGACGGCGAGCTGATGTCGCACCTGCGGTACCCCGAGGACCTCTTCAAGGTGCAGCGCGACCTCATGCAGCAGTACCACGTGACCGACGCGTCGGCGTTCTTCGGCCAGCAGGACTTCTGGCGGGTGCCGAACGACCCGACCGAGACGTCGTCCGAGCGGTTCCAGCCGCCGTACTACCTGACGCTGCAGATGCCGGACCAGAACGCGCCGACGTTCTCGCTGAGCTCGACGTTCATCCCGGCCGGCGGCACGCGCGGCACGCGTGAGGTGCTGACCGGGTTCCTCGCCGTCGACGCCGACGCCGGCAACCAGGGCGGCCAGCGAAGACCCGGGTACGGGCAGCTACGGCTGCTGCAGCTGCCGCGCGACTCGGTGGTGCCGGGTCCCGGCCTGGTGCAGAACAACTTCAACGCGAACCCGACGGTCTCGGAGTCGCTGAACCTCCTGCGCGGCGCGCGCAGCGGGGGCGGGCAGAGCGGGTCCGTCGTCGAGAGCGGCAACCTGCTGACGCTGCCGTTCGCGGACGGCCTGCTGTACGTGCAGCCGGTCTACGTCCGCGGCGCCGGCGGCAACACGTATCCGCTGCTGCAGAAGGTGCTGGTGGCCTTCGGCGAGCAGATCGGGTTCGCCGACACGCTCGACGACGCCCTGGACCAGGTGTTCGGCGGCAGCACCGGGCCACCGCCAACGGGGGAGACACCGCCGCCGGGTGGTTCCTCGTCCGGCGACAACACCGCCGTCGCCGCGGCGCAGCAGCGGCTGCAGACGGCGCTGAACACCGCCGCGGCCGCGCTGCGCGAGAGCGACGCGGCGCTGAAGGCCGGCGACTTCGCGCGGTACGGCGCGGCGCAGCGCAAGCTGCAGGACGCGGTGAACGCCGCGCTCGACGCCCAGCGGGACGTCGCGGCGGCGCAGCCGCGGCCGTCGACGTCGCCCTCGGCGTCCGCCACCCCGAAGCCGTCGACGTCGGCTTCGCCGTCCGCCTCGCCGTAGCGGGCGATGCGCCGGGTGTGGGGCAAATGACCCCACACCCGGCGCCCGCGGGCGTCGATTTGCCGACGCCATCGGGCCTCGCGTAACCTGGCAGAGCCGACGCGGGGTGGAGCAGCTCGGTAGCTCGCTGGGCTCATAACCCAGAGGTCGCAGGTTCAAATCCTGCCCCCGCTACAAAGAAGTTGCAGGTCAGAGGCCCGGTTCCAGATCGTGGAACCGGGCCTCTAGATCGCCTGTTGGTGGTTTGTCCAGTGACGTCACACCGCCGACGCAGGCAGACCCGGCTACACCGGGCGGCCCCCGATCGAATACGAGACCATCGTCACCACACCGGCCACCCAGGTCGCCTGACTCGCCTGTCACCCATCCGCGCAGCAGTTCCGCTCGCTATGACGGGGCCTGCGCGGCTACCGGTTCGGTCAGGGGACGAGTTGTTCGATGGGCTGGTCCGTGACGGCCGCGATCAGCTCGAAGTCCTTGTCGTGGTGGAGCACGGTGAGACCGGCGAGCTCGGCGGTCGCGGCGATCAACACGTCTGGGATCGACGGTGCACGGTGCTGGCCGCGATCAGCCAGTAGCCCCAGGACGTCGACGGCGCGATCCTCGATCGCAGGGGTGAGGTACTCGACCGGCATGGCTGAGATCGGGGGCCGGCGCAACCCTGATCGGAGATCTTGCCTCGTGCGGGCGGAGTAGCCGACTTCGAGACGGGTGACGGTGGTGATGCGTACCAGGCCGCGCTGGATGCGGTCGGCCCAGGTGTCGGCGTCAGGGCTTGAGGCGAGACGGACGAGAGCGGACTTGTCGATCAGCCAGGTGGTCACTGCCAGGCCTGGGACATCACGTCCGGGTCGCCCAAGTCCCCGAATGTAGCCGCGAAGCGGGCCAGGTCGGCTGTGCTCACGGGAGACTCGGAGAGGACGGCATCCTGGGCGAGCCGCCGGCGCACGTACTCGCTGCGGGACAGGCCCAGGCGGCCGGCTCGAGCATCCAGCCTGGCGATGACGTCGTCGGGCACGTCGCGGATCAACATGTCGCCCACTGGCATCGCCTCCTCATGATATCTCATGATAGCGCACCGCTCCTGGCCGGCCGGTGAATCTCTGCGAACCAGGATGGACCGTCTCGAACGGACGCGGCCCACCATCCAGGGGTCAACCGTTCAAATCCTGCCCCCCTACAACGTAGGCGCGGGTCAGAGGCGGTTTCCGGATGTCGGTGGCCGCACCGCCCCACGCCCGCCTCCCGGGTCAACGGTCGGTCCACCGCCAGAACGCGTGCCTGGCACTCGCTCACGGGACCGCGCCCACGCACAGGTCTGCCAGCAGGTCGGGCAGCAGGGACTCCTCCATCACGGCCCGCCCCGCGGAGATCATCTCCGTCCGGAGCGGGGGATCCCACGGCGTGTCGGCCGGGCTGCCGACGAGGGCCGGGCCGGCGGCGGTCGCGGGTGTGCGGGTCGTCGTGCCGGCCCGGTAGTCGGCCAGTGCCATCCGCCACGGCCGCGCATCGGGGTAGCGGTTCAGCGCCTGCGCGGTAACCCGGACCCCGGTCCAGTCGAAGTCGTTGCGCCACAGGATGCGGCATCCGCCGGCCGCCGCCAGCAGGGCGTGCGCGGCCGTGGAGGGTATCCCCTCCGTACAAACCAGCGGGCGTGAGTCGGCGAGCCCGGCAGCGGCCCGGAGCACCGCCGGGTTCTCGCAGACGAACACCTCGTCGCACCGAACTCGCAGGGGCTCGCGACGGAGCTGGTGCAGGGTGATCCGCAGCGGGACCCCCGCTGCTCGGGGGTCGCTCAGCCAGGAGCCGAGCAGCCCCCCGGACGCTGGCAGGTTCAGCACCAGCACCTGGCTGGCCAAGTCGTCGGGGACGACGCCGGCGGCCTCCCACAGCGCCCGTTCCTCCGGCGCGTCGACCGGCGGCGGGAGTCCCTGCCAGGCGGCTACCGCCCGCAGGACGACGCCTCGGACCGGACCGGTGCTCAGCGCCTTGGTGTCGTGCAGCACGCGGTCGGCGAACGCCGGGAGCGGTTCGCCGTCCCCCGGAAGCGCGTCCAGGACACGCAAGACGTCGTCGAACCGCAGCCGGCCGCGCACCGCCCGGGTCAGGGTGCCGTCCCGGCGTACCTCACGGAACCACTCCGTGAACCAGGGCTGGTCGCCGTGCCGGCTCCGCATCGCGGCCACCGCGAGCGCGTCCCGGGCAGCGGCCTCCCGCTGGTGCTCGGCCGGCCGGTCGCGGACCGGGCCGGCCGCGGCCGCCACGACATCCAGCAGGCCACCGCCGACCGTCGCCCGGAGATGATCGTCAAGCTCCGTCAGTCCGACCGTCAGCCGGGCCGAGGACGCCGACCGGTACCGGCCGGTGACCCCGATCACCGCCAGCCGCTCCGGTTCGCTCGGACCGGTCAGCGAGATGCTGCCCCCGAGCGACCCACCGGTGCGCTCCAGACTGCGCCGGGCCGCAGCAAGCAGTCGGCGCCAGGCAGGATCCTCGGCCAGCTCGGCCCATTCCCGGCTCACTCGACCGCCAAGCTGCTCGGGTCGCCGTCGACGTCGATCGCGCCGTCCAGGGCCAGCTCACCGGACCGGTCGCCGCCGGCCCGCTCGTCGCCGGCGTGACGACGCCCGGGCGAGCCGAGCGCGCGGGCCAGCGTCCCGTCGAAGTCGGCGACGTTGGCGCTGCCGTCCCACACCAGCAGGACGGTCGAGACCGCGTGCTCGAGCGCCGAGTGCGACAGGTCGTAGTGCGCGGCGCCCCGGACCGAGGGGTGGGCGACCCACAGGTCGTACCCGG
>Ga0081539_10006677_pt1 | contig 10902 bp, 10 predicted proteins | sample TabmetS4T2R2_FD_71023 | JGI IMG/M metagenome (GOLD analysis project Ga0081539, IMG submission 71023) | Tabebuia heterophylla rhizosphere microbial communities from the University of Puerto Rico - S4T2R2 | ecosystem: Host-associated > Plants > Roots > Rhizosphere ... | reverse complement strand
CTTCGATGGCGGCGTGCAGGAGGAAGATGGCTATCGCTTTCTCGCGCCCGGAAATATCGACGCGTTCAAGTATGTAAAAGTCCTTCAACAAAAAAGTTGCGCCTGGGTCGGTTCAACAGATCTTTCAGTATTTGACCGCTTCGCCGCGCGCCAGGCTTTATTTGCAACCGCCGGTCTTGAAGACCTGAGCGATCAATCGCGAGCCTTCACTGCATCAGCCAACAAAGATGAATGGACTGTGCTGGCTTTTCCTGGCGCAAAGCGGAACGCGCTGGTTGTTTACGGTTCGTCTTTTGTGATATTTAAATCAGATGATGTGACTCAGCTTGCATCATGGTTGTTCATACGCTGGATGCTTTCACCGGAAAATCAAGCGCGCTGGGTGCAAAGCACGGGCCTCTTCCCTCTTCGCGATTCGACCATGAATTTGCTTGCAGATTATTCTGCCAATCATCCCCAATGGGCAGAAGCCGTTAACTTGCTTTCACAAGCTGAGACCACTCCACAACTCGCATCCTGGCGTCTCGTTCGAATTATGTTGGAAGATGGGTTTCGCGATATGTTCGATACGATTCGCCACCCCGATCTGACGGATGGACAGGTACCATTGATTCTGCGTCAAATGGATCAAACTGCAAGTGAATTAAACAATTAACTTTTTGGACAATGTTTAGAAGCAGCGTATATAGATCAAGTCAATATCATCTCTCGGAGGAAACATGGAACACACTCAACTGGGTCGCACGGGCTTAAGCGTCTCGCGTTTATGCCTTGGCACAATGAATTTCGGTCCGAAGACAAATGAAGAAGATTCGTTTGCCATTATGGACAAGGCACTTGACCTGGGCATCAACTTTTTCGATACTGCAAACGTTTATGGCTGGAAGCTTGGGGAAGGTGTCACGGAGCAGATTATCGGCCGCTGGTTTGCGCAGGGAGGTGGGAGGCGCGAGAAGACGGTTATTGCGACAAAAGTTTATGGTCGAATGGGCGAGTGGCCGAATCAGTCGCGGCTCTCCGCGTTGAATATCCGCCAGGCTGTGGAAGGTTCACTGAAGCGATTGCAGACGGATCACATCGATCTTTACCAAATGCACCATATCGATCGGAATACGCCGTGGGAAGAGATTTGGCAGGCCATGCAAACCCTTGTCCAGCAAGGCAAAATATTATACGTTGGGTCATCCAACTTTGCAGGATGGCATATTGCAAGAGCGAATGAGATCGCACGATCACGTCACTTTTTGGGATTGGTAAGTGAGCAAAGTCTCTACAATCTCAAAGACCGTATGATCGAGTTGGAAGTGATTCCCGCCTGTCGCGAGTATGGACTTGGGTTGATTCCATGGAGTCCATTGGCGAGTGGGTTGCTTGGTGGCTCGGCAGGTCAGGCAAAAAATAGCCGCCGTGCGGAGAAAGATGTAAGACAGGACGCCAAGAAATTTTCAACTCAACTCAGTAGATATGAAAAATTCTGCAAACAAAAGGGAGAGCAACCCGCGGATGTGGCTCTGGCCTGGCTGCTGGCAAACCCTGTCGTGACCGCGCCAATCATCGGTCCACGCACGATGGAACAGTTGACGGGTAGTCTGCGTGCACTCAAGATCAAATTCAGTAAATCCGAAATGGAAGCTCTAGACGCGATCTGGCCAGGTCCCGGTGGCGAAGCGCCTGAGGCGTTTGCGTGGTAAGTGAGTAATAATTATCACAGCGACAAAGAATCTCTGAGTGTGGGTTGTGCTTCCGTTCAAAGAGGGGATTCTTCGCTCCCCGCAAAGCGGGTCGCTCACACCGTCCCGAAGCGGTGTCCCTTTGGGAGAATGACATATGAGGAACACTATGAAACTAATGTACATCAATGGGGAATTTACTAAAGCAAACTCAAATGGGGATATCGAAGTGACGAATCCTGCGACGGAGGAAGTGTTAGATACGGTCCCGCGCGGGACGGCCGAAGATGTGGAAGCAGCTGTAAACTTTAGTAACGAGGCGTTCAAGTCTTGGCGGAAAATGGGTGCGAACGAACGGACAAATCTTCTACATGAGGTCGCGTTCAAAGTACGGAGTCACAAAGAAGAAATCGTACATTTATTGACACTCGAAGAGGGCAAACCAATCCCTGAGAATGATGAAGAGCTGGAATGGGTGGCAAACACGTTTGATTATTATGCAGAGCTAGGAAGACATGATCGAGGCCGGGTTATTCCCCCTGGTGAACATTCGCAATTTAATTTTATTTTGAAAGAGCCATATGGCGTGGTGGGATGCATCGTACCCTGGAATTATCCGTTGTTGCTCATGGCATGGAAGGTCGCGCCGGCGCTCGCGGCTGGGAATACAGTCATTATCAAACCATCGGAGATGACTCCTCTTACCGCGTTATATATGGCTGAAAACTGTTTCGATCATCTGCCTGCTGGCGTAGTGAACGTCATTACAGGTTTCGGTGCAGAGACTGGTGAGCCGCTGGTGAAACATCCGGATGTGCCAGTGATCGCCTTTACCGGCAGTCTTGCAACCGGTCAACGCATCGCCTCTTATGCCGCGCCGATGATGAAGAAATTGCATTTAGAGTTAGGTGGAAAAGATGCCACGGTCATCGCCGAAGATGCAGACCCTGAACTCGCCGCAAAGGCTGTGGCGTACGCTGCATTACTCAACGCGGGTCAGGTTTGCACGAGTACAGAGCGTGTGTATATTCCTAAAGTAAAGGCGAACCAATTTACTGATGCAATTGTAGAACATGTGAAATCGTTGAAGCTAGGTTCAGGCTTGGAAGCGACCACAGATGTCGGTCCGATGATCGGTGATTTGTATCGCGCCAAAATTGAGTCCCATGTGGAAGATGCGCGATCACGCGGCGCGCACGTTCTCACAGGCGGCCAGCGACCTCAGAATATTTCGAAAGGCTGGTTCTATGAACCCACTGTGTTGACCGGAGTCGATCACACGATGCTAATCATGCGCGAGGAGACGTTTGGCCCCGCCGTGCCGTTGATGGAATACACATCGTTTGAAGAAGCAATTGATTTGGTGAATGATAGTCAATACGGCTTGGGCGCGGTCTTGCTCTCAGAAGACCCAAAGAAGATCAAGATGTTTTTCGAGGATGTAAAAGCCGGGACGATTTGGATCAACGATCCATTGACGGATAATTATGCCGGTCCGTTTGGTGGGATGAAATATTCAGGCGGCGCGCGTGAACTCGGCATCGAAGGACTCGATGAATTTCGCGAAACTAAGCATATTCATTGGGATTTCAATCTGGAGGATAAGTCCTATTGGTATCCATATGGTCGGGAATAATCTTGTGCTGAGCGGAACCGTGGACGCAGTGGAAGCGGCTACGAATCATGTAATCCTTTGATTACCGGTCAATCCGATATCTTGGCACAGCCAGGAGATATCCATCCACGAATAGGGCCACGAATACACAAATGGGTGGGCAACTTTTATTTGTTCCTGTCAAATCTGTTTGGTGCATCAACCAGCTTTACAATTAAAATAACAGTGAACGGCACATGGAGAAAAAATGTCTCTGGTAACTGATGCAACAGGCAATGATCTAACATATCGAATCATTGGAGCGGCAATGGCCGTGCATAATGAAATTGGTTATGGATTCAAAGAAGAAGTATATGAAAAAGCTCTCGAAGTAAAACTCAACCACATTGGAATTCACGTAGCTCGTCAATATAAGGTTTATGTTGAATATGAAGGAGAGCAGGTGGCCATCTTTTACCTGGACCTATTGGCAGAAGGCCGTGTTGTCATTGAGATCAAGTCCTTCAGTCATCAACTTACCAATGACGAACTAGCTCAGATGATTAATTACCTGAAAGCCACCGGCGCGCCTGTAGGTCTACTGTTCAACTTTGGTCGAAGAAAACTGCAATATCGACGCGTCTTTCCTGGAAAGGATATGAAACCCGTTCAAAGGATTGGGCGCGACAGCATGCTCCGGCCACGATAAGAATATCAAGCTCCTCAGATTCTCGAAAAGTGAAAAAAGAATCTTCATACCCTGTATTCATGTATTCGTGGTTCCATTCGTGGACGGTTTGAGCCCGGCTCCGCTCAGCGCGAGGAATCTAAGGCATCACGCACGGTGCATTGCCAGAATCTGTAAATGTCTTTCCTGGCTCGGGGATGAACTCCCAGCTGTAACTGCCATCGTGAAGCGTGAGCTTGAGCAGGCCATTGGTATCGCTGTTGCGCACTTCACTATTCGCGATGGGAGACCCAAACGGATAGTGACTGCGACCGCCACTGCCGATCACAAATTCACGAATCCCACGTGTGGGGTCAGCATTGCCCTGGGGATCTTGAGGCGCGAACCGCTCGTAATTATGCTCATGCCCAACCACTACCACATCGGCCCCGTATTCATACAATGCTTCCCAAAGCGGCTGCATACCTCCATCGCTTCCATGCACAGTGCCCGAGCTAAAGCGCGGCGTATGCCAATAGGCCAACGTACATGCCGAGGGATGTGCCTCGAGATCATCTCTTAGCCACTGGCCCTGTGGCGAAACTGCCTCGACTGGTATATTGCTGTTCAACACAATAATGTGCCAGGTACCCAGATCATAACTGTAATAACCCTTCCCGGGTTCACCTGCTCTTGATCCGAAATATTGAAAATAAGCTGTTGCATCCGTTGTATGATACTCATGATTTCCCGCGGATGGATACGTGCGGTCTTTGTGACGCCCCCACGTGGGATCATAACAATTCGCAAACTCTTCAGCTGTTCCATCTGGATACGCATTATCACCTGTAGTGAACACAGTTCCAGGGATATCGTCGAGCATGTTGGCTGTAATTTCGTCGCCCTCACTGCCGCAGTGTGCAATGTCACCTGAGCCAACCAGGACAGGATCATCCTCAGGTACGGGCGTCACTGTAGGTGAAGGTGTACTCGTAGGGGGAGGAGTGGAGGTAGGAGAAGGTGTAAGAGTAGGCGGAACCGCCGTAGGTGTTGAGGTCGCTTGCTCCGGTTGTGACCTACAACCCACAAGCAAGAGACTAATCACGATGACTTGCAAAAACTTCACAAGATTTCTCCTTCTTAAGTGCTACAAATGCAGAGAATTATAAAATTGTTTCGCGAGGGAATCCAATGTTCTCATTCAAAATAAATATATATCCCCCTTATCCGTGAATGTGATTTGGTCTGTCTTTTTTATTGAACAGGGTTGAGAACGCGTCCAATAAAAAGAATTTGCCCGGTAGGAATGTCGCGGATTATGAAAATAAATGGGCGGTCAACCGTCAATGTGATATCGGACAACCGCGCACTCGTTACAGAGATAATGACGGCCGTGGCTGCCGCCGCTTCGGTGCCTTTCTCGTCTACAGCCACAAATGCCTTGTGGATAACAGCGCTGATATACAGATCATCCCTCTGCGACATGCCAGTGAAGTTTGCCAGATCCGGGTCGAAGGCGTCCGTCATCCCGAGTGCTTTGAGTTGTTCGGCAAGCCCAAATTCACTTTCATATTTGAACTTTGGCAGCCCGAACGATACAGAGGTTGGCTGGAGACTGCCCAACATAGCGGAAGCGGTTTCGTAGTCCAGGCCCGACTCGACTTCTTCAAAGTGACCTGCATCCGGCACGATGATATCCATTGCGGCCGTCTCACCCTGATAGGCCAGCTCAATTGCCTGCCACCCTTCCCCGGAGGCATAGGGAATAAACGAATCTTTGCTCATCATTGGCACAGTGACTTCCGAGCCGTCGAGCAGATGGAATGGGGCATCCTGGGTCGAATTAGCGTCGAACGGGCTAATCCAATCCGCTTTGAAGTAAATCGCATTAACAAGCGCCATGCGAGTATCTGGGTTGAGCACTCCTTCGGGGATGAGGTCTTTGATCTTTTCCTCAGTCTGCTCGCTGACCCAATCGTTGATTTCCTTGCGGACAGCTTCATACTGGTTGATGAAATCCGCCAGACGAATGCCTGCGCCATAGTTCAAGGCAATGGTATCAAGAAAGCTCTGCAGGAAGGGATACGTTTGTTCAGCCCAGACCGCATTGGCAATATTGAGTTGGAGCGGCGTTTCCTCATCGGATGCAGCTTTGCCACGTTCGGCAAGCTGAAGGTCAAGCCCGTTGAAAGCGGGATGCAGTCCATCCTGTGGGAGGAAGTGCAGGGTTTGAGCCATCTGTGATTCGGTCTCGCCGCGCGCACCTGCGTAGGCCATCGCCAGCGCCAGGGAGATACTATAGGGTGAGTAGATCAGGTTCCCATCCTGCGCCTGAAGTGACCGGTAGAGGTCAAACGCGAAGGCGTTGTTGTTATCTACCAGAGATTGAATCTGCTCCGGTGGCGCATCCGGCGCGGTAACCCTTTTGAGATTGGATTGGGCAATAGATGCTGAACCTGATGATGGTGCGCAGGCGCTAAAAAGCAGGCTGAGAACCGCACTGACAACTGATATTTTGAGTAGAAATGGAGTTTGCATAGGTAAGTACCTCCAGAGATAATAGGAGTTTCTACTTTTGAGACGTATGGAATATGGTTTAGTTCCCGATATCTATATGGAGTCTGTATATCTGCCTAAATAGATTTCGTAGTAACAGGGCGATCAACGTTTGTGTTCATCCCACTTGCCGCGTGGGCCATCAAAGGTGATCGATAGAGCATTCAAAATGTTTCTCCCTAGAATGCCCATCGGTTGATCAATCAACAGGAATTGACCCGTAAACTTCCTCCCTAAAAAAACTAATTCCATTTCAACCATATTCACCAGCCTTGATTCACCATCAAAAGCTTGTAGTTCATAAGCTATATCATTTGCCGACTGAGTGCCGATTTGGTCTACATAACCCCGTGGTAATAGAGTAACATCTGCGCCTGTATCTATCAACATTGGCACATCAGACAAAGAAGCGCCAGTTGCTGGATCACGAAGGGTCACATAGGCAACTGGCGCGGGCGGGTCAAAATTATCCGCGTCGTATTTTGGCATCGGTTATGCTTTACTGACTTTCATTTTGAAATCGGATGCTTGCTTGCGATGAGTTAGGCGGGGTGTCAGGACGCGTGCGGTCTTCTTTTTCTGTGACTGTAAGTCAGGGACGATTACATAAACCTTTACGTTCTCAGGCAGTTTCACCCCAGATTTCAAACGAATTTTGCCTTTTTCTACAACACCTTCATAGGTAGTGACAGTCATAGGATACCTCTACCAAAATTATACACCATTCAAAATTATCAAAAGCAAGTTATTCCATCCCCTTATTCTCAATAAAATCATTCACTGACCTGATCTTCGGCTCGCGCGCCTTGATTAGCCTGAGCTCATTGTGCTTTTGAATGGCGGGATCGATAATCCCTGGCTTCAGTGCTTTCATTAGCGTTTCGATTGAGCTATAGGATAGCGTATCGAGGACCCAATTATATTTCTTTTGTAGATCAACCATCATCGCAAAGGGACTTTCACCTTCCTGGATAATCGGCACAAAGGGAATTTGGTAATCAGGGACTACAGCTTGCAACTCAAGTGGTGACGACTTTGGGTTGGTAATTTCTGCAATCACAAAATAGCACAGCCCTGCCAACGTTTTGATGGTTTCCGTGAAGTCTTTGTCGGACGGGCGGTCAAAGTCGAAAACAATAGGCAATAGATTGTATTCACGCAATTTTTTCGTAGAGCAGTCAATATTGCTTTTCGTTCTGCTAAAGCAAAACGACCTAAGATAAGAACAGCTTTTGAGGTAATTGTATTTATCACATCTCGGATTTCCTCATTTTTTAGTATGAGATATATAAACTGCGCCACTTTGATATTATCGACTGTGATCGTTTGAGAGCCTTCAGTAATAATCAAATCTTTTTGTTCGTCAAACTCGCCTTTTAAGTCTCAAACACTGACGCCATACACATTACTGTTAGATATTTTGGCATTATTGATATTCACTTGTACAAAAATGGAATAACGGAGGTCGGCTTCGCCGAGGTCGGCATAAGGGAGTTTGGCGTCCGAGAATTTAGCTCCCCAAAGGTCAGCTTCGCTGAGGTTGGCTTCACTAAGGTAGCTTCTAAAGAATTTGGCTCCCCTGAGACTAGCTTCGCTGAGATTGGCATCAGAGAGGTTGGCTCCCCTGAGGTTAGCTTTGCAGAGGTTAGCTTCAGGGAGGTCGGCTCCGCTGAGGTTGGCATCTATGATGTGTGCCCACCTGAGGTCGGCATGGCTGAGATTGGCCTTCCTGAGGTTAGCATGATTGAGATTGGCTTTCCTGAGATCAGCCTGTTTAAGATTTATTGTTGCGTAAGGGTTTTCCTCCCTCCATCTATTCCACACCTCAACACCCTGCCTCAATATCGCCAATTGCTCTTCATTTGCCATCGACTTCTCCCATTCCAGTAGTGGACCTGGTTTATGCTTAATAATGCTTCACAGTAAAAGTATAAGACAAAAATTGCCTTTGGCCTATCTATTGCGAGGCAAAACAATTTCTGGAGATATTTGGCTGAAGCAAGCAGTGGATTGCTTCGCCTTCGGCTCGCAATGACATAATCCTGATTGTGGTAAAATACCGACCGCACGCGGGAGTCGCCAAGTGGTAAGGCGTCAGCCTTCCAAGCTGATATGCGTGGGTTCGAATCCCATCTCCCGCTCTCATGTTGAGTGTCAGGTGTCAAGTTTTCAAGTGTCACGTGACACTAATGCACCTGACACTTGACACTTAAACAGGGGCCTATAGCTCAACGGCAGAGCAGAGTGCTCATAACGCTTTGGTTGCAGGTTCGAATCCTGCTGGGCCCATCTTTCAATTTATGATTGAAGATTTACGATTTTAGATTGTGCCGCGCCGAACGCGGCATTTTGTGTTAATTGATGAGGCAAACCTGTCATCCCAGATATTGACAACAATTCAGGCAATTTGCAGGGAGAACTGATAAAAGACTTAAATATACCTTGACAAATTCCTTAGGCTTCTTTATTAATGATGTGGGGAAGTGTTACCGTCGCCATTATCGTGCTATCCATATCTGCCTTGGCGGATCTTTAGTAAAAGACTTAACACTGCATAAAGCGCAGTTGGGAGACCCATGGATAAATCTCTAGCAATGGCCATTGTCGTCGATCTTGAAACTTCGCTGAAAATGATTGCCTTTGCATTAGCTGAAAAGAATACTATTCTTGCACAGGAGGCGCTAGCTAATGCTGAACTCGAGGCGGCTACCCTCCGTAAAATTCTTGAAGAGCCACCCTCCCGCGACCGTTACACATTTCGGTCTTAACGCTCGTCAACTGTGCGCTGATAATTGAGACTATATAGAGAGACAGAAACCAGCTTAATCTTCAAATTTCGATATTGATTGCCGCGTTCCGTCGCGGCAATTTGCCTTAATAAGGGAAATACACTTCATTTATCCGAGCGGTACTGATGGGGAAAGAAATTGATTCCAGTGATTTGCCACAATTTTCCCTTTTACTCTCGTTTATTTGATGCAGAAAGCGATGTTGTTTTATGAAACGGACAAAAGAAAAATTTAGGCGAATTGTTAAATACTGGCGTGTGAGTTATGAGCAGGCAAACAGCCAAGATCGCTTATCCCTGGGTATGTTTGCTCTGATGATGCTGGTTTACGCCTGGTGGGCTATCCTTGTATCCTAGTGGGTTCCGATTACCAACGCAGTAGATCGATATCGACGCTCTGTAAGAGTGCCGCGCTGAAACGCGGCATTTTGTGTTAATAGAGGAAATGAATCCATACCTCGCCACCCTCCTCACCTTCATCATTGCCCTTACATTCCTCCGCTTCATGGATTTCTTGTCGCATCGTGGAGTGATAGAAAGCAGACTAAGTCGCAAGCTGATTCACATTGGCACCGGGCCAATTTTTGTTTTATGCTGGTTGATGTTTCCAGACCTGCCTATTTCCCGCTGGCTTGCGGCGCTGGTTCCGTTTGTGATCACAGCACAATTCGTATTGGTCGGGACGGGCCTCCTAAAAGATGATGCGGCAGTCAAAGCCATGTCCCGCAGGGGTGATCGCCGCGAGATCCTGCGGGGTCCGTTGTTTTATGGCATTGTATTCATACTGATGACATTGATCTATTGGAAGGATTCACCGATTGGAATCCCCGCGCTGATGATGATGTGCGGCGGTGATGGGATCGCTGATATCGTCGGTCGTCGCATTCACTCCCCGAAGTTGCCCTGGTCACGTGAAAAGAGCGTAGCAGGTTCATTGAGCGTCTTTGCCGGCGGATGGTTATTGACCGTTCTCATCTTTGCGATCTATATTTGGGTAGGAGAATTTGATGCACCTCTCAGCCGTTTTCTCTCGCCCGTCACATGGATCGCGCTGGGTGCAATGCTGGTTGAGTCTCTTCCCTATAAAGATATCGATAACATTACCCTTACGCTTGTCTCAGTCCTCGTGGGGCACCTTGTCTTCTAATTTCTCCTCATCCCGCTTCAGAATCATCACCTTATAGCTCTCGGCGTATTTCATCTCTTTGTCTTTCGCTTCCTGTTCCGCCCACTCGAGCATCCACTTCCCCACTTCATCAGGATTGATCTGACTCAGGTGCTGCTGCAGTGCCTTGATTTTGAGATCCACTGTTTCGGTAATGTCCACCCACGTATTGGACTTCTCCGTGCCATGGACATATAACCGCTTAACGTCATGCGGCTCGTACCCCGCTGTGAGTAAGTCTGCAAACATCAGCCGGCTCCCCGCAGACGGGAAAACTGCTTCGCACGCGGCTTGTGCCGCCGCGCGATGATCCGGGTGATTGACATATTCATCGCCGTAAAACCAGGCTTCGGGATTCCCTGCCGTAACGGTATCCGGCTTATACTGTCGGATGAGCCGGGTGAGGTCCTTGCGAAGTTGAATTGTTGGTTCCAGTTCTCCATCCGGATAACGCAGGAAGAC
>Ga0081539_10006676_pt1 | contig 10904 bp, 9 predicted proteins | sample TabmetS4T2R2_FD_71023 | JGI IMG/M metagenome (GOLD analysis project Ga0081539, IMG submission 71023) | Tabebuia heterophylla rhizosphere microbial communities from the University of Puerto Rico - S4T2R2 | ecosystem: Host-associated > Plants > Roots > Rhizosphere ... | reverse complement strand
CGGTCGCCCTGCGCGAGTTCGAGGAGGAGACCGGTCAGCCCCCGCCCACCGGCGACCTGGTCGCCCTCGGCGAGATCCGCCAGCGCGGCGGCAAGGTCGTCACCGCCTGGGCCCACCCCGGCGACCTCGACCCCGAGCAGGTGACCAGCAACACCTTCGCGATGCAGTGGCCGCCCCGCTCCGGGCAGTGGCGGACCTATCCCGAGGTCGACCGGGCCGGCTGGTTCGACCCGGTCACGGCCAGGGAGAAGCTCCTGCCCGCCCAGGCCGAGCTGGTCGATCGGCTCGTGGCCGCCCTCGGCGGACCCGGGGCCGGAGACGAGGGTCAGCGCCGGTTGAGGTAGGCGGCCGGCCCGATCGCGATCCTGGTGCCGGGCCGGATCCAGCGCAGCACCGCCACCAGGTCCTTGGGCCGCAGCGACACGCAGCCCGCGGTCGGCCCGCCGGTCTGCTGGTGCAGGAAGATGCCGCTGCCCTTCTTGTAGACCGGGCGCCAGTAGTTGAAGTCGATCACCGCCGCGTGCCGGTAGGCCACCCGCCGGTTCTTCCACAGGCTCTCGCCGTAGGTGCAGGGCCGGGTGACCCAGCGGTTGTAGTCGGCCCGCATCCCCGACCAGCACGAGTTCGGCCGCAGCCGCCGGTATGTGAACCCGTGCATCCCCGGGTCCGGCTGGCTCCCGAACCCGTACACGAACCCGAAGACCCCCGCCGGGGTGGTCCCGTCCCCCTCGTGCCGGTTGGCCGAGAACCCGTTGTACCCGATCCGCGCCGGCATCGGCCCCCGCACCAGCCGCCACCGGTCCCCCGGCCGCGCCCGCTGATAGGTCCGCACCGCCGCCCGGGTCGTCCTCGCCGACCAGTTGAACACCACGATCGCCCGGGTCGCCCCTCTGAGCGCGTCGATCCGGCCCGGGGTCGCCGGCGTCGCCGCCTCGGCCGGTGCCACCAGCGCACCCCCCGCGGCCAGCAACATCACGGTCACCAGCACGATCCTGGCCCTTCGCATGGGCTCCCCCAACCGTCGACGTCGGCCGCGAGGTTGATCGGCAGGTCGAGCCCGGAGGATGAGCGGTCGGGAGTGGAGGAGGTGGGGAGGGGAACAGGCCGCTGGTGGGGGCGGGGCGGGAGGGTGTGGACAACGCGACGCACCTCTCGCGGCGATGGGCTACGCTCCCCCACCGGGGGACTCGGCCCGGACCGGGAAGTTCCGGCACGCCGGACCGGGAAGTTGCGGCACGCCGGACCGAGAGGTTCCGGCACGCCGGACCCAGAGGTTCCGGCACGGCTTGCGCGGGAGGGATGTCATGGACGAGGTGACGGTCGGGCTGTCGGCGCTGGAGCGGACGCCGATGTTCGCGGGGCTCGACCGCGAGCACCTCGAGGACGTGCTGGCGGTCGGGCGGCGGGTGTCGTTCGCGCCTGGTCAGGCGATCGTGGAACGGGGCGACCCGGGTGACGCCATGTACATCGTGCTGTCGGGCGTGGCCGAGGTGGACGTGGGCGGCCGCTTCCACCGGCTGCAACGGGGTGACTTCTTCGGCGAGATGGCCGTGCTGGCCGGCAAGCCCCGCGAGGCCTCGGTCAAGGCGGCCGAGCCGGTGGAGGCGCTGCGGATCCCCGCCGACGAGTTCCAGGCGTTCCTGGACGCCAACCCGCAGATCGCCACCGCCATGCTCAAGAGCCTGGTCGAGCGCCTCCGCGAGGTCCAGGACCGCCTCGACACCTGGATCGGCGGGGTCTGGTAGCCGGCCTCGTCACTTGGCGTCGGCGTAGCAGTCGACCACGGCCACGGCCAGAGGGAACCGGACGGCGGTGTCCCCGAACACCAGGCGGCGGCTCTCCTCGGCGGCCCCGGTGACCACCTCGGCCACCCGCTCGGCGTCCTGCCTGGGACAGTGGACCATGACCTCGTCGTGCTGGAAGAACACCAGGTGCGGGCCGGCCGGCCCGGCGACGAGGCGTCGGCGGACGGCGGCCAGCAGGACCAGCGCCCAGTCGGCGGCCGAGGCCTGGACAACGAAGTTGCGGGTGAAGCGACCCCGGTCGCGGGCGACCCGGCGGGCCCGGGCGCCGGCCTCGGGGTCGGGGTCGGGCCCGGCGGCGCGGCCGGTGGCGGCCAGCCAGCCGGCCGAGGGCGGCGGGCAGGTCCGGCCCAGCCGGGAGCGGACCAGGCCGCCGTCCTCGCCGGTGCGGGCCGCCGCCTCCACATAGCCGACGGCGGCCGGAAACCGGCGCCGCAGCACGGTCATCAGCTGGCCGACGTCGCCGCCGTACATGGCGGCCAGCAGGGCCGTCTTGGCCCGGGCGCGGTCGCCAGCGAAGGCGTCGGCGGCCAAGGCGGCGTACAGGTCGCCCCCGGCCGCCGCCCGGGCCAGCCCGTCGTCGCCGGACAGGGCGGCCAGGACCCGCGGCTCGAGCTGACTGGCGTCGGCCACGACCAGGGCCCAGCCGGGGTCGGCGACCACGGCCCGTCGCAGGGCATGGGGAACCTGGAGGGCGCCGCCGCCGCGGGTCGCCCAGCGGCCCGACACCACCCCGCCGGGCACGTACTCGGGCCGGAACCGCCCGCCCGCGACCCAGGCGTCGAGCCAGGTCCAGCCGTAGGCGGCGTGCAGCCGCGACAGCTCCTTGTAGGCGAGCAGCAGGGGCACGGCCGGGTGGTCGACCCCGCGGAGCACATGTGAGCGGGTCGACGGCAGCGGGGTCCCGGCGGCCGCGAACGCCCGCAGCACCTGGGCGGGCGAGTCCGGGTTCAGCGGCTGCCCGCCGAAGGCGGCCGCGATCTTCCCGGCCAGCTCCTGGAGGACCCGCGGCGCCGCTCCGCCCCGCGGTCTCGGCCCCAGCAGCTCGGTCAGCACCGCGTCGTGCACCTCCGGCCGCCACGGCAGCCCCGCCGCCGCCATCTCGACCGCCGCCAGCGCACCCGCCGACTCCGCCGCCACCAGCAACCCCAGCCCGGCCGCGCCACCACCTCCCAGCCGCCGCTGCTGGCCGGCGTGGACGGCGACCATGCCGGCCAGGAGCTCGGCCCCGCCCGGGAGACCTGGCAGGTCGTGGTCGAACAGGGCCGGCTGCCCGGATCGGACCGCGGCCCGAACCCCGTCCTCCGGCACTGGCCGACCCTCCAGCCGGGCCCATGCCGCCGGGAACGCGCGGGGCTCGCCCCAGCGCCCCTCGGCGGCGAGCAGGATTCCCTCGGTCAGGGCCAGGTCGTGGCAGCGGTCGGCCCGGACCCCGGCGGCCAGCAGGCGCGGGTACAGGTCGGCGGTGGCCGCCCACACCCAGCGGGGCCGGGCGGCCCGTTCCCGCTCGGCGATGGCCGCGGCCAGGTCCGCGACCCGCTCGGCCGGCCCGGTGGGCGTGCCGTCCTCGGCGAGGGCCTGGAGCAGCCCCCCGCCGTCGGCGTCGGTGACCACGGCGACCCGCATGGCGGCCAGTCTGCCCGGCCCTCCCGACAGCCGGCGGCGAGCGATTGAAGCCGACCGGCACCTGCCCCTCTCCCGACTTCCGGCAACGCCCTCCGCGCCGGGCTCTAGGGCTCGGGGACGAGGCGCCGGAGCAGCGGCTCGGCGGCCCGGATGACCAGGTCGCGGTCGTGGGTGACGATCACGTCGAAGCCGCGGCGGGCGTCGGGCCCGTGGTCGCTGCGGTCCCGGGCGACCAGGGCGGCGGCGAACCGAGGGCCGATCACGACCAGGTCCCACTCGCGGCGCAGCGGGTCGCCGTCGGCGAGGTCGGCGCCGCGGACCCCGGCCACCGGGGCGACCGGCATGCCGTGGCCGAGGACGCCGGTGAACGCCGCCCGGGTGGCCAGGAACTCATACCGGTTGCGGGTGGCCGGGGTGAAGTGGCCGGCCTCCTGGAAGCAGGCCAGCAGGACGTTGGGCTCGGCCTCGTCCAGCCCCTGGTGCTCCAGGTGCATGCACATCTCGACCAGCAGGTCCCGGGTGGCCCGGCGGGGCTCGCGGCTGGCCGCCACGATCTCCCAGGGGGTGGCCGCGCCGGCGTCGGCCGGGATCGGCCGCAGTGGCATGGTCTCGCCCGGCGGCGGCATCGCCGAGGGCAGCGGCGCCGGGTGCCCGAACAGGAACCCCTGGCCCACGGTGGCCCCGGCGGCCACGGCCTCGCGGGCGTGCTTGATGGTCTCGATGCCCTCGGCGATGACCACGGCATCGGTCCGCTCGGCGTGGGCCCGGACGGTGTTGATGATGTGGGCCGCCTCGGCGGTGGTGCGGCCCTGAAGGAGCCGCATGTCGAGCTTGACGGCGTCGGGGCGGACGAACGGCAGCACGGCCAGGCTGGCCGGGGCGGCGCCGACGTCGTCAAGGGCCACGCCCCAGCCGGCCTCGCGGGCCTGGGCGACGGTGGCCAGCAGGCGGGCCGGGTCGCCTGCCACCGCCCGCTCGGTGACCTCGATGACCACCCGGAGGCGCTCCCTGCCCCGCTCGATGGCGGATCTGAGATCTTCGGGGCAGCTGGTCCCAAGCGACACCGGCTCGGCGTTGACGAACAGGGTGAACGGCGGCCCCAGGCCGGCCTCGGCGGCGCCGGTGAAGGCGGCCGCGCGGCAGGCCCAGTCCAGCTCGGCGACCCGCCCCGCCCGCCAGGCGGCGCCGAACAGGGCCGCCGGCGATTCCAGGGCCGAGCCCATCGGGCCCCTGGCCAGCGCCTCGTAGCCGAGGACATGGCGGGTCTCGAGGTTGATCAAGGGCTGGTACAGCGGCTGGATGGCCCGCTCGTCGAGGACCCGGCGGAAGTCCTCCGCGGTCGTCGGGGAGGGGTGGGAGACCTCGGGCATACGCATGGTGGACTGATCGACCATCGGCCAGCTTGAGTTGAGCGGCCTCGACGGTCGCCCCGCCGACGGTCAGCCGGGCTGGGCGTCGCGGGCGACCAGGAACCAGGTGAGTCGACCTTCTCGGGGGTGGTGTCCCGGCTGCGGCGGGTGAAGTCGACGAGGTCGGCAAAGAGCACGGTGACGTCGGGGAACCGGTCGACGATCTGTTCGGCGGCCACCCGGATGGCGACCGTGACCGCCACCGCCGGGCCGAGGGCGAGGGCGGCGTCGATCACCGGCGCGGGCGCCCGCCGCAGCCTGGACCACCAGGATCTCAGAGCCATGCCCGGCCACCTCACGCCGGATGGCCGGGCGGGGGATCGACCGGGAACGGGTCGGCGACGTTGGTGGATGCGGGGCCGCCGCTCCGGACTGGGTCACCCCTTGGTCGACCCCAGGGTCAGGCCGGCCACGAACTGCTTCTGGAGCACGAAGAACACGATCAGGACGGGGATGGCGACCAGGATCGACCCGGCCGACAGCAGGTTGTAGTCGGTGAAGAACTGGCCCCGGAGGTTGTTGAGGGAGCTGGTGATCGGGAACTTGTCGCCCGACTGCATCAGCACCGTGGCCCAGAAGAACTCGTTGTAGATCCAGGTCACCTGGAGGGTGGCCAGGGCGGCCAGGGCCGGCCGGCACAGGGGCAGGGTGATGCGGAAGAACTGGGTGGGCACGCCGGCCCCGTCGACCCGGGCCGCCTCGTACATCTCGTGCGGCAGGGCCTTCATGTAGTTGCTGAGCACGAAGGTGCAGAAGCCGGTCTGGAAGGCCACGTTGACGAGGATCAACCCCCAGTAGCTGTCCAGCAGCTCACCCGAGTCGCTCATCCACAGCGGCAGCGGGATCTCGCGGTAGGCACGGTACAGGGGGATCAGCAGGGCCTGCTGGGGCAGCAGGTTGGCCGCGGTGAACAGCCCGAGCAGGATGAGGTTGAACCGGAAGCTGTAGCGGGCGACCACGAAGGCCACGCACGAGGCCAGGAACAGGGTCAGCAGCACCGCGGGCACGGTGATGATCAGGGAGTTTAGGAAGTGGCGGGTGAACTCGCCCTGCTCCCAGGCGTGGATGTAGTTCTGGACGGTGAACCCGCCCAGCGAGACGTAGCCGTGGAGCGAGGTGTAGTTGTAGTCCCGGAACGAGCTCAGCAGCGCCCAGACCACCGGGAACAGCCACACCAGCGCGGTCAGGGTGACGAACACGTACAGCACGACGCGCCCGACGGTGAGGGGCCGCTTCCTGGCCCTGACGGTCGTTGCCGGGGTCGCCGGGCTGCGGGTGACGGTGGCGCTGCTCATCGCTGCTCCCCCCGCATCACGGTCGACAGGAAGATGACGATGAACACCAGCGAGATCACCAGCATGATGGTGGCCAGGGCCGAGCCGAAGCCGATCCGGCTCGCCTCGCCGACGACGTTCGAGGTGACCAGGGTCGAGATCAGCTCCAGGCCGTTGGTGCCCTTGTTGATCACCCAGACGATGTCGAAGGCGCGCAGCGCCTCGATCACGGTGACCACCAGGACGATGATGTTGATGGGGCGCATCACCGGGAACACGACCGAGAAGAACGTCCTGACCGGGCTGGCCCCGTCCACGGCCGCGGCCTCCCGCAGCGTGGGGTCGACGCCCTTCAACCCGGCCAGGTACAGCAGCATGATGTAGCCGGTATGGCGCCAGCCGGCGGCCACCAGCACCGCCCACAGGTTCCAGCGGGAGTCGCCGTACCAGTCGATCTGGGTGTGGAGCACGGCGTTGAGGATCCCCTGGTCGCGCGAGTAGATGAGCTGCCAGATGAACCCGATCAGGGCCAGTGACAGCACCACCGGCAGGAACATCGCCGTCTGGTAGAAGCGGGTCCCGCGTAGCTCCCGGTCCAGCAGCACGGCCAGGAAGATCCCGAACAGGGTCGGCAGCACGAACAGGAACAGCAGCCAGACGACGTTGTGCCGCAGCGCCGGGGCGAACGGCGGGTAGTTGGTGAACACGTTCTTGTAGTTCTCGGTCCCGATCCACTGGATGGTGTCCAGGCCGCCGACGCCGGTCCACCTGGCGAACGACAGCACCACCGACGCGATCGCCGGCAGCCATACCCATCCCACGACCAGGACCGTGGGGATGAGCACCATCAGCACCAGGAAGATGCGGTCGGTGCCGGTCGTCCGGACGCGACCGCCCGACCGGCGGCGCGGGGCCGCCGCCTCGGCCGGAGCCGCCGGGACTACTGGCAGGTCACTCATGGCGCCCCCTTGATCGACTGGGGGGCTCGGCGCGAGCCCCCCAGGCCCCCTCCCGGTCTCAGGAGGTGAAGATCGACTTCTTCTGGCTCTCCAGGCTCTTGGTCAGGCCGTCGACGTCGTTGGGGTTCTTGAGGAAGGTCTGGAGGCCGGGGAGCATGACCGTGGAGGCGAAGTCGGGCCGGGTGTCGCGGTCCAGGAACTGGGCGATCGACTCGGCCGAGCCGATGAACTCCACCGCCTTCTTCTGGAGGGCGGTGTAGGAGGAGGTGTCGGCCTCGCTGCTGGCTCCGATGACCGTCGGGTCGGCCTTGAGGGCGATGTCCTCGGCCTTGGCCGTGCCCAGGTACTTGAGCAGGGCCTTGGCTCCGGCCTCGTTCTTGGGCTTGGCGGCCAGCATGAACCCGTCGATCGGGGCCTCGATGGCGCCGGTGCCGATGTTGGAGTCGATCTCGGGGAAGGCGAAGAAGTCGAGGTCGTCCTGCTCCTTGCCCTTGGGGAACTGCTGGCCCACGAACATGCCCAGCAGGTACATGCCCGCGTCCTTCTTGAGCAGCGACTGGGCCGCCTCCTGCCAGGTGCGGCCGAGGGCGTCCTCCTGGTGGTAGGGCAGCAGCCCCCGCCAGGTGTCGAACACCTTCTTGACCTCGGGCGAGTCCCAGGCCTTCTTCCCGGCCATCAGGTCGACGTGGAACTGGTAGCCGTTGATGCGCAGGTTGAGCTGGTCGAAGGTGCCCATCGCGGGCCAGCCGTCCTTGTCGGCGAAGGCGATCGGGGTCAGGCCGTCGGCCTGCATCTGCTTGGACAGGGTGACCAGCTCGTCGAGGGTCTTGGGGGGCTCGTAGCCCTTCTCCTCCCAGACCGACTTGCGGTAGAAGAGGGCCCACGGGTAGGTGGTCAGGGGTACGAAGTACTGCTTGCCGTCGTCGCCGGTGGAGGCCTGCTTGAAGGCGTCGCTGAACCCGGAGAGGCCGCCGTAGACGTCGCTGAGGTCGCCGGCCAGGCCCTGGGCGGCGAAGAACCGCATCCGGTAGCCGGCGAACCAGGTGAACACGTCGTCGGGGTTGCCCTGCAGGTAGTTGTTGATGTTCTCCTGGAAGGTGTTGTGGTCGACGGTGTTGACCTTCACCTGCAGCCCCGAGGCGGCCAGCATGTCGGCGTAGGCCTTCTTGGGCACGGCGTCGGACTGGTTGGAGCCGAAGGTCACCTCCTGGGAGGTGCTGCCGCTCTCGCCGCCGCCGTCGTCCCCGCCGCCGCAGGCCGCGAGCAGGCCGGACAGCGACACGGCGGCGCCGGCGCCAAGGGCCCCCTTGAGGAAGCCACGGCGGCTGATGCCGGTGGCCGCCACCGACGGGGGGAGAAGACGGGCCAGGTACTCGGACTCCGACCTGGGACGGGACATGGCGCCTCCTTACGGCGGTTGGACTAGCCGGCGAGCTCCACCTGGCAGCCGGCGGTGGCGATCTCGGTCAGCACCTCGGGGTTGGCGGAGGGGTCGGTGATGAGCACGTTCACCTCCTCGATGTCGCACACCTTGGCCAGCTCGACCTCGCCCACCTTGGAGCCGTCGGCGACGATCACCCGGCGCCTGGCGGCCAGGAGCATGGCCCGCTTGACCTCCGCCTCGGGCAGGTTGACGTTGGTGATGCCGACCTCGGGGTCGACGCCGTTGCAGCCGACGAACGCCACCGAGGCCCGCAGCCGCTCCAGCAGCACGGTGCCGAGCGGGTTGACGAGCGAATGCTGAAGGGGCCGGAGGGTGCCGCCGGTGACGACCACGCTGATGCGGGGGGCGGCCCGCTCCAGCTCAAGGGCGATGTTGAGCCCGTTGGTGACCACGGTGACGTCGCGCAGGTCGGTCCGGAGGACCAGCGCCCGGGCGATGGCGGTGGTGGTCGTGCCCACGTCCAGGATCACCGTGTCCCCGTCGGCGATCATGGCCGCCGCGTGCACCCCGATGCTGGACTTCTGGACCGGCGCCTCCCACTGCGACGACTCGAACGGCCGCTCCCCCAGCGGCAGCTCGGACACCTGCCACCCGGGGGCTCCCAGGGCCCGCTCCCCCGGCAGGCCCGATGGCGGTACGGCCCCGCCCCGGACGCGGCGGACCCGCGCCCTGGCCTCCAGCGCGGTCAGGTCGGCCCGTACCGTGACCGCCGACACCCCGAACCGGCCGGCCAGGTCGGTGACCCGGGCGAACCCTTCGTCCAGGATGATCCCGGCCATGCGGTCCTGGCGGACCTCGGCAAGAGGATGGCGGCGTTCGCCCATCTGTGCCCTCCTATGGGCACATTGCGAACGGTTTCGCCAGCTATGTCAAGTCTTCGCAGTCGTTACTTTTCGTAAGCCTCCGAAGCGGGCGGGATGTTCTGGTTGCGGCGGAACAGGTTGCCCGGGTCCCAGCGGCGCTTGACCTCGACCAGCCGGTCCCAGGTGGTGCCGGGGTAGGCCTCGCGGACCCGCCCGGGGCCCTCGTCGGCGAGGAAGTTGACGTACACCCCGGGGTCGCCCTGGCGCAGGGCGGCGGCGAAGTCGTCGGCCCAGGCGTCATGGACCGGCTTGTCGGCGGCCTGGTCATAGACGGCCCCGACCGAGGCCATGATGCGCCGGTCGCGGTGGGCGAAGGCGGTCGCGGTGGCCGGCACCCGGGCCATGGCCCCGCCGAGCGCCCGCAGCTGGGCCACGGCCATGGGGGCGGTCGAGGCCTGGAGCCGCTCGACGACGTTGGCGGCGGCGGCCGCGTCGACGGTGTCCATGAACAGTGACCGGGCCGACTCCTCGGTCACCTCCATGTCCTCGGCCGGCTCGAAGAGCCCGGCATAGGGCATCGGCTGGAGCATGTCGGCCAGGGGCTCGGCCAGGGCCCGGAACGGGGCCAGGGCCCGCTCCCCGGCCGCGGCGTCGCCGGCGTAGGCCATCAGGGCCATCAGGATCAGCTTGCCGTGGGCCTCGGGGGGCAGGAACGGCATCGGCGGGGCGACCATGATGTTGGCGATGGCCGACAGCTCCTCGGGGGCGGCCGTGGCGGCGGCCACGAACCCCTCGATGACCCCGGCGTCGGCGGGCAGCAGGAGCATGCCGCCGACGATTCCGGGCAGCTCGTGCAGGCGGAACCGCAGGCGGGTGGCCACCCCGAAGTTGGCGCCGCCGCCGCGGATGGCCCAGAACAGGTCCGGGTGGTGCTCGTCGTCGACCTGCAGGACACGGCCGGCGGCGGTGACGAGCTCGGCCGCGAGCAGGTTGTCGATGGTGAGGCCGTGCTTGCGGACCAGGAAGCCGACCCCGCCGCCGAGGGTCAGCCCGCCGATGCCGACCGACCCGGTGTCGCCGAACCCGGTGGCCAGCCCGTCGGCACCCACCGCCTTGGAGTAAGCGCCGGCGGTCAGCCCGGTCTGGGCCCAGGCGGTGCCGCTTCGGCGGTCGACCTCCAGGTCGGTCATGGCCGACAGGTCGAGGACGATGCCGCCGTCGCTGGCGCTGTGGCCGGCCAGGCTGTGCCCGCCGCTGCGCACGGCCAGCTCAAGGCCGCCGTCGCGGGCCAGGCCGACGACCTGGGCGACCTCGGCCGCGGAGGTGGGCCGGATCACCGCCGCGGGCCGGCGGTCCCACTTGCCGTAGAAGACCTTGCGGGCCTGGTCGTAGCCGGGATCGGCGGGGGCGGTGACGCGGCCGTCGAAGTGGTCGCGGAGCTCGGGGATCGAGATGGACGAGGTGGATGCAGCGGGCAAGAGAGCTCCCTTCAGTGCGAGTCTCGCCAGCGGCCACCCTACCGGCCGCCCCCGACAGCCCGGCCCCCCAGCAGCCGGTCCCCAGCACCCGGCCCCCCAGCACCCGGCC
>Ga0081539_10006675_pt1 | contig 10905 bp, 10 predicted proteins | sample TabmetS4T2R2_FD_71023 | JGI IMG/M metagenome (GOLD analysis project Ga0081539, IMG submission 71023) | Tabebuia heterophylla rhizosphere microbial communities from the University of Puerto Rico - S4T2R2 | ecosystem: Host-associated > Plants > Roots > Rhizosphere ... | reverse complement strand
AGCCGCTGGCGTCCGAACCTCGACCGCGTGCCCAGCGGCTGGCGCCTGACGCTCACCGACATGTCGCCGGGGATGGTCGAAGCCGCCCGTGGGGTGCTCGGCGGACGTGCGAGGTACGCCGTCGCCGACGTCCAGGAGTTGCCGTTCGAGGACGAGACGTTCGACGCGGTGATCGCGAACCACGTCCTCTTCCACGTGGAGGACCGGTCGCGCGCTCTCGGCGAAGTGGCGCGCGTGGTGCGGCCGGGCGGCCTGCTCGTGGGCACGACGATCGGCCGCGACCACTTCAAGGAGATCCGCGCACTGATCGGCGAGGAGAGCGTGATCTGGAGCGAGAGCCGCGAGCGCTTCGGCATCGAGACGGCAAGACCGCAGCTCGAGCGGTTCTTCGTGGACGTCGAGATCGAGCTCTACCCCGACTCGCTCGCCGTCACCGAGGTCGAGCCGCTGCTCGACTTCGTCCGCTCGCTGGATACCCCGGGCCTGACGGAGGAGCATCTCCGCGAGATCGGGCGCGTCGCCGCCGAGGCGATCGGAACCAAGGGCGCCTTCCACGTGACGAAGGCAGCGGGCCGCTTCCGCGCGCGCAAGCCTTGACACGTCTGTGTTAAGGTAGCGCGCGTGGACGGCGTCACCGTCAGCGAAGCGGCCGAGCAGACCGGCTGGTCGCCGCGGATGCTCCGCTACCTGGAACGGGTGGAGCTCGTCGTCCCGCACCGGACCGCCAATGGGTACCGCGTCTATGCAGAGCGCGAGCTGAAGCTGCTGCGGTCGCTCCGCGAGCTCCGAAACCGCCACCACGTCGAGCTGACGGACGTCGCGTTCGCGGCGCGGCTGCATCGCGAGCCGGAGCTGCGGCTCGCGGTCGACACGTGGCTGGCGGGAACCGGCGCCGCGTGGCTCGACTGGGAGCAGCAGAAGCACGAGCGGCTGCTGGCCGCCTGACGGAAGGAATCGATGGCAACGACGAAACGATTCGACGTGAAGGACTTGGCGCTTGCGGAGGAGGGCAAGCGCCGGATCGAGTGGGCCGACCGGCAGATGCCGGTTCTCGCAGCGATCCGCAAGCGCTTCGAGACCGAGCAGCCGCTGAACGGCTACCGCGTGGCCGCGTGCCTGCACGTGACCACGGAGACCGCGAACCTCATGCGGACGCTGAAGGCCGGCGGCGCGGACGTCGTGCTCTGCGCTTCCAATCCTCTCTCGACGCAGGACGACGTCGCCGCGGCGCTGGTCGACGAGTTCGACATCAGCGTCTTCGCGATCAAGGGCGAGGACAACGACACGTACTACTCGCACATCGAGGCTGCGGTCGACCACAAGCCGCACCTGACGATGGACGACGGCGCCGACGTGATCGGCGTCCTCCACTCGCACCGCCGCGAGCAGCTCGGCGACATCATCGCCGGCACCGAGGAGACGACGACCGGTGTCATCCGTCTCAAGGCGCTCGAGGCCGAGGACAAGCTCGGCTTCCCGATCGTCGCCGTCAACGAGGCGAAGACGAAGCACCTGTTCGACAACCGCTACGGCACCGGCCAGTCGACGATCGACGGGATCATCCGGGCGACGAACGTGCTGCTCGCGGGCAAGCGCTTCGTCGTCTCCGGCTACGGCTGGGTCGGGCGGGGCGTCGCGCTCCGCGCGCGCGGCATGGGCGCGCACGTGATCGTCACGGAGGTCGATCCGCTGCGCGCGCTGGAGGCGGCGATGGACGGCTTCGAGGTGCTGCCGATGGAGAAGGCGGCCGAGATCGGCGACGTCTTCTGCACCGCGACCGGCGACAAGCACGTGATCCGGCGCGAGCACATGGAGCGGATGAAGGACGGGGCGATCCTGTCGAACACCGGGCACTTCAACGTCGAGATCGAGATCCCGGCGCTGAAGTCGCTCGCGCAGGAGACGCGCCAGGCCCGCGAGTTCGTGGAGGAGTTCGCGCTCGCCGACGGGCGCCGGCTGTATCTCGTCGCCGACGGACGGCTGGTGAACCTCGCCGCCGCCGAGGGGCATCCCGCGATCGTCATGGACATGTCCTTCGCCAACCAGGCGCTCGCGGCGGAGTTCGCGGTCGACAACGCCGGCAAGCTGGAGCGGAAGGTCTACGTCGTTCCGGACGAGATCGACCGGGAGATCGCGCGCCTGAAGCTGGCGACGATGGGCATCGACATCGACCAGCTGACGGAGGAGCAGGCGAAGTACCTCGCCTCGTGGGACGAGGGCACCTGATCGATATGGCCATGACAGGGGTCTGACCCCTGTCATGGCCGTTTTGGACCCCGATCAGATCGTTCGGTTCGAGGAGGACGGCCCGGCGGTCGTCCTCCTCGACCAGCGCAGGCTGCCCGCCGAGGTCGCCTACCTCACCTGCCGCTCGGTGCCCGAGCTCGCCGACGCGATCCGGACGCTCGCCGTCCGCGGCGCGCCCGCGATCGGGATCGCGGCCGCCTACGGCATTGCGCTCGCCGCGGCGCGCGGGGACGATCTGCGCGAGGCGGCCGCGGTGCTCGCCGCGTCGCGTCCGACGGCGGTCAACCTCGCCTGGGCGATCGACGAGCTCCTGCCCGAGCCGACGGTCGAGCGGGCGCGCGAACTGCATGCCGACGAGGTCGACCGGTGCCGGCGGATGGCCGCGCACGCGGCGGAGCTGTTGCGTCCCGGAACGCGCGCACTCACGCATTGCAACGCCGGCGGGCTCGCTACGGGCGGCTACGGCACCGCCGTCGGCGCGCTGCGGGCTGCGTGGGAACGCGGGTTGCTCGAGCGCGTGCTCGTCGACGAGACACGGCCGCTGCTGCAGGGCTCGCGGCTGACGGCGTTCGAGCTCGAGCAGCTCGGGATCCCGTACGCCGTCATCGCCGACAGCGCGGCGGCGTCGCTGATGGCGGCCGGCGAGGTCGACTGCGTCGTCACGGGCGCGGACCGGATCGCGGCGAACGGCGACACGGCGAACAAGATCGGCACCTACGGCCTCGCCGTCCTCGCGAACCACCACGAGATCCCGCTCTATGTCGTCGCGCCGACGTCGACGGTCGACCTCAGGACGCCGAGCGGTGCCGAGATCCCGATCGAGGAGCGCTCGCCGGACGAGATCACGACACGCTTCGCCGCACGCAACCCCGCGTTCGACGTGACGCCTGCGTCCTTGATCTCGGCGATCGTGACCGAGCACGGCGCCCACCGCGCGCCGTACGTCGAGTCGCTGGCGGCGCTCGTTTGAAGGCGCTCGTCCTCGCGGCCGGCTACGCAACGCGGCTGCGGCCGCTGACCGAGTCGACGGCGAAGCAGCTGTTGCCGGTCGGCGGCCGGCCGATGCTGGACTGGATCCTCGACAAGCTGCGTGAGACGAGCGCGGACGAGATCCATCTCGTCACGAATGCACGCTTCGCAGGCGACTTCGAGCGCTGGGCGTCGCGCAAGGACGTGCGCGTCCACGACGACGGGACGACGTCCAACGACGACCGGCTCGGCGCGATCGGCGACATCCGGTTCGTGCAGGAGCACGCGGGACTCGACGACGACCTGCTCGTGATCGCGGGCGACAACCTCTTCGACTACTCGCTCCGCGACTTCGAGGACTTCTGGCGCTCGAAGGACGGCAGCGCGGTCGCGGTGTACGACGTCGGCGATCCCGCCCTTGCGTCGCAGTACGGCGTGATCTCGGTCGATCCGGACGAGCGCATCACGGCCTTCGTCGAGAAGCCGCCGAACCCGGAGACCACGCTCGCCGCGACGGCGACCTACCTCTACACGCGCGAGCACGCCTCGCTGGTGGGCGAGTACCTGGCCGGCGGCAACCCACCCGACGCGCCCGGCAACCTCGTCGCGTGGCTGTATCGGCGCGCGCCCGTCTACGCCTACCGGTTTCCCGGCGAGTGGTTCGACATCGGCGACCACGGACAGCTGCTCGAGGCGGACAACCGTATGCGCCGTCGCGAGGGCCTGCCTGCGCGCGAGGCGTACTCCCCGGACTGACCGGTCGCTCAAGCGATGGCGCCGATTTGCCGATCTCGGCGGCATGAAGCCCGCTCGTGCCAATCGTCTCCAGCGTTCTCGCCGGTCGCGCCTGGAGGTGCACGAGGGCGGGAACGACTCGAGCCCGCTCGAGCCTCTCGATCCCGAGCGGCTGGCGAGCGCGGCGTCGGATCTCCGGAGTCAGGCGCTCGCGGCCAAGGTGCGCCTGCGCGTGCTCGAGGCTGCGGCTCGGTCCGTCGCCGACCCGGATCTCGAGCGCCAGCAGTCGGAGCTCGACCGCCGGCGCGAGGAGCTCGAGCAGTCGCTCGTCGAGCTCGCGCGGCGCGAGCAGGAGGTCGCGGCCGCCGAAGCGCAGGCCGCAGCCGGCGCGAACGCGCTCCGGGACGCGCAGGCCGCGGTGGAGGCCGATCGCGTTGCGAACGCGCGTCGCAGCGGTGAGCTCGACGAGAGCTCGGCTCGGCTCGCGGCGCTCGAGGCAGCGGTCGAGAAGCAGCAGGAGCAGGTGCGAGTGGAGCGCGATGAGCTGGCAGCGCGTGAAGGTCGTCTCGCCGAGCGGATTGCCGAGCACGAACGGGCGGACGCCGCGCGCACCGAGGCGGATCTCGACGCGGAGCAACGGCGCTCGGACAAGCTCGAGCTCGCAGAGTTGCGCGCGGAGGTGGCGGAGCGAGCCGAAAGCGTGGCGCAGCGCGAGGCCGAGCTCGAACGATCTTCCCGTGAACGGACGCGCGAGCTGAGCGAGACGCAGGCCCGCCTCGACGAGGCTGCTGCGGAGGTCGAAGCGCGCGTTGCCCATCTCGCGGACGCCGAGAGCGCCGTCGCGGCTCGCGAAGCTGACCTGAACACCCGCGAACACGCGTTCAAGGAACGAGAGGGCGCGCTCGAGCGGCGTGCGCAGGATCTTGCCGACCGCGAGCGAGCGCTGGCGGAACGGGAGGAGCGCGTCGCGTCGACGACTGCGAAGCTCGACGCCGACCTGGCGCGGCTCGACGCGGATCAAGACCGGCTCTCGCGTTCACAGGCAGAGCTCGAGCGCGCGAGGAAGCAGTGGTCAGGAGACCGTGTCGAGCTCGATCGCTCGATCGATCGCCTGCGCGCACTCGAGGCCGAGGTCGCCGAGAAGAAGAAGGCACTGACGTCGGCCGAGCGACTCCTCGACAAACGCGACCGCGAGCTTGCCAAGCGCGACGCGGGGCTCGCGCGGCAGCAGCAGGCGCTGGACAAGGCGACCGCACAGACCGAGCGGGAACGGGAGGCGCTCGCGACGCATCGCGAGCAGCTCGCCGCCCGCGAGGACGATCTGAAGGCACGTGAGCGGGAGACCCAGTCGGCGGCGGCATCACTCGCGAGTCGGGAGCGCGAGCTCGATCGGCGCGAAGACCGGCTGCAGCGCGAGCAACGGCAGCTCGGCGACGATCTCGCCGCGCTTGCTGCGCGGGTCGCGGCCCCCGACCCTGACCACGCGGAGCCGGCGCCCGGCGTTGCCGCCGAGGCGCCCGCCCCGATCGAGGCGTCCACTCCGCCGACAGGTGCAGCGCGGTACAACGTGCACGTCCTCGAGCATCTCGTGGCGATGCACGCGCCGACGCATCCGCATGCCGCGCACGAGTGGCACGCGTACCTCGTGTCGCTCCGGGCCGTCGCCGGCACGGACGGGGCACTGCCCGCATCGGTCGACTGGATCGTCGACGAGATCTTCGGGCCGCTGTTCGCGCTCTCGTAACGCAACCGGCGCAGTAACGACACAGGTGCAGCCGTACCGTGGCAGCGGTGCTGCAGCTCCTCTTTCCGCAGCGGTGTGTCGGCTGCGCGCGCAGCGGCGCGCAGTTGTGTGAGGCGTGCCGGCGCGCGCTGCCGCGACTCGGCTGGCCGTGCTGCGAGCGCTGCGGCGCGCCGGGCGCCTGGCCCGTTCGCCGGTGCGTCGAATGCGCGGGGCGGCGTCTCGCATTCGCTTCGGCGCGCGCCGCCGTCGCCTACGACGAACGCGTGCGACGCCTCGTCGGCGCGTGGAAGGAGCACGGGCTGCGCCGTCTCGCGGTCGCCGCGGCCGAGCTCGTCGTCGAGGTCGTCGCGCCGCCGGACGTGGAGGCGCTGACCTACGTTCCGGCGGAGCACGACCGCACGCTGCGGCGCGGCGACCATCCCGCGCAGCGCCTCGCCCGCGAGCTCGGCGAACGCTGGGAGCTTCCGCTCGGCGCGTTCCTGCGGCGAGCGCGTGCGGCGCCTCCGCAACGCGGATCCTCGCTCGCCGAGCGCCGGCGGAACGTCCGCGGCAGCTTCGCGCCGGCGGCGGAGGCGCCGCGCCGGATCGCGCTCGTCGACGACGTCTACACCAGCGGCGCGACCGCCCACGCCGCGGCCTCCGCGCTCCGCAAGGGCGGATCGAGGCACGTCGAGGTGGTCACCTTCGCGCGCACGCTCCGCCTCCGCTAGGCGGGAAGCGAGGTCGTGCGGCGAAGCCGCCGTCGCGCGGCCGGAAACAGGTCGCCTTCGGCGACCCGGGGGCCTCGGTTAGATTCCTGCTTCGACCCAGTCCCGCAGGAGGCCGGATGCGTCTTCAGGTGAAGGGCAAGAACCTCGAGGTCACGGACTCGATCCGCAGCTACGCCGAGCAAAAGCTCGCGAAGCTGAACAAGCAGCTCGCGGACGAGGTCCAGGTCGAGCTCGAGCTCGCAGTCGAGAAGAACCCGTCGATTCGCGCGAACCAGGTCGCCGAGGCGACGATCTTCACGAAGGGTCATCCGCTGCGCGCGCGCGAGGCGACGAGCGACATGCGCGCGTCGATCGACGGGCTCACGGACAAGCTGCTGCGGGAGGTCAAGACGTACCGGGACAAGCGGCGTCGCGAGCCGCGGCGCCGAGCCGAGCGCAACGGCGCGTGAGGCTCTGGCCGCGTCGCGAGACGCTGAACGAACGCCTGTTGCGCAAGGGAGGCCTCGCCGGCGCGGACGACGAGGCCACGCGACCGCCGTGGGACAAGGTCGGGATCCACGGCGTCAGCCGGCCGGCCGAGTGGGACGCGGTGACGACCGTCCCGGCCGACGTTCGCGGCGACGCGGCGCGCTTCGTCGTGCTCGAGGACACGATCGTGATCGAGGACGGGCCGGACGACGTCGAGCCCCTCGCCGACGCCGTACCGCTCGAGCCGCCGTTTCGCGTCGAGGCGCGCCGCGCCGGGGACGGCCTCTGGGCGATCGGCGCCCGGCGGATCGAGGTCGCGCGCCTGCCCGGTCAGGAAGGCGACGAGCTGGAGCTCGTGTCGAGGCAAGGCTTCAGGGAGCTCACGGTCGACGGGAGCCGCGTCTTCGGGACCGTGCCGGCGCTGGAGCGCGAGGGCGACTACGTCGTCCGTGCGTCGCGCATCGACGACGACCTCTTCGAGGTCGACGCCGCGCCGCTCTGAACGTCAGCCCGCGGGCTGCGGCAGGACGAGCTCGAGCACCTCGTCCTCGACCGGGACGAAGCCGATCTCCCGGTAGAGGTTGCGCGCAGGCCGGTTCGACTGCTCGACGAGGATGCGCAACGAACGCGCGTGCTCGCGGATCGCGAAGCCCTCCGCGTGCCCGATCAGGCGGCGGCCGACGTGCTCGGGCTCCGCGCACTCGGCGACGAGCAGCTGCTCGATCAGCATCGTCTCCGGCTCGCTCCGCATCGCGAGGTAGCCGACCAGCCGTTCGCGCTCGCGTGCGACGAAGACGAGGTCGCGGCGGAGCGCATCGACGACGCGCGTCTCGTCCCACTCGGGCATCGCGCCGAAGGTCTCCCGCGCGAGCTCGAAGAGCTCGGGGCGGTTGCGCGAAGCGGCGGCGTTGACCTCGATCTCGGCCACGGGCGACTCCGCGAGCTTACCCAGCCGGGCTGGTGCGATAGCGAACGAGCGGCCAGGCGCTAGGCTTGGACGATGGCGGGTAACGACTGGTGGGAGAAGTTTCTTCGCGTCGGTGAGGGGCGCCGGCTCAAGCGTATGGCCGACCAGGCCGAGTACGTCCTCTCGCTGCAGCCCGAGTTCGAGGCGCTCTCGGACGCCGAGCTCCAGGCGAAGACGGCGGATTTCCGGCAGCGGCTCGACAACGGCGAGGCGCTCGAGGACCTGCTGTTCGAGGCCTACGCCGCAATCCGTGAGTCGTTCCGCCGCGACCGCGGCGTCGAGCTGTTCAAGGTGCAGGTGATGGGCGGGATCGTCCTCCACGAGGGCGACATCGCCGAGATGAAGACCGGCGAGGGCAAGACGTTCGTCGCGACGCAGCCGCTGTACCTGAATGCGCTGCCCGGCAAGGGCGTCCACCTCGTCACGGTCAACGACTACCTCGCCAAGCGCGACCGCGACTGGACGGCCTCGGTGTACGAGCGGCTCGGGATGCGCACCGCCTACATCGAGAACATGATGCCGTTCGCCGAGCGCCGCGAGGCCTACGCCGCCGACATCACGTACGGGACGAACTCCGAGTTCGGCTTCGACTACCTCCGCGACAACATGGCCGTCTCGCTCGAGGGTGTCGTCCAGCGCTCGCACGCGTATGCGATCGTCGACGAGGTCGACTCGATCCTGATCGACGAGGCGCGCACGCCGCTGATCATCTCCGGCGAGCCGGAGACCGCGGCGAAGACGTACTACGACTTCGCGCGCGTCGTGAAGACGTTCACCCCGATCCCGCAGAACGCGATCGAGAAGGGCGTCGAGCCCGATGCCGACTTCGCGTACGACGAGAAGCACAAGACCGTCGCGCCGCTGCCGAGCGGGATCGAGAAGATCGAGCGCGCGCTGAAAATCGAGAACCTCTACGACCCGCGCAACGTCCAGCTCGTCAATCACCTGATCCAGTCGCTGAAGGCGCAGTCGCTCTTCCAGCGCGACGTCGACTACGTCGTGCAGGACGGCGAGGTCAAGATCGTCGACGAGTTCACCGGCCGGATCATGGAAGGGCGCCGCTGGAGCGAGGGCCTGCACCAGGCCGTCGAGGCGAAGGAAGGCGTGCGGATCCAGGAGGAGAACGTCACGCTCGCGACGATCACGCTCCAGAACTACTTCCGCCTCTACGAGAAGCTCGCCGGCATGACCGGTACCGCGAAGACGGAGGAGAAGGAGTTCGTCGAGATCTACGGGCTGCACGTCGCCGAGATCCCGACCAACGTTCCCGTCGCGCGGGCGGACCAGAACGACTTCATCTTCAAGACGAAGGAAGCGAAGTTCCACGCCGTCCTCGACGACATCGTCTCGCGTCACCAGGCGGGGCAGCCCGTGCTCGTCGGCACGATCGCCGTCGAGACCTCGGAGTACCTGTCACAGCTTCTCGACCGGCGCGGTGTCCGGCACAACGTCCTCAACGCGAAGCAGCACGAGCGCGAGGCCGAGATCATCAAGGACGCCGGCCTGACCGGGGCCGTGACGATCGCGACCAACATGGCCGGCCGCGGCGTCGACATCAAGCTCGGCGACGGCGTGCGTGAGAAGGGCGGCCTGTACGTGCTCGGCACCGAGCGTCACGAGGCGCGGCGGATCGACAACCAGCTCCGCGGCCGCTCGGGCCGCCAGGGCGACCCCGGCGAGACGCGCTTCTACCTCTCCGGCGAGGACGACCTCGTCCGCCTCTTCGCGGGCGACCGCATCAAGAACATCATGGAGCGCTTCAAGCTCCCGGACGACCAGCCGATGGAGGCGAAGATCCTCTCGAACCAGATCGAGGGCGCGCAGAAGAAGGTCGAGGAGCAGAACTTCGTCGCGCGGAAGAACGTCCTCAAGTACGACGACGTGATGAACAAGCAGCGCGTCGTCATCTACGCGCAACGGCAGGCCGTGCTCGAGGGAGAGGATCTCTCCGACCAGGTGCGCGGGTGGATCCGCGAGGTGGTCGAGCGCGTCGTCGACGCGTACACGGAGGCCGAGTACGCCGAGGAGTGGGATCTCGACGGGCTGGTCAACGCGATGACGGCGCTCTACGAGACCGAGATCACCGTGGCGGAGCTGCGCGAGGACGTGGAGATCGAGCGAAACGCGCTCGTCGAGGAGTTCACCGAGGACGCGCAGGACGAGTACACGGCGCGCGAGGAGCGCTTCGGCGCGGACGGCAACGGTGTGCCGATCATGCGTGAGCTCGAGCGCTACGTGATCTTGCAGGTCGTCGACACGCGCTGGCGCGAGCACCTCGAGAACATGGACTACCTCCGCGAGGGCGTGCACCTCCGCGCCTTCGCGCAAAAGGACCCGCTCGTCGAGTACACCGCCGAGGGCCACAAGATGTTCGAGGAGCTGAACGCCGCGATCCGCGAGGAGGTCGTGTTCACGCTCTTCCACGCGGAGATCGAGCCGGCCGAGGCGATCGAGCTCGAGCAGGCCCAGGCGACCAACGGGCGGTTCGAGTACCAGCACGAGACCGCGGCCGGGGCCGAGGCGATCGCAGCCGCGGGCGCGAGCGCCACGACCGGCGCGACCGCGACCGGCGTCGGCGGCAACACCGGCTCCTCCTCGACGGTGCCGACCGCGCCGCAGACGGTCGTCTCGGGCCCGCACGACAAGATCGGACGCAACGACCCCTGCTGGTGCGGCAGCGGCAAGAAGTACAAGAAGTGCCACGGCGCTTGACGCGTCGCGCCTGCGGCGCTCGCTTTCGCCCGAAGTCCTGCGGACTTCGGGCGACGATAGACCGGCATGCGCGCTTCGCGCGCGTGCCTTTTTGACGCGTTCGCGACGGCGCCGCTTCGGTACGGGTCGATGGGCGGCGCGGCAAAGCCGCGCCGCTGATGACGGGTCGCACGAGGTTGCTGAATCAGATTTCACGTCACGTGGAAGCCGCGGCTTTGCCGCGACGATTTCCGGCCGCGTCCCACCGTTGGACACGCGCGCGAAGCGCGCATGCTCCGGTTTCGTCGCGCGGGGTGCGCAGCCTCCCCCGCGGACGGCGCCCCCCCTCAGGGGGGGGCGATGACCGAGCCGGC
>Ga0081539_10006674_pt1 | contig 10906 bp, 6 predicted proteins | sample TabmetS4T2R2_FD_71023 | JGI IMG/M metagenome (GOLD analysis project Ga0081539, IMG submission 71023) | Tabebuia heterophylla rhizosphere microbial communities from the University of Puerto Rico - S4T2R2 | ecosystem: Host-associated > Plants > Roots > Rhizosphere ... | reverse complement strand
GTACTCCCCCGACCACGGCTGGGACGCCACCGAGTGCAGGCCGGGGTAGGTGTCCGCGCCGTACTCGGTGATGATGATCGGCTTGTTCTCGCCGGCCCAGCCGCGCAGTTCCCGCTCCCAGGCCAGCTCGGCGGCGGGCAGGTCGCCGGTGTGCACGTACCAGCCGTAGTAGCGGTTGAGCATCAGCACGTCGGCGAACTGCGAGACCCGGCATTTCCCGTACGGGGCGAGCATGACGTTGACGAAGCCCACCGGCCGGCTGGGGTCGAGCCGGCGGGTCAGGTCGAACAGCGGCCGGAAGTAGTTCTCCGCGCCCTCGGTGTCGGATTCCGGCTCGTTGGCGATCGACCACAGCACGACGCTGGGATGGTTCTTGTCGCGGGCGATGAGCTCCCGGATGGCCTGGGCGTGCACCTCCCGGGTGGCGTCGTTGACGGTGTCCGGGCTGAACGTCTGGTAGCCCTGCGCGCCGAAGATCCCACCGCCGAGTCCCATGTTCAAACCGACGGCCGCGACCTCGTCGATGATCACGATGCCGCGCCGGTCGGCGTAGTCGAGGACGTCTTCGGCGTACGGGTAGTGCGAGGTGCGGAACGAGTTCGCGCCGATCCACTCGAGCAGTTCGAAGTCGTGCAGCATGAACGCGTCGTTGTGACCCTTGCCGATGACGGCGAGGTCTTCGTGCTTGCCGAATCCGGTGAAGTAGAACGGTTCCCCGTTGATCAGGAACCGGTTGCCGCGCACCTCGACGGTACGCACGCCGACGCTCTGGTGGTAGCTGTCCACGACGGTTCCGCCGTCCAGCAACTGGACTTCCAGGTCGTACAGGTAGCCGTCGCCGGGCGCCCAGCGGTGCACGTTCTCGACGGTCAACGTCCCGGTGCGCCCGGCGCCGCCGGCAACCTGCCGTCCCTCGGCGTCGCGCAGCACCACCCGCGTCTCGATGTCTCCGGTGGCCTCGATCGCGTAGTCCACCGTGCCGGTGGCCCCGCGGAGCCCCGGCACGACCGTGACGTCGGTGATGTGGCGGGCGGGGGTGGTGTAGAGCCAGACGGTGCGGTGGATCCCGGCGTAGTTGAAGAAGTCGTGCCAGTACCGCTGCCGACGGCCGGCCGGGGTGTCCTCGACGACGCCCGGCGGGATGGACTGGAAGCTCAGCGTGTTGTTGACCACCACGGTGAGGCGGACCTGGTCGCCGGCGCGGACGTGGTCGGTGACGTCGGCCTCGAACGGCGTGTAGCCGCCCTCGTGGGAGACCACCTCGGTGTCGTCGACCCAGACCGTGGCGCGGTGTGTGGCGGACTCGAAGTGCAGCACGATGCGCTGCCCGGCCCAGCCGCGCGGCACGCGCACGATCGTCTGGTACCAGAGATCGCCGAAGTAGTCGCGTACCGCGGGGTCGGCCGAGATGTCGTTGAAGCTGGCCGGCACGGCCATCTCCCGGGCCTCGGCGAGCGGGCCGGCGAACCACCGCCCGGCGCGGCCCTCGCCCGCCGGGTCGAGGGCGAACCGCCAGAGTCCGTTGAGGGACCTGCGTTCACGGGTGTCGGTGTCCTGAGGGCGAAGCATGGTGCGGGCTCCCTGATCGTCGCGAAATCTGAGCCACCATTACGCCCGCCGTGGGCCGCGGCCGGCAATCGGTTGCCACCGGTTGCCCCGGCACCCCGCCGTTCGCGGGCAACTGATGGCAACCGATTGCCGCCCGGAGAGAGCGACCGCGATGGTTCGTCCACCCCCTCCGCACGGTAGACCGGAAAGGCCCGGATCATGAAACTTTCTCTCAAGTCGGTTGTCGGCTACGGCGCCGGCGACCTCGCCAACAATCTCGCTTTCACCCTCGGTACGACGTTCCTGCTGCTCTACTACACCGACGTGGTCGGCGTCTCCGCCGCCGCGGTCGGCACGATGTTCCTCGTCGTACGGCTGTGGGACGCCTTCGCGGACCTGTTCGCGGGTCGGATGGTCGACCGCACCATGACCCGCTGGGGCAAGTTCCGGCCGTTCATCATCTTCGGGGGCATCCCGCTGCTCTTTCTCAGCGTCCTGACCTTCGCGGTGCCCGAGGGCCTGGGCGACGGGACGCAGCTGCTGTACGCGTACCTCTCCTACGCCGTTCTGGGGCTGGCCTACTCCCTGGTCAACGTTCCCTACGGCTCGCTGGCCACGGCGATGACCCAGCTGCCGCGCGAGCGTGCCAAGCTGGCCACCGCCCGGGGGCTCGGCGCGGGACTGGGCGGTCTGCTGCTCACCTTCATCGTCGCGCCGCAGATCCAAGGCGTCACCCGGGACAAGACGCTCTCCGCCGCGGCGCGCGCCGCGGAGCTGCAATCGATCTTCCTGACCACGACCCTGATCTTCGTGGCCCTCGGCTTCGCGCTGTACTTCCTCACGTTCCGCTGGTGCCGGGAGGTCGTGGTGCGGACCCAGCCCCGCGTCGGCGTCAAGGACACCTTCCGGACGCTGAAGACCAACAAGCCGCTCGGCATCCTCTGCGGTTCGAGCTTCTTCTACCTGATCGGCCTGTTCGCCGTCGGCGGGGCCACCGCCTATTACGCGATCTACGTTCTCGGCGACGCCCGGTACATCATCTGGATGACGCTGGTCACCGTCGTGGTCCAGTTCGCCGCGGCGCCGTTCGTCCCGCGCCTGGTCGCCCGCTTCGGCAAGAAGAACCTGTACCAGTACTGCGGCTTCTTCACGGTCGCGGGCGGCGTCGCGCTGTTCTTCACGCCCGCCAGCCTGCCGCTGCTCGCGCTGGTCTTCGTGGCCGTCAAGGGCTTCGGCGTTCAGCTCATCAACACGCTGATGTTCGCGCTCGAGGCCGACACGGTGGAGTACGGCGAGTGGAAGACCGGGCAGCGCACCGAGGGCGCGACGTACGCGATCTTCTCGTTCACCCGCAAGATCACTCAGTCGATCGGCGGTGCGCTCGGCGCCTTCGCGCTGGCCCTCGGCGGGTACCTCACCACCCTGGGGCCGGGCCAGGTGCAGCCGGACAGCGCGATCCTCGCCATCAAGGCTTCGCTCGGACTCGTTCCGGCCGCCGCGGCGGTGCTGGCCATGCTGGTGTTCATCCGCTACCCGCTGACCGAGAAGCGGTACGGCGACATCGTGCGCGAGACCGACGCCCGCAAGCAGGCGCTGCTGGTCGAGCCGGCCCCCGCGCCGGTCCCGCTGCCCAGCACGGTCTGACCCCACCCGCGATCCGCGGCCCGCGACGGACGTCGCGGGCCGCGGATCGGCCTCTACGCCGGGACGAAGAGTGCGGGCGTGGCGTCTTCGCTGACTCCTCCGGCCGGTTGACTGTCTTGGAGCCACCCGGTGAATTCCGCGCCGGGCAGCGGCTCGGAGATGAAATAGCCCTGGACGATGTCGCAGCCTTCACCGGCGAGAAACGTGTACGTGTCGGCGTCTTCGACCCCTTCGGCGACCACCTGGAGGCCGAGCGCGTGGCCCAGTTCGACGGTGGAGCGGACGAGAGCGCGGTCGCGGTGGTCCCCGGCGGCGTTCTGTACGAACGACTTGTCGATCTTCACCTCGTGGATGGGCAGTTCGCGAAGTCGACCGAGGGACGAGTAGCCGGTGCCGAAATCGTCGATGGAGATCTGAACGCCGAGACCGTGCAGCCGGTTGAGGGTGGCCAGGCTGCCGGTCGGATCGGCCATCAGGGTGGTTTCGGTGATCTCCAGGGTGAGGGCGGACGCCGGAACGCCGTACTGGGCGAGCAGCCGGACGATGACGTCCGGCAGGGTGTCGTCGAGCAGCGTGTTGGGGGAGAGGTTCACCGCGATGTGCAGGTCGTGACCTCGCCGGTGCCAGTCGGCGCGATCTCGCAGAGCAGTCCGCAGCACGTGTAAGGTCAGTGGGCGGATCAGGCCCGAGTGCTCGGCCAGCGGGATGAACAGATCCGGGGAAATGGATCCGTGTTCGCGGTGCTGCCATCGGGCGAGGGCCTCGGCGCCGACGACCGCACCGGTGGCCGGGTCGACCTTCGGCTGGAACGCCAGCGTGATCTCATCGTTCTCGATGGCGCGCCGGAGGTCGCCGATGAGGGCCAGCCGCTGCGGGCTGTTCCGGTCCTCGTCGGCCTGGTACGTCCGTACTCCGGAGCGGCTTTCCTTGGCGGCGTACATGGCGACGTCGGCGCGGCGCAGCAGCGAGCCGGGGTCGTGACCGTGGTCCGGGGCCAGCGCGATGCCGATGCTCGCCCGCGGGTGCAGGGTCAGGTGTCCGAGCTGGACCGGACGTTCCAGCTCACGGACGAGTTCCTGGGCGATGCCGGCGGCCTGCTCGGCCGTGCCGACCGACACCAGCATGGCGAATTCGTCGCCGCCGAGACGGGCGACGGTGCCGCGGTCCGCCAGCCACCGACGGAGCCGGTTGCCGATCTCGCGCAGCAGGGCGTCGCCTGTCTCGTGTCCGAGGGCGTCGTTGATCTCCTTGAAGCGGTCCAGATCCATCATCATCACCGCGGTGCACGGGACGGCGGCATCGCTCGCTCCGCGAGACTTGTCCTGGTCGAGCGTGGCGCCGAGGAGGCGGTGCAGCTGCCGGCGGTTGGGCAGCCCGGTGAGCGGATCATGCAGGGCGAGGTGTTCCTTTTCCGAGACCTCGTCGCGCAACCGCTCGACGAGCCGGGCGTTGGCCAGCGCGACGCTGGCGTGGTTCGCCATCGCCTGGAGCAGCCGCAGGTGCTCCCCGGTGAAGGTGCCGACGTCCGGCAGGCTGTCCGTGACCAGGAGAACGGCGGTCACCCCGTCGCCCACCGGCACGGGTACCGCCATGCCGTCGCCGGGTTGGCCGGGACGGCGGGATGTCCCCTTGTCCTGCTCGCGGATCAGGACCGGCTGGCCGGCGGCCGCCGGCAGCCACCAGGCGTCGGTGGGGAGCTCGCCGTACGGCTGCTCCGCGACGCTGCTGTGCCCGGACAAGCGCAGGCGGACCCCCGGCCGGCCGCGGTCCGCGGGCACGATCAGCTCGGCGACGGTGCCGCGCAGTTCGTCGCGGATCCGGTCGAGGATGACCCGGGTGAGCTGATCCATGTCCAGTGAGCTGTCCAGGGCGCTGGTGAAGGCGTAGAGCTGCTCCACCTGCGCGTGACCCTGGCTCTGCCGCACGTAGCCTCGATAACCGAGATAGATCACACACGAGACGACCGCCAGGAGGGTTACCGCCCACGGGTCTTGGGCCACCGCGAGAGCGCTGATCAACGCGATGCTGGTGGAGACGACGACCAGGGAGAGGCCACGCATGGCCGAGGGTAGGCGCCGCCACTCCGTGGGATCGTCGTGCAGGCAGATGACCGCGGTGACCAGAAGGATCGCGAGCAGGTCGGCGCCCAGCATGGCGGCGTAGGCCGCCAGCCATTCCCGAGGCCCGGCCAGCCCGGCGCCGGGGCCGGCCAGGCCGCCGTAGATGAGGACGGCGCCGGTTCCCTGCAGGCTGACCAGCGCGACGTTGAAGATCAGCTTGAAGCCGCGCTGGCGGCGCAGCAGCACCAGTCCCGCCGCGCCACCCAGAGTCCGGGCCAGCACCGCCAGGAACGGATCCACCGCCAGCAGCGCCAGGATCATCGGGATCTCCGTCACGCTCATCGCGTGACCGCCACGGCGCACCCGCACGTGAATGACGAAGCCTTCGGTGAGGCCGAACATCACCAGAAGGACCGGAAACCACGCCACGATGAGCCCGCGCGCGGAGGGGAGGCCCGTGGTCAGCAGCATGGTGCCGAGGAAGGCCAGCGATGCGGCGCTCAGCAGAACGCTGAGCGCCGCGACGCGCCCGTCCGGACGAGACCACCATCGGGGCCGCCGGGTGCCGATGAGGTCGGCCACCGTCCGTCGAGTCATGGTCATCCTCAATCTCGTGCCGGCCGGACCGGGTCGGTTACTGCCAGGTCGTCGAGGACCACGTGGTGGAGTTCCAGGAGCCGCCGCTCCACGTGCGCGCCGACCAGGTGTCCCCCGACCACGTCCGGGCGTTCCAGCCGGCGCTCGTCCAGCCGGCGTCGCTCCACGTGCGCGCCGTCCACGAGCTGCCTGTCCAGGTACTCGCCGACCAGGTCCGGGCGGCCCACGTCCGGGCCGACCACGACGTGCCGGTCCAGTCCGAGCCCGCCCAGGCGGTGCCGTTCCACTGGCCATCGGTCCAGGCGGTCCCCGCCGCCGAGGCGATGGTCCAGGCGGCGGGATTCCAGGGCCGACCCATGATGTCCTGCTCGCCGATCAGTTCGACGCCGGTCTCGGAGTCGGCGACGTGCGCGGTGCCCCGCGAGCCCTCCAGCGAGCCGGTACCGAGCGCGTCGGCGAAACTCTGGGTGGCGGAGGCCGGCGTTCTGGCGGCGACGGCCGCGCTGATGTTCAGTTCGCCCGCTCCCTGGGCGACGCCGTCGACACCGGTCAGCGGCCGCGCGGTGGCGGTCAGCAGTTTCTTGACCTGGTCCGGGGTGAGCGCCGGGCGTTGCTGCAGCAGCAGGGCGACCGCTCCGGAGACCACCGCCGCGGCCTGTGAGGTGCCGCTGCCCTTGAAGAACCGGTCGCTGCCGTCGGTGACCCGCCCGCTCGGGTAGTTGACGTCGACGTACGAGCCCGGGTCGCGCAGGCTGGCGATCGACCGGCCGGGCGCGACCAGATCCGCGTGCCGGGCGGCGTCACCGCGGGTGCTGAAGGTACCCATGGTGTCGTCCCTGGTCGGAATCGTGCCGTTCAGGTCCGACCCGGCGACCGCGATGACGTACGGGTTGATCGCCGGGTCGGCGACGCGGGTGTCGGTGGGCCCGTCGTTCCCGACCGATACCACGACTACGATGCCGGCCTTCCACGCCTGCTCCACCGCGTAGGCGAGCGGGTCCAGCCGCGGATCCTGTACCGAGTCGGTACCGAACGACAGGTTGATCACTCGGATGTTCAGCCCCGGATCGTTGCGATGCGTCACGGCCCAGTCGATCGCCGCGATGACCTGCGACGTGTCCACCGCGCCGTCGGCGCTCGCGACACGCAGATTGACCAGGTTGGCGTCCGGGGCGACGCCGGCGAAATACCTCGGGTCGTTCTCCTTGCCCTCGGGGGTCTCCGGGTCGCGGCCGGCGATGATGCCGGCCATGTGCGTACCGTGCCCGAAGGTGTCGAGGTTCGCGAGGTTGGCGACCTGGGACTCGAACGACAGATCGGGGCCGTTGATCACCTTGCCCGGTTGGGCCAGCCCCTTGACCGGGGCGATACCGGAGTCGATCAGCGCGACGCCGACGCCGTTGCCGGTCATCGGGCGACCGGCCGAGTCGAGCCGGGCCCATACCGTGGGCGCACCGATCGCGTTGTTGACCGCGAACTGCGTGGTCACCTCGGAATCGACCAGCCACTCCCGCACGATGGTGCTGGGCGTCGTGACGTCCGCGGCGGTGCTGGGCGTCGTGACCTCCGCGGCCCGGGCGGGGCCGGCGGGGGCCAGGACTGCTCCGGTGCCGCCGGAAATCGCCAACGTGGCGGCGAGCACGCCGGCCGGCACACCGCGCCGCGCGGCCCGCCACCGGGGGCGGCGGTTCGTCTCGCGCATCAGTTCTCCTTCAGATCTCACCGCGGGGGACACGGTGCTTGTAGCCACCTATCGACAGTCCGACGGTGGATGTGAGGCGATCCTCCGGGAGACCACGCGCGCCCGATGTCGGTCCGCCGCGATCGGACCGGCTGTCAGGTCGGCAGGCCGGGGCCGGGCCGGGTGGCCACCTCGTCCGGGCCGAGTTCCGCGCGGCATGCGGCGCAGCGGTAGCTGGCCTCGACGGGCCCACCGCAGTCTTCGTGAACCAGGAGCCGGGGCGGACCGGCGGGCTCGGGGTAGTAGCGGTCCCCCCACCACATGAGCTGGGCGATCACCGGGGTGAGGTGCTTGCCCTTGGTGGTGAGGTGGTACTCGAAGCGTTCCGGTCGCTGCTGGTAGGGCCGGCGTTCGAGAACTCCCGCGGTGACGAGGTGGCGCAGCCGTTGGGTGAGCACGGTGCGGGTGACCCCGACGCTGTCGATGAGCTCGTCGAAGCGGTGCCGGCCCAGCAGGACGTCGCGCAGGATCAACAGTGTCCACCGCTCGCCGACGATCTCCAGCGCACGGGCGATCGAGCAGGTCTGGTCGGCGTAGTCCTGTCCCAACATGGCATCGCCACTGTACACCCCGTGAGTCGCGTGAAGCGACTTGCTGTCGTAGGATCAGTCGCGTCATACAACTGACTCCCGCCGTCTCCGCCGCGCCAAGAAGGGATCACCCCTGTCATGACCATCTCCAGCAGTCCTTCGCCGACCCCCGCCCGGGCCGCCCGGCTGACCGGCCGGCAGCAGCGATTCCTCGACCGGTACGGTCCCGCCGCGCTGGTCACCGGGGCCTCCTCCGGCATCGGCCGGGAGATCGCCCACCGACTCGCCGAAGGCGGCTTCGATCTGATCCTGGTGGCCCGCCGCGAACCCGAGCTGCGCGCCGTGGCGGCCGAGCTGGCGGGCCGGCACGGCGTCGACGTACGGGTGCTGCCGCTCGACCTGGCGCGGCCGGACAACCTCGACCGGCTCGCCACGGCCACCGCCGGCACCGATATCGGCCTGTGCGTGGCCGCCGCGGGCTTCGGCACGTCCGGCCCGCTCATCGAGTCACCGCTGCCCCGCGAGCGGGACATGGTCGAGGTCAACTGCGCGGCCGTGCTGACGCTCAGCTGGCTCTACGGCCGGCGGCTGGCGGACCGGGGGAGGGGCGGCCTGATCCTGCTCAGCTCCATCGTGGCCTTCCAGGGCGCGCCCAACGCGGCCCACTACGCCGCGACGAAGGCGTACGTCCAGACCCTCGCCGAAGGGCTGCACCTCGAACTCAAGCCGCGCGGGGTGGACGTGCTCGCCGCCGCGCCGGGACCGGTCAACAGCGGCTTCGCCGATGCCGCCGGCATGCGCATGGGCAAGGTGCTGTCGCCGCGCGACGTCGCCCAGCGGTCTCTCGACGCGCTCGGGCGGCGGCCCACGGCCTTCCCCGGCCTGCTGTCCCGGGTCCTCAAGGACAGCCTCGCGCCGCTGCCCCGCCGGGCCCGGGCGCGGATCATGGGTACGGTCATGAGCGGAATGACGGGGCACCCGTAGGCCCCCGGATTCCGCCAACCTCTCATGCGACTTGCAAGCTCGTTCCCGATTGCTTCCGTTGCTTCGCTCGCCGCTGGTCGGGGAGTTGCTGGCGTGGCTCTATCTCCATCCGGAGGAGCAGTATTCGGTGACAGAGCTCGCCCATCGGCTGGGGGTATCGCAGTCTACCGTCAGCCGCGAGGTCGATCGCCTCACCGAGGCCGGACTGGTGCGCGACGGGCGCAGGGGCAACCTGCGGCTGCTCCGTGCGAACGTCGACAATCCGCTGGCTCGACCGCTCGGCGAGCTGCTGGCCCTGACATACGGGCCGGCCGCCGTGCTCGGTGAATTGCTGGGCACGGTCCGGGGTGTCGATGAGGCGTACGTCTACGGTTCCTGGGCGGCGCGTTACGCCGGCGAGCCGGGACCGCCGCCGCGGGATATCGACGTGTTGGTCGTAGGTACGGCGGACGAGGACGATCTCGCTGATGCCGCCCGGGTGGCGGAGGGCCGGCTCGGCCGGGAGGTCAATATCCATCGGGTGTCCGCGCAGGCGTGGCGTGCGGGCGACGATCCTTTCCTCGCCTCGGTGCGTTCGCGTGCGATCCACCTGATCGAGTTGCCGGGAGATGGCAGATGAGATGGCAGCAGGGCCGCGGCACCCTGGACGGGATGCTCGATCGGGGCGAGCTGGAGCGGGTGCCCGCCAGCCGGGACCACGCCGACGTGCTGCTCGGGCAGGCGCGCCAGCATCGGGACCCGGCCCGGGCGATCGCCGGCGTCGACCGCTTCGCCATTCGGCGGGTTCTGCTGGGCTCAGCGGTCGAGCAGCTGGGCCAGGTGCACGGCCGAGCGGTCGCGCAGGTCGGCGATCTGGGTGCGGCAGGAGAACCCGTCGGCGAGGACGACCGCGTCGGGGGCGGTGTCGAGGGCCGGCAGCAGGTTCTGCTCGGCCACGGCCACGGACACCTCGTAGTGGCCGATCTCGACGCCGAAGTTGCCGGCCAGGCCGCAACATCCGGCGAGCCGCCGCACCCGGGCGCCGCTCGCCTCGAGCAGGTCGGCGTCGGTCTTCCAGCCGAGGACGGCGTGCTGGTGGCAGTGCGGCTGGGCGACGACGTCGACGCCGGACAGGTCGGGCGGTGTCCAGCCGGGGGTCTGCGAGAGCAGCTCCGCGAGGGTACGCACGGACCGGGCCACGACCGTCGCGTCGGAGGACCCGGGAAGCAACTCGTGGATGTCGGAGCGCAGCACCGCCGTACAGGAGGGCTCGATGCCGACGATCGGGACGCCGGCACGGGCGTCCGGCGCGAGAGCCGCGACGGTACGGGAGAGGATCTTCTTGGCCGAGCCGAGCTGGCCGGTGGTGATCCAGGTCAGGCCGCAGCACACCGGTCCGGCCGGCAGCCTCGGCTGGTAACCGGCGGCGCGCAGCACGCGTACCGCGGCCTCGGGGACCTCCGGCGAGAACGCGTCGGAGAAGGAGTCGGCGAAGAGGACCACCGGCTTGCCGCCGGCCGCGGGCCGGAACGTACGCCGGAACGGCCGCCGCGCGAAGGGCGGCACTGACCGCCGCTTGTCCACCCCGGCCAGCCACAGGAAGAAGCCGCCGAGCACGGGCATCCGTACGCCAAGGTTCGCCAGCCTCGGCATCCGCCCGGCCACGCGGGACCAGAACGGCAGCTTGCCCAGCGTGTAGTGCGACCGCGGTCGCAGCCGGCCCCGATAGGTCTGGTGCAGCACCTCGGACTTGTAGGTGGCCATGTCGATGCCGGTCGGGCAGTCCGACGCGCAGCCCTTGCAGGACAGGCACAGGTCCAGGG
>Ga0081539_10006673_pt1 | contig 10918 bp, 11 predicted proteins | sample TabmetS4T2R2_FD_71023 | JGI IMG/M metagenome (GOLD analysis project Ga0081539, IMG submission 71023) | Tabebuia heterophylla rhizosphere microbial communities from the University of Puerto Rico - S4T2R2 | ecosystem: Host-associated > Plants > Roots > Rhizosphere ... | reverse complement strand
GAACAGGCCGCCGAAGAAGCTGAGCAGCGCCAACAGCGGGCCGATGAACTGCATGACGTTCTCCGCCGGGATCAGGTAGCCCATGAACAGGCCGAAGGCGGCGAAGACCAGCGAGCAGGCCCAGGAGGCGAACGCGACGCCGATCCACTCGCCGGCGGTGAGGTCGGCGCCGCCGGCCGCACCGGTGAGCATGACGAGCGTGATCGGGACGATGCCGAGCAGGAGCGCGACGACGACCTTGCTCAGCACGTAGCCGACCGGCCGCAGCGGCGTGAGGCGCAGCTGGCGGGTCCAGCCGGACGAGCGCTCCATCGACGTGCTGCCGCCGACCGACGTCGTCGCGATCATCGCGCCGTACACCGCCATGCTCGCCATCACGTAGGCGAACGCGGCCGGGTCGCTGGTGCGGTAGCCGCCGCCGAAGGCGAGGAAGAACGCGACCGGCATGACGACGAGGAAGATCAGCGTGCGCTTGTTGCGGAGCTGGCGGCGCAGGTCGATCGCGACGAACGTCGGGCTGAGCAGGACGGGGCCGCCGCGGGAGCCGGCCGGCGCGACGGGGTGCTGCGGGCGGGTGGTCGTGGCCGTGCTCATCGGAGGCTCCCGGTGGAGAGGGTGGCGGCGGACAGCGCGGCGGCGTCGTCCGAGGTGTCGGAGGTGAGGGCGACGAACGCGTCCTCGAGGTTGCGCGACGTGACCTCGACGTCGTGCGCCTCGGTCTCGGTCAGCAGGCGGCGGAGGACGGCGTCCGAGTCGCGGGTCTGGAGGATGACGGTGTCGCCGCGCACCTCGACAGACGTGACGCCGGGCAGGCCCGCCAGGCGCGACTGGTCGGCGTCGGGGAGCGTGGCCCGGACCGTGCGGCCGGCCGACATCGCCTTGAGCTGCGCCGGCGTCCCCTCGGCCACGATCCGGCCGTGCCGGACGAGGACGATGCGGTCGGCGTACGCGTCGGCCTCGTCCAGGTAGTGGGTGGCGAAGACGACGGTGCGGCCGCGGCCGGTGTCCTGGCGGATCGCGGCCCAGAACGAGCGCCGGGACTCGACGTCCATGCCGGTCGTGGGCTCGTCGAGGATGAGCAGCTCGGGGTCCGGGAGGAGCGCGAGCGCGAAGCGCAGGCGCTGCTGCTCGCCGCCGGAGCAGAGGCCGACCCGGCGGTCGGCGATCCGGGTGAGCGCGGCGCGCTCGAGGACCTCGGCGACCGAGCGCGGGGTGCGGAAGAGGGAGGCGGTGAGCCGCACGGTCTCGGCGACCGTGAGGTCCTTCAGCAGGCCGCCGCTCTGCATGACGGCCGCGACCAGGCCGTGGCCGACGGCGTCGTGCGGCCGGAGGCCCAGGACCTCGACGCTGCCCGCGGTCGGCGTGCTGAGGCCGAGCACCATGTCGATGGTGCTGGTCTTGCCGGCCCCGTTCGGGCCGAGGAACGCGACGACCTCGCCGCGGCCGACCGTGAGGTCGATGCCGTCGACGGCCCTGACGGCGCCGAAATGCTTCGTGAGCCCGGCCAGGTGGAGCGCTGGGGTTTCTGTGTTCATGCCACAACGATGGCCTGACCTGCGGTTTCGCCGTCATGCTCGGCGTCATCGGCGTCGCGTGACATCTGTCATGGGGCGGCTGTGGGGGTTTGTCACCGATCATCGATGGCCCAGAATCTCCCGCATGCCGAGTCTGACGAGATCGAAGCCCGCGGCGCCGGCGGCGCCGGCTCCCGCTCCCGTGGTGCTGGTGCCGGGGCGGCTCGGGCCACCGCGCTGGCTGCAGGTGGCGGTGATGGGCACTCAGGTCACGGCGCTCGTGATCACGGCGACGCGCCCGAAGCGCGTGCCGCCGCGGGCGCAGCGGATGGCGGACACGACGACGGCGGTGGTGCTGGGCGTCCACCCGCTGGAGGCGGCGGCGGTGCGGCGCTACGGCAAGCGCAGAGGCGTGGCGGCGCGAAGCCGGCGGCGAGCAACGTGGGCGACGCTGGCCTACGGCGCGTTCGCCGCCGTCCCAGCCACAAGCAAGATCCGCAAAGCCACCCGCTGAGCGTGGCCGCCCCCTGATTGCACACAGGGCGGCGTTGTCATCGATAGATGCGCACAACGCCGCCCTGTGTGCAACGTCGGCGCGGTATCCACAGGAGGCGAATACGTCCCGGTTCTCCACAGATTTGCTTCATGGCCCCACCGGCCACAGAAAGACGACCATCGTGTCGTCATGCCCCGTACGAATCCCGACTGGCCGCGCATTCTGGACGCCGTGAACGGTCGCGAACAGGTTGCGACGCACGCCGAGCTGCAGCAGTTCGGTATGCCGAAGGGCTCCATCGGCCGGAAAGTGGGACCTCACGGCCCCTGGCAACGACTGCTGCCGGGCGTTGTCCTCGCCCATCGAGGAACGCCGACCCGCCGCGAAAGACTCCTCGGCGCGCTCGCGTTCGGGGGGCCGGGTTCGATCATCTCCGGCGCGGACGCGCTGAAGGCGACGGGCGTGCGTGGAGTCGACGAGCTGCCCACGGTGCTCGTCCTCGTACCGCATGCGCGACAACGAAAGTCCTTTGGGTACGCCTATCTCGAGCGCACCCACAGGAGACCGACCCCCATTACCCGGCTGGGAATTCCCTACGCGCCACCGGCCCGCGCGTTGGTTGACCTGTGCCGTCATCAGAACTCGCTGGTCGGTGTTCGCGCCGTCGTCGCCTCCGTCATCCAGCAAAGGCACTGCACGGTGCGCGAGCTCGGTGTCGAACTGACCCACGCGCCACGGCAGCGTACAGCCGGTGCACGGCTCGCACTGAACGAAGTCTCCGATGGCGTACGGTCGATCGCCGAGGCGCGGGCACGCACAGTGCTCCGCGCTTCGGGGCTACCCATGCCGCAGTGGAACGCACGCCTCGTCACCCCGGACGGCGAGACGTTTCTGCGACCGGACGCCTGGTGGCCCGATCTCGGAGCAGCCCTGGAGATCGACTCGCGGCGGTGGCACCTGAGCCCCGAAGACTGGGCGCGTACCCAGCGCCGCCAGCGCCATCTCACGGCGCACGGCGTCATGGTGATGTCGTTCTCACCGTCCGAGATCATCGACGATCCGCATGGGTTCGTTCGAGAGGTTCGCGCCCTCCTAGAGGCCGCCCGGCAGCGCTGAACGGGGCCGACTTACGTACACGGGGCGGCGTTGTGATCGATAGAAGCGCACAACGCCGCCCTGTGTACAAAGGGGAGCGCGCGTTAGCTGCCCAGGAGGCGCGACGACAGCCAGGTCGCTACCCCCGTGAGCGGGACCCGCTCCTGCGCCATCGTGTCGCGTTCGCGGATCGTCACCGCCTCGTCCTCCAGGGTGTCGAAGTCGACCGTGATGCAGTACGGGGTGCCGATCTCGTCCTGGCGGCGGTAGCGGCGGCCGATGGCGCGGGCGTCGTCGAAGTCCACGTTCCAGTACTGCCGCAGCTCGGCGGCCAGGTCGCGCGCCTTCGGCGACAGGTCCGCGTTGCGCGACAGCGGCAGCACCGCGGCCTTCACCGGTGCCAGCCGCGGGTCGAGCCGCAGGACGATCCGCTTCTCGACGCCGCCCTTGGCGGTGGGCGCCTCCTCCTCCGAGTACGACTCGATGAGGAACGCCATCATCGAGCGCGTCAGGCCGGCGGCCGGCTCGACGACGTACGGCACGTACCGCTCCTGCGCCACCGCGTCGACGTACGACAGGTCGACGCCGGAGTGCTGCGAGTGCGTCGTCAGGTCGAAGTCGGTGCGGTTCGCGATGCCCTCGAGCTCGCCCCACTCGGAGCCGGTGAAGCCGAAGCGGTACTCGATGTCGACCGTCCGCTTCGAGTAGTGCGACAGCTTCTCCTTCGGGTGCTCGAAGAGCCGCAGGTTCTGGCGCGAGATGCCGAGGCCGACGTACCAGTCGGTGCGCGCGTCGATCCAGTACTGGTGCCACTCCTCGTCCGTGCCCGGCGGCACGAAGAACTCCATCTCCATCTGCTCGAACTCGCGCGTGCGGAAGATGAAGTTGCCCGGCGTGATCTCGTTGCGGAACGACTTGCCGATCTGGCCGATGCCGAACGGCGGCTTGAGCCGCGTCGACTGCTCGACGTTCTTGAAGTTCACGAAGATGCCCTGCGCCGTCTCGGGCCGCAGGTAGTGCAGCCCGGACTCGTCCTCCACCGGGCCGAGGTACGTCTTGAGCAGGCCGTTGAACATCCGCGGCTCGGTCCACTGGCCCTTGGTGCCGCAGTGCGGGCACGCGACGTCGGCCAGGGACGTCGGCGGGCGGCCCTTGCGCTCGGCGTACTCCTCTTCCAGGTGGTCGGCGCGGAACCGCCGGTGGCAGTGCTGGCACTCCACGAGCGGGTCGACGAACGCCTCCACGTGGCCCGAGGCGACCCAGACCTGGCGCGGCAGGATGACGGACGAGTCGAGGCCGACGATGTCGTCGCGGCTGGTGACCATCGCGCGCCACCACTGGCGCTTGACGTTCTCCTTCAGCTCGACGCCGAGGGGGCCGTAGTCCCACGCCGACCGCGTGCCGCCGTAGATCTCACCGCTCGGGAACACGAACCCCCGGCGCTTGCTGAGGTTGACGACGGCGTCGAGGCGGCTCTCGGACGAGGACTTCGCAGGCACAGGGGTTCTCCGGGGGCGGGCATCAGGACTCGGGCGCGACTCGCGGTCGGCACGGCAGCTCGAGTCGCCCTCGTCCAGGGTAACGGTCGCTCAGCTCAGGTCGCTCTCGTACCGCGCGGTTCCGGCCACGGGGTCCCAGGTCACGAGGTCCTCGAACGCCGTCGGCTCGTCGACGCACCGGTACATGAGCGGGACGGCGCGCAGCTTGACGTCCGCGTTCGACAGCGCCCGGCGGTAGGCGCCGACCGACTCCCACGACGTCGTCAGCGTCCACACCGTCGGGTCGTCGACGGCGCGACCGACCCGTCCGCCGGTGCAGCCGGGCCTCGCGACGAGCGCCGCGAGCGCGCCGTCCGCCTGGTCGCGGAAGGCCGGCGCCTCCTCCTCCGGGACGACGTATCGGGTCACGGCGAGCACGGCGCCACCGTACCGAGCGGTCGGCACACGCCGCTCACCAGGGGGTTTTGACAATCGATCCCGAAGATAATGAGAATGACTCCCATGAACCTTCGCGTCGCGGCCACGGCCGCCGCCCTCACCGCCGGTCTCGTGCTCGCCGGCTGCGGGTCGTCCGGCTCCGACGACTCCGGCGGGTCGGGTGGCGGCGACGGCCGCCTCACGCTGGTCGCGAGCTTCTACCCGCTCCAGTTCGTCACCGAGCGGGTCGCCGGCGACCGCGCGGAGGTCACGAGCCTGACGCCGCCCGGCGCCGAGCCGCACGACCTCGAGCTGGAGCCGAAGGACGTCGCGGCGGTCTCGTCGGCGGACGTCGTCGTCTACCTCAAGGGCTTCCAGGCGTCGGTGGACGACGCCGTCGCGGGCGAGGGCGGCGACCACGGCCTCGACGTCGCGCCCGCCGCGCGTCTGAGCCTGGCCGCCGTGGCCGAGGACGGCGAGGAGCCGGAGGGGGTCGAGGGCCAGGACCCGCACTTCTGGCTCGACCCGACGCGCCTCTCCGCCGTCGTCGGGCTCGTCGCCGACAGGCTCGCCGCCGTCGACGCCGACGGCGCCGCCACCTACCGCGCGAACGCCGAGACGCTCGAGGGCGACCTCGCCACGCTCGACACCGAGTTCCGCACCGGCCTGGCCAACTGCGCGAACCGGGACCTGGTCACGAGCCACGAGGCGTTCGGGTACCTCGCCGAGCGCTACGACCTGACGCAGGTCGGCATCACCGGCCTCTCCCCCGACGCCGAGCCGCAGCCGGCCGACCTCGCCCGCGTGACGGACTTCGTCCGCGCGCACCAGGTTCGTACGATCTACTACGAGACGCTGGTCAGCCCGGCGGTCGCCCGGACCGTCGCCGGCGAGACGGGCGCGCGCACCGCGGTCCTCGACCCGATCGAGGGCCTGACGAAGGACTCCGACGGCAGCGACTACCTCGCCGTCATGCGGTCGAACCTGCAGCACCTGCGAGAGGGGCAGCCCTGCACATGACTGCGCCGGTGATCGCGATGCGCGGGGCGTCGGTCGGGTACGACGACCGCCCCGCGATCCGCGGCGTCGACCTGCGGATCGACGCCGGCGAGGTCGTTGCGCTGGTCGGGCCCAACGGGTCCGGCAAGACGACGCTGGTCCGCGGCCTGCTCGGGCTGGCGCGGGTGACTGCGGGCGACGTCGAGCTGTTCGGCGTCCCGGCCCCCCGCTTCCGCGAGCGCTACCGGATCGGCTACGTGCCGCAGCGGCACACGGTCGGCGGCGCGATCCCGTCGACGGTCGAGGAGGTCGTGACCTCGGGCCGCCTGCCGCGCAAGCGTCGCCCGAGCCGGGTCAGCCCCGCGGACCGCGCGGCCGTCGCCGCCGCGATCGAGGCGGTCGACCTCACCGAGCGCCGGAAGGCCGCGGTGTCGACGCTGTCCGGCGGGCAGCAGCGACGCACGCTGATCGCCCGGGCGCTGGCCGCGGAGCCCGAGGTGCTGGTCATGGACGAGCCGACCGCCGGCGTCGACGCCGAGAACCGCGACCGGCTGGTCGCCACGCTCGGCGACCTCGTGCGGCGCGGCCTGACCCTGCTCGTCGTCACCCACGAGGTGACGCCGCTGCTGCCGGTGCTGACCCGCGTCGTCGCGCTCGACCAGGGCCGCCTCGTGCACGACGGCCCGGTCGACGTCCCGCCGGCCTGGGCGCCCGGCGGGTTCTCCGGCATGCCGCGGCACCTGCCCGGCCACCTGCGGGACCTCGTGCCGGACCCCGAGTCGCACGACCACGACGCCGGTCACGACGTCGCGCACCGGGCGCCGCGACCGGTCGGGCGCGCCGGGTACCCCGGGCCGCTCTCGACCGTCGACTGGCCGGCCGACCGGCGGCCCGACCGGCGCTCGGACGGCTGAGGACGGGACCGAGGACCGTGGAGATCCTGCAGTACGACTTCATGCAGCGGGCGCTGCTGGCCTCGCTGCTCGTCGGGCTGGCCGCGCCGGTCGTCGGCGTCTACCTCGTGCAGCGGCGGCTCGCGCTGATCGGCGACGGCCTGGGTCACGTCGCGCTGACCGGCGTCGCGCTCGGCCTGCTGACCGGGACGGCGCCGGTGCCGGTCGCGCTGGCCTGCGCGGTCGCGGGGGCGGTGACGATCGAGCTGGTGCGGGTGCGCGGGCGGGCGACGGCCGACGTCGTGCTCGCCGTGATGTTCTACGGTGGCATCGCGGGCGGCGTGGTCCTCATCGGGCTGTCGCCGGATGGGACGCCGGCGAACCTCAACGCGTACCTCTTCGGGTCGATCACGACGACGTCGCCGCGCGACCTGGCGACGTTCGCGGTGCTGACGGTCGTCGTCCTGCTCGTGACGGTGGGGCTGGCGCCGCAGCTGTTCGCGGTGAGCAACGACGAGGAGTTCGCGCGGGCCAGCGGCATGAACGTGCTGGGCCTGAACGTGCTGCTCGCGGCGCTGACGGCGGCGACGGTCGTGATCTCGATGCGCGTCGTCGGCCTGCTGCTGATCAGCGCGCTGATGATCGTGCCGAACGCCGTCGCGCAGCAGGTGGCGCGCAGCTTCCGGGGCAGCGTGACGATCGCGGTCGCCGTCGGCGTCACCGTGAGCGTCGTCGGGACGGGCACGTCGTACTACGCGGGCACGGCGTCCGGCGGGACGATCGTGCTGCTCGCCGTCGGCGTGTTCCTGGTGACGGCGCTGAGCGCGACCGCGGTGCGCGCCGCGCACGGGCGGCGTCATCACTGGGTCGAGGAGCACCGGCACGAGCACGGGCCGGACTGCGGCCACGACGCGGTGCCGCACGGCGACCACGTGGACTACGTCCACGACGGCCACCGGCACGCCGCCCATGGAGCGCACTATGACGACCACTGAGCGGCAGGCCGGCGAGCGTGCCCCACGTCGCACGACCGGCGGGCACGGGCCGCGGGGAGCGCATGGGACGATGCCGGGCGTGACCCCCGTCCGCCGCGAGACTCGCCAGCGGGCCGCGGTGGCGGCGGCGCTCGAGGGGCTCGCGGAGTTCGTCAGCGCCCAGGAGCTGCACGCCCGGCTGCGCGAGCAGGGCGACGCCGTGGGGCTCGCGACGGTGTACCGGACGCTGCAGAACCTCGTGGAGGACGGCGAGGTCGACGTCCTGCGGGCCGGCGACGGCGAGGCCGTCTACCGGCGGTGCAGCAGCGGGCACCACCACCATCTCGTGTGCCGGAGCTGCCGGCGGACGGTCGAGGTCGACAGCACGGCCGTGGAGCGCTGGACCCGCCGCGTGGCGGAGGAGAACGGCTTCGCCGACGTGGACCACGTCCTGGAAGTGTTCGGCACGTGCAAGGAGTGCGCCGGCACCCGCCCCTGACGACGGCGATGGCCAGCCTTTCTTGGCTCTCCTGACGTATCCGTGGGGGTGCGGGCGTGTCGGGACGGCGACACGCCGTTCTCTGCCTCGCTGCAGGCTGCCGGTCGGTTCCTTTGCGCACGGGGCGTCCCTGCGATCGATAGAAGCGCACTGGGCGTCCCCGTGCGCAATGAGGGCCTCTGCCGTCGCTGGCGTCCCCCACCTCGGGCGCCCCCAGCCACCCACGGAAGCCTCAGGAGAGCCAGTCGTTGCACACAGGGCGGCGTTGTGCGCTTCCATCGATCACAACGCCGCCCCGTGCGCCAAAAGAGGGCGGCTCTGTCAGGTGGGTCAGGCAGTGATCTTGTCCAGCCCCAGTTGGCGGGTCGATTCATTGCGCACGGGGCGTCCCTGCGATCGATAGACGCGCACTGGGCGTCCCCGTGCGCAATCAGGAACTCTGCCGTCGCTGGCCTCCCCCACCTCGGGCGCCCCCAGCCACCCACGGAAGCCTCAGGAGAGCCAGCTTTTTGTACACAGGGCGGCGTTGCGATCGATAGATGCGCACAACGCCGCCCTGTGTACAAAAAGGGAGGCGCGGGCTGTCAGCCGGGGGCCGGTGAGGCGGCGTCCACCGCGGCCCGGACCAGGGCGACGATCTCCTCCGGGCCCAGCCCCAGGCGGCGCGTCTGCGTGACGTACCTCGACGCCGCCGCCCGGGCGGCCTCCCGGTGCACGTCGCCCGCGCCCGTGACCACCGTGCCGCCGCGCCCCCGGGTCTCGACCAAGCCGGCGGTCTCCAGCTCGCGGTAGGCGCGCGCCACCGTGTTCGGAGCCAGCCCGAGGTCGGACGCCAGCCGCCGCACCGGCGGCAGCCGGGTGCCGGCCACCAGGTGCCCGGCGGCCACCGCCTCGGCGATCTGCCGTCGCACCTGCTCGTACGGCGGCTCGGCCGACCGGGTGTCGACGACGACGAGCGTCATCTGGCCACCAGCTCTCCGTCCACTTGCTCGTACGCGTACCGGTGCCGGACCGCGCTCACGACGAACAGATACCAGACGAAGGCGATCAGGGTGAGCGTGAGGTCGGATCCCGCGTCGACCACGGGCACCAGCACCACCCAGAACAGCCCGAGCGTGGCGGCGCGATCCGCCTCCTCCCCCCGGAGGCGATCGTTGATCGCGATCGCCCCCTCCGAGTCGGCGGCCACCGGGCGACGCCGCGCGATCTCCAGCAGGGCGGCCGGATGCACCGCGGCGGCGAGCACGAGCGCCCCCGTCGTCGCCGCCGCCTTCGCGCCGGACGACGAGTAGCTCACGACCACCAGCGCCGCCGCGGCGCACAGGAGCACCCCCGCCCGCCGGATGGCCCGCCGGCCCACGAGATCGCCCCAGGTCGGTGGGTTCAGCAAGGCCATGCGGACCGAGAGCGCGGCCCGCGCACTGCGGTCCCAGCGGTACCAGACCACCCAGCGCCGCAGCACGTCGCCCACCACGGCCAGGGTCACGGACACCGACACCCACAGCGTGAGGTCCGGCCCGCGCCAGACCTGGTCGCGGGCCAGCAGCCACCAGGCAGTCACGAAGAGGACCACCACCGCAACCTGCTCGAACACCCACCCCCGCCGCCGCGCTGCCAGCCGGTCGGCGACCAGCCCGACGCTGTCGTCGTCCAGCGGGAGCCGATGCCGTGTCAGCCATCCCCGGGAGTCCTCGAACCTCGGTAGCACGTTCCGCATCCCCATGACGGGACAATGTATTGCTACAAGGGCTGATACGCAAATCCGGGGCGAAGAGTCCCTACGTCGCCGCCTGGTCCACCGCTCCTCCGTACCGGCGGTCGCGCTTCGCGAACTCCTCGATCGCCCGCCACAGCACCCGGCGGTCGACGTCCGGCCACAGCTCCGGCACGAAGACCAGCTCCGCGTACGCCGCCTGCCAGAGCATGAAGTTCGACGTCCGCTGCTGGCCGGCGCTGCGCAGGAACAGGTCCACCTCCGGCAGGTCCGGCTCGTCGAGGTAGCGCGCCACCACGCGCTCGTCGACCCGCTCCGGGTCCAGCCGGCCGGCCGCCGCCTCGCGCGCGATGGCTCGCGCGGCGTCGGCGATCTCCGCCCGGCCGCCGTAGTTCACGCACATCGTCAGCGTGAGGACGTCGTTCGCCCGGGTCAGCTCCTCCGCCACCTCGAGCTCGCGGATCACCGTGCGCCACAGCCGCGGCCGCCGGCCGGCCCACCGCACCCGCACGCCCCAGGAGTGCAGCTCGTCCCGGCGGCGGCGGATGACGTCGCGGTTGAACCCCATGAGGAAGCGCACCTCCTCCGGCGACCGGCGCCAGTTCTCCGTCGAGAACGCGTACACCGACACGTACCGCACGCCGATCTCGATGGCGCCCGCGACGACGTCGAGCAGCACGCCCTCGCCCATCTCGTGGCCCTTGGTGCGCGGCAGCCCGCGCGCGTTCGCCCACCGGCCGTTGCCGTCCATGACGATCGCGACGTGGGTGGGCACCAGCTCGGCCGGCAGCTCCGGCGGCCGGGCGCCGGACGGGTGC
>Ga0081539_10006672_pt1 | contig 10919 bp, 7 predicted proteins | sample TabmetS4T2R2_FD_71023 | JGI IMG/M metagenome (GOLD analysis project Ga0081539, IMG submission 71023) | Tabebuia heterophylla rhizosphere microbial communities from the University of Puerto Rico - S4T2R2 | ecosystem: Host-associated > Plants > Roots > Rhizosphere ... | reverse complement strand
TTCGACGGGCGGATGATGGCGCGCCACATGTGGGCGACTGGGCTGTTGTCGTAGCCTAGCCCTTGCGCGGGCTGCTTGAAGTTGCGGCCGATGATGTCGGTGAACTCGTCGAGCTCGACATGCAGGTTGGGGTCGAAGGAGTAGATGTCGTGCACCGTGATCATGCGGCCCGACATGTACCACTTGTGGCTCCGCATACGCTGGTAGTCTTCCTCGACATAAGGGTCGGGCCGGTAGTCGGCGCCGAACATCGAGACGTAGGACTGCGGATACTCGTAGCCCACGGACTCGTCGGCATAGAAGCGCAGCACCTGGTGGGCGCGGATTGCCCAGGTCACCTCCTCGTCGACATAGGGCTCGACCAGCTGGGCGCCCCAATAGCCGTGGTCGCCGCGGATGAAGCCGACGACGGCGATGTCGTGCAGCAGCGAGGCCAGCACCATCTTCTCGGGCAGGCCGGCCTTCATCGCGTGGTGTGCGCTCTGCAGGAGGTGCATCGACGGCCCGAAGCGCAGCTTGAAGAAATCGACCAGCGTCGGGTTCTGCGGCATGGCCGGCAGGCGCGGATCGTCGCCCATCATCATGCGCGCGTTGGGATTGGCCTTGAGCTGGGCGGCGGCGTTGGTCGGTGGATCGAGGTCGCCTTCGGCCAGCGCGTGCAGCCGCGACTTGACGACGATGTAGTCGAGCTCGCGGGCCATCTTGGCTTCCAGCGCATCGGCGCGTTCAGCGAGCGTGGGGGCGGCAAGAGTCGTGCCGTTCATAGGGTGTGTCCTCCGCGTGGTTGATCGAGCGTATCACGCCGACCGCCGGCCGGCATCCCTGCCCGCGCCTTCCGTTCCATGGTATGTCTGTTTCATTGGGCAACAGGAGTACGGGTGAGTTCGCGATCGAATTGGCTTAGTGCTGCAGGGATTTCGTTTGCGCTGATCGTGCTGGGCGCCGCGCCAGGCTTAGGCCAGCAGCCAGGCGGGGCGCCGCCGGCCGTCGGCGTCGTCACCGCGACGCGCCAGCCGACCATCCAGACGAGCGAGTACACCGGACGAATCCAATCGACCAATCGGGTGAATCTCGTCGCCCGGGTCAGCGCCTATCTCGAGGAGGTGCGGTTCACCGAGGGCGCGGAGGTTGCCGAGGGCGATCTGCTCTACCGCCTTGACCAGCGGCCCTTCGAAGCGGACATGCAGGCCAAGGAAGCGGCCGTCGCGCAGTTCAAGGCGCAGCTCAAGAATGCCGAGGCGGTATTGGCGCGCGCCAAGGGGCTGCAAGGCACGCCGGCGTACCAGCCGTCCGCGGTCGATACCGCGTTCGCCAATGAGGAGGCGCTCAAGGCCCAGGTGCTGGGTGCCGAAGGCCAGCTGCAGCAGGCCGAGATCAATCTCGCCTACACCCAGATCCGGGCGCCGATCGGCGGCAAGATCGGCCGCACCTCGGTGACGGTCGGCAACTACGTCGGGCCCTCGTCGGGCGTGCTGTGCACCATCGTCAGCCAGGATCCGATGTACGTGGTGTTCCCGGTGTCGACGCGGGCGGTGATCGACCTGCAGCGCCGCCGCGCGCAGAAGGACGGCGCGCAGGTGATCCGGCTCCGCCTGCCTGACGGTCGCCTCTACGGGCAGGCCGGCCGGCTCGACTTCGTCGACAACACGGTGGCCGGCAACACCGACACCATGACCCTGCGCGGCGTGATCGCCAATCCGGTGATCGAGGGCTCGCAGACGGGAGCGCGCGAGCTGATCGACAACGAACTGGTGACGGTGATCCTCGAGGACGTGGCCCCGACCGACGCCATCAGCGTGCCGCGCTCGGCGGTGCTCGCCGACCAGGAGGGCGATTACGTTTTCGTGGTCGGCAACGACAACAAGGCCGAGCAGCGGCGCGTCAAGCTCGCCAAGTCGTCGACACCCGCCATCGGCGTGGTCACGCGCGGCCTCAACGACGGCGAGAAGGTGATCGTCGAAGGCATTCAGCGGGTACGGGCGGGCCAGCCCGTTTCGCCAGGCCCCGCCAGTCCCGCGGTCAAGCCGCCGGCCGGCGCCAGCGAAGCGGGAGCCACCCCAGTTCGATGATCTCCGCCGTCTTCATCCGGCGGCCGCGGCTCGCGGTGGTGATCGCCATCGTCACGACGCTCGCCGGCCTGATCGCCATGACGCGCATCCCGGTGGCGCAGTTCCCCGACATCGTGCCGCCGCGCGTGCAGGTCACGGCCTCCTACCCCGGTGCCTCGGCGGCGGTGGTCGAAGCGTCGGTGGCGCAGCCCCTGGAGGCGCAGATCGTCGGTGTCGACAAGATGATCTACATGAAGTCGACCAGCGGCAACGACGGCAGCTACAACCTGACCGTCAGCTTCGCGGTCGGCAGCAGCCCGGACACGGCGGCGGTCAATGTCAACAACCGGGTGCAGACGGCGCTGCCGCAGCTGCCGCAGGCGGTGCAATTGCAGGGCATCACCGTGCTCAAGCGCTCGGCCGCCGTCCTGCAGTTCATGAACCTCTACAGCGAGACCGGCAAGCTGTCGCCGGTGCAGATCACCAGTTACGCCACCATCAACGTGATGGACGAGCTGGCGCGCGTACCCGGCGTTGGCCAGGCGCTGATGTTCGGCAAGCTCAACTATTCGATGCGCATCTGGTTCGATACGCAGCGGCTCAACAGCCTCAACCTGTCACCGTCGGACGTGATCGCGGCGATCCGCGCGCAGAACGTCCAGGCGCCGGTCGGCCGCATCGGCGCGCGCCCCGTGGCCAGCGACCAGCAGTTCCAGCTCAACGTGCAGACCCAGGGCACCCTGACGACGCCCGACCAGTTCCGCACCATCGTGCTGCGCGCCAATCCCGACGGCTCGGTGCTGCGCGTCGGCGACGTGGCGCGCGTCGAGATGGGGGCGCAGAACGAGGACACCGAGACGCGCATCAACGGGCTGGCGGCGGTCGGCATCGCGCTCTATCTCGCGCCGGACGCCAACGCGGTGCAGACCGCAACGGCGGTCAGCAAGACCCTGGCGCGGTTGAGCGCCCGTTTCCCGGCCGATCTCAAGGCGCGCGTGGTCTACGATTCCACGGTCTTCGTCGAGGACACCATCAAGGAAGTGCTGGTCACGGTGGGCGAGGCGTTCGTCCTCGTGGTGATCGTCGTCTACCTGTTCCTGGGCAATATTCGCGCCACCATCATCCCGGCCGTGGCGGTACCTGTCAGCCTGATCGGCACCTTCGCCTTCCTGCTGCTGGCCGGCTACTCGGCCAACACCGTGTCCTTGCTCGCCATGGTGCTGGCGATCGGCATCGTGGTCGACGACGCCATCGTCGTCGTCGAGAACGTCGAGCGCGTGCTCGAGGAGGAACCGGCGCTGTCGCCCGCCGAGGCGACGCTGAAGGCGATGCAGCAGATCACCGGCCCGGTCATCGCCATCAGCCTGGTGCTGCTCTCGGTGTTCGTGCCGGTCGCCTTCATTCCCGGCATTTCGGGCCAATTGTTCCGCCAGTTCGCGGTGACGATCAGCATCGCCATGCTGATCTCGGCGGTGATCGCGCTCACGCTGTCGCCGGCGCTGTGCGCCATCTTCCTGCGCCACGAACCGCACAAGCGCGGGCCGATCGGCTACGTGCTGAGCGGCATCGACCGGGTGCGCGACGGCTACGCCTGGATCGTGCGACGGCTGGTGCGGGTGGCCATTCTGTCGCTGCCGCTCCTGGTACTGATCGGCGGCGGAATCTTCCAGTTGTCGCGCATCACCCCGACCAGCTTCCTGCCCGAGGAGGACCAGGGCGCGTTCTTCATGAACGTGCAGCTGCCGGTCGGCGCATCGGTGTCGCGCACCAGCGAGGCGGTGCGCCAGGTCGAGCAGATGCTGAAGGCGATGCCGCAGGTGCAGGACGTGTTCGCGGTCGTCGGCTTCTCCCTGCTCGACGGGGCGAACTCGTCGAACTCGGCTTTCCTGGTGGCCAAGCTGAAGCCGTTCGAGGAGCGGCCGGGACCCAACGATTCGGCCCAGGCGCTGATCCGCCGCGTGTTCGCCGAGGGCCAGCAGATCCGCAGCGCCAACATCGTCGCCTTCAACCTGCCGCCGATCATCGGGCTCAGCACCAGCGGCGGCTTCGAGTACCAGCTCGAAGCCCTCGAAGGCCAGGATCCGGCGCAGCTGGGCAGCGTGATGCAGGGTCTGGTGGCGGCGGCCAACCAGGACCCGCGGCTCGCCCGCGTCTTCTCGCTGTTCAGCGCCAGCACGCCGTCGGTCTATCTCGACATCGACCGCGACAAGGCGCAGGCGCTCGGCCTGTCGATGAGCGAGGTGTTCACCGCTCTGCAGTCGACGCTCGGTGGTGTGTTCGTCAACAACTTCAACCTGTTTGGCCGCACCTGGCAGGTCAACATCCAGGGCGAGGCGGCCGACCGGCGCAATATCGAGGACATCTGGCAGATCCAGGTGCGCAACGCCACGGGCGAAATGGTGCCTATGCGCTCGATCGCCGAACTGCGCTTCGTGCTCGGGCCGCAGGTCATCACCCGCTACAACAACTACCGCTCGATCACCATCAACGGCAGCCCCGCCCCCGGCGCGTCGTCGGGCGCCGCCCTGCAGGCCATGCAGGAAATATCGGCCAGGACCCTGCCGGCGGGCTACGGCTACGAATGGACCGGCACCGCCTATCAGGAGCACGAGGCGAGCGGCCAGACCGGCCCGATCCTCGCCATGGCCGTGGTGTTCGCCTTCCTGTTCCTGGTGGCGCTGTACGAGAGCTGGATGATCCCGATGCCGGTGCTGCTGTCGGTGGCGATCGGCGTGCTGGGCGCCTACGGCGGCATCCTGGTCGCCAAGCTCACGCTCGACCTCTACGCCCAGATCGGCCTCGTCGTGCTGATCGCGCTTGCCGCCAAGAACGGCATCCTGATCGTCGAGTTCGCCAAGGAGCAGCGCGAGGGCGGCATGCCGATCGCCGAGGCGGCGACGCTGGGCGCGCGCATGCGCTTCCGGTCGGTGATGATGACGTCGTTCGCCTTCATCCTGGGCCTGCTGCCGCTGGTGGTCGCGCACGGCGCCGCGCAGATCAGCCGCCGCGACATCGGCACCTCGGTGTTCGCCGGCATGCTGGTGGCGAGCACCGTCGGCCTCTTCCTGATCCCGATGCTCTACGTCGTGTTCCAGCGCACGCGCGAATGGAGCAGCGGGCGGTTCAGCCTGCGGCGACGGAAGAAGTCACATGTCTAGGATTTGTCAGCGGCCAGCGCTTCGCACTCCACCGCACCGACCAACTGTGACAGACGGGACAGGTCTTCGGCAGAGGCCTTCCGTTGTCCGTCTCCGGCAGAGCGAGGGCCGGACGCCTCGCAGCGCGCCAGGAAAGCTGCCATCACGTCGGGGGCGAGTTGGACGCGTATGCATCGCGAGAGCTGCGACTGACCAACGAACCAAACATGAGTCTTGCTAAGGGGCGAGATGCGGCGCGCGCTTCTTGCGAGCTTGAGGCCGCCCCTGTTCGAGCTGCCGGTTGCCGAAGCCGAAGCCCTGCTACCGCAGATGCATGGACTTCGAAGACGCTGCCTACAGGTAGGTGCAGCTCGGTAGAACTAAGCGCCCTTTGCGAGCTCGCGGGCGATCAGCATCTTCTGAATCTCGCTGGTGCCGTCGTAGATCTGGAACATCCGCATGTCGCGCCAGTACTTCTCGACCGGATAATCGTTGAGAAAGCCGTAGCCGCCATGGATCTGGATCGCGGCCGACGTCACCTCCTCCACCATCTCGGAGGCGAACAGCTTGGCCATCGACGCCTGTTTGGGCGACGCCTGCCCGAGATCCCTCAGCCGTGCCGCGTGCAGATAGAGCTGCCGGGCCGCCTCGATCCTGGTCGCCATGTCGGCGAGTTGGAAGGCGATCGCCTGATGTCCGATAAGGGGCTTGCCGAAGGTCACGCGCACCCTGGCATAGGCGAGCGCCGCATCGAGCGCGGCGCGCGCCACGCCCACCGACTGGGCGGCCACGCCGATGCGACCGCTGTCGAGCGATGACAGTGCGATACGCAGGCCAGCCCCCGGCGGTCCCAGCATGTCCTCGGCCGGTACCCGCAGCCCGTCGAGCACGATCTGGCAGGTGTCGCACGCGCGATGACCCAGCTTCTTCTCCAGCCGCGCGACGCGATAGCCCGTCGTGTCGGTACGCGCCAGAAAACAGGAGATGCCGCCCTTGCCCGCGAGCGGATCGGTGACCGCGAAGATCATGGCGAGCCCCGCCGATTGGCCCGACGTGATGAAATTCTTCATGCCATCGATCACGTAGTGGTCGCCTTGGCGCACCGCCCGGGTCTTAAGATTGGCGGCATCCGAGCCCACCTGCGGCTCGCTCAGCAGGAAGGCGGCGAGCGAGACACCGGACGCGGCGGGCCGCAGGAACTTCTCCTTCTGGCCATCGGTGCCATGTGCCAGCACGCCGGCATTATAGGGAGAGTTGGTGGCAGCCATCATGTTGGCGATGCCGGCGTCGCCGTAGGCGATCTCCTCCATGGCCGACACATACGACACGAAATCGGCGCCCGCCCCGCCCCACTCCGTCGGCACGCACACTCCCATGAGGCCGAGTGCACCCATCTTCTTCAGGGTTTCCAGGGGCACATACTCGCGGCGGTCCCAGTCCCGGGCGAACGGAACGATCTCACGCGCAGCGAAGTCGCGCGCCATGTCGCGGATGGCGCGTTGCTGCTCGCTCAGCATGTCGGACAGGAAACGCTCAGTGCCGGGCGCAGGCCGGCACGTCGTGCATCTGGAGCGATTGCAGGTCGGCCGTGACGATGGCGACGTGCGCGTCGACCGTCAGGCGATCGACGACACCCGATTCATAGAGCTGCGCCGTCATGGTGAACAGCGGCTTCTCCGGTGAATCGGTGCGACGGGAGAAGGCCAGAAATACCGGCCACGATTCGCCGTCGATGACGATCGGCTTGTCGGCCGGCGGCCGGCGGCGCAGCGCCTTCAGCTCGGTCCGCCTGACGTCGACCATGAAGGCGTCACGCGTCCCCTCGGCGTCGAACAGGAAGCCGGCGAAGGGCGCGCTGCCGGCGCGCAGCTTGTGGATCAGATGCTTGATCCAGGAGACCGGCAGGAAGGTCGGTTCCGGCAGAGCGAGATAAGAGGCGCCGTTGGCCGAATCGATCTCGGCACTCAGCGCATCGCCGTCGCGCTGCACCATGCCTTGCGTCTTGCGCGCCGAGCCGTTCTGGCTGAGCTGGGTCTGGAACCGGAAGAGATCGCCGGCCGTCGCCTCTTCGCTGTCGAGGCGCGACACGACGTTCATCTTCAGGGACGGCGTCACGGCGAGTTCGCCCTTGATCTCGCGCTCCATGCGCCAGCCGTCGCAATCGCGATTCAAATCCTGGACGGCGGTGCCGACGCGCGGTGCGTTGGCTGCGGCGCCCAAGCGCAGGGTGTATTCAGCCCGGTGCGGCAACATCTGTGCCGAGGCCCAGGACGGCCCCAGCAAGGCCATTGCCGAAAGGAAACCCAGCAACGCTCGCATGTGGCAACATTGGGGAATGATAAGGGCGAGGTCAATCGCCGTATTGTGCGGTTCCTGTTCGGGAATTATGACGATCGCCGAGATTGCGGGGAGACCCGGTAGAGTATGGTTGATCACGACAACGTGTTCGCAACCTTCATGCGCACACAGCGTTTTACCGCGCCGGAATTGCCGAGCGAGCGGCCCAGCCCTGAAAGCCTAGCCACCGCGGACCGCAGGGCGCGCTTTTGGACGAGCACGCATGACGGCACGTTGCGCATTGGCTCGGACGCTCACAAGCGCGAGGTCTGTCGCATGTTCGTCGAGACCTTCAACGCGTACCGGCCGTCGGTCATCGACTGGCCCAAGCTTTCGACCGAGATGTTGGACAGGGTGACGTCGCTGCCGATCTGGGACATCGCCGTGCACACCGAAAGCCGGGCGCGGCTGCGCTTTGCCACATTCGCCGCTTCGGTCAGCGACGCCGACATCGCTCGCGCGGTGATGCTGAACGCCTGGGAGGAAAACCGCCACAAGGAGGTCATCGCCAACCTGGTCGCCGCCTACGGTATCGCGCCCGCGCCCGAGCCGCCGTTCCGACAGCCTCGCAATGCGAAGTGGTGGTTCCTGGTGACCGGCTATCAGGAGTCCATCGACAGCTTCTTCGCCTTCGGACTGTTCGAGCTGGCGCGCCGCTCCGGATTCTTTCCGGCCGAGCTGGTCGAGACGTTCGAACCGGTGATCCAGGAAGAATGCCGGCACATCCTGCTGTTCGCCAACCTGGTGGCGTGGGAGCGCGCCAATCTTTCCTGGTGGCGACGGCTCGGCTTCGAGCTGCGCATCGCAGCGGTGTGGACCTACATCGCCTGGGAACGCATGGTGCTGGCGCGCAGCCTCCATCCAAAGGGCCACGGCGCCGGCCAGGACGCCAACTTCACAGCCACCACCGCGAAGTCGATAAGCGCGGTGGATCTCAATGCCCGCGACCTGTTCGAGATCTGCCTGAAGGAGAACGACCGGCGCTTCGCCGGGTACGACCACAGGCTGGTCCGGCCCAGCACGATCCCCAAGTTGGCAAGGTTCGCGCTGCGCTTCATGAAATCGCGCGCTCGCCAGCAGCCTGCCGCCGAGCAGCTGGAAAGCGATCCACAAGAGTCTTGATGCGGTTCCGGCATTGCCTGTGCGGGAAGGCCGCCCGCCATGGGCGCCGGCCGCGGGCGCGGCTATAAGTGCCGGGCATGCAGGCTGGCGATCCCGTTCTGGTGACAGGGGTTTCGGGCTTTCTCGGCTCGGCCGTGGCGCGCGCACTGATCGAGCGCGGCGCGCGCGTGCGCGCCCTGGTGCGGCCGACCAGCCCGCGCGGCAACCTCAAGGACCTGGACTGCGAGGTGGTGGCGGGCGACCTGACGGACCGCGGCTCGCTCGCGGCGGCGGTACGCGGCCAACGCTATCTCTTCCATGTCGCGGCCGACTATCGGTTTTGGGCGCCCGACCCGTCGGTCATCGTGCGCACGAACGTCGAGGGCACCCGCAATCTGATGCGCGAGGCACTGGCGGCGGGCGTCGAGCGCATCGTGCACACGAGCAGCGTGGCGGCACTCAAGCTCGCCGGCGCCGACGGCCCGGTCGACGAGACCGCACCGCTCGCGCCGCACGAGGCGATCGGCGCCTACAAGCAGAGCAAGACCCAGTCCGAGCGGCTGGTCGAGGCGATGGCCGCCCAAGAGGGCCTGCCTGCGATCATCGTCAATCCCACGACGCCGATCGGACCGCGCGACATCCGCCCGACGCCGACCGGCCGCATCCTGCTCGATGCAGCACGTGGACGGATTCCGGCCTTCGTCGATACCGGTCTGAACTTCGCCCATGTCGACGATATTGCCGAGGGTCACCTGCTCGCCTTCGAGAAGGGCCGGGTCGGCGAGCGCTACATCCTGGGCGGCGACAACGTTCACCTGCACGACCTGCTGGCGACCGTCGCCAAGGCGGCCGGCCGCCGAGCGCCGCGCATCCGCCTGCCGCGCCGACCGCTCTATCCTCTGGCCTTCGGCGCCGAGGCGGTCGCTCGCTTCACGGGCAAGGAGCCCCTGCTCACGGTCGATGGGTTGCGGCTGGCGCGCTACCACATGTTCTTCACCTCGGCCAAGGCGATGCGCGAGCTCGGCTATCGCAGCCGACCCTACCAGGAAGGCGTGGTCGACGCGCTGGCCTGGTTCCGGCAAGCAGGCTACCTGCCATGATGACCGCCACCATCCTTGGCCTGCTCACGCTCGCCATCTGGCTCTACCTCCTGCTCGGGCACGGTGGCTTCTGGTTGGCTCGCGAGCGCGACGATGGACACTCCATTGCGTCACCAGCCCGCTGGCCCAGCGTCGTCGCGGTCGTGCCGGCCCGCAACGAGGCGGAGGTCATTGCCGAATCCATCGAGAGCCTGCTGCGACAGGACTACCCGGGAAGCTTCCACATCGTCCTGGTCGACGACGGCAGCGACGATGGAACGGCCGACGTCGCACGACGCGCAGCGCAGCGGCTGGACAACGGCGACCGCCTGGAGATCCTGCCCGGGTCTGCCCTGCCTGCCGGCTGGACGGGCAAAGTATGGGCCATGCATCAAGGCGTTCAGCGCGCCAGCACAGCCGACTACCTCCTGCTCACGGATGCGGACATCGGCCACAGCCCGGACAACCTGCGCAACCTCGTGGCGCGCGCCGAGCACGATGGCGCCGTGCTGGTGTCGTTGATGGCGGAGCTCAGCACGGCGACCCGGGCGGAGCGCTTCCTGATCCCGGCCTTCGTCTTCTTCTTCCAGATGCTCTATCCGTTTGCCTGGGTGGCGCGGACGGACAAGAGTCTTGCGGCGGCGGCCGGCGGCTGCATGCTGGTTCGACGCGCCGCGCTCGAGCGCGCCGGCGGCTTGATGTCGATCCGCGCCGAGATCATCGACGACTGTGCGCTGGCCCGGCAACTGAAGAAGGCCGGGCCGATCCGGCTCGGCCTCACCCGACGCGCCCGCAGCCTCAGGCCATACGGCGATTTCGCCGACATCGGCCGCATGATCTCGCGCTCGGCCTATGCCCAGCTGCGCTACTCGCCCCTGCTGCTGGCCGCCACCGTTGCCGGCATGATGCTGACCTATATCGCGCCGCCGTTGCTCGCGATCTTCTCGGCTGGCATCGGCCAGGCCGCCGGCGCGAGCGCCTGGCTGCTGATGGCGATCGCCTACCAGCCGATGCTGCGCTTCTACCGCCAATCGCCATTTTGGGGGCTTGCCCTGCCGGCGGTTGCCGCGGCCTATATGCTGTTCACGGTCCGATCGGCCGTCGAGGTTTGGCGCGGCCGCGGCGGAATGTGGAAAGGGCGCATGCAAGCCATGGCAGGCGACGCATGACCGACGCGACCGGCTTCGCGTCGGGCAAGGGCCATCGCGACGAGAACT